>Ga0222683_1000184_pt1 | contig 27954 bp, 22 predicted proteins | sample AntAcemetage1073_FD_179841 | JGI IMG/M metagenome (GOLD analysis project Ga0222683, IMG submission 179841) | Saline water microbial communities from Ace Lake, Antarctica - #1073 | ecosystem: Environmental > Aquatic > Non-marine Saline and Alkaline > Saline | place: Antarctica: Ace Lake... | reverse complement strand
CCCTTTGGAAACCTGATAGTTTCGGTCAAATTGACTGGCCCGAGATCTGAGTCAGACCGTCACTACGTCACACCAGGAAAGGCTCTAGAATACGCGGTAACGGTGGAGAACAAAGGATACACGGAGGTGGAAGCATATATCGTGATAGATCCAGATCTCTGCCGAGATGAATGGTTCGTCGACTGGACCGAGAAGACTGTGATCATCTCTCCAAACGGAATTGACACTCAAACGATCGTCGTCAATCCAGACATGGGCGCAGTTCCTGGTGATTACAGGTTCCAGGTATTTGCGTCAGCCAAAAACCGCACATCTGGATCCGCATCTGGATGGTTCAAAGTCCAAGATTACGACTACATCTCTGAAACATCAGTTAGTGGTACTGGCCAGTTCCAGATGGATAAAGACGTCAGAAGCGCAAGTTCTGGGATTAAGTCCCAAAAGGACGTCTACTTCAGCGGCAGCGTCGATTCTCTGGTGAAAAACGAGTATATGGTAGAAGGGGCAAAAGGCAGAACCCCCAACTTTCAGGAATGTGACTTGGTTGACAACTACGCAGCCCTCGATTCAGATGATATGCTCATGGGCACAGAGATCGTGAAAAGCTCTCTTGTCTTTGGAGGGATTGGTGCCAAGTTTGAAGAGAGCTACAACCTTACGGCGATGGAGTTCAAAGAACAAGAGATTGACATTCATCACACAGGATCCATGAAGAAGCGGGCCAATTTCCAAACTGTCGACAACTTTACAGGATACATGATGCTCGACGCCAAGCAATCGGTGCCTGGTAAGAGGAATATCAGGGAGTTTGAGGAATTCATGGGCTCCTTCGAGGTCCAAAGGAAGATAACGTTCAAAGAGATGCCAAGGCTGACTTGGCCCTGTGATATGCTAGGAAGCTGGCCTAGATAGATCAGATTTGCCGGAATCGTTAGCTGATAAACATTCCGGCAATAAATTATCTTTTTAGTAGTTTTGAAACCTCCTGAGTGTGAGGATTCCAATATCGAGATCGAAAGAGTCGATACAAACGAGATGAATGCCAGCTTTGGTCGTCATCATGAGGTTTTTATCTATGAAATAAAAGTAACTCAGATTTAACTGAATTTAAGTCACCCAAAAGTATGATTTATTTCACCAATAATGTTGATTAATATGAGTTTCAATCGAAAAGATCATATAAGATTGTGTATCACTTTTTCTATCTTGCGTATCATCAATGTGTAAATTGCAAGCCTAATTTAGAACGAGAGGAGACGATTATGAGATTGGAACGATTTGGAGTAGCAGTTCTACTACTAATGATGCTGTTGCCTGTGATGGCCCTAGGCGAAGGGGCTGACATGCACCAGCTGGGCGCAGATGCTGCAAACTACGCCATGACTAAACTGGGATTCGAGAACGGCGACTTAAACGTGCTGGCCCTTACCAATGCAGGATATCCCGTAATCGATGGCCAGACCACTGATATGTGCTTGGACGCTGTGATGGAAATATCCGGGTGCACTCCAGGAAAAGAGAACCTGATCAACATCTTAAGTCCCCCCTGGAAGCCTTTGTGGTTTGGCTTTTTCAACAAGAACACTGGTGACGCAGTCTACATGAAAGTGAACGCCGACGCCACTGGGTTCGATGTCCAGGAGAAAAGTAAGATCAATTCTGACTACGTCTTAGCCAACGTCGACACCTGGGAGCCAGGAGTTTTTGGTCACATGCTGCCCATCGCGAACATTTGGACCCACGAGAACACTCTTTACGTATTCATGAAGGCAGTCCAACTCCACGACCATCTCTGTCCTGGAGTCTCCAGCGGCTTTTTGGAGGCCAGGTATGTAGAGGATAAGCTTCCCATAGAAGATCCTGCCAACCAGAGCTACAAGGTGATCTCTTGCCCCAACTGGTGCAAAGAGGACTACTTCCAGGTGGCATGGGACGCAACGCCCGGAAAGAAGGGCATGTATGTCAAATACATCACCGCGGACGAGACAAAAGCCCTGACGGAGAAATACGGCACCAGAGTTGCTGGAATATTCATCCGATGGGACGCGTCTTCTAATTCAGGCGACGGCCTGGTGCTGGGATTCGACTTTGACAAGGCTGGGAATATGAGCAACACAGACATTTGGCCAAGCTGGGCTTATAGGCTAAAGGAAGACCAGGTACTGATGGATTCTGCCAATTCTCCTGAAGACTTCGTATCCACCATCAAAGAGTTCCATTTGGAGAGCATGGGGGAGCTGCAAACTCTCCAGGGTGCAGGCGTGAATCCGTTGAAGGTGCTGGGTGTGGAATCGGGCTAAAACTGTATTTGAGGATGGGTGTGATAACTCATCCGTCATTCTTTTTTCCTTCGGTTCTGATCTGGGTTGTGTATGTCACTCATTGATACAAAATTATATTGTAATGTATGTCCATTGGTCATCGGTTAAGGATTTTGAGCTACATAATCTAGCATTTTTTCACACGAATTATGCGTTACATAGGTGAGGTCTGATTTCAAAAAGGGCTTGCGGTACCCTTTTTGATCAGGCTAGTCTCATCGGACTTGCTACCGAGATCGCTGCCACATCGCGATTCTTGTCTTAACCGATGACCCATGAATGTATGTCACAAAATATTAGATCCTAAAATATTGTAATTGCTCAGATGCCCGTGACCCGCATCAGTCGCCGTAATTTGCGAGATTGTTTGTCGGCCACCAACTGAATGTGTTTTTTTAATTTGTGTCAGGTTAACTGATTTTCAATGATTCACGGCCACGACCCACAAGCTGATTGTATAGCGATACTAGAAAATATTATGGATAAAATATGTGTTATCCCTCTCAAAACTCGTATATAAGATTTATCTCAACATTGGTAAGCACGATGATGGCCGAAGACCTCCAATGCCTAAACGCGATCGCAGTCAACTACCCGCCACTAAAGTGACGGGCATGTAATGTGCCCTGGTTGACCAGATCCCCGATAGAGGAGTTTTACAAGATCGGGAGCCTATACGAAAGAATTTACAGTCGAGAACCAATTAGATGAAACTAATTAGTCCTCGCCAGAATAGTGCTTAACGATATGAATAGACCAAATCTCAAACTCTTGCGAGTTAGAGATTTGGCTCAAAAGTATCGTCAAGCACTATAGTTACCCTGGAATGCCGCCTCAGTTTCAGGCTCTAAGGGTGCTGGTTAAACAGTCCTGGGAGGTAGGGACAGTGCTTGCACCATACAGACCTTTCAGTATCAGATCGAGAGGACGCCGAATTCCGGGATTTACTCTATCAAGTCCGGATACGCATAACTCCAAAAAAAGGAGGTAAACTCTATGTTAGTTCACACAAATTTGAACGCATTCCACCCCCCAATAAAGTGGGGGGGATCCTGCTGCGTTCGTACTGAATACTGCAAGATATTCGGACATGGAAAAGACCGTTTTGTTCTGGAAGGTGAATTGGTCGAAGGCCTTGGAGAAGGTTGCTATTACGTGAACATTCCTGGTTACTTCCATCAATTCGTCGAAAAGCTGGGGTTTGAACCGTATCCCGGCACCCTCAACCTCAAGCTCAGACCACCCTACGTCCAGATGAGAAAGCGGCTAGATGCCCTCCCCTGGATCGCCATCGATGAATTTTCGGCCGATGGAAGGACCTTTGGAAGCGCACGGTGCCTTCTCTGCACCATAGAAAATCACCCTTGCGCCATCATAGTTCCAGGAAGGACTCATTATCCTGAAGATGTAGTAGAGATTCTCTCGCCGGTTCAGTTGAGGGTAGCTCTGAAAATTGATGCAGGAGACGACGTTACGGTGGCGATAAATTATGATTGAACATGCAATAGAACTCACTTTCGACAGGAGAAATCACAATCAAACATAAGGGGCAAGGTAACGAAAAGAGAGAAACAAAGAGAGCGCAGGAGTGAGGAAAAGAACGGCAAAACAGCACCGTTCAGAACACGTGTACAGATGAGGCTTTGAAGGTCAGGTAAACGGGTGTACCGTTCTCCAATTCCATATCTTGATATCCTTGCCGGGTCAGGATCACCACGAAGGAAATGCCCACATCCACACATATCTTCATCGTGGAACCATTGTCCACGACATCTTCGACGATCCCAGGAAAAGAGTTCCTGGCGCTCGAATCTAGCGGGCTTTTCGACATCAAGATTTCTTCGGGACGGACTGATGCGAACACTTCGCCACCTTCCATCACCTCGTCTGCGGTTGATACGACCCTGAGCCCTCTCACATCTATCTCCAAAGAATCACCCTTTGTGATGCACGTCCCCCTAAAGAGGTTCTCAACTCCAACAAAGTTTGCAACCATCTCGCAGTTTGGCTTTCTGAAAACCACTTCAGGAGTCCCTTCCTGGACGATCTCACCTCCATTCATCACAGCCACCTTATCAGCCAAGGAGAAGACTTCTTCGAAGTTATGGGTGACGTGTATCACGGTAGTCTTGTAAAATGAATGTAAGCTCTTGAGTTCCTTGCGCAATTTTTCTCGGGTAAGGCCATCCAATGCGCTCAGGGGTTCGTCCAAGAGCAAAACCGCAGGCTCCATCACGATCGCCCTTGCGATTGCGGCTCGCTGCTGTTCTCCGCCGCTCAAGGTGTTTGGATACCTGTGAAGAAGGCGCTCGATCCCCAAAAGGCGGGACGCTTTAGAAACCCTCTCATCGATCTCGTCTCGGGGAACCTTTCTTGCCTTCAACCCAAAGGCGATGTTCTTTTCCACGTTCAGATGAGGAAAAAGCATGTAGTCTTGATAGACCATGCAGATGTTCCGATCTTTTGGAGCTTCTTTGGTGATTTCTCGACCATCGAGGAAGATTTTGCCCCTATCTGGCGCATAGATTCCCGCTAAAGTTTCGATGAGGATGGTCTTGCCCGAACCAGTGGGACCGATTATGACCAGGTACTCACCATCTTCGACCCTTAAAGATACGTTCTTCAGGATGAACTCGCCAAGATCTTTATAGACGTCCTCCATTTGTAACATGATTTTCGCATCCTATAGGCAAGCGCCACCTCCGTGGCGTTCGAAGATGTATAGCGAGATCATCGAAATGAAGATCAATATAGTAGCCGCCGAGATGGCCTGTTCTAGCTGTCCGCAAGACATGTTCAAAAAGAGCGAAATCGGCAACGTCTCTGTCTTCATCCTTGTGGCACCTGCGATCATGAGAGCTGCCCCAAACTCGCCGATCCCTTTGGACCAGGTGATCACGGCTCCTGCGAGAAGGCCGTTTGAGGCCATTGGAAGCGTCACCCGCAATAGTGCCTGGGCATCGGTGCAACCCAACGTTTTGGCCACATATTCGTAACGAGGGCTGATCCCCTCGAAGGTGGACCTCATTATTCGGAGCATGAAAGGCATGTTCACGAAGAACTGGGCCACAACGATTCCAAGAGGTGTGAACACGAAGACAAGTCCAGCCTCAGCAAGGACCTTTCCCAATGGACTGGTCCCAAAGAACAATAGCAGACCCACACCTGCGACCAGAGGCGGAAGCGCCAACGGCATGTCAAGAAGTGTGTTCACCACATTTTTTCCCAAGAAGTCGTACCGGGCAAGACCATAAGCTGCGGGCACAGCAATCAAGATGCAAAGAGCAGTCGACGCGACTGAAGTCTTCAGGCTGAGGTAGATTGCAAAGGAGATCTCTTCAGATAGGAGCGAATTTAAGAACGACTGGGGCGGCGAATGACTCACGATCAGGAAGAGGACAGCAACAATGAACGCAGCAAGAACCAAGCTTGCCGAGATCGCCAGGACCTTTAACCAAGAATCTCTACGATGGCTCAAAGTCTCTTTGTCCCCCTGAATTTTTCAGCCCTCTTAAGATCACTAGATCCATTATCCCAGGAACGTATTCTGAAAACAGCTTCACCTGGCCGGGCGTGGTGCTGAATGCGGCTTGGATGGGTGTATCATCCTGGTTTGTGTACTCTGAATGGATGATCCCTATAGGTCGGTATGCGATCTCCATCCTCTTTTTCGCTCGTGGAGCTTTCGCTTCTGGCATGGTGAGGGATTTGTATCAAACTTCGCATATTATCCCTTTGGTTGGGACCAAACGGGAAAATCCAGAAAAAAATTGATGAATCAGATTTCAGCGTGAAGACTTGACATCTGACATAACCTACTCTTCATACTTCGGATCTGGATAAGTGGCAAATCCATATCCAACAAAGACCGCCTTTCCGTCGTCAGATGCGACGAAATCCATGAACTTTTCGGCGTTCTCCTGGTTTTCGGAAAATACCAAAGTGCCGATCGGTATGACCTTGATGCCGTTCATTTCTCTTGGGATCTCAACTTTTTCCATGGTATCTGGGTTGTATAGGTCTTCCCAGATGATCGAAGCATCAGCCTGTTCCAATGAGATGTAGACCAAAAGCTCGTTTACGGTCCCAGAATAGGCGATCACGTTTTCAGAGACGTCGTCCCAAAGGCCGAGCTTCTCGAGCATCTGCTTTGAGTTCTTTCCGATCGCAGGGCCAGTGGGATCGCCCAATACCACTTTCACGTCAGGATTTGACAGGTCTTCCAACGATTCGACCTCCGCAGGGTTTCCTTTGGACGTGATAATGCAAGGCACGTGATATACCACGTTTTCAGTCTCGTCGACAAATCCCTTCTCGATCGCAGAATCGATGTAGGACCTTGCGCCTGGCATGTAGATGTCGCCTGTCTGGTAAAGTTCAATTTGGGAAAGGAGCTGAGCAGATCCTCCAAAGGAGTATTGAATCTGAATATCCTCTTCCTCTTCGAACAGTTCTGCTATGTCTTCCATGGGTTCCCTCAAGCCAGCGCCACAATAGACCAGAAGCGAGTCTTCTGTCGCATATCCGGTGACGGACAAGTTTGCCACCAGGATCAAACCCACAATGAGGGGAACAAGCCTCGAATTCATGTTAAGTCGTAAGATAGCATCATGATAAGATTTATGCTGCCCAAAATTCCACATGTTATAGTTGAGAACCAATTATATGTGACGAATCGGTTCTCGCAAGATTAGTGCTTAACGATACGAACAGGCTGAAATGTTGAGCTCATGAGAGTTCGACATTTGTATGAATTGATCGTGCTCGAAATGACAAACGGACATGACTACCAAAAGCTTTTCTCCTACGACAAAAATACTGGGCAGCTCTTCGGAAGTTATGAAGAACAGGTGACGGAGCCAGTGACCGGGACGGTTCAGAAGACCGTGCTAGAGCTTGTGGGGTAGCCAAAAACGGTGGGCGCAAGATACCAAGCGCTCACCAAAAGTGCGAATCTGTTTTCAATTCTTGTTTATAATTATTTATTATGAATAATTTATTAAATATCCCAATCAGAAACTTTATATATGTCTTGACCCCCCTCAAAATTGGGATTTGATGCTTAAGTAGAATACGCACTTTGTATACTCGACCTTCTGTGTGGATTGGTCGGTCTCAGGAAAGTTCGAAGGGGGTACTCGGATTGGGATTTAAATCTAAGTTTGGATTCTTGGCTTTGACAATTTTTATTTTGATATCGTATTCATCTGCTCAACAATGTTTGTCTTCAGAGGTCGATATTTCTCCACTCATAAGCGGCGTCAATTTCATTCACGCATATGGTATAGGCGGCGTTGAGGGTGTACCTGGACCACTTGAAGCTTTAAATTCGAATATTGCTACGCTGCCCTTCATATCTGCCGAAGATAACGCTCCTAAAAATGTAGCTATGGCGTCGTGTTATGGTTCTGGTAGAGTCGTCGCTTTAGGTCACGATGGGTTCTTCATAAACGAGGGCATAAACGATGTCGATAACCGGCAGTTCGGTGAAAACATCGTCAATTGGCTGAACGAGCGAGCCCACCAACAAAAAGAAGGTTCTTGTCACCACAGGTCATGGCGAACCATGGGTTGGGACCGGTTCGTATAGCAGCTTTTACAGTGGTCTAAGTGGATATGCCACCACTATTCACCCAGGACCGATTACCTCTCAGTCACTTTCCGATGTGAGCGTCCTCCTTATAAGTGTCGCTGGAACTGATTTTTCTGGTGCAGAGATCGATGCAATAAAGAGTTTCGTCTTGAATGGAGGCGGCTTATTTGTGCAAGGTCTTGGGTGGTCATGGCTTGGCTATCATCCAGGCAGCACCCTTGATGATTACCCAATGAACAAAGTTACAGCACCTTATGGCATCCAATGGATTGATGGTAATCTTCATCATACATTTCACACTACTCAAGACCTTCCAGACCTCTGTGTTGTGCCTGAATATATATCACTTGGCCCAGGATCTCAGAATTGCATAGAACTACACGAAGAGGGGTTTAAGTATAACATCAATTCAAATATATTTAACAATGGCGACGTAGCTGCAACTAATGTTGTCATATCATATTTTGAAGGAGACCCAAATAATGAAGAAAATTTGATGGGATCTCAACATTTATCTGGCATACTTCCTGGAATGGCAATCTATCGAGATCCAGTTCGTTTTTCGATAAATCCCGAAGAAATAGATAATAATGTATACGAACGTGATTTTTATGTGACTGTTAACTGTAGTGAAATTGACTTAAATCCTAGTGATAATCAAGCCAAAATTCATGAGAAAATAATTATTAAATATCTAGATTGGATTCCTTGTTGTTACAGCCAGTACGAACATGGTGGCAAAGACGCCTGCGGTCAAGTCGCTTCGGCATGTGTTCTAAGCTATTGGAATTCTCATAATTATGATAACTTTATTGGAGATGATAACAACATAGATCCGTTAATCAAAGACTTAAAAAAAGCACAACGTTATTCTGATGGCTCTGGTACAAGACCTTATTTCTTAGATTGTGGCCTAAAAAAAGTATGTAACGATGACGATTATGGAAATTGTTACCAATTTGACATATATGGGGCACTTTTCACATCTCATTCTTGGAGCGATATGGTATCCAAAATAAATAACTTGCGCCCTTGTATACAATATATTACATCTGACACTGAAAAAGGAAAAGGCCATTTTTTCCCGATATTTGGGTACATAAACCAGTCCTCACCTGCAGAAGATGGATCTAGCAAATGGGCAATAATCTGCGACATCAGTGCGGATAATTGTCGCAGGTGTAAAAAATGGGAAGATGGGGATAGTTTAACCCGAGTGATCCCTGGCAAACGGGACTCACAAAATCTTGAATTCTCAACTGAATTTGTTGTTATGTGTCCTGTGGATATGAGTATTGTAGATCCAAGTGGATGTGTAATCAATAAAATTAAATGTGAAATTGATAACGCAACTTACGACGAAATCGATGTAAATGGCGATGATAATCTGGACGATTTAGTCACACTTCACGATGGACGTAGTGGCAAATATAAAATATATGTAATTCCTGAGTTAGAAGATCGTCTTACAAGTAATTACACGCTCGTTGTTTCAACAAATTATAGTTCCATTATTTTGGCAAAGAATGCCCCTATACGCCATATAAATAACATCCCATATGTTATTGAGATCGATAATTGCGGCAGGATCCAAATACCGAGAGAGTATGAAAAACCCAATAATTTTGGATATATATACCAGGCTCATCAGTTTGCCCTTAGTATCGGCAACGGGACTGCGACCAACACCATCAACATGGATTCAGACCAGTCGCAGATCCAAGAAGGAAACAACACAGACGAGATCGGGATCGAAGACCAATTGGCTCAAAGCATCGGTAGCGCCAGATCCGCCAACTTGGTGAGAATAGCCTCGAAGCAGTCCGGACCCTAAACTCATTCCACCCCGTCTTCTTGGCTCACGTTCCAGAGCCGCTCGATACCCCCGATCTCGCGTATCACGGAGGCGACCTCGCGCGGGACGAACATCTCCCAGTCGCCGTTTGCGAGCATCAGCTTGCGGATCCGAGTCCCAGAATAGGCGTCTCGCCTGTACATTGGCGGCCGCCTCACCTGGACATCAGCCTCAGAAAAGAGCTGTATCACAAGAGGGTTGTTCGAATAGACCACGTCGAACTTTGGGGTCATCGCCTTGACGTGAGATACCCAGACCGAGTTTCTCTCGACGTCCACTAACGGTATTGCGTAACAGGTAACGTCCACATCCTTCACCGCCGCGTAGATCATGGTGATCCGCTCTCCTGCGGTGAAAGGATTCTGGGTCGTGTGACTCGCCTGAGCGCTACCGATCCCCAGCACGATCTCGTCTACCTCTTTTGCGATCTGTTGGAGAACCGCCTGGTGCCCCAGATGGTAGGGCTGAAACCGCCCTATGTATAGACCCCTCAATAGAACCACTCACAACAACCTATAGTCGAGAACCGATTAGATGAAACTAATCGATTCTCGAAAGATTAGTGTTTAACGATATGAATAGGCCAAATCACAAACTCTTACGAGTTAGAGATTTGTCCGAAAGGTATCGTTAAACACTATATTCACAAACGTCAGATCTCACAGGATCTCTCTTCCGATCAGCCTTATGGACTTTTCTTTGTTCGGGCCGATGGGCGAGCCCACGACAACCTGAGTTACGCCGACATCCATCAGATTTTCGACCTTCGTCTTGCACTCGTCAGGAGTTCCACTCACCGAGAATACGTCTACCATGTGATTGCTCACGGCGCCAAGAGCCGTCCCGAAATCGCCCTTGACTATGGCCTCAGATATGACCTTGACCCGATCCATGTTTATGTCGTGTCTCTTCAAGACGACTTCTGGCGATCCTGCCACTATGAAGGCCACCACTATCTTGGCAGCGTCCACGGCTTTTTTCTGATCCTTGTCGGCGCTGAAACTCGCATAAGCGCAGATATCCACATCATCAGGATCACGTCCCGCCTCTTTTGCGCCTTTCTGAACTAGAGGCACGGCGTACTTGAAATCTTCAGGGTGGCTCGCGTTGACCAAAACGCCGTCTGCCACGGCCCCTGCTAGCTCCAGCATCTTTGGGCCCTGTGCGCCTATGTATATGGGGACGTCTCCAGTCTTGAAGGCGAGCTGCGCGCCCTTCATTCCAAAATCGTTCAGCCTCTCTTTTGCAAGAAGCGATCTTAAGGCTGCCACAGACTTTTTGACGGCAGTAAGGGGCTTATCCCATTCTACTCCCATGGTCTCGAAGGTGGCCCGATCCCCTGGCCCTATGCCAAGAATAGCTCTGCCACTAGATATCTCGTTGATGGAGGCGATGCTGGACGCGGTTATGGCCACGTTTCTGGTGTAGGGGTTTGTAACGCCGGTTCCTAGCTTCACCTTGTTGGTAACTAAAGACAGAACAGCAAGTGTCGTGTAAACATCTCTATTGTTGTAATGGTCAGTGATCCAGATCGTGTCGAAGCCCACATCTTCTGCTAGCTTTGCCATATAGCCCAACTTCAGGGCGGGGTCGCTTGGTACAAACTCTATTCCGAACAATTTGCTCTCTCCAGCAAGATTCGGTCACCAGACTGGAGGCCAAAAAGCTTGGCAGCACTCCCCTGGTTAACCGCAATTTCCGCGAACCCATGGCCCCCAATGGTTATAAGTGGTTCGATCCTCGCAGCATCTGCATAGGTCCTCGATGCCCTGAGTTTTCTGCCTGAAAGCACAGGATAGTCTTTTGGGATCTCTTCCAGGTTGAGGATGACGTTGCCAAAGGAATCCACATATATCACTTGAGCTTCTATTCCGTCCGCCAAAAATCGGGCTTTTCCAAAGTTTAGATCTATCGGCTCGACCTCTGGCCCAATCTCTTCGAACCTCGCGCCTTCTGCCAGCATTGCGGCAACTGGAGCGAAAACGTCCCTTCCGTGGAAAGTGGGCGCAGCCTCGAAGTTCTGAACGATAGATCTCGCCACAAAATCGCCCAAAGATTTGGCCGCAGGGACGAGCAGCCCGTTATCTGGCCCAACAAACAGGTGGCCTGCGCTCTCGATCACGATTCCGAGCCGATCAGTCCCGACGCCCGGGTCAACCACGGCCAGATGGACGGTCCCTTTCGGAAAATATCTGGCCGAAGTCATCAGGGCAAAAGCCCCCGCCCTCACGTCCTGAGGAGATATGTCGTGAGCTATGTCCACCAGCGTCGCGTTTGGAACTTCGTTTAAGATCACGCCTTTCATCTGGGCCGGATAGACCGAGCCAAAGTCGGTGAGCAAGGTGATGATTGGAGCGCGCCGAAAGCTCTTCATGATCATCTCAAATATCGCTGAAGTTTAATCTCTTGCCCTCTTAGACAAAGGAAAGGTGCAAGCGATGCCAAGCAACGAGAACGATGCAAAAGACTCAAAGGTACGAGAACCTTTGAGCGGGAGTGGATTTAGCGGTCCTAGCAACCCCTTCTGATAGAAAAGTTCAACAGGGAGAAAGGTTTATGATTAGCCCTGGGAGATGATGTATTATGGCAGACTGTGAACTTTGCACTCTTGCTAAACCCACTTTGGTACCGCTTAAGGTCGACGTCCAAAATATCGCAAACCCCGAAGGCGCATACAAAGGGCTTTGTCTTGACTGTCTCGAGGCCTGTGAGAAAGCCTATCAGGAAAATTTCGGGGAAAAAGAAGAGAAGAAATGAAAGCCTCAGGCTAAAAGTCTGAGGTGAGCGTTTTTCTTTTTTGTTGTCGAGTGATTTTCGGCTTTAGATCCGTTCCGAACAAGAGGATTTTGATGCAAAAGGAAGAAAAGATCGTAACGATCCTGCTTTTCATGGCCCTCGGTTCGCTTACGATGGCATCCTGGGCGCTGGGCGATTTTGATGATATTGGTACAGATTCAGCCGATCCAGAGTCTGTGACGATCGAAGGCAAAGTTCGCTCGATCCAGCCTACAAAGAACGGGGGCCACCTCATAATCCAGCTCGATTCCACCACGGCGCCCGTCTTCGTTCATCAGAAATCCGGTGCCGAGCATCTGGCAAATACTGTTCAGAAGGGTGATTTGGTGAGGGTCAAAGGTGAAGTGGCTGAGTACGAAGGCGATCCAGAGATCGTTATCAAAGGACCAAACGATGTCGTGGTCCTTTCGTAACTCAATTTCGCAAAAACGTGTATTTTTCTAGCTATTGTTAAGCACTACAATCACAATTTTGTGGGTGTAAATATGGGTTCTACAAATATATTGGAACTTGATGAAGCGGTTATCTATGCCGAGGACGAAAGCTGGCGGTGTGGTATTGGCGGAAAGTCCGTCAAGCTCGGGATAATTTTCGAAGCTGTCGACCTGAAGGCTGAGGGAAGGCCTGGGAGCGAGTACCCAATAATTGTGGAAGCTCAGATATTTCCTCAGCCCGAGTATCTGGACGAAGATGTGGTGCTTGAAACATCTGAAGAGGAGACACCCTCAAGGGAGAACTTGATCTGGGACGTCTATCGCTATCACGGCGGAGTTCTCGTGAACATCGATGCAATTCAGCCTGCAAAAGCTTCTTGCGGCGTCTCTTCCTTTGTGACGGATCAACAGATCCAAAAGGAGATCACTGCATCTGGCCAGGAGATAGAGGTGCGTCACTTCAGAAGCGTGAACGATGCACTCCAGTTCACCAGGGAGTTTTACGTTCTTGCAGCCCCCACCATCTTTGAGTTTCTGGATTGGGTGCTCGACCAGCCTCTTGGCCAGGGCACAGGTTGGGATAAGATCAGGATGTTGACCTCCAAAGAGTAGTTATCCCTCGATTCTCAAACCTCCCACAATGAGCATGACGAAGATCAACGGAATCGACGTGGCCAGGATCACAGAAACGGTTGATAAGATCAGGGACGATCCGAAAAAGTCCAGGTTCACTTTGAAGACCAAGACCGAATGGATCGAGGGATGTCTTGCATGCACCACAATCAAACGGGGAAAAGATGGTGAGCCCGACGACGCCAAAACGTTCGTGATCGAGTCAGACGAGCCGCGTTCCTTGCAGGGCCACAACACTGCCCCCAACGCGGCCGAGTTTGTGCTTCATGGCCTATCGTCTTGTCTCGTGGTGGGGCTTGCGATCAGGGCCGCAATTTCAGGCATAAAAATTGAAGATCTGAAGATCGATCTCGAAGCGGATATAGACTTGAGAAACTTCTTTTGCATCTCAAAAGAGGTTCGGCCCGGGTTTGAGGGCGTACGGGCCAGGTGCCGGATGAAAGCCGATGCCTCTCCTGAAGAGATTGAGGCGCTTTTTCGAGAAGTTGTGAAAAGATCGGCCGTGATGGACGTGATCGAAAACGAAGTTCCGGTAGCGTTCGAGGTGGAAGTTGAGGTTTGAGTCAGAGGTGCCCAATTCGGCTTGATGGCGCTGACACCCTCTCGACTCAGCTTCTAAAATCACCTTCTTGATGCCGCCACTTGGCGCCTTCGACTATCCGATAAATTGATTCAACTTCCGCGTATCTTCCATCTTTTGCGCAAGAACAAACGGTTAGCAAGCGGCCTATCGAACGAACCGGATTGTGATTGGGTAGCGGTAACTTTCGCCGTTGCTGGCTTTGAGGGCGGCCACGATCGCAAGGATTACATCCAGTAGGAAAAGCCCCGTTATCAAGAAGGTGAACACGAGCAAGGTGAAGGGCATTCTCATCAAAAACCAGAAGTCCCAAGGCGAGCCCCACCACATGCCATGATGGAAGGGCCAAAAGAAGGGAAAGCTCCATGCAAAGAGGGCAGCCATGAACATTCCTGCCACAATCCCGTAAACCGTCATCGAGATCTGAAAGTTGAGGGCTTCTTTGCCCTGATCGTCCACGAAAGAGTGCTCGTTCCTCTTGATCAGCCATACCACGAGAGGGCCAAACACGTTTCCCAAAGGTAAACCCAGCAGCATCACCAGAGAACTCAGGTGGCAGAGGGTCGCCCAAGTGCGAGCGTCCTTGTTTTCTTCGATCATTCTGTCCACGAAGGCGTCAAGGAAGCGAAGGTACTAAGCTTTTTTGGATGTGTTTTGGAGAAGTTTTGGATGTACCAGTTTCGATTGTGTCTGGTTTGTGATGCAGTCAACTATCGTGCTTAATGATACCTTTCGGACAAATCTCTAACTCGCAAGAGTTAAAGATTTGTCCTATTCGTATCGTTAAGCACTAATCTCGCAAAAACCGATTATAGTCAAGAACCGATTAGATAACACTAATCGGTTCTTACCAGAATAGTGCTTAACGATACCTTTGAGCCAAATCTCTAACTCGCAAGAGTTTGAGATTTGGCTCAAAGGTATCGTTAAGCACTATAGTCTCATCCAATCGGTTCTTGGATATATTTTTCTTTTCGGCGGAGAACCCCTCACCCGCCGGGATCACTTCCTCCAGCCGACCTTGGCGTTGGGGATGTTGTCGACCTCGGCGAAGTATGGCTTGATGTCGAGAAGCGGCGAGCCCTCGATCGCGTCTAGGCCCCTCACCTTCAGCCTTCCGCCCTCGACCCCCAGAAGCTCGACGATGCCAACGCCGATCGGGTTTGGGCGGTTCGGAGACCGAGTGGCAAAGACCCCGTGCTCCTTTCCGTCGTGTGGCGGAAAGGCCTTGAGCATGGATCTATCAGCCCTGTCGAGCCAGTAGAGGAGGATGAGGTGGGTACACCCCTCAACGTCAACGAGGCCCGGGAGGAATTCATCGAAAACCTCGACCTCGCAGACTTCATCGGAATGCCGTCCCTGGAAGGGAGCCTCGGCCCTTGTCTTGAAGGGCGAGTGGATTACGCCGATCTGTTTCAGGTTCATGGCGGGGGTTTTGTATTCAAGAGGAAAAAAGGGCTTCGGAGGAAATGCTGGCGGTGGGCGCACTCTGTAGCAGAGCTGCAGGACATGATTCACGCCGCCGCCTCCCACCTGCCAGAATCGCCACCTTCAGCCAACTGTGGCGCTCGGGACCCTGTCGACCTCAGGGAAGCCGGGCTTGATGTAGAGACGCGGCGGGCCCTTGATGGCATTATAGCCCCTCGCCTTCGGATTTTCACCATCGCATTCCAGAAGCTCGATGATCCCGACGCTGATCGGGTTTGGGCGGTTCGGTGACCGAGTGGCAAAGACTCCATGCTCCTTTCCGTCGTGTGGCGGAAAGGCCTTGAGCATCATTCTTTCGGCCCGGTAGAGCCAGCGGAGGAGGATGAGGCGGGTACAACCCACCAACGTCTAGCGAGGCCCGAAAGCTAAAGAGCTAGGAGGAAACCGGTGCCGTCTGTCTCGCTTTGAAAATCTGATCGCAAGCTCAGGAGACTTCGAAGCCATTTCACTCAGGTCAACCAATGAACATGAAACTGCCTGTGTTTCAGAGCCCCTCGAAATACGTCCTTATCTTCTGGGCCATGAGCTTCCGCCGTTCAGCGAGGAAAGCAGGATAGTCATCGACTGTCATCTGATCCATACCGTCAGGAATGCAGTTCATTTGGAAGTTTTCCCGCAGTTCGTCCATGTCGGTGATGTTCCCGTAGCGTTTCGGCCCGCCCTGACATTGTTCCAGAAGCTGGCCAAAATAGATTCCCGGTTCTTTGCTGCCTATGGCTATATTGATCTCACTCTGGGCCACAACGTAGTTGGCTATCTGGTTGTACTGTCCACGAGTTAGCCCGCTTTTTTTGAGATAGGCCCGAGGAAAGATGTGATGAATATCGGACTTCACCTCGATCAGCTCTCGCACGGTAATGTCATGGGACAGGAACCCTCGATCGTTCATCTTGACTTGTGCGGCCTGATAAAGGCGGAAATAGGGGCTCGATGCCACAGAGGTATTCAGTGACTGGGGCAGTGAAGATTCCCAAAAGGCGTCGGACAGTTCGCCCCTGATGATGTCCTTGAAGTATACTTCGATACCCTGTTCATGAATTCGTCGGATATCGGTGTCGAAGGCCGATTCTGGAGAAGACGAGTACCTGCCTGTGAGGACGGACATGACGAACCAACGCCTGACGTGTCGCTCTATTTCGGCACTGGGAACTCCCCTGTCACGAAGCGTCAAGTAAAGGATGTAGGCGAAGTTTAGGGTGTTCTGCGAGCGGATCATAGAGGGGTCGACGAAGCCCGCCGAACGAATGATCATGATGAGGTTCTTGAAGTAGGTCTCGTTCATGAACCGGATGATGCTTTTTTTCAGCCGGTTAAAAGAATCCTCGACGATGGGCTCCTCGTACTGCTTGGTCTCGAAGTTGCGGCCTGATAGTAACGCAACGAGGTCTCCAAGACGACCACGTCGGAACTCTGAGGTGAAAGCCACACGCAACATGTCGGTGTATGATGGGTCGTAAATATCGTCGTTCTCTTTCTGAAGCCAGGACATTTGCTGGAAGAACTCGCTTCCTGCGAATTTCTTATCGTTCTGCATATACCTGAAGAATTCGGGAGCGACTGCGAGATGACAGAAGTAGTCGATGGCCTTGCGTAGCATATTGCCACCGTAAGTCTCATTGACGGCGATCTTCGACATGGCGAAATCAGCCTGGCTCAAGGGCACGCCCTCAGAATTGACGCGAATGAAGATCTCAGTAACGGTTTCTATGTCCAGATCAGAATCTAGCTCGATCAGGCCGATCTGGTTGCTAGTGATGCCCTTCATAAACTCGATGCTGCGGAAAACTTCGTCTCTATTTACGTTGTGATTCTTCTCGCAGTATGTCTCTGCAAGATTGAACAAGCTGGTTCGAGGATCGAAAACAGCCGAAATATCGGGAATCCATGAAGCGTCTTTGGCGATGGCGGTGTTCCATACTTCAAACTGCTGTTTAATCGGGTGAAATGCTATACGGATTCGGATGAGCTTATAGTTTTTATCTACCACCTCACGACCGAGCAAGGCCGCCATGAGGGCTATAACTCGCTGCTGGCCGTCGATGAGGATGCGTTTACCTGAGGAGGAGGTTCCGTCTTTCAACTTCACATGGGGGTTACACCAGGTTATCAAGTAGCCGACAGGGTACCCTTGGTACAAAGAGTCCAACAAGTTGCGCACTTTGACAGCACTCCAGACGAAGGGTCTCTGGATTTCTGGTATGGCGACTTCATCGATCTTTATCAACGTAATAAACGTCTCGATGGGCGGTTGAGTGACGGAATAATGTTGGGTCGGCATGGTCAATTTCCTTCTGTTTTACAAAGACGAATTGAAGCAGTATCTCCATGTAGTTACAGATCTCTTCGAATGTAACCAATAGCGGAACAGCGTCAACAGCTCTAACATCCAAATCCTACATCCAGTTTTGGACAATATCCCCATCCACGAAAAAGATTTCGTTTCTCCAAATGTTTCGGGGACTTAGGGCCCACAGGGAAATAACCTGTACATAAACGTGTACTGCCATTATACAAAACCGACATGATCCGGATTCAATATAATAATTACGCAGTACACATATAGCCAGTTTATTTATCGGCAAGCCCTTAATTTGTATAAGAGATTTGCAACGCTTGATGTTTTTCTACCGCTCTACCTCTACCCCACCGCCGACGAAAAACCCACCTGGAGCGCTACGCCGAAATCCTGAATATCGACTTTCCGCGCGTCCCGCTCACTTCCGACCCGGATCTATTCCGGAGGCTCTGCACCTTGGGCAAGGAGTTGGCGGCGCTCCACCTGCTGGAGTCGCCGATTCTATCAGAGCGGATAAACCGCTACCCGATATCAGGCGAGAGCGTGGTGGAGCGACCCAGGTATTTTGCGCCGGGGGTGCACCAGCCGAAGGAGAAAGAGGCGCCGGAAAATGGCAAGGTCTACGTCAACACGGGCCCGTGCTTCGAGGGGGTCCGTCCCGAGGTCTGGGAGTTTCAGGTGGGCGGGCGCCAGATCTAGCGCCAAATGGCTCAAGGACAGGAAAGGGCGAAGGCTATTCCACGACGAGCTGATGACCTACCAGAGAACAATGGCAGCGCTCAAAGAGACAATCCAGATGATGGCAAAGATTTTTGAAATGAATACCCTGCAGCTTGCTGCAGGGTGCGCTGTTTGACTCTGAAGAGGGCTGCCAATGTCTTCCCACATCATCCACCCCAGCACCCCCCGCCAACTTTGAGACGGTTTGTCTCAGGGGCGCAGGATCGTTGGCCAGATTCTCGCTTTTCTTCACCCAGGAGAGAATCTCAAGCACCACCACCGTCCCCCAAGACCACCCGCCAGATTTCAGGGTGAGATGAGGGGTTTTCGTCCCTCACTTTCGCCTGAATCCTGCGCCGATCACGATCAGGATGAAGAGCACGAGAATGATCCCCATCAGTGGCGCCCCGGATATCGAAGGCATCTTGCTGGGGAGATCCAAGCGTTCCATCACGAACCCAGAGACCTCTCCTTCGGCCGACTCGGCATCTTTAGCAGGCTTTTCTGGGCTGGTTTTGCCAACTCCCGACGATTGTGTCTGGTTGGTGATGCCAGATCCAGTCTCTTTGACATATGGATGACGGCTGGCACCGCCGCCCTTTCCAGAGCTGCTCGACTTTTCAGGCTCTGAGCCAGTGAGCACGCCTTCCATGTACTCTCTGAGAAAAATGTTTCCGCAGGTGTGGTGACAACAGGTGACCCCGTACTCCATCTCGGACTCTTCAAACCTCTCTGCTAACTCTTGCTTCATCTCTTCAGTCGGGTGCCACCTCTCTTTTCGAGACGTTTCAAGCATCCTTGCGGACATGACCTGGAAGGCGTAAGGATTGTTCTGATCGAAGAACTCATCCAAGCCCATATCGTACTTATCGTTCACGTAAACGTCGTAGACCTCGTTCCATGTGGCCTCTGTCACGAGATCTGGCGTTGTGACCTCCCAGCCCCAGAGAAACTCCACGAACCTGTCCATCTCTCTTGCACCAGAATAACCCTCTGCCTTCATGCCTTCGATCCATTTGGGGTTGTAATACCGGGTTCTAAGCTCTTTTGAGAAGAAGTCGTGGAGCGATTCCACCTTTGGCATATTGGGATTTCTAACGTCGGTCACGTACATGGGCGGAGTTTCGCCGGTCACGGTTCTGACCGCCATTCCCAGCCCGCCAACATACTGGAATACGTCATCGTTGTCTATGAAACCGTAAAGGTTGGAGTTTGTGTGATGAGAAACTGCATCCACTTCGGCCAGGTTCAGCTTGTAGACCTCCATTTGGACCTCGTCGTTGTAGACTTTTCCAGAAGTGGTTTTGCTCCCCCAGACATCGTCACCGTAGATGTAAGACATCCTGTCGATGAAAAGGTTGCCAAGTTTCGAGTCATTCTCCCAGGTATCGCTTGCAGCAACTGCGCTGTCGAGATTTGGGCCGTAAGTTCCTGCAGCTTCTAGAAATATCCTGGACGTGGACAGATATTCTGCATCCTCTTCAGAATAGTTTCCTGTTGCTATCAAGGTGTCCTCGATCTCTATTGAGTTCTCCCTCACGTAGTTTGAGTAGAGGTCATCGGTGTCGTTTCTGGCAAGCCTTATGGCCTTGTCTATGAGCTTCAACTTCTCTGGAAATAGGTCCCGATCGAGTCCCGAAGGCACCACAAGAACGTCGATCTTGGGCCGGCCCAATTCAGAAAGTGGCACCAGTTCCACATCACAGACCCCCCCGTAAGAGTCCCAGACAGGCTTTGCGCCTACCAGATGGAGAATCTCTGACTCGACAACTCCGTGATCAGTCATGGCCCAGGCCCAAAGTATCACGCCCATCTTCTCAGGATAAGTACCATTGTTATCGGCTCGGTATTGTTCTATCAAGTCATCTGCCAAGGATTGGCCCGCCTCCCAGGCCGCAGGCGTGGGAACTTTCCTTGGGCTTATCGAATGAAAGTTCCTTCCAGTCGGCAGAACTTCTGGATCCCTTATGGGGTCGTCAGCTGGCGAAGGCGGCGTATATTTTGAGGCAGAAGCGTTGATGAACCTCTCGGCCTCCTGGGTGCAAGCCCCAAGACCAGATGCGTATACCAAAGCGAGGTCGAGATAAGCGGTCAGGTTCTTGGATACAAGAGACTCGTTCTCGAGTCCGTCTTCATCGAAACTCTCTTCCACCAAAGTTTCGATCCCGAAACTTTCTTCTTCAAAGGTTTCGTTCTCGTAAGTCTCGTTCACAGAGGTATTCCCGTCATGTACAAGAGTTAAAGATCCAAATATCAGAGCTTGAGCATTTTCGGGCGTGGTTTCGTTGAACAAAACCGCTCTCAAAAGCTCCTTTGAGACGTTCTCCAGCTCTATTTCTTTATCCAAACGGGACGGGTTGGGATAATCTTCGTAAGAGATCATCAAAGCGACCTCTCTTTGGTAGCCCTGACCTACCATCGACTCGGTCATCTCTACGAGGCAATCGCCCTTCATGGGGGTCGCAAAGGTGTGAAGCCCATAAGGCATGAACTCGTTTTTCAGGTCGTAGAGATAATGCTCTAGCACGTCCACGAACTCATCGAACTTCACGGGATCCAAGACGAGCTCTGTCAGGTTCACTTCCAGGTCTTCATCAAGATGCATCTCCAGACAACCGGCTATGATCTCTTCTTTGTAAAGTTCTTTCACCGTGGCGTTTTCAACCTCGTTGTAGTTGAAGGCGGTATCTGCCAGGTTTGTGAAGTTGCCGTAAAGACCAGAGGCCACAATTGGCGGCGTGAGGTGAGTTATCATCACGGCATCGCCTCTTCTCTTGGCCTGGCTTCCTTCGGCTATGTTGTCTACGATGTAGGGGTAAACCACTGGCAGGTCCTGGATCAAAACGCCAGGCCAACACCTATCAGAAGATATGCCGCTTTCTTTGCCGGGGGTCCACTCCTGAGTTCCGTGCTTTCCCAGATGAACTATGAAATCCGCATCGAACCCTTCTTTGAGCCAGAAATAGAACGCGATGTACTGATGATGAGGCGGAATATCTTTTCTGTGGTAGAGTACCGTGTTGTTCTGAAGCCAGCCTCTTGTGGGCTGAGGTGCTAAAATCACGTTCCCAAAGGAAAGCTTCGGGATCACGAAATACTTGCCGCTCTCGTTTTCATAGACCATGATCTCGCCAGGCACAGGTCCCCATCGATCTGTCACCTCCTTTTGCATGATCGGATCTATCTTCTCGAACCATTCGACATAATCTTCTGTCGGGAGCAAAGTTGCGTTCCCTGCCGCAACCATTCTTTCAAGCTCGCCCGGTGCCCAGGTTCCTACGTTCGTACCTTCATGGGCCATCAGGTCGACCAAATCTCGCTCGGCAGGGATGGTTCCTTCTACGTGGTAGCCAGACTCGTTCAGCTCGTCTAGGATAACCTGGAGACTTCTTGGAACGTTGATGTAAGTGGCGCCCAAATTGTCTTTTCCGCCGCCGTGGTTGTAGTAGATTATGGCAGCCTTCTTCTCCACGTTTGGCTTTCGTCCAAGATTTGCCCAGGCGATGGCCCTTTCAGAGAGCCAGTCGATCTGAGTGGAAATTGGCTCAAAGATCCCTTCATTGGTCCTTCCTGCAACTACGATCGGTTCGATCACACCATCCATCTCGGGCATGGCGAGTTTGAAGTAGATCTCGGTAGGATAGATCCCAGTCGCGTCTCTCCACTCTTCGGGGTTTTGGTACCAAAGCTTCATCCCGCTGAGCACGGGAACGTTCAGCTCTTCTAGGTCACGTATTCCCTCATCGGGATCACCATAATTCAGCCTGAAAGGCTTGGTCAATATCACGACCTCAATGATCGATTCCCCTTCTGGCATGAAGAGATTCTTCATCGAGGTTGTGTTGGAAAAACCGATGTCGATGACGTTGGCACCTTTATCTTCCAGGGCTCGGACCAAACTAACTCTCAGCGGTGACGCTACCGGATCGCTTGCCAGGTTCATTATCCCGATGGTGGGCACAGCCTCATCGTATCTGTGCCCAGAGTTGTTTTTGTACCATTCAAGATAAGACGTGGTGTTGAGAAAAAGGTTTGGAGAGTCGGGATGGCAGATGTACTCGTCTGGCGTTGGGATGGGATCTTTCGTCGATATGTCAAGGTCACAGAAGTTTGCTCCAAGGTATGAAAAGAGCAGTTCCATGTTCTCTTGTCCGCCGTAGTTCCAGTAGTCCTCGATCACGGAGTGGTTTTCCATATCAACGTTCCCAAGGAGGGCATCGTACCCCGACGAATGAATCGCAATTATAGGAACGCTTCTTCGCTTTGGCTCTTCGAGGAGCGGTATCAGCAACTGGGCGGTCTCGGCTCCGATCATCTCCAAGAATATCAGGTCGTATCCAGTGAAGTTTACTGGAAAGTTGTCCTGGAAAGTCAATGTAACGTTCAGGACGCCGTCTTTAGCAGCTTCGTTGATTACGGCGTGGTTTTCTGCAGATATGATGAGAACGTCGGGTCGCCTCATCACGACTTTCGCCGTAAAGTTCACTCGGGGCGACCTGTTGGGCAGAGCATGACGATCGCCCAGGTAGAAAGTGACCTTGTCGCCATCTTCTAGCTCGAAAAGGTCAGGGCTGACGAGGGGCACGGGATCGTCTGGATAGTTAACCCAGTAACTCCAGGACTTGTTGCCTTCGGCACCTATGCCTCCGATCGACCCCACGACAGGGCCGCGAATGTCCCAAAAAGACGTGTCCAAGCCAAGTTCAAACCCGCCAGTTTCTGAGGCATTGATGAGGGCACCAAGTGCCGACTTTCCATCGACGGCGTGAACTTCGCCATCTGTCCCGGTGACGTTAACTTCTCCCCCTGTGAGAAGAACTTCGCCGTCCCAGATCTGCTCAGTTCCAAGTGCAGGACTGATCGTCACGAAAACGAGAATGAGAAAGGCCAAAAGCCTCGATCCGCTCATTCTAGACGCGATGATGCTTCTTGATCTTGTGCTTTTGCATTGATGAACGTGCAAAGTTTCGTCACACCCATACCGTCTTTATCTCGATTCGAAGCGAGTCTTCTGGCTTTTTGCTCCGATTTCCAAGATAGAAGGTCACGACGTCTTCATCCTCTAGACTGAAACGGTCCGGACTTAGCGAGGGCATGGATTCCTCTGGATAGTTCACCCAGTAACTCCAGACCTCGCCGACCCCAGGTTCGATATCATTGATCGATTCTACCAGAAGGCCGTAATCGTCCCAAAGAGAATCGTCTACGCCAAAGTTGAAGCCACCAGTTTCTGAAGCCTTTTTGAGCGCGCCAAAGGCGCTCCTCTCATCGACTGAATAGACCCTGCCGCTCGTTGCAGATACGTTGAAACTGCCACTTCCTAAGAGGACTTCGCCCTCGAAGATCACCTTGGAAGGTTCTTTTCCAAAGGCGTAAAGGTGGCCGTCGTCTGAGCCGATGTAGAGAACGCCATCCGAAAACGAAGGCGAAGACATCATGTAAGCTCCTGTTTCGTAGGTCCAGACTTCAGAGCCGTCCGATGCATCAAGAGCATAGATGATTCCTTTGTTTGTCCCGAAGTAGACCATATCTCCTACGACCAGTGGTGAAGACATAACTGAGCTGTCGACCTTTTTGCTCCAGATGAGCGATCCGTTCTCGGAGTTGAAACAATAAAAAGATGCGTCGTCCGACCCGATGTAGACCCGGCCGAAAGATATGGCTGGCGACGATATGGTGCCGTTCAAGGGATTATTCCAAATTTCGGTCCCAGAGGTTGCATCCAACGCGTAGATATTCTCTCTCGTTGCGAAGTAGACTATATCGTTTTCGACTGCAGGCGTCGAGGTTATGGGATCGTCTGTGGAGAACTTCCAGAGAATGTCGAAGGACGATTGATCCTCTGAAGATCGCTCTTCTGATGATCTTTCCACGCAATAGAGCGCAGGATCGCCCCCGACAAAATAGATCCTGTCATCGCCTCCTGCAGGCGAGGTGTAAGGATCGATCTTGCCAGTTGAAGTGTTCCAAAGCTCGTTTCCATCGAAGTCCAAGACGTGCAAGGTTCCTTCTGAAAAGGAGGTCACGAATACTTCGCCATCCATCGCCAAAGGCGACGATGCAACGCCCCACCATTTTGGATCGTTTTCGAGGGTTCGGTTCCAAAGAGAGTCACCTGTGGCGGCATCGAGGCAGTAGAGGCCGCCGTTCCAGGAGCCTGTGAAGACTAGGCCATCCTGAACCGCAGGGGTAGATGCGCCGCCCTTTCCACCTACGGTGTTCAGCCAGAGAAGCGATCCGTCCTCGGCGTTCAGGCAGCCCGTTCCCTGCTCGCCTTTGTAGGACATGTCAGGCCAAGAGGAGGCGTAGACACTATCCTCACAAATCACGGCGCCGCCGCCTATGTAGCCTTTGGTGGTCAACTTCTCGCTCCAGAGAACGTTGGAATCTTCAGGGCCGGTCCCGCTCACGTTACCGGTTCTCTCGCCGTCTGCATGAAACGTTAGGTAGTCTGCGCAGGCTGGTTGTAAGACTACAACAATAAAGACAAGTATGGCGAATATATGTCGCTTGATCACGATACGACCTCCTCAGGGCTCGAGTCTCCGAAGGCCCAGACATTTCCTCCGGCGACAGTAAAGACCATTCCGCAGGCGACTGAAGGCGAAGATCCGCCTTCAGGACGGCTCCAAACGACATCGCCTGTGGCGGCATCGAGGGCGACAGTTCCGCCGAAACCTTCGAAGTTTGGCTTTCCCACAAAGATGATTCCATCGGCATAAGCCATGGAACATCTCCAGTCGCCGATCTTGTCGGCTTCATTTGTCTCCCAGAGAAGGTCGCCAGTATCAGAATCGAAGCAGTAGGTCTTGGAGTGGCTGAAGCCTTCAACGCCTCCACATACGTAGACCTTGCCTTCGGCAAGGGTGGGCACAGAATCGGTCGGCGAGATCTCTTTTCTCCATAGGATCGATCCGTCCAGGAGCGAGAGCGCTAGAAGGTCGCCGTTCCCGTTGAAGTTGTAGGTGGGCATGTAGACTGTGCCGTCCAGAATCGATGCAGATCCTGTGGGCGAATTATCTGTCGGAATGGACCAAATCTCAGATCCGTCATCGAGATCTGCGCAGTAGATGTTTCCGCCAAGGCCCCACTCCCAGGCCCCGAAGACAACTTTGCCGTCAGAAACGGCAGGCGTCGACTGGGCAGATCCTTCGACAGAAAAGTTCCAGATCTCTTCTCCGGAAGTTTCGTTCAGGCAATAGTAGTGATGACCGTCCCAGTCGCTCGATATCACCTTCCCATCTGCAACGACCGGGCTTCCGTCAACCGCACCTCTCTTCGTGGGCGGAGCAAAGCTCCAGACGACGTCGCCAGTTTCTGAGTCCAGACAAACCGCTTCCATCCCTATGGAGAATACGTTTCCATCGTGAAAGATCGGCGTGTGCCAGGAGCAGCAGACGTCTTCGTTCTGCTCAAAGGGCGCGCTCCAGAGGGTTTCACCGGTGAACTGATCCAAAGAGACAATTTCGTCCATGCAGTTTACGAAGACTTTTCCCTCAGCAACTGTGACCGAAGATCCGGCCTGGGCGTTTACGTCTCTCGTCCAAACAGTCTCATTGGTCTTCGGCGCAGGTGAAGAAGATGCGCCCGTGTGTTGGGGGTTGAGATGGAACTGGTGCCAGTCCAAATCCGTTTCTTTTTGGAGATCGAGATCCGAGGTTTCAGTGCAGGAAACAGGCACGATCAAGATCATCGAGATCAGAAATATCGTGACCAATCCAAGCGAGCTTTTGAGTTTCATAGAAGAGATCCTCCCGTCGTTTCTGTCTGCATCATCGGTGATTTGGAGAGTTGCGGTTCGGACAACTCGGATAAGGCTTCGGCGAAAAGGCAGTAAAAGATGCCTTTCTCGGTTCCGAAGTAGACGCGCCCATCCGAGACTGCGGCACCGGCAAGGATGTAGCCATCATCCGGCGGATCAAACCGCCAGACGAGCCTAGGCTCAGATCCTGCATCCTCGACGCAGTAGGCCGAGTCGTTGACCTTGGCGGCGGTGAAAATGATATGTGGGTTAGCTCCTGCAACAAAGACCACTGGCGAGGACTTGACCCCGGCGTCCACAGGATAGGTCCAGATAACCTCGCCTGTTGCATCGTCCAGGCAGGCCAAAGCTCCAGGATAGCCGTGCTCGCCAACGCCCAAGTAAACCCTCTCGCCGTAAACTGCGGGAGTTGAGGTGCTGAACCCAACTGGAGAACTCCATCCCCTGTTTTCAAAGGTCCCGGTCATCTCGTTGAAACCGATCTTCCAGGCGTAGCCTTTCTCGGCCGAGAATTCGGATGAAGTGTAGACGTATCCGTCTTTGTAAGAGGTTGAGGTTCTGATGCGGCCAGAGTCAGCCTTCGCAAAATCGATCCTCGATTCGTTAGAGAGGTTCAAGACGTCTGCAAGTTCGCCGGTATTTCGATCGACGCTCAAAATCGAGCCGTCGTTCTCGCCGAAGATCAGGAAATCTCCGGCTATGGATGCGCCGCACCACATGTAGCCGCGCACATCCCTTGTTATGTTCCAGCGCTCGGTCCCGTCCTCGTCGAAACAGAAGTACCGCTTCGAGCCTCTGCCGTAGGCGCTGCCCTCGCCGATGTAGACTTTTCCATCGAAGCAGGTGATGGGACACTCGAACCTCCTGTCGGTGAGGCGATGTGCCCAGATTTCTTCGCCGGTTGTGGCGTCAAACGCGGCCAGATATCCCGAATCCGTGGCAGCAAAGATCTGATCTCCACATAAGGCCGGGGTCGAGGTCTGAAATACCCAGCCGTCCATCTGGGATCTCCAGGACACTTCTCCAGTCGTCTTGTCGAGGGAAAGAAGAGTGCCGTTTCCGGCAAGGACGTAAACTCTGTCCGAGGAGATGACTGGTGTAACGTCGATTCGATGAAGATCGAGCGACCAGAGGACCTGTGGATCTTTCGGCGGGCTATCCCAGGTCAGGCCCGAGTTGGTCTCGTCCCTTTGGAACTGAGGCCAATCCGATGCCCATGCCAAGCCGATAATCAGCGAGATTGAAACTAGCGAGCAGATAACGTGTTTAATGTGTCGTGTATCCATAGCGACCGCAACCTGAACAAATTTTGTTGATCACATACAACTAAAGTGACTTGACAATGGGCAATCTCATTTGATTTTAACTTTTGGGAGTATGAAAGGCGGAAGAGATGGGGCAGAACTCTTGCAGGCGTTCTGACACCGGGTTCAGAAAACTTTCTGAAGATCTCGCCCCCCCCCCCGGCGCCACCTT
>Ga0222683_1000182_pt1 | contig 28095 bp, 23 predicted proteins | sample AntAcemetage1073_FD_179841 | JGI IMG/M metagenome (GOLD analysis project Ga0222683, IMG submission 179841) | Saline water microbial communities from Ace Lake, Antarctica - #1073 | ecosystem: Environmental > Aquatic > Non-marine Saline and Alkaline > Saline | place: Antarctica: Ace Lake... | reverse complement strand
GCCCCCGGGCCCGTCCCCACCAGCGGCGCCAACACGTTGGCCAGAGGGGACGTGCCTCGCATCAGCGGCTCGAAGATGCCATCGGCGAAGACGCCACTCAGCGGAAGGGCGATCGCTCCGCCGATCTGTCCGATCATGATTCGCGCTGAGAAGACGCGTCCCTGAAGGTGTGCCGGAACCTTCGTCTGCCAGATGGAGTGGCTCGACCCGCTGGCGATCGGAATCACCGACGAGATGACGAACGCACCGACTGCCCACATCACAAGACCGCGGCCAATACCGATCAACGTGTTTCCGATCAGCGCCGCGATAAACACACTACCGAGAAGCGCAAGCATCTTCCGCTTCGGGCCGCCCCACACGCCGAGCAGAACGCCGCCGACAACGCCGCCGATGCCGAACAGCATTTGCACCGTGCCAAGGACGATCTCGTTGCTCCCCGTCCGAGCGAGGATCATCGGCGAGAGAACGCCTCCGCTGAAGGACAGCATGAAATTCACAAACAGAAAGAAGAGCAACAGACCGACAAGGCTGGGACGAGCGAAGATGTAGCGGAAGCCGAACAGGCTGTCGGACAGCAGGCTCCGCTGTGCGTCTTCGCCGGCCGGTCCTTGAGCCGGCTGCGGGACGTGGACGAACAGCAACGTGCTGATCGCGAACGAGAACGTCACGATGTCGATCACCATGATCCCCTCGATGCCGATGAACGCGAGCAGCGCGCCGGCGGCCATCGGGGCGAAGATCGTCGGGATGGATCGAACCATCCCGTAGAGCGCGTTCGCCCGCGTCAAGTGGTTCTTCGGGATCATCAGCGTGATCGACGCGGAGTACGCCGGGAACTGGAACGCCTGGAACGCACCGGAGAACGCGGCGGCGATGTAGACGTGCCAGATCTCGAGTATGCCTAGGCTGAGCAAAATGAACAGTGCCACGGTGGCCAGACCGGCCGCCAGGTCGCTCAGGATCATCACCAGTTTCCGATTCCAGCGGTCGACCAGCGCCCCTGCGATCGGGCTGAGCGCGACCATCGGGAAGAACGCGAAGAACCCGACCAAAGCCAGCGCGGTGGCTCGTCCGGTGAGCTGCCACGCCCAAATCGTGAGGGCGAACGATGTCATCCCCGATCCGAGCATCGACACGACCTGCCCAAACCAGACGATCGTGAACCCGAACATCCCCGAGAATCGAGATGTCACCATCGGAACCTCCCTACGTTGACCGTCAATGCGCGACGGCGGAAGCGTCAGTATCCCTCACGAAGAAGTCGCTTCACCAACGAGGGACGGCTCGGAATGGCGATCCCCGGCCAGCGAGCTCACTGGATCTCAAGAACAGAACGAGACTTGCTTCCCTTAACTCGCGAGCACCGATACCAGCGTGACGCCGGCGACGACCAAGGTGCCTCCGATCAGGACGCGACGCGTGATGCGTTCGCGCAGAAAGACGGCGCCGAAGATCACGGCGAAGAACAGGGTGAGGCCACTGAGCGGGGATAGCAGACTGGCATCGGCACGCTGGAGCGCAGACAGCCAGAGCACCCATCCTAGGAAGATGCCGAGAAACGACGAGAGGAATGCGATCCAAAGGACCTTGAGCTCGAAGCGCATCCGCCGGCGGATCAAGCTGGGCAGCGCAGCCACCGTCCAACAGACGATGGCACTGCTCGTGAACAGGAATTGGAACGCGATCGGGCTCATGCCCCCGTCCATGCAGTACTTCGTCGGCACTGCGGTGCTGAATCCCCAGACAATCCCGGCCGCGGCCGCGGCGAGCAGTGCGAGAAGGCTGTGTCTGCCGCTTCGTTCTTCGCGAGAGCGGACAAGGAAGAACGTACCGGCAATGACGAGGGCGCCTGCGCCAAGCGTGATCCAACGCGCCCGCTCCCCCAACACGACGATTGCGCTGACGACGCCCCAAAAAGGTCCCGTGTTGGCGAGGATGTTCGTCTCATGGAGCGAGCCGTGCGAGTGCGCGTAGTAAAAGAGAGCGGTTCCGATGAATGCGTTGAGGCCGCCGCCGGCGAGTCCTACGAGCACGAGATCGGCGGATCCGAAGGCGAAGCCATCGGTTGCCCAGGCGTAGGCGGCGATGAACGGGAGCCCGATCCATGGCCGAAGGAGGCCGAAGCCGATCCAGTTCATCCGGGCGACGCCCATTCTCATCAGAAGCCACGTGGTGCCCCAGCAGAGCGTCGCGCCAACGACCAGAAGGACAGTGATCAGATCCATGGCCCGCCTCCTTCCGCGTGTAGGGGCGGATCATACCGCGATTCGCCCCATGGCGCCGCTTGTCTCGGCGGGCCACGAAAGGAGAGGGGCTCTTGAGCTGTTCGCCTGCGTCGGACTAGCCTTCACGCTCCTCCAACCACGCCTGGACGTCACCAAGGACGAGAGCGTGCTCAGGCTCGTTGTAGATCTCGTGATGCAGGCCGTCGTAGATCCTGAGCGTCTTGTCGGCTGAGCCGGCCGTTTCGTGCAGGATTCGCGAGCCGTCGGGGTCGGCCAGCCTGTCTTCGCTGCCGTGGAGGATGAGGAGCGGGAGCGTGATCCTGCCCGCCTCGCCCAGCGTTCTCTGCATCGCCTTGAGGATCTCGGCCCCCATGCAGGCGGTCGTCTTGCCCGTGTAGACCAGCGGATCATCGATGTACGCCTGAACCACGGCGGGATCGCGACTGACGCCGTGCGCGTCGACGGCCACCAGCCCGATCCTGGGAACTACGAACGACAAGAGTCTGCTCAGCAGGACCGTGGTCGGTGAGATGTTGTCGGGAACCTTGACGAGGGCTCCGGAGAGGATCGCTCCTGCGAACGCTTCCTGGCGATCAAGCAGGAATCTCGCGGCGATCAGCGCGCCCAGGCTGTGTCCGACCAGGAAGAGCGGCTTCTCCGGGTGCCGGTCCCGTACCCTGTCGACGTGCATTCCGAGGACGTCCGTCAGGTCCTCGAATTGTTCCACGAAGACCCGCTGGCCGCTCGATCGGCCGTGCCCGACGTGATCGTGGGCGTACACGGCGTAGCCCCGTGAGACGAAGTGGTCGACGAGGTTTCCGTATCGTCCGCAGTGCTCTGCGAGTCCGTGCACCACGACAAGCGCGGCCCGCGCTTCGCCCTCGGGCGACCAATCCTGGCAATAGATGGTGGCCTTCCGGACACCCGTGAAGGTCCCTTCTCGATGTTTCATCTTTCTCCCGGCCGGCCAGGGCAAGTCACTGCGTGTTCCACCCCTTGGCCCGTTCGACCGCACGTCGCCAGTCTTCAAGCAGCCGCTCGCGGAGGTCGGCAGACATCGAGGGCTCGAACCTCTGGTCTTCCTTCTGCAAGCCGCGGATCGCCTCCACGCCGCCCCAGAGACCGATCGTGATTCCCGCGGCGTAGGCCGCGCCCCGGGCCGTGGTTTCGAGGTCTCTCGGCCGAATCACGGGTACTCCGAGGATATCGCTCTGAAACTGACAAAGGAAGTCGTTGCAGGCCGCGCCGCCCCCGACGTGAAGCTTCGCGATCTGCTCGCCTGTGTCGCGTTCCATCGCGCGGACCACGTCGTGCGTCTGGTACGCGATCGCTTCCAGCGCGGCGCGGACGAGATGCTCGCGGCGTGTCCCTCGCGTCAGCCCGATGATGAGCCCGCGGGCGTTCGGATCCCACTGTGGAGCGCCCAATCCCGTCAGCGCAGGAACGAAGACAACACCGTCGGTGGAATCGACCGCCCCGGCGAGTGCCTCGGACTCGGCGGAATCGGCAAGCAGGCCCAACACGTCGCGCAACCACTGAATCGCTGCGCCGGCGACGAAGACCGATCCTTCGAGAGCGTACGAAGCCGCCTCATCGGGGGCCGTACGCGCGATCGTCGAGAGTAGTCCGGACTCGCTTCTCGCTCGACGCGCGCCCGTGTTCATCAGGAGAAACGCGCCGGTTCCCCACGTCACCTGTGCCTCTCTCTCCGATGTCAGGCCTTGTCCGAGAAGCGCCGCTTGCTGGTCTCCCAGCATCCCGGCGACCTGCACGTCGCCGCCCGAGACCAGCTCCGGTCTGACCGCTCCGAAGACCGACAGGCTTGGACGAGCGACGGGAAGACACGCGCCCGGAATCCCGAACAGCCCGAGAAGCTCCTCGTCCCACTGTTGATGGTCGATGTCAAACAGCATCGTGCGAGAGGCGTTCGTGGCGTCTGTCGCGTGCTTGCCGGTGAGATGCCACAGAAGCCACGCGTCGACCGTACCGAGAAACGCCCTTCCCTCGGTCGCCCGCTCGCGGAGTCCCGGCACATGGCGAAGCAGCCATTCCATCTTCGTGGCCGAGAAGTACGGATCGATCGAGAGTCCGGTTCGCTCACGAATCGATTCCGCGTCCTCACTCCCAGCCAGTTCGTCGCAGCGCTCGGCGGTTCGCTTGTCCTGCCAGACGATCGCCGGGTGAAGCGGTCGCCCCGTCTGCCGATCCCAGGCGATGACCGTCTCCCGCTGATTGGCGATGCCGATCGTCGTAAGTCTGTTGGGATAGGCTGAGTCCTGAGACAGCACGTCGCGGAGCACGGCGAGCGTCGCTTCAAGCATCCGATCCGGATCCTGCTCGACCCACCCCGGCTTCGGCGTCTCGACCGGGATTTCCTGGTACGCTGCGGCGAAGCACCGCCCATCTCGGTCGTAGAGCGCAAACCGAACCCCGGTCGTACCAAGATCGATCGCCCCGATGACCGTCTCGCTGTGATTCCCCGCCGGCTTCACGTCACATCCCTCCAGACTGAAGGCTAGCCGGCCCTCGCGTTTGACGCAATTGTCGCTTGTCGAACCATCGTCGATCCGCTTAGGATACTGCCACGGTCACGGGGAAGAGCAGGCCGGAGCGCCGCCATTCCACGGACCGACTTCGGGGGTGGAATTGATGAACGAGTCGTCTGTCGTCCGCACGTACGGCTATCGCTGGGTCATGCTTGTCGCCTTCATGCTGGCGGTCGCTGTCAACCAGCTCCTCTGGATCAGCTTCGCTCCGATCACGGGGGACGCCGCCGCCTTCTACGGTGTCTCCGACCTGGCGATCGGCTTGCTGTCTCTCGTGTTCATGGTCGTCTTCATCGTTGTCTCGATTCCGGCGTCCTGGGTGATCGATACCTACGGGATTCGTGTCGGTGTCGGGATCGGCGCTGTGATGACCGGCGTCTTCGGCCTGCTGCGAGGTCTGATGGGCGCCGACTACACGTGGGTTCTGGTTGCGCAGATCGGGATTGCCGTCGGACAGCCGTTCGTGCTGAACGCGATCGCCAAGATCGCCGGGCGTTGGTTCCCGATGAACGAGCGGGCGACCGCCACCGGCCTCGCCTCGCTTGCGATTTACGTCGGGATCTTCGCCGGGGTCGCCATCACGCCGATGATCGTCCTTCGATCGAGCATTCCGACGGCCCTGCTCGCCTACGGCGTGCTTTCCGCCGGGATCGGCGTGCTTTTCCTTGCGCTGGCTCGGGAACGTCCGCCGACCCCGGTCGGACCCGAAGAGCGATCGCTCGTCTTCGACGGCCTGAAGAGCGTCTTTCGGAATCGTGGATTCCTGGTGCTCCTCGTCCTGTTCTTCATCGGCCTCGGCGTGTTCAACGCGGTCACCACGTGGATTGAGGACATCGTTCGGCCGCGTGGGTTCACGATCGATCAAGCTGGCCTCATTGGCGGGCTGATGGTGATTGGCGGGATCGTCGGCGCGGTCGTCATTCCCCAGCTCTCGGACCGGATGAAGCGCCGCGTGCCATTCATCCTTCTCGCCCTCGCCGGTGCGGTTCCCGGCATGCTCGGGATCACGTTCGCGACCAGCTACTGGCTCCTTCTCGCCTCGGCGTTCGTCCTCGGCGCGTTCCTGCTCTCGTCCGGCCCGCTCGGCTTCCAGTACGGGGCGGAGATCACGTACCCGGCTCCGGAAGGAACGTCGAACGGACTCCTGCTTCTCGCAGGCCAGATCTCGGGGATCATCTTCATTCTCGCGATGGACGCCCTCAAGTCGCCAACCACCGGATCGATGACGCTGTCGCTCCTGATCCTGACCGGTCTGATGGCGCTGGCTCTCCTCCTCGCGACGCGTCTGAGGGAGTCGAAGATTCTGACGGGAGGAACAGAGTGAAGGACGCTCGTTCGGTTCGCCTGCTGTTGATCGGCCTCGGGAACCTCGGCCGGCGTTTCGCCGGACTCATCGCGGAACGGCGTGTGGATCTCGCGGACCGATACGGATTGGACTTCCGTTTCGTGGGCGCAGCCGACTCTCGCGGGGCGGCGATCAATCCGGAAGGACTCGACGGGGCGGCGATCCAGCAGGTGAAGGAGGAGGGGCGAAGCGTCGCCGAGCTTCCGAATGTCGGCCGGGCGGGGATGACCGGCCTCGAGTTGATCGAGAGGGTCGACGCGGACGCGCTGTGCGAGGTATCTCCAGTCCACCTCGATGCGGGTGCCGAACCGGGACTGTCGCACGTCCGCCGTGCGCTGGAAAAAGGTCTCCACGTCTCGACGCCGAACAAAGGGCCGATCGTGCTGGCGTACCGGGAGCTGACAGCGCTCGCAAAGCGCCAGGGCGTGCAGCTGCGGTTCGACGGGACGGTCGCGGGCGGCCTGCCGGCGATCGCGCTCGGCGTCCGCGATCTGCGTGGCGCCACAATCGAGCGGCTCGACGCCGTTCCGAACCTCACGACCGGGTTCGTGCTCGATCGACTGGCCGACGGGGCGACGTGGGACGAGGCGATCGAAGAGGCCCGGGCCGCCGGTGCACTCGAAGGAGACGGCGTCTGGGATCTCGACGGCTGGGATGCCGCCGCGAAGCTCGCGATCCTCGCGATGACCGTTCTCGATCAAGACGCGAATCTGCAAGACGTCCCGCGGCAGGGGATTCGCGATGTCAACATCGACTGGCTGCGAGCTTCGAACCGGGATGGCAGGGTTCGCCTTGTGTCGAGCGCGGTGAGGCGGACCGACGGCGGCTACGATCTTAGCGTCGCTCCAGTTGCGCTGCCACCGACGAATCCGCTCGGGCGAGTCGGCGCGAAGCAGATGGGGATCACCTACAGGACCGACCTCTTCGGGACGATCACGTCGATCATCGATGAACCGACGCCCCTCCCGTCAGCCGCCACCATGCTCCGGGATTTACTGGCAATCTACGCCGCCGGCAGATACTGACGTCCTCGAGTTTCAGCGTCGAGCGACCCGTGCCGAAACTCGCAAACTGCCCAAGGGGCAGCCTAGCTATTGAAGGATCTGTGAAAGGAACAGCTTCGTTCTTTCGTGCTGCGCGTTGTGGAAGAACGCCTCCGGCTTGTTCTCCTCAATCAACTCACCGAAGTCAAAGAAGATGATCCGATCGGCGACTTCGCGCGCGAAACCCATCTCGTGCGTTACAACGATCATCGTCATTCCGGAGAGCGCCAGCTCCTTCATTACGTCCAGCACCTCCTTGATCATCTCCGGATCGAGCGCCGATGTCGGCTCGTCGAACAGCATGATCTTGTCCCAGCGGAGTACGTCGCAGGGCGGACCGCCTTTGCCTTTCGACGCACTCAAGAGGAGCGGAGAACTTGAGGGCGAACTCCTCAAACGTGCTCGTGCAGCGGATCCTGCCTGTCGCAATCCACGCGCCAAGCGCTGCAGTTCTGCCGCCCAACCGGAACACTTCGTGCAAGGACGGACCGCCCCACCGGTTGACCCTGCGCGCCGCGAGTTCTAAACTGCTTTCTATCCGGTTCTTGTATGCTAAGCGCGACAAGGAAGACGGATAGGGTATAGGAATCAAGGAGGTGCTGGATCATGGAGCGTTCGCGGATCCTGTGGCGAATCGTCGTGAGTATCTTGCTCATGGGGCTTCTATCGTCCGCCGGCTGCACGTTGCTTCAACCGAAGGTGGCCGTCGACTTTGCGGCGTCGGAGACGGAGGGTGCCACACCGTTCATCGTCGAGTTCACTGCGCTCGTTGCCGGGGAAACGGCGTCGTACTACTGGGACTTCGGTGATGGCGCGACCTCGACCGATTCCTCACCGGTGCACGTCTACCACCGCGCCGGTATGTACGACGTGTTTCTCTCGGTGACCTTGGCCGACGGCTCGACCGGTGCAACCGAGAAGGAAGACCTGATCGAGGTCGAATCGGTCGCCAGGAAGACCTCTCGGACCACGATGCTCTACTGGCTGAATACGAACACTGGCACGATCCACCGAGGCGATCGAGCCGGGTATCAGGAAGAGACCGTCGTCAGCTATGTCTACCGCGGAAACGACCTCGCCGTGGGCGGAGGCTACATCTTCTGGACCGCGGACGACAGCGTCTACCGCGCCAACTACGACGGCAGCGGCAAGAAGGCGATCGTCACCGGGCAGTCGGGCCTGAAGAGCGTCGCGGTCGACGGAGTGGCGGACAAGCTCTACTGGGCCTGCACGCCGAGCAACCCTTACAGTCAAGCGTATTGGGAAGGCAGCCTCAAGCGCGCCGGTCTGGACGGCAAGGGACGTACGACCCTCCAAGCGTACGACGACTCCGCCCAGCCCTACGTGTGGTGGATCCGCGCGGACGCGGACAGCGGCAGGCTGTACCGGTACTTCGATGACGCCAACCTCATCCACCCCGTCCGACTGACGCCGAGGGGCTTCTGGGACGGGCGGCTGCAGTGGCTGGAGTTCCCGACCCTTTCCACATATGCCGTCCATGGGGTCAAGCCATCGATGAACGGCATCACCGCGATGGCCCTCGATGTAAGCGACGACCCGGCTCGCTACATCTACTGGATCACCGGCAGTGCGATCAAACGCTGCCGAGTCGACGGAAGCGACACGACGACGGTCCTTGGCGGCATCGAGACTCCAAGGGGCGTTGCCGTCGACATCGTCGAAGGCAAGATGTACTGGTCCGACAGATACGGTATCCACCGCGCCGAGCTGGACGGCACCGGAGCGGAACTGATCTACTCTGGCACCCGTGCCGACGTTCTGGTGATCCAGGAGAACTAGCGCGCGTTCGGTCACGACATGAGACGACGGGGAGCGAGATCTTCGGACTCGCTCCCCGTCTGTCCATCTCCGACAACGTTCGCGGTGTCTGGAGCCACGTCTATCGCGGCAACGCGACCCCCAGCATCGCGTCCTGTTCGTAGAGGAGCTCCCGGTGGGTTCCGTTGAGGTCACAGCGTTCGATGCCGTCTAACGACGTGAAGTAGATCTTCCCCCCCATCCGATCGACCGTGAACCAGCCGGTGAGCTCGCTTCCCTGCAATACCGTGTGCTCGTGCAAGCCGTCCACATCGATTCGATGCAGCGTGGGCCAGCCGTGAGTGAACCAGTAGACATGCTCTGCCGGGAACCCCGGGATCGTGTCGAGTTCCAGCTGCCCAATCCGACTGCTGCTGCTGAGGAACGTCGTCGGTGCGAACCCCCACGTGCCGGTCACGCGAATCTTGTCGTGAATGTCCGGATCGTGTGTGGTCGAGTAGTGGGTGACCGTCCAATAGATGTTCTCCCCGACGACGTCGACGTCCACATACTTGGAGAACCGGTTTGCCCCGGGCGCATAGGAGACAATGCAGAGCGGTTCCAAGTCGCTAAGGAACGCCATGTAGACGCCACCGGACGCATCTTCGTCGTATTCGTAATAGTCCGGCGGCCGGACCCAGAAGATCGTGTCGGTTTCCGGGACGACGTGGATATCGGTCACGCGGCGCTGCCCAGTGATCAGCGTTTCTTGATCCGATCCATCGGTTCGCGCTCGGCGGATGACGCCGCCGTTGTGCGAGTCCGCCCAATAGACTTAACCGCCCACCACATCGAGGGCCGAAGTGCCGAACGACCGCTCTTGGAGAACCTCTTCCTTCTTCCCGCCCCCGCACGGTCCGCGCCAGATGGCCCCCGTCCCCACGTGGATCCAGTAGATGTACTCCGGCGCTGCCTTTCTCATCGGTGCGCTCACGGTGATCAGATCTGGCTTCGCTTGATGGACCACGGAGCCATCAACCAGTTCCGCCATCAGGCCCACCGTGTAGGTTCCGGTCGCTCGATAGATGTGCATGGGTGATGGATCGTCCGACGTCTCGCCGTCGCCGAAGGTCCACGCATACGCGGCGATCGACTGATCGCACACCGAAGTGAACTGGACCGCTAACGGGTTCGGGCCCTTCTCCGTAGACGCGGTGAAGTCGATCGACGGGCTGAACCACGTAGCGCAGCCCGTCAGGAGCCCGATGCCCACGATGACGATGCCTGCCAACGCTTTCTTCATGATTTCTCTCCTTTCAGTCCTCCGCAAGATTGCTGACGACGTTCGGCTCGAAGGTCTCCACCTGCCACAGCTCCTCATCCGTCAGGCCGGGGAAGACGTCGAACTCTCCGCGAAGGATCTCATCCCGGCGAGCGTCGACTTCCTGCTTCACGGCTTCGGGAACGAGGTCGCTCATCGCGGCCAGCGTGACGCAGCCCTCGGGCAGCCCGTACCACCATCCCTCATCGGCCCTGGACGCCCACGTGCCGTCGCGGACCGCGGTGACCACGTCGGTGAACAGCGGCAGCCAGTTCCAGTCCAGCGCGGTGAGATAGACGGACGGTGAGTACGTCGACATGTCCTGCGCGTGGCTGGCGATGTAGAGGGCGCCTCCCTCTTCGGCCGCCTCCGCGCAAGCGAACGAGTCGGAGTCGTGGGTGACCACGTCGCACCCACGCCTGATCAGCTCCGAAATGGCTTCCGCCTCGCGAACCGGATTGTACCATTCGTTGACCCACGCGATCTCGACCGTCCCCTCCGGATTCGTGGCGGCGACGCCGCGTGCAAACGCATTGATCCCGGCGATCACCCGCGGCAACGGATACGAGGGCGCATAGCCGATCAGCCCGGATTCCGTCATGCGCCCCGCGACCATCCCGGCAAGGAAGCGGGCCTCGTGGGTTCGGCCGTAGTACGTGCCGACGTTCGGAGCCAGCCGCCCGTGGGCGCCGCCGCACATGAAGACGACGTCCGGGTAGTCGGACGCGATGTCGGGGAGAACGTCGCTTCCCCAGCCGTGCGTGAAGATCAGGTCATACCCCGCATCGGCGTACCGTCGGATCACCGCGTCACCGCCCTGCGACAAAGCGTCCTCGACCTCTTCTACAGCGAGCCAAGCGAACGTCTCGGCCAGCTTCTGCGCCGCCACGTATCCCTGGTACGTCCAACCGGCATCCTCGATCGGCCCGTAGTGGAGCATCGCCATGCGTACCTCTGGCGCCTCACCTACCTCACGTGCCTCCTCCGGGCCGGCCTCTCCTCGAAGTCCTTCGACGATCGCCGGACCCAACGCAAAGCCAAGAATGGTCGCCACCGCCGTGATCCAGATCAGCATTGCCTTCATTCGCCTGCCCCCTTTGTCACGCTCGTGCGTGCTTTCACCCCTGCACCGCGATGAGCTGGAATCCGCAATTCGCCCTCAATCACTCGCGGCCCGATTGAAGCAGAAACGTGGCACCCGCGCCAAGTGCTCCAGGTTGCCCCTGCATTCGCCCGGTCGCCGCAAGACCTCTTGTTGAAATCTCAGACCGGCTCTCGATGCTCAGTCGTAGGGTGTGCGATTGGTCGCGGCACGTCGGAGTGGACTAGACTGGACGCTGGCGAAGGGGGAAAGGAGAGGCGCATGACGCTCTTGTTCTGGATCAAGGTGATTGTCGCCGTCGCGACCGTCGGATTCGGCCTGATGTCGATCGTCTCGCCGCCGGCTGCGGAACGGTTCACGGGACTCACCGCATCTGGCCCGCGAGGCATCTCGGAGATCCGGGCCGTGCTCGGAGGCCTGTTCGTCGGACTCGCCATTGCGGTGCTCATCTATCGCACGTCGTCCGCGTTCGGGACGCTTGGTATCGGATACCTCGGCATCGCCTTCGTCCGAGCCGCGTCCATCTTCGCCGACAGCGCGTCCACGCCGACCAACTGGGCGAGTCTGGCAGCCGAAGTAATCTTCGGAATTCTGCTGCTGGTCTGATGGCTGCTAAACTGCTCGATGTTTCGGCACAGCCGAAACTTGCAGGAACCCGATGCGGCCCAAGAGAATCGGGTTCCCCGGGATCTCTGCTGTTGATCTGAGTGGGGCATGGCCTGGAGGTTCGTCGTGAGTAGTCGGTCGACAGGGAACGGTGGAGAAGGGTATGCGCATCGCGGGTATCTCGCAGCTCCCGCGCTCCTGCTGGCGGCCATCGTTCTGTCAACAGGCGGGTGCTTCCTGTTTCCCAACACCGCTCCGGTCGCGCGGATCGAGGTAGATCGGACCGGGGGGGTCGCGCCGCTGACCGTCGCGTTCGACGCGACCTTCTCCTACGACCCGGACGGCGCGATCCGCAAGTTCCGGTGGGACTTCGGCGACGGCGACGACGGCACAGGCTCGCGGGTTGAGCATACGTACTCCGCCGCCGGAACCTATCTGCCCACCCTGACGGTGATCGACAGGTGGTGGGCCCGCGCGACGGCATCGGTCGAGATCGTCGTCCGGGAATTCAACGCCCTTCCGGTCGCCACCTACTCCGCATCCCCCTCGCCTGCGTATCCGGGGCAGGCGATCCGGTTTGACGCGGGCGCGTCCTACGATCCCGACGGGCAGATCGTGTCTTACGAATGGAGCTTCGGCGACGGCGGCACCGGCAGCGGCCCCGTGGCGTGGCATCCGTATGACGTTCAGGGAACCTACAACGTCACCCTCACGATTCGGGACAACGACGGGGGCGAGCGGACCGCGACCTTCGAACTGAACGTCACGATCAGCATCGACGCCTCCGAGACCATCTCCCGCCGCTACGAGTGGGCCTACGACGGGCAAGCGGAGACCTGCGACCTGGAGATCCCGGCCGACCTGTACAACTACTACCGTTCCCAGCCGCGAATGGCATGGAGCTTCCGGGACTACGATGACTACGTGCTCGATCCCCTCGATGACGACTTCCTCGAAGCCGTCACCCAAGAGATCCTCGCGGTCACCGCCGGCGACTACCACGCCTCGCTCGAGAACGCGCTCTTCTTCGTGCAGAAGTGCATTCAGTACGTCTACGATCCGCTGTGGTTCGAGTATCCGCGCTATCCGATCGAAACCTTGGTCGACGGCGGCGGGGACTGCGAAGACACCGCGATCCTCTACACCAGTTTGGTGCGAACGCTCGGCCACGGCGCCCTGATGGTGGTCGTCGACACCGACGGCGACGGGACGGTCGATCACATGGTCGCCTGGGTTCCCGTCGAGCAGGCGTTCATCGATCAGCATCCGGACCGAAGCTTCTGGAACTACCAGGGCAAGACGTACGCGTTCGCCGAGACCGCCGTCGAGGGCGGTTACCTGCCCCTCGGCGTCGATCCGTGGGGCCTGACCGAGATCAACATCGACACCATCTACGATGTCTCGCGCGCAGATCGACACCCGCAAGTTGTCCGTCACGGGCCGTCATAGCGATCAAGCGAGCAGAAGCCGGAGCGAACACCAAGCTTCTGCCAAGGGACTCGGAGCGCATCTTCCCGAGTAGCCAGGATCACACGCCCCATGTGCTTCGACGAACGCCCGCATCCACCGCCCCCGCTACGTAGACCGCCGATCGCTGCATCCCACGAGCCGGACACGTACAGCGGAAGCTGACTCTGATAGCGGAAGCCGATCACCCAACGGAGCTTCCGCCCTAGCAGCCGGGCGGTCTTGCCGCCGGGGTGTCGGCTTCCGCCCTAGCTACTCGGACCTCCTACCGCCGAGTAGCCACGTCCTCCCGACGGACTCCACGAACCCCACAAACCCGGCTCTTTTCACCCAATGAACCCCACGAACTCAACGAACCTGATTCTTCCCACCCGCGACATGCCACATTCCACATGCTGCAGTTCCCCCACCCACGGCTCCCGTTCCGACCTTCGTTGCGAGAGGTAGACTTCGTAGACAATCCATGCTATCGTGGACCGGAGGTGGAGATGGCCACACGAACTGTGTCGACGAAGGTGCCGGACGAGCTTCGCCAGAGGATTGACGAGATCGCCAAGCTCGAACAGCGAACACCCAGCAACGTCGTTCGCATGGCGATCGAACAGTTCGTCGACCAATACACCGAACTCCACCCACAGTTCAGGGCCGACATCCTGGAAGCGCTCGAGGGCGTTGCACGCGGTGAGGTCGAGCCGTACGAATACGGCTAAGCCTACCGTGGCATACACGACCGACGCGTACCCCAAGTTCAACCGAACGAAGAAGAAGCTTCCCGCTGCATTGCGCAGCGAAGTCGATCGGCAGGTAGACCTGATTTGCGCGGATCCGCAGACCGGGGAGCAGAAGCGAAGCGATCTGAGTGGCGTATTCGTCCGCAAGTTCAGGCTCGCGGGGCAACTCCATCTACTTGCCTACCTGATAGACGAGCAGAAAAAGATCGTCACACTCCTGGCGCTGGGCGGGCACGAGAACTTCTACCGAAACCTCAAGCAGTACCTCAAGGCGTAGCAGCCGACTGGCGTGCCCATCTGTCTCGCCTCCCATCCGCACGTGCAGCGGAAGCTGACACGGGCTCTCGGACCACCTACCGTCTAGTAGCCGGCCGCAGGCGCATCGCACATGAACCGAACTTCCCTGCCAGGAGTTTCCTGTCTTCAGGGTGGGCATCCAGTGTTTGTGCACTGCGCGTCCTGCGTTAGACTTACGTAGATTCCGATCCACGAAGCCGAAGGCCCAAGGGTGCTTGAGATACCAGACTGGCATCTCAAGTAGCAGTCTGGAGGAGCGTGATGGTGGGCGGCAGTGGGCAAACGTCCGATGGACAGAGCCGGACCTTCGCCGTCGGTGTGCCGCGAGAGTGGATCCTCACGGCCATACAGCTCATCCGACAACGGCAAGTGATGTTGGATGCAGATCTTGCACAGTTGTACGGCGTTGAGACCGGCGCCTTGACGCGTGCTGTGCGGAGGAACATCGACCGATTCCCGTCGGACTTCATGTTCCAGCTATCGAAGGGGGAGTTCGATGACTTGAAACGCCAATCTGGCACCTCAAGCCAGTGGGGTGGACGAAGGTATCCGCCCTACGCGTTCACCGAGCAGGGTGTTGCCATGCTCTCAAGCGTTCTTCGAAGCTCGCGTGCGGTGAACGTGAACATCGAGATCATGCGGGCATTCGTACAGCTGCGGCGCGCTGCCGCTACGTATGTGGATCTGGCGGACAAGCTCGATGAGCTTGAGAGGCGCTACGACAAGCAATTCCGCGTTGTGTTCGACGCGATCCGCCAGTTGATGGCCCCTGCATCGAGGACGCCCGAGATCGGGTTCAGCAGCAACGATGGGGATGAAACGTGACGGCCCCAACGGAAGTCAAGCGACTCGTCGAGCAGTTTCGCGAGCGTGTCCACTCCGTGCTTGAGGACGCGTCAGAGGTCGGCCGAATCGACAGCGCCCCAGGGGCGTTTTGGTTTGTGGGGGCACAGACAAGATCTGGAAGAACCTGAAGGAGCTGGGGTTTGATGTCTGACGAGCGTGGAGCGCATCATTCGGATCGGGATCTCGCGCGACCTGTGCGAGAAGTGCAACAGCTTGCTTCACAACCAGGGTCCTTGCTGGGGGCAAGATGCACAGCTGGACTTGGCAACTCAGTTCCGTGCCGCTACATTCCTATCAGCACACCCGGCGGGCCTCTGTCGCAAGACATGCTATCTCTCGGCGGGTCTTCTATTTGTGCTAGGACAGATTCTTGATGTCTGAGAAAGGCGCATCGCGACTTCCGGGAGAGCGTGAGGGCGGAATTTTGCAGCAGCCTGTTGCACAGTTCGATCGAACCTCCGCGCCGTATGTGGAACTTCTAGATTCCCTGAAGCTTCGCATTCAGCAGGCGCGCACCAAAGCACTGCTGTCGGTGAATCGCGAGCTAACCACCCTTTACTGGGTGATCGGTCATCAGATCGTCGAGGCTCAGAAACGCGAGGGGTGGGGAACATCCATGATCGACCGCCTCGCCCGCGACCTACAATCTGCCCTTCCCACTAGAAGCGGGCTGTCGGCCCGCAACCTGTGGCGCATGCGAGCGTTCTATCTTGCGTATCCAGCGCCTGAAGTAAGTCTGCCACAGCCTGTGGCAGATCTCGCCACCAGCTTTCTGCCACAAGCTGTGGCAGAAATCCCCTGGGGTCACAACATCACGCTGGTCGAGAAGGTGAAAGACCCGGAGGAACGCCTCTGGTACATCCAGCAAACCATCGAGCATGGCTGGTCTCGTGCTGTCCTTGTCCATCAGATCGAATCCAAGCTGTTCGAGCGACAGGGGGAGGCCCTCACCAACTTCGATCGGGCCCTGCCCGCTCCGCAGTCCGATCTGGCACGAGAGTTGGTCAAAGATCCCTACAATCTGGATTTCTTGGGGCTCACGGATGAGATCAGCGAGCGAGCGCTGGAGCGATCGTTGCTCGACCACCTCAAGGAATTCCTGCTCGAGCTGGGTAAGGGATTCGCCTTCATGGGAAGCCAGCACCACCTGGAGATCGGAGGGCAGGACTACTACCTCGATCTTCTGTTCTACAACACCATCCTTCGAGCCTATGTGGTGATTGATCTGAAGGTCGAAGCGTTCAAGCCGGAATTCGCGGGCAAGATGAACTTCTACCTCAACGCAGTCGATGAACTACTGCGGCACCCGGACGACCAGCCTCCGATTGGTCTGATCCTCTGCAAGGAGCGGAATCGCGTCACGGTGGAGTTCTCGCTGCGTGGCATGGATCAGCCCATGGGCGTCTCCGAGTACCAGCTGCTTCCGAAGCACGTACGAGATGCGCTGCCGACGCCCGAGCAGTGGGAGGCAGAGCTGGAGTCCCTAGAGGCAGAAGATGAATCGTGAAGGTCATACGGATCAATATGACGACATATGACAAGGAACGAAGCATGAGAGCGATGAACGAATCGACCGGCAATCGGCCGGCAGATCACGCGAATCGACCGATAGCCAAGGCAATGAAGAGAACGACGAACAGCAGGAACAAGACGACGAAGACGACAACGCTGCGGGCGTCGGAGCACCAGGAAGCCGAGCTGGAAACGGTTACCGAGGGCAGGACCTTGAGGTCGCAAACTGCGACCTCAAGTCGGGAGACACGAACACGAGAAGCCGCTGGGTGAAGCTTCTCGCAAGCAACCCGGAGGGTTGCCAATGACCACCCCAAAGGAACTCAAGCGACTCGTTGAGCAGTCCTGCGGACGTCTTCACTCCGCATTCGAGGTTGCGTCAGAGGGCGACCGAATCGACAGCGCCCCAGGGCATCGCCCCAGGGGCGTTTTGGTTTGTGGGGGGATCAGGCCGTGACCGCACGCGCCGCGTCAGGAGCAAAACTGAGTAGGATAGAGGCATGAACCACAGCGAGATTGTCAGTTTCATCTGGGGTGTGGCGGATCTCATCCGCGATGTGTTCAAGCGGGGCAAGTATCAGGACGTCATCTTGCCGCTGACGGTGCTTCGTCGGCTGGACAGCGTATTGGCTGGGACCAAGGCTGAGGTTCTTCGCGTCAATGCGCAGTTCACAGGCAAGCTGGAGGATCGCTCAGGTCTTCTCTGCGCAGCTTCGGACTACAGGTTCTACAACACGTCCGAGTACACGTTCGACAAGCTGGTTGATGACGCACCGCACGCGGCGGAGAACCTCCGCAACTACATCGCCGGGTTCAGCGACAACATGCGCGAGGTCATCGAGAAGTTCGACTTCGACAACACGATCAGCAAGCTCGACGAGGCAGGCCTCCTCTTCAAGGTGTTGGAGCGCTTCCGCAACGTCGATCTCCATCTGGACAACGTCGACAACGCGACGATGGGCACGATCTTCGAAGAGCTCATCCGCAAGTTCAATGAAGCGCTCAACGAGAACCCCGGCGAGCACTTCACGCCACGCGACGTGGTTCATCTCATGGTCGATCTTATGCTGGCTGGCGACGAACAGGCGATTGCAGGCATGAACGCCATTCGCACAATTTATGATCCTTGCTGCGGTTCAGGCGGAATGCTGACCATTGCCAAGGGCCACATTACCGAAGGCATCACGAACGAAGATGACGTCGTGATCCAGGAACCGATCAACGTCCAAGCAGACATCCACTTGTTTGGCCAGGAAGTGAATCCAGAGACGTTCGCCATCTGCAAGTCCGACCTATTCATGAAGTCGAAAACCGGCCTCGATGCCGAGAACATCGCCTATGGGAGCACTCTTTCCGCCGATCGTCATGAGCAGCGCTCCTTCGACTACATGATCACCAATCCCCCTTATGGCAAGGATTGGAAGATGGATCAAGAAGCCGTCAAGAGTGAGGCCGAACGTGGCAATGCCGGACGATTTGGCGTCGGATTGCCTCGCATCTCAGACGGCCAGCTGCTGTTCCTGCAGCACTTGATTGCACATATGAAGAAGCCGAGCGAAGGCGGCTCACGAATCGCCATCATCATGAACGGGTCGCCGCTGTTCACCGGCGGGGCAGGCTCGGGGGAGTCCGAGATCCGCCGCTGGGTGCTGGAAAACGACTGGCTTGAAACCCTTGTAGCCCTGCCGGAACAGCTCTTCTACAACACCGGCATCGCGACCTACGTTTGGGTGCTGACCAACCGCAAGTCTGAGACGCGCAAAGGAAAGGTTCAGCTCATTGACGCCACCTCGTTCTGGGCCAAACGAAAGAGCCTGGGGGCAAAGCGGCGAGACATCCCGCATGAAAAGGCGGTCGAGATCCTTCGGATCCTTGACATCTTCGAAGAGGGAGAGTTCTCGAAGATTTTTCCGACAACTCAATTCGGCTATCGGCGGATCACCGTCGAGCGGCCACTGCGACTCAATTTCCAGGCCTCGCCCGAGCGTATCGAACTTCTCGAGACCGAGCGTGCATTCGCCAGATTGGCGGAAAGCAAGAAACGCAATCCCGAGGTCAAAGCACAAGAACAGGAATTGGGACGCAAGCAGCAAGAGAGAATCCTCGCGATGTTGGCGGATCTCCCAAGTACGCTGTTCAAAGAGCGCCCTGCATTTGAGAAGGCGCTCAAGCAAGCCGCGGCAAAGCATCAGCTCAAGCTGGATGCTTCATTGAAGAAGGCGATCCTCAACGCGCTCTCCGAACGCGACGAAACCGCCGAGATCTGTCGCGACAAGAAGGGCAATCCAGAACCCGACACCAACCTCCGGGACACCGAGAATGTACCGCTGTCCGAATCCGTCGAGTCCTTCTTCGAGCGCGAAGTGAAGCCCCACGTCCCGGACCCATGGATCGATGAATCCAAGCGGGACGAGAAGGACAACGAGGTCGGCGTTGTCGGCTACGAGATCAACTTCAACCGTTACTTCTACACCTACGAGCCGCCACGGCCGTTGGAAGAGATCGAGAAGGACATCAAGACGATCGAGAGCGAGATCATGGAGATGCTGCGGGAGGTGGCCGAGTGAGTCAGAGGCCCGCGGCACGAGACGACACGACCCGGCTGATGGCTCTCATCCAGGAGCTGGAAACGGCTCGTGAACTGATCAAGGCAGGCTTCGGCGAGCTCCAAGACATTCACATGGGGAATGACTTCTACCATCTCCCGCAGCAGCTTCTCGCGAGTGGCCTTGAGCGGCTTCTCAAGTGTTACTTCTGCCTTGTGTATGAAGCTCGCAACGGCTCGTTTCCGGACATCGCACTCCTGAAATCGATTGGGCACAGCCTTTCGGATGCGAAGCAGAAGCTGATCGATGAGTACTTCGAAACGAACGGGATACCTCTGCTGGATGCTGATCTGGATTTCCTCCGAAACGATGCGCTGTTGGATGAGATCATCGGCATCCTTTCCGAGTTCGGGAAGATGGCGCGCTACTACAACCTTGACATCGTTGCGGGGAGTCCGAACCCGCCAATCGACCCAAGCTCCGAGTGGGAACGACTTGAGACGAAGATCGAAGATCCAAGCCCGTACCTCTCGGCGAACTCAATGCAAGCTCTGCATCGCGACTACTACCCGCGTGTGAATGCGAAGATCATCGCCAAGCTGGAGAGATTCGGCCGCGCCGTGTGCATGCAGTTCACGCTCGGCAAGCACGGCGGGCGTCTCCAACAGCTCTCGCCAACGGTCTTCGATTTCATCATGCTCAAGGACGCCGAGCTGGGGATGACTGACTACCGTCGCTCCGTCGTCCGCAATCAGCAGACCAAGGCGAACTGGTCCAAACGCAGCAAAGAGAAGGCCTTGAAGAGCAAGTGGCCGTCTACGCTTGTTGTCGCCTCAGGCTACGGCGACAAGTGGCCGTTTCGAACCGCCGAAGTCGTCGTTGAGTGCCGAGACGACATGTTCTGCGTTGTGAACATCAAGGGCTATGACTTCGCGCTAAACGGCTCGGCCAAGACTCGTTTCGGCTATCCAGATCCCCACGATTCCGGCGTTGCAGTCCTAGGTCGATCGGTTGGCCCATTCATCGATCTGGCCTTCTCGCTCGCTGGAGGGAACAAGAAGTGAGAGCGAAGGCCTACCCGAAGTACAAGGACTCCGGCGTTGAATGGCTCGGCCAGATCCCGGCGCATTGGGAGGCGAAACGCCTCAAGGATGCAGGTATGCTGATGGCCGGGTCTGGATTCCCGCATGAGTATCAAGGCGTCCAGGGAGAGGTTCTGCAGTTCTACAAGGTGGGAGACCTCGTTGCGTCGAGCGACGGGATCAGAATGCATGGGGGATTGAACAGCGTTTCGCGGGAGACTGCCGCCGAGCTCCGAGCATCGGTCATCCCAGCCGGTTCGCTTCTGTGGGCGAAGATCGGAGCCGCTCTGTTTCTCAACCGACGGCGAATCACAACACGGCCGTGCTGCATTGACAACAACCTGACAGCCTTCGTGCCGAACTGCGACAGGATTTCGACCAATTGGGCTTTCTACTGGACTAGTACGCTTGACTTCGGCGAGCTTGCGAACCCAGGGGCGGTTCCGTCCTTGAGCGAAGGGTATCAGTCGACGCTGCCGCTCGTTGTTCCGCCGGAGAGCGAGCAGAAAGCCATCGCCGGCTTCCTCGATCGCGAGACGGCGAAGATCGATGCGCTGGTGGAGAAGAAGGAGCGGTTGATCGAGTTGCTGCAGGAGAAGCGCACGGCGCTGATCACCCATGCTGTCACCAAAGGCCTCGATCCCAACGTCCCCATGAAGGACTCCCGCATCGAGTGGCTCGGCCAGATTCCAGCGCATTGGGATGTGCGCAAGTGGCGCTACTGCTGTCGAATTACGGAGGGCCAAGTGCCGCCGGACGATGAGCGCTACCGAGATCGAGTCCTGATTGCCCCGAACCACGTTGAGTCAGGAACTGGGAAGATCACCCTGCTGGAGACAGCAGATGAACAGGGTGCGATCAGCGGGAAGTACTTGGTGAGCCCGGGCGACATCATCTACTCGAAGATACGTCCTGCCCTCAACAAGGCGTGCATTGCCAGCGGCGATTGGCTATGCAGTGCCGACATGTACCCGGTCAGGATCATCGATAGGAATCTCAAGCAGCGCTTCCTTCTCTACTTCATCCTTTCCGAGGCTTTCGTGAGACTGATGGTTGATGAGTCCATGCGCGTGGCAATGCCGAAGGTGAACCGAGAGAAGCTGTCGGCAGCTCCGGTGCTGATCCCGGGCGAGGATGAGCAGAATGCCATTGTTCGACATCTCGATCGCGAGACCGCGAAGATCGACGCCTTGATCGCCAAGATCGCAGAAGCTATCGAACGACTCAAGGAATACCGCACCGCCCTCATCTCCGCCGCCGTCACCGGCAAGATCGATGTGCGAGGAGTCGTGCTGGAGGGAGAGGGATGAGGGGCATCTCCGACTTGCCAATGAAGATCGAGTGATACATAATCTCGGCACATAGAAATATAAGCCTAGAATATGTATCAGCAAAGGAACCGCGATGCCGGACATCGAAAGACTGCTCAAGGAGATCGGAGAGGGCGGCGTCTTTCGAACAAGCGATCTGGAGACGCTCGGCATGAGTCGTGCTGAAGCCCAACGACTTGTCGAACGTGGCGAGGCGGAGCAGATGAGCCACGGACTCTATCGGCTCATCGAAGGCGAGATCACTGAGCACATCGGCCTTGTTGCCGTCCAGAAGAAGATCCCGGGTGGCATCGTCTGCCTCCTCTCGGCGCTTCAATTCCACGAGATCGGCACCCAACTTCCACGTGAAATCTGGATCGCCATTGACCGAAAGGCATGGAAGCAAGACGCTCCCGGTTTTCCGATCCGAATCGTTCGCTTCTCTGGAGTGAGCGCAAGATACGGGGTTGAAACCCATGTCCTGCTCGGCGTGCCCGTGAAGATCACGTCAATCGCTCGGACTGTTGTGGATTGCTTCCGGTATCGAAACAAGATCGGCATCGATGTCGCACTGGAGGCGCTTAAGGACGTGCTTGAGCGCCGCCTCGCCACGCGGGACGAGATCCTCCGAACGGCGGAGGCGTGCAGAGCCAAGACGGTCATTCGCCCGTACCTGGAGGGAATGTCGGCATGACCCCAAAAGACATTGCCGCATCGGTTCGAGCCCGGCTTCTCAACCTGTCTCGGGCCTCGCAAGAGGACTTCCAGATGCTCCTCAATCGGTATGCGCGTGAGCGTCTACTCTACCGGCTCTCTCAGTCTTCCCATCGCGATCGATTCATCCTGAAGGGCGCGATGCTCTTCTCGGTATGGGCGGAGAAACCATTCCGGAGCACACGAGATGCCGACTTCCTCTCCTTCGGACCCAACGACGTGGATTCGGTTGCCAGTGTGTTTCGAGACCTTTGCGGATCTGATGTTGATGATGCCGCGGATCCTGATGCTGGCATTCACTTCGATCCAGATAGCATTCAAGGAGCGCCGATACGAGAAGAAGAGGAATACGCTGGAGTCCGGATACTCCTAGACGCATTTGTCGGGAAGGCGAAGGCGCGAATCCAGATTGATGTCGGATTCGGAGATGCAATCACTCCGGAGGCTCAAGAAGTTGAACTGCCCGTGATCCTCGATCTTCCAGCGCCTCGACTTCGGGGCTATCCGAAGGAGACTGTCGTAGCTGAGAAGCTCCAGGCGATGACCGTGCTCGCTGACACCAATAGCCGGATGAAGGACTTCTATGACGTCTGGGTCATGCAGCGCTACTTCGCGTTCGCGGGCGCAGATCTTGCGAAGGCAATCCAGGCGACATTCGATCGGAGGCGGACAGCCATTGAGCCAAGCTCCTGTCTTGCCTTCCAATCCTCGTTCTACGCCTCCGAAGAACCGTTGACCCTGTGGAGGCTCTACGTCTCACGAGGATCCTTCGAGAAGGTCCCTCCACCATTTGCAGAGGTCGGAACATCTATCGAGGCGTTCCTCCGACCTGTGGCAGAGAGCGTCGCTCAGGGTGAGCCGTTTGATCGCGTGTGGCCGCCGGGCGGACCGTGGCAGGGCAAGGAGGAGAGCTGATGCCGGAGATCAAGGAACGCGCCTTCGAAGATGCGATCGTCAATGCGCTCACGACGGGCCGGATGGACGGGGCTACTGACACTGAGTCGCGCGAGCCGGCATCCGGATTCGGCGAGTTCATTCCCGGCGGGTATGGACAGCGCGCGAACGCAGACTACGATCGAGCCCTCTGCTTGATTCCGGAAGATGTGCTCGACTTCATCCTCGCTACGCAGCCCAAGGAGTGGGGCCGGCTGAAGGAGCACTACGGACTGGACGTCAAGGATCGGTTCCTCCAGCGACTGTCACGCGAGATTGAGCGTCGCGGAACGATCGACGTGCTCCGCAAAGGCATCAAGGACGCGGGGCGCAAGTTCCGCCTTGCGTGGTTCAAGCCGGCGAGCAAGCTAAATCCGGATCTGCAATCTCTGTACCAAGCCAACGCCTTCTCGGTGATCCGCCAACTTCACTACAGCGAGGCGAGTGAGAAGAGTCTCGACCTCGTCTTGTTCCTCAACGGTCTCCCGCTGTTCACGGCCGAGCTGAAGAACCCGCTGAACGGCCAGAATGTGGAGGACGCGATCAAGCAGTACAAGAAGGATCGCGATCCGCGAGAGCCGCTGTTGGCGTACGGAAGATGCCTGGCGCACTTCGCCGTGGATCCGGGCCTCGTCTACGTGACGACGCAGCTTCGAAAGGATGCGACGCACTTCCTACCGTTCAATCGGGGACGGGATCGGGGGGCCGGGAACCCTCCAGTGTCGCCGACTCAAGACGGCTACGCGACGAGCTATCTCTGGGAGGAGACTTGGTCGCGGGACAGCGTTCTCGATCTCGTTCGGCAGTTCATTCATGAGGTTGAGGAGTTCGACGACGACGGACGAAAGACGGGCAAGCGCTTCATCCTCTTCCCCCGCTACCACCAGCTTGACGCCGTGCGCCGGCTGGTGTCGGATGCGCGCTCCCGAGGGCCGGGCCAGCACTACCTGATTCAGCACTCGGCCGGTAGCGGGAAGAGCTTCACCATCGCCTGGCTCGCGCATCAGCTGTCGACGTTGCACGACGCCGAGGACAAGCGCGTCTTCGACTCGATCATCGTCATCACGGATCGGCGTGTACTCGATCGCCAGCTCCAGCGGACGGTCCTGCAGTTCGAGCAGACGCTCGGCGTGGTCGAGAACATCGATCAGACGTCGCGGCAGCTCAAGGAGGCATTGGAGAACGAGAAGACGATCATTGTGACGACGCTCCAGAAGTTCCCGGTGATCGTGAACGAGATTGGCCAGCTCCCGGGCAACCGCTTCGCGGTCATCGTCGATGAAGCCCATTCTTCGCAGTCGGGTGAGAGCACGAAGGATCTGAAGGCGGTCCTGGCTACGTCTGACCTGGGCGACGCCGAGCGTGAAGAGGAGCTGGCCGGCACGCCGGACGACGAACTGCAGGATCGCGTACTCGCAGAAATGGAGAAGCGTGGCCGACTGCCGAACCTCTCGATGTTTGCGTTCACGGCGACGCCGAAGCCGAAGACGCTCGAGGTCTTCAGTCGGAAGAAGGAGAGCGGGGAGTTCGAGGCGTTCAGCCTGTACAGCATGCGCCAGGCGATCGAGGAGGGGTTCATCCTCGATGTCCTGACCAACTACACGACGTATCAAGCGTACTGGAAGCTTCTCAAGACGATTGAGGACGACCCGCGCTACGATCGATCGAAGGCGACGTACTTGATGAAGCAGTTTGTGGAACTACATCCGCACGCGATTCACGAGAAGCTGGCGATCATGATTGAGCACTTCGCCTCTCAGGTGCAGGGGCGCATTGGCGGCAAGGCGAAGGCAATGATCTGCACGCGTTCGCGACTCCATGCTGTGCGCTACAAACTGGCCGTCGATCGATACTTCGAGGAGCACGGATACAAGTGGAAGGCGCTGGTCGCCTTCTCCGGATCTGTCGAGGATGGCGGGCGATCGTACACCGAGCCTGGCATGAACTCGGAAAGCGCGGGGCGCAGGATCAGTGAGAAGCAGACCGCCAAGGAGTTCGCCAAGGCGCAGTTCCGCTTCCTCATCGTCGCGAACAAGTTCCAGACCGGGTTCGACCAACCCCTACTGCACACGATGTATGTGGACAAGAAGCTGGGAGGCGTCAATGCTGTGCAGACGCTGTCTCGCCTCAACCGTACTCTGCCCCCCGAGAAGGAAGAGACGATGGTGCTCGACTTCGCAAACGAAGTGGAGCTGATCAAGAAGGCGTTTGAGCCGTACTACGAGACCACGCTCCTCTCGGAGGCGACCGACCCGAACCTTCTCTATGAACGCGAACAGCAGCTGGCCGGCTTTGAGGTGTTCACTCAGGATGATGTCGATGCGTTCGCAGTGGTCTTCTTCGCTTCGGATGCCACGCAGGACAAGTTGTATGCCCAGCTGCGTCCGATTGTTGAACGCACGAAGGCCATGACCGAGGAGGAGCGAGCGACGTTCCGCGGCTGCTTGACTGACTACGTGCGGGCATACGCGTTCCTCTCGCAGGTTGTGCCCTTTGCCGATGCAGACCTAGAGAAGCTGTATCAGTTCGCCCGTCAGCTTCGACATCTCGTCCATTTGGAGAAGCCCGAACTGCCCCGCGACGTTCAGCAGAAGATCGACATCGCCTCGTATCGAATCCAGAAGACGAGCAGTGGAGGGATCAGCCTCGATGGCCGGACTGGGCGACTGCATCCGATGACATCGAAGGATCCGATGGGGCCGTTGGATGAGGATCTTGAGCCGCTGTCCCGAATTATCCAGGAACTGAACGAGCGGTTCGGACTGAATCTTGGGCCCGAGCATCGAGTCACCCTGGAACAGATGATGGACCGCCTCGACCAGGACAAGAGTCTCGACGCCAGCGCGCGCGTGAACACGCGTGAGAATGTCCGCCTGACGTTCGACCACAAGGTGGAGGATGTCATCCAGGAGATCGTTGACTCTAACTTCGAGCTCTACAAGCGGATCACTGACAACGAGACGTTTGGGGAGTCGCTGAAGACCTTCTTGTTCGATCAGTACCTGCGGACCCATCGGCAGGCTGAGGAATTGCTGAAGCAGCACGAATCAAAGACGCTCGAGTTCAAGTCGACCCTGCGATGGAACCTTCGGGAAGAGAAGAAGGATCCAACCGTCGTAACGCACTCCGTGCTCAAGACCATCGCTGCGTTCCTGAACACAGATGGTGGGGACCTTCTGATTGGCGTCGCCGACGACAAGTCGATCGTTGGCATCGAGGCTGACGGATTCGAGAGCGAGGACAAGTTTCTCCTGCATCTGAGCCACGTGATTGGCGCCGCACTCGGGGATCGCGCCGGTACATGTGTCGACGCTCAGATAGAGATCCTGCAGGGGAAGACGGTGTGTCTCGTGAGCTGTCAGCGGAGTCCCGAACCTGTCTTCCTCAAATGGCGTGAGCTTGAGGAGTCCGAGACAGGAGACTTCTACATCCGCAACGGGCCGCAGAGTGTGAAGCTAGAACCGGATAGCGCGGCGGATTACATCGGGACGCGGTGGGGTAGTGGCAGAGCGAGTGCGGATTGAGGGAATCTCGGAGATAGCATGGCTCGGGAAGGATCTGCGAGTTCGGGTGGTCTATCCGGACGGCCGTCAGCAGCATCACCTCTGCTCATTCCAGAAGCTGATCGCGTGGACCCAGCGTGAGTCGCTAGATAGGATCGCCCAGAGGCTTACTAGACACCCGATGATGATGGAACTCTCAGGAGACACCATCACCAGCCTTGCGTCAATTCGGAGCTCTATTGGCAAGATGACATCATGGGAGTCAGTGCGGCAAGGCGCAGAATCAGGGCGTGCGCACCCGCGTGCTCAGAAGAGACCAACCAAGCGCGTGCGGACACGCAAGCACAGCAAGCCACAGCCATCAGCAGATGCGAGCGCAGGACCGCGAGTCTGTCCGTCTTGTCACGACGTCGTGAGCGCGACCGCTGCGTGGGAATACGGTCGCCGGGTCTATCGATGCAAGAGGTGCGGAGCAATCACCGGCTACGGCTAGGCGACTCAAGGCCGACGCGCTTCACGTAGAACGACAGCCCAGCGAGATCCAGGATGGGCCAAGGAGCTGATCCGCCCCGGGATGCAGCGTAAGTCATTTGCTGTTTGCTCACATCGAGCGCTGATTCGATTTCTCGAAGGCGACATGCCGACCAAGGAATTTGAGGCGGCTTGCGAGCCGATCGTTCTTGACATTCTGGCGAACCACGAGGACTTCGCGTCAATCGAGAAGGGCCCGGCATTCACTGGGACTCCCTTCGACTTCTTCGGTTTCCGAGATGGCGCTCCATACATCATCGAACTCAAGGCGTCCCGGCATCACTTCAACCTTCCAGGCGAGACACAACGTCACCGAATGGAGCAACTGCTCGAAGCCGTCGATGGTCTCCACATCGGTTTGCTCCAGATCAAGGTCTGTGACGGCGTCTACCGCACTCTCTACGACGATGATGTCACCCGCCTCTTCTCCGGCAGGAAAGCACCGATGGAGCCGGTTGTCGGCTGGGTGAAGGAGCTACTCCGCTGAGCGCAAGCCGAGGCTTCGGACTGGAGTCACCCCTGAGAAGCGAGTGACAACCTTTTGCTCCTCACCCGGAAGCTGTAGGTCTCTAGTCTGTCCAGTCCCGGAATGGTGTTGACACTTCAGGCCTCCTCGTGACGTTGTTCGCGGACGGGTCCCCAGAAGATCTCGGCGGGTGTTCGTCCCTTGGTGC
>Ga0222683_1000181_pt1 | contig 28154 bp, 30 predicted proteins | sample AntAcemetage1073_FD_179841 | JGI IMG/M metagenome (GOLD analysis project Ga0222683, IMG submission 179841) | Saline water microbial communities from Ace Lake, Antarctica - #1073 | ecosystem: Environmental > Aquatic > Non-marine Saline and Alkaline > Saline | place: Antarctica: Ace Lake... | reverse complement strand
GTATATATATTCCCTTCCTTTTATTTTGTAAATTTCTACATGTGACATACAAAAAGTTAAGGGCTACAAGTATATAAACATTCCCATTCACAATTTCAAAAATTTAGAATTGTCGGACAGCCTGTTTAGAACGGGGACGCTTACACCCCTGAAAAACAAATCATCCCCGTATTTCTGAGTTAACGCAATCCTTTTGTCCTTCGGTATTTTCCACAGTTTTTCAAAGAGGACCTGAACAATCATCCTTGAATTATGCCCGTTCATCGCTTCCAGGACATGACGGAGCGGTTCATAACGAAAATCGTCAGAATATTTCAAATTCAGTTCCACACCGTGCAGAACAAGGGAACATGAGGAAACATAGTCACCCTCTCTTAAAGTTGGAATGTTTGCCTTAGACCTCTTCATTTCAACTTGTGGATAAACCGAATTAAGCTGCCCTTTAAGCATGCCTTCAACCGATGTCGTAGAAGAGAAAAAGTGAAAACTAAAGCCTTTATCCTTCCAGATTTCAAAGGAAAAACGGCCCGAATAGTTCTGAAGCATGTAGAGCACCTTTTGCATTCCAGCCATTGAATCCAAAGAGCATTCGGCGGGGACTACATCAAGAAGAAAACCGTCAGGAAAATCAAGGCAGTTTATCTCATTCTGCGAAAGTTTGTGAAGTCCGTATTTCCATTCCTTAAACAAAAAATCACCTTTTGGGTATCGGGTACTTCCCGACCTTGACAAGGAAGCTTGCCACCAGCATTATCAGACCGAAGACCACGGATGCAATCATGGTAAGAATGTCCTGTCTCTGCATTAACAACAAGGCCAGTACCACGAATCCGGAGAGCATAACAACGCCAAGGACAATCTTGGCAGCACCTTTCACGAGCCCGCCTATCAGTATTCCCAAAACCAGAGCACCAAGAGCGTAAAGCATCCAGTTATTCCCATTTCCCAGATTTGATGACATCTCAGGCAGGATACTTGTTATGTTCCAAACTAAAGGGTTGACCATATCTACCACAGAAAGAGTTCTGCAAAAAGGGACATTAAGGAGAACAGAGAGTGGATTTCAAAAGAGGGAATCAATTGTTTAACGGTCTGTCACTAAAAATTAAAAAAACAAACTGCAATAATAATTTGAATTATCATAAAAATGATCATTATCCAAGTTAATAAATGAATTTTTTTCTGAATCTTATTACTAAACTCAATGTTTGTCATATTCAAAATTACATCTGAATGTTTATTGTACATCGAAATATATTTATCAATATCTTTTGTTGTTTGGATTATGCTCTTTTTTACATTATCAAAAAATTTTGTATTGTCATGAAAGTTGACAAAGGGGAAAATATTTCCCGATGACCAATACTTTTCAAATTCTACCTTAAATCTCTCAAACTGAAACACTTTATTTGACGTCTTTTTACGATTTGATAATAGTTCCTTAAGTTTACTTTTTTCAAGATTTTTAATTTCCTTAGAAATTGTTTTATTTAACTCACCAACAGTTTTTTGTTGTACCTCAAGCCAACGATAAATTGCAAAAAGCTCAAAAGAACAGTTTAAAAGATGATATTTAATTGCAGAATCACTTGTTCCATATCCATTTGTCTTTGCTAAATTTTTATTTCCAAGAATTATTAAATTATCATAATAAGAATCAATTTTATTTTCAACTAATAAGACATACTCATTATATTTTGCACCCTGATATTCAATAAGATGGGTATTCAAACATCTTAAAAAGCCACTGTTTTTTCTTCCCCACTCCAGTAATTTTTTGTTATCAGAAGGATATTTCAATGAAAATAAACCTATTGATGGAACTATTTCCGTTTTGAAATATGAAAGAAAATAACCTTTAAAGAAAGATGATAAGAAATCTATTGCCTCTTTCTTTATTGTTTTTCTAATTTTAGAAATTTCCCTTTCCTTAATCTGTTCCGGATATTTTATACTTTCATAATTACCGCCTTCACTCTCTATTTTTTCTCTTTCTTCCTCGTGATATGTATAGATAACGTCATTAATTTTTGAAGATAGGCTATCATTTAAATAAACATGTACATGAAGAACTATCATTGAAGGCGAAACCTTATGTAAAATTAAACATATGTGTTCAATATAATCTCCTAAATCAAAGTAAACGCCACTTGGAAGAATTTTTCCTTTTAATTTTATATGATTAATATATGGTAAAGGCATGTGGTTTTTTTGAAAAAGCCTATTCGGGGAGTCAATTATTAAATCATTATACCTAAGTCTATCTTTATCTACAGGATGTAAATTTTCATAAATCTTATTAAGCCCTGCTCGTAAGGGTTCAAAATCCTCCAGATGAAAAATTTCCAAAAAGACTAATCCATCGTAAGAAATCTTTTGTTTACGTGGTAAAAAGCACCATTCATTCTGTTTCTTAACAACATCTTCATGACTTTTCAAAGCATTTTTTTTAGTTTTTCTTTTAGTCATACTCTTCATAATAGTAATGACCTTTCATTTATAATTATTATTAACGTGATGAAAAGGAAAAAGTCTAATTTCTAAAAGCATATTAAGATGTAAAATTCATAAAAATTATTTTAGTTCTTATTTTATTTTTCACTTTGCAATCCACTCTCTCCCAAAAGCTGTATCCTATTTTCTCCAAGTCTTAGATATGGCAATATTTCATAAATGCCCATTGTGCGGGGAACAAGCAATTGTAAAACCGGAGCTGGGAAACAAGGAACAAAGAGTTTTTCAATGCGGGAACGGCCACACATTCAAAAAAGATGTCAAACCAAAAGCGGACGACAAAGAGGTTATGGAACACATGCCGGAATGGGCAAGAAAAATAGACGAACTTACAAAAAACGTGATATACAGGAGTTAAAAAGATTAAGTATTAATATTTACGTGATTTTAACTATTATATGGTAATAAAAATGGGATATGTATAAGAGATGATGACCACTCCGTGAACCTTGCATCATATGGAAGAACTGCCATTTTTTGAGTATGAGGCGGTAGCATGGACAGTCATTACACAGATTCCATTTTCAAGCACAGGGAAGTCTTGTCACCGAATTATCTTCCAGGCCACATGCCGAACAGGATGGAAGAGATAAAGGGGATAACCCGAATTATTTATGATGCACTGGAGGGCAACGTAACAAATATTCTTATCAGCGGCCAGCCAGGTACAGGAAAGACAGCTTCCATAAAGCTAATTTTCAAAAACTTGAAAGGAGACACGGACGCCCTGTTCTGTTATGTAAACTGCTTCAACAAGAGCACAAGGATGGGTGTTTTATACTCAATGGTACTGGACTTTTTCAAAGAGAAGAGGCCGACCAGAAAGATGCCATCGAGAAGAGGCATTGCCTACGACGAATTAGTGGATTCCTTCAAAAAGGAACTGGAGAAGACAAACACAAAAGTCGTGGTCTGCCTGGATGAGGTTGACCAGTTGGAGGAAACAGAGCTGATATACGACCTTATAAGGACAAGGTGGGACACCGGCCGAATACAGGTAATCGGGATATCAAACAACCCGTTCATCTTCAAAGACCTTGACCCGAGGACAAAGAGCAGGCTCTACCCACTCAGGGAGATTTCTTTCAATCCTTACACAAAAGAGCAGATGTGTGAAATAGTCAAAGCAAAAGTCGAAGGTGCATTCCATGAGGACATTGTGGACAAGGAAGCGATAGACTACCTGGCAGAGTTTACAGCCCAGAAAAAAGGTGATGTAAGGGTGGCAAGAGAAACGTTGTTAAGGGCTGGGGAATTGGCCAGAAAATCAGGCGACTCCAAAGTGGGAGTGGAGCACATCAGGGAAAGGCTTAACAGGACCAGGCACGCAAAGGCAATAAGTATAATTAATGAACTTACAAAAAGGGAGAGGTTCATCCTGAGATTGATACCGGAAAAGGGAACATACTACCCCCAGTTGTACCAGTTTTACAAGTCAACAGACGGCCAGCTCGGCGACAGGATGTTCAGGAATTATATTGAAAGATTCTCCAGGTTTAACCTGATAAACATGGAAAGAAAAGGAGTCGGCGGCAGTTATTTTATAACCCTGAACACGCCGAAGGATGTTTTGTTTGAGGTATCTTGATAAATAAAAGTTTTTATATGATAGATTTCATTTTATAAATCCTTTTCTTCTAAATATAATTTCTTGAATTTGCCATGCCTGTATCTTTCAATTTTCGCTGGATCTTTAAAATAATTATTTCCCATAACCGTCCACCAACATTCAGAGTGAGGTTTAACAAGTTCAAGAATTTCTTTAATTTTGTCTTCATACGATTTTTCGTCTCTTAAATCTATAATTTTAGGAGTTGTTATAATCCTAAGAATATTCCCGTCTAATTTTCCACACTCACTTTTACCATCAATTCCGGATCTACTGGATAAACATTGCAATTCAGAGATATTGTTGCATTCTTCCTCACCTTTCTTGTCACATGCTCAGCAAAGATTTTGAACAGATCCCCTTCAGGCATACGTGGTGTGAAATTCTTATATCTACTATTGGGTAGATGGCCACATAATGAAGAATGTTCATGTTTTTCATTATACCATTTCACCCATCCCTTGAACTTTTGATTTATATCATCAAAACTACTGAATCTAAATTCAGGGAGGAAATCATCCTGAATAAATCCAAATAATCTTTCAATCTTTCCTTTTCCCTCAGGATATCTAACAGAAGCAAATATTGTTCCTATACCCAATCGTTTGCAGACCTTCTCAAATCTGGTATGCCCCTTTCCCCAATGACTCTTGAATTGTGTTCCCTGATCAGAGTATATCTGCAATGGCATTCCATGCTGTTCAATTGCCCACCAAAGCAGATCAAGAACATTTTGTTCAGTCGTTTCTGTAAAAAACCTAGCACCAACAATCTTTCTTGAATAATCATCAATAAATACAAGAAGATAAACCAGACCAACACCTTCTATTACTATCCCCTCCATAAAATCTACTTGCCACAGGCTGTTAGGATGTGACCTTTCAAAATCATGATACACTTTGAATGTCTTTTTAACCCGTTTATTCTCACCTGCTGCTTTCAACACAGACCACACAGTCTGACGATGAAAAGATATCCCATGATTCTCAAGCAAAATATCTCGTATCTTTCTACCACTCCGACTTCGATTCTCAATCTTGATATCAACAATAATCTGCTTTGTATCATCTGGAACGGGATTCAAACGGCCACGTGGCTTGTTAAGAAGGCCTTTGACACCATATTCATTGTATCGATGAATCCAGCTTTTCATTGTTTTCCATGTAACCCCTGCTTTTCTAGCCCCTTCAGAAATGGTCATGTGACCATCTCCAATGAGGAGAACATACTTCAAACGCTTATGAACATATTCCAAATCATAAATCGTTTCCACAATATTACCTGCCTGTAAAAACAGACAAGTAACGTCTCAACTATGGAATTTTGGAGTTACAAAACTATGTAGTTTTGGAAGTTACACGACAAGATAACACTGGAGAATTCGAATGTTGTTCAGATCTTGAGGAATTAACATCCACGATTAAAAAATTTTGTAGGGAGAATACAAACTCAGTTATATTGTTAGATAGAGTAGATTATTTGTTAACAAGATATCTATTTGAACAATTCCTAGAATCATTGTATCAAATTAATGATGTCGTATCAGCCAATAATTCTTTGTTTTTCATACATCTTGATTCGGCAATTCTAGATGAAAGACAAATAGCAATCTTTAGAAACGAACTTCATCCTTTTCCAAATCAAATGGCGGAAAACATCAATATTGAAGAGGAGTTATTCAACATTCTAGAATTTATATATAATTCAAAACAGAAGAAATCAACTGTTAATCTCAAAAAAATCAAGAAAGAGATGCATCTGGCATATCCAACTATTTCTAAAAGACTTAGACTTCTTGAGGATAAATGTTTGATTATCACAAAAAAGCAAGGAAGATCAAGAGGACTATATATTTCAGAGAAAGGTGAAGAATTGGTGAACAAAAGAAAAAGTATTTAGAAACTATGATGTCAGCAAGTATAGTTGACAGTACAATTACAGAAAAATTGATTGGGGTAATGGTTATGTTGATGGGGAAACAGTGGTCTGGTATGTCCATGAATGGCAACTTTGGCAAATCCCCTTGAATTCGTTTCCTTCGTCAGTCAACCAGGCTTCATGGTAAGCTTAGGCATAAATGCAGTAGAGGATATTACCATATATGCTTGCTTAAACTCAGACAATTGTTGCAGTTGTAAGTATATTTGGATTTTTTTAGTATTTTTTAAATGAATTTTCAATGTTTTTTAACAATTCTTATAAACTTAAGGTACAATAAGGACACTAAAAATGGAAAAGGAGAAAAGAGAAAGATGAAGAAAAAAATATTGGCCATTTTGTTGGCGACGCTGATGACTGCAACGATGTTTGCATGCATACCATCTGTTAGTAGTGAAGAAGAATCGCTTTTAGCGGAACAAAAAAACCATGTAACCCCTGAACAATGGGCAGATATAGAAGAATTGTTAGCACAAAATAAAGGATCTCGTTCACTTCCTGATTTGGAGATAATAGAGTTTGATATGAAAGATGATGTATTATGGGCGGATATATATAATTCCGGTAATGCATATGCACATGCATTTGATGTGCGTTTTCATGTATATTATGACTCTGAATGGAAAGCCTGTGGAAGAGATATTGTGTGGCTTGGATTAATGATAGGAAACACCGTATGGACTAATTCCCAAGAAGTCGTATATTCTGGTTATTTAAATTCAAGAGCATGGGCCGATATGTATAATGATTTAGCAGAATCTGATGACACCAATAATGCTGAAACTGCTTATTTTACATTCAGCTAAAATAATATTACCCACCTCTTCTTTCTTTATATTAAAATTAATGAAAAATTATTTAGACATAAAATATAAGTATAAGTTGTGATAATAATATAAGTTGTGATAATAAATGATCGAAAATTCAGTATGTATATTTCTTACGACCGTTTTACTTCTAGGATCAGTATTTGTAAATCCTTTGAATGGTGCCCCTATTGAAAAAAATAATGTGTTGAATTCCCTTTCTCAAAGTGACTTGCGTAGTAGTTTAAATTGTTTCAATAGTGGTCCTGGTGAGATTATTAATAAAAAATCCGCAGGGTCACCAGGTGCTACTCTTGCTTCAATTGATTATGATGGTGATGGTGACATGGATTATATCGAAGGATCATTTTTCGATATTTTTATATGCACCAATAATCAAGATAATTTTCAAAGAGAACTTTATTATATATTAGAGGATTATAATGGTTATCCAGATACTTTAGATGCAGGTGCTATTGTTGCAGTGGATATTAATAATGATGGACAAGAGGATTTCATTACTGGTGGCACTCAAGGATTTATTCGCATTTTTATAAACAATAACAGTCAATCTGGCATCCCTCAGTTTGACATGAATAAAATAGCTAAATTCGGTCAGGCTGTTTATGGGTTATCCGTAGCCGATTTCAATGATGATGGTTGGATGGATTTTGCAGCATCTCATGCAACAAGGCCACTTGGTTATTCAACAATTTCCATTTTTTATAACCAAGGAGATCTAACTTTTACTCAGAAAGATGTCTACTCCATTTATGAGCATCATGTAAAGGATTTGGAATCCGGTGATTTTGATAATGATGGTGACATTGATTTACTTTTTGCATATACTGAATATATATGGTATGATGATTTGCCGTGGAATTTGATCGGTGTTTATTGTATGTTAGAAAATGAGGGTGATGAAACGTTCGGTTCGGAAAAAGTGATTGCTGAACGTGGTCGGGACTTATTTTTTTACTTTGGTCCATATTTTTACCTGAATATTCAAGTACGTATTAGAAATTTTCTTGGTTTAGATAGATATAATCCTCAATTGACTTCTGCGGATTATGATAATGATGGTGACATTGATTTTCTTGTTGGTGACAACTCTGGAAAGGTGGAACATTTCATAAATGATGGATATGGTAATTTTGTTAGTAATGGCGTTATTCATTGGTATGGACATTTAAGTTGGGGTTTAACTTCGGGTGATTTTGATGGTGATGGCGATATTGATTTTCTTGTTGCGGCTAATAATAAATATGGTACTCTTGAAGGAAATGTTTGGCTGAAACGTAATCAACTCAATTGATCAACTGAAATAACCATGCAGAAAAAATGAATTTCTAGATATCTTGTTCAAAGATTTGTTAAAGAATCAATATCATTCAGTTCTGATATTATATAATTACTTTTATGGTAAGAACATAGATGAAAGGTGTTGGAAATTATGAATATGTTAATAAAGTTATTATTTGCTTTAATAGTGGTTATTAGTATTACTATTAGTTTTTTTTATTTCAATGACGGAGGTGAATTGGATAATTCTATTAAACATCAATTAAAGTTTGAAAAAGATAACTCCATTAATATATCATTTTTTGATTTTTATCAATTTAACAGATCTTTTGGGCAAGCATCTTATGGTCTATCTTCTGCTGATTTTAATGATGATGGTTTAATGGATTTTGCCGCTTCTTATGCTACATCACCTTTTAATTATTCAACAATTTCATTATTCTATAATCAGGGAAATCTTACATTTGGTCAGAAAGATATTTTCAAATCTAATTTTTCATATATTCAGGATTTGGAGGTGGCAGATTTTGATAATGATGGTGATATTGACTTAATTTTTTCTTTTAATGAACATCGATGGGTTGACGATCTTCTTTATAATACCAATGGAACGATAATCTTATTATTAAATGATGGTAAGGATAATTTTTTAAATTTGAGTATTGTTTCAAGAAGAACGACCGATACAATAAATAATCCTGAAATAAGAATAAATCCACAGTTATCCTCATCAGATTATGATAAAGATGGAGATATTGATCTGATAGTTGGAGATAATAGCGGTAAAATTGAGTTATTCTTAAATAATGGTGTTGGTGTTTTTGAGAGTAATGGAATTATCGATGATTTCGGATCTGTTAGTTGGGGGCTTACTTCTGTTGATGTTAACAATGATACAAATATTGATGTTGTGGCTGCAGCATCAACAGGTAATGAATACAGTTTGATTCCAGGGTACTTATATTTTATTAAGAATATTGGTGATAAAAATTGTTTTTCGAGTAGCAATTATTCAATTATTGGCAATATTCCTTCAATTCTTGGAACCGGTTGTTTAGTAACACTGGACATTACCAATGATGGTAATATTGAAATTTTCATGGGCATTAGTGATGAAATTTATATTTTTAAAAAAACAAACGATACTTACAATTCTGATCTTCTTTATCGATTTCCTAAAAACTCAAATGGGAATTTAGAAGATTTATCAAGAGGTGGATTGGATGTTGGTGATTTTAATAACAATGGGCTTGATGATTTTATCACGGGAGGTTGTCAGGGAGTAATTCGCTTGTTCATAAATAAAGGTGATCAGATTCATTCAAATTAGTTGATGTGACTGTAATGTGCCAAAAGAAATGGAGCCAAACAGGAAGTTTAACTTCCAAAAAATAAGTTTTTTATTTATTCTCCTCTCCTTACAGTTATATCTCCTTTTTAACTTTCCTTTATCGCCATCGATATCGGAAAATGATCACTATATCCACTGATGTCAAGATTGTTGCTGGATGGCCTCTCGAACCGCTTGGGAATCTTATATCCGTCGGTCATCATCTCTGGAAAACTTTCAATCTTAACTGAATCTAGTATTGCTCTTATTGGAGAGTTGCTTATCATGCATCCCTTTGATACTAGAAATTGGTCAAGCATATTTGGGAAATTATCAAAATAATGAGTGCCAAGTCCTTTTCCCATTAACGGCCACGTCAAGTTGTACAGTCTTGGTGATAATTTGGATTTTTTGGCTTTCATCATGCTGTGTGTGCTTAGAGCATACTGTCTCATTGATCGGTTATGTGGTTCATCGTTAAAGTCACCCATAACTAGTATTGGAGATTTTTTTCCTTTTTCCTCTGTAATGCGTTAATATCCACTGCGTTTGAAAGGAATGTTTTCAAGGCTAGCCATTATTTAGATATTCAACTAGCTCGTTTAAGGCGGCATTATATGATTTTTCTCTCTAGGTGTTTTGTACCCATAAGTATCACATCATGCTTTTCTCTTTTATCTGCTAAAAATTTGAGTTTATCAGGCAAAATCAAATAGCAAATATCAGCATCATTTTCATCACAAGCAAATATAATTGGAAGGTTTCTCATACTCCTAATTGCTTGAGTTTGGTTGGAGAGATTGAGTCCTTTCAATCCTCTTTTAGTTGCCCATGCTTTATAGTGTACATTTGCTACCTTTAGTTCAATGAAATATCCCTTTCCTTTGCCTATATCCACATACAGGTCGAATGTTCCATTTACATCTATAATACCGAACCCTTTCTCTTTTAGATCGGAAATTATTTTCGGTTTCAAATCCCTTATTTCATCTATCACCATATCTTCCATCTCTTATTTCATCCCTTTGAATACGCCAAAAGATGTTTTGTTTGAGAAGTTGTAAAAAGTTATGTGGATTTAAGGGATTTCCAAATGAGTGCTCCTGATATTTAAAATCATACGGTTCACGATCAAAGTAGGGGGCACCCCTCTATGATTTTCATTTTGACTTGAAACTCAAGGAGAAAATGACTATGCTAAGAATGCCATTATTGAGCAAATTTCCAAGCAAATATTTACTTCATTTGGAAAACCCTACTGCGTGGGTTAAATCCTCACAAAATAATAAATAGGCATTTGATAGTAGTTGACGGCTTATGATTGATTATTTCATAAATATCATTTTTTCTAAGCTGTACCTATTAAAAACGCTTTGAATAAATCTTTTTTGAGATTTGGCTGTGCATTCATACATGTAAGCAGGTGTGTGGGATCTGAGAAGTACAAAGCCTCCCTGGATTTTAAAGCATCGTTAAAAATATGTTTAATATCCTCTGACCATTTATCTTTATAACTTGCCAGAGTATCAATTTTATTATCAAGAAACTGTGTTGTAGTTTCTGCAGCATGAACTGCGCTCAGTGCACCGTATCGCAGACCCCCACCAGTCAGAGGATTCACAAATCCACCAGCATCTCCCACGAGCAAACAACAATCGGAGTACGTTCCTCTGCTTGGACCTTCTGTTGGAATTGGGTGACTCCAGATCTTACTATCAATTTCCCTTCCTTTAAGTTTCACTTTTTTTTCAGTTTCTAATGATTTTATAAAATTGTTGAATGATGTATCTGGGCTACTCCTCATTTCACCTGTTTTTCCCATTCCAATATTAAGGATTAACTGGTCGTTTTGAACTCTCGGAAAAACCCACCCATATCCACCTTTTAAAAAGTGATACTCCATTGTTGCAGGGTGGAAACTCTGGTGCTTCTTTGGAATCTTATATCGTGATACTTGACATGGAGCAATCTCATTCCTTTTCCATTGTCTAAACAATTTCCTACCGACTATGCTGTACACTCCATCTGCACCAATAATTACTTTAGATTTGTAATTTTTTTGTGTGGTTTTTACAGATATTTCATTTTCATTTAAGATTGTTACATCTATCACTTTCTCACTTTCATGTGTTTCTGCTCCCAGTTCTTGTGCATATTTGAACAATTTATGATCAAAATCCGCTCGATCTAATGTATATGCCACAGGTTTGTCATGTCTCTTGGTGGCAATATTTTCCTGAAGCATGTTAATGGACACCCCAGAAATTTCCCAGAGAATGTTTTGAATGGGTTCAAACAAATCAAATTGTTTAAGTAATTCTATACCTCTCATGGAGATGCATTCGCCACAAGGCTTCCATCTTGGATGTGTCTGTTTTTCTATGATCATTACTCTAAAGCCTTCTCGAGCTACTAGTGAGCCTGCGATACTTCCAATTGGGCCACCACCGACTATGATCACATCATATGTAGGAATAATCTTTCCACCTCTCATTTAGTAATGTATTCTTCTCTTAAGAAATCAATTGTATCTCTGAGAGCATGTTCCACATTGAATTTTGGTTCCCATTTTAAAATATGTTTTGCCTTGCTTATATCAAAATATTGATCTTGTGCCATCAAACGAAGATAAGAAGGATGAACCTTGGTTTTATGCAGTTTCCAAGCAATATGGGCCATGAATTTTGTTAGAGGTAAAGGTAAATGCGACACCTTTGATGTAGAACCGCTCACACGTTTGAATAACTCTATCCATTCGTTAATAGACAACACTTCCTTTCCGGAAATATTGAATGTCTCATGTTTTTTAGAAGACATCTTTAATTTTTCCGCAGACGCTAATAACGCAGTGTTTACATCTTCTACATGCATACTTTGACCTTTACTCTTGCCATCTCCAGGTATAATAACTCTTTTATTCATACTTATAGGAACGGCATTCTCTAATAAGATAGGATCAAAATTATACGGCCCTAAGACCATAGATAATCTTAATATAATCGCCTCCAGTTCCGCCTCTTCACTCACTTTTTTACATAGATCTTCGATTATTACTTTATTCATACCGTATTCATTGATGGGGTTTAACTTACTGTCTTCTCGTAATGGACATGAACCCGCTTCAACTAAACCATAGATATGAGATGCGCTTGATGTGAACACTATTCGTTTGATATTGCTTTCTTTGGCAACTGCAAGCACATTCTTAGTGCCATTTACATCAATATCATATATCTCACGGTAGGGGCATCTCAAAGATGGCGGAACTGTTGCCAAATGAAATACAGCCTCACATCCTCTCATAGCTTTGGTTAATCTATTTTTTTCTCGAATATCGCCATTAATTGTTTTAACACCCTTTGGGAGATATTTTGACTTTTTAATATCATAATTTTTAAAAACATAGTTATTCTTCATCAAAAACTTTGCAAAATTAGTACCTATGAATCCACTACCACCTATTACTAGCCACATTACTATGAGAGAATAGTTATTTGTATATTTAAAACGTGATATGCCGTGAATTATTTATAAACGCCAATGATATTGGATAGACAACAAAAGGGAAAAACCATGGATGAACTTTACGATGCAGTCGTTATTGGTGGTGGTGTAGCAGGATTATCAACGGCTGCAAATGTCACAGAAGGGAATGTATTACTTCTCGACAAAGATAAAATTAGAACCAAAGAGAAGAGATACACCAGATTTGCATTTTTAAACTCAATGGATAGATTCGGGCTCTCAAATTGCATACTTGCGAAATATGATGTGCTGAGTTATCGATCTACATCTGGTTCTACATTTGATTTTCATTTTGATGATTTTGAAATTTTATTGTTAGATCTCGGTAAAATTCATGGTACTCTAAAAAATCATGTTGAAAAAGTACAAGGAATTAGAGAAGGGGTAGAAATTATAGATGTGGAACAAAACAACCATAAAATAGATATTAAAATCTCTAAAAACAATAATATAGAAACCATATCCGCAAAATATCTTATTGATGCATCCGGAAATGATTCTTTTACCCGGAAAAAATTTAATTTAAAATGCCCTGAGTTGTATTGTCCTTGTCTTTCAGCTCCTTTCAAAAGTGGTTATAAAGGTGAATCAAATGTTATCACATTTATTTTGCCAACAGACCAGTTTAAAAGCGGAGGATGGATTTTTCCAGTTGATGCCAGAAACTACACGTTGGGAATAGCTGATGCTCTTAAAAATATCGTCTCACCTACAACGCTAGAAAAACAGTTCAACAATATACAAAAACACCAGATACTTGAAGACCTTATAAAAGGCGGCTTTAGAGAAGACTGGGATATGGGAATAATTCCAGTCGGAATTTCATATCCTCTGGTTTTTAACAGGATATGTTACATAGGTGATATAATAGGTCAAGTAAACCCATGGGATATGAATGGAATACGTCCAATATTGGAAAGTAGCATAATGTGTGCAAATGCCATAAATCTTGCCTTAAAATATGAGAACGAATCGTTATTAGAAAACTATCAGGATAATTGGAATTCAACATACGGTCCAGAATACAATACTTATAATCATTGGAGAAAGTGGACTAAATCTACAGAGGAATGGGAGAGAACCTCGATGAGGCGTATGTTAGATGATTTTAAAAAATATGGTCAAGAGCATTTACTAAATCGCTTAAGATACTACAATATGCCTGTAGAGGGGCGTAATTATTTAGAAAATCTCAAATCTCGTTTTTCTCAATGATTTCAGGCAGTCGCTGTAGATCGCCAATCCAAAAATCTGGTTCAATCTCTAACCTTTTGTTCTGTGTTGTTTTAATTCCATTAATTAATACAGTTATCATTCCAAGTTTTTTTGCACCATAGATGTCAACGGCAGAATCACCTACATAAATCGCCTCTTCTGGCAAACATTTGGTAAGTTCAAGAGCCTTTTCAAAAAGTAATAAATCGGGCTTATAGCTCCTGAATTCACTAGAGATAATTTTTGTTTTGAAAATATTTTTCAAATTATGCTGTTTTAAAACACGGATAACATTTTCTTCATCTGCATTAGTTATCAATCCCAATTCATATTCATTATCAATCAGTTTGGATAGTATAGGAATTACGTCTTCGTACAGTTGACAGTTTTTAATGAAATATCGCCAAAATTCATTAACAGCATTGCGTAATTTTGGTTCTGGTAGATCAATATCATACCTTAGTAAAACATTTTTTAAACTCATTGATTGCAATTGCTTGACAGTATAAAATTCCCCTTTTCTATAGTAATACTCGAAAGTCTTATAGGATTCCTTCTCCCATTTTAATACCAACTCATCTGTAACTGATTTAATGGGGAGAACACTTTTTAATCCAAGATATAAGGCTTTCTTTGAGATAGACATGTTTATAAGGGTATCTCCGAGATCAAAAAAGATGTATTTTATCGCCATTTAGCCCCCTAACAGTTATTTTGTTGTCATCTCTCTAATAATATATGCGATATGTCCCTATTGGTGATCCAAGCATAAATAACTTTCGTGGATGCTCCCTAAGATATACTGTTTTCTGGAAAAGATCGACTTCTCGTTTCATATATCTATATTGGATTTCATCATCACTGGAATATACTTTACTTAGTCCTTCTCCTTCATTGAACTTTTTGGCTAATAATGCCATAACAACAAGTGCAACAAGTTCATCGGATTCCCAATTGCTATACGTTGTACCGTTCTGAGAGTAAAGAAAGGCAGATTTTTTCATTTTATCCGGTATCCAACCACCTGAAAAATTGAACTTGGTATGTCTGACATGGACATCAATCTCTGGCAATTCATCTATAATGTTCTGTCCATCTTTTTTCCTAACCCATTTTTCGTCATAGTCAAATAGTAAGTAAGCATTGAATGAGCCGCCTTGTGTCCGTCGTTCCACTTTATATAGTAGGTCGATGAGTTCATAGTTTTTGTTTATGCATAGACAATTACATCGGATATTATTTTCTATAAAATATTGATTAATGAGTTCTCCGCCAGATTCTATTATATCAAAAATACGTTCAGATTCCCTCTTACCTCGCTCACGATTATATGAAGTATGAAGCATAATGATACATGATTTTGCACCTAAAGCAGCCAATGTATGAACAAGTGCAATAGAAAACAACGGTGTATCATCTTTTGGTTCTATGAATAGTTTTGAGGTTAAAGTAGTACGACTACCATCTAAAGCATCGTAAAGTACAAGATTTTTTATGGATTCTCGAGCATTTTCAACTGTGATTTGAACGTCATCTATTTTTCCTGTTATGTTTGTCCAAATATTTCTGAAATCATCATGAATCCTTGATGGTGAGGCGAACAATTTGTCAAAGTCATATTTCAATGATTTATATATTTCTCCTTCTTTTAACAGTTCCATATTGAGTCCAATAATACATCTATTTACTCATATTTCAATTTATCAGTTATTTAGAAGGTGCTGTTAACTTAATTTTAATGATTACAAAGTTATAGTGATTGACAAAAAGATTTTCACCCATGATTTCCTAGGTAAATCTCTTTTAGCGATGCTGAAAGGATTTATGTCCAACACTATAATATAAATATGTAAGGTATATAACGCTCATTCTATTGTCTTATTGGAAAGTCGAAACAATGTATCTAAATCCCTATGCAGCACCTGCTATAATTGCTAGCATTGTTAGTATATGTCTTGGTGTTTTTGTCTATTTTAAAAATCCTAAAAACATTCAAAACAGAGTTTTTGTCTTATTCATCTTATTTATTATCATCTTTTGTTTTGGGGAAGTATTACTCAGATTTTCAAGCAATATCGAGGAGGCTTTGCTATGGGGCAGAATGGGTTATATTGGTGCAATTTTTGTACCTATAACTTTTCTGCATCTATCCTTTGTTTTTTCAAAAGAACACTCCATACCTAAAAGATATCCCTATATATTATTTGGAATGTATTTAAGTGGAATTGTCTTATTATCTACGTTTAACTTAATTATTTCATCTCAAGATATTCAATTGAGTAGATGGGGTTATTATCGCTTACCTCTAGATCCATCTATACCTTGTGTGGGCATAGGCATACTCATAATGATAGCTCTTGTTTTCGCAGTTTTTAATCTAGCAAGAACCTTCTTGATATCAAAATCTGCAATTGAAAAGAGACAAATCAAATATATGTTTTATGGTGCTTTTATAGCAACAATAATAACTATCGCTACTAATGTAATATTTCCAATACTTGGCATTGATATATATCCTATGGCAATTATCGCAATACCAATATTTTCTTTCTTTGTAGGACTTGCTGTATTGAAATATGATTTATTTGTCTATATACCAATGGCCGAGTTTATTATTGAACCAGAAAAGATCGCTCTTTTAAACCGAGATGAATTGGAGAAAGAAGTAAAAGCTAGGACCGTGGCACTTGCAAAATCTAATGAAGAATTAAAAATAGAAGTTCTCGAACGTAAGAATACAGAGAAGCAGATTGAAAACGCACTTATGGAGAAGGAGATACTTTTAAGGGAAATTCATCATAGAGTCAAGAACAACCTGCAGATTATTTCCAGTCTTATCTATCTTCAATCTAAAAAAACCAAAGATAATGAGATAAACGATACACTCCTGGAAGTTTATAATCGTATTAGATCAATGTCACTTATCCACGAAACACTTTATCAATCCAAAAATCTAGCAGAAATTGATTTTAACAACTACATTAAAAAATTAACAAACGAGTTATTCCGTTCATATGGGATCAATACAGATGACATCAAACTAAAGTTACGTGTTAATGAGGTTAAACTTGTCATTGACACAGCAATTTCTTGCGGGTTAATTATTAACGAACTTGTTTCGAATTCTTTGAAACATGCCTTCCCAAATAGCAGGAAGGGTGAAATCCATATTAGTCTTGATTCTGAGGATAAAAAGGTTATATTGATGGTTAGCGATGATGGTACTGGATTACCGGATAATCTGAATATACAAAAAACCGATACATTGGGTCTACAATTGATCAGAAATCTGGTAAAACAACTGGATGGTAAACTAGAAATTTACAATAATAATGGGGCAAAATTTAAGATATCATTTACGGTATTAAAGGATGAATGAAAGTTTCTAATAAAATGGCAAGAATCTTGATTGTCGAAGATGAATCCATCGTAGCGATGGAAATACAGGACAGATTGAAAAGTTTGGGATATTCTGTAGTGGATGCAATTTCCTCCGGAGAAAAAGCCATTAAAAAGGCAGGAGAAGCCCATCCAGATCTGGTGCTAATGGATATCAGGTTGAAAGGTAAGATAGATGGTATCGAGACTGCCAAGCAGATACGTAATCGCTTTGATATCCCCGTGATATATCTTACTGCTTATGCAGACGATGAGACATTAAAACGTGCAAGGATTGCAGAGCCTTATGGGTACATACTAAAACCTTTTGAAGAAAGAGAACTTAGGAGCAATATCGAGGTGGCTCTTTACAAGCATAAGGTAGAAAACAAATTAAGGGAAAACGAAAATCATCTAAAAAACATAATTAACAGTACATCTGAGATGATATTTTCACTTGATGAAAATAACAGAATATCTACTTGGAATAAAACTGCAGAAATAATTACAGGATATAAACGAAAAGAGGTTATTCAAAAACCTGTAAACAAGCTAAATGTATTTGATAATCCTCAGGAGTTATTGGACAAGATCGGTGAAAACACCTATGGAAAGGAAATTGTGTTTGACAGAATTTTTCTGAGAGCAAAAAAAGGCGTTAAAAAAATAATACAAGTTACACGTCCTGCTATTATTACGGGTGGAAAAAATCAAAACTTTGGTGTTGTCTTTGTCGGAAGGGATATCACCCATGAACATGAAAATCTTGATAAATTATTTATGGGAAACAGCTATAGTATATCTGACAAAAATAATAGATCTGCTTTGGAACTTTTAAAATGTCTGGCTAGATCGGATCACAAATGCCTGCTTATCACTCGTTCTAACCCTGAAATTATAAAAGGTATAATTTCTACAGAAGACATTCAGGTGATATTGTTTAAAAAAGATACTTCTGGAGAATATGAAATCGTTTCAGATCTTGAAGGATTAATAGCCAAGATTGAACAATTTAGTAGTGGAAATGCAAAATCAGTGATATTATTAGACAGGATCGATTATCTATTGATTAAATCATCATTTGAACAATTTGTAGAATCATTGTATCAAATTACCGATATAATATTGAATAATAACTCTTTATTACTATTGCATATTAATCCATCAGTTTTGGATAAAAGACAAACAGCGATTATTGAAGATGAATTGCAGCTTTTACCTAATCAACAGATCAGAGACCTAACTATTAGGGATGATTTATTTGATATTCTAAAATTTCTACTTGATGCAAAACAAAGAAATTCAATAGTTTCTCTTAAAAACATCAAGAAAGATATGTCCCTAACATATCCAACTATTAGTAAAAGACTCAGACAATTAGAAGATGAAGATTTGATTTACATAAAAAAACAAGGAAGATCAAAAACAGCCCATATTTCGGAAAAAGGAGAAATATTACTGAATAAAAGGAAGCTTGCTTAGAAATTATAGTGCTAAATAGAAATATCTTTATGATAGTGGGTTCTGTTGCGTTAACGGGGTTTAGCGCTTTTGAATACTGTTGCATGACGTGAGTTGAATGTGCTGTTACAATCTGGTGGTGTTGAATCTACGGTAATACTTAAGATTTTTTTCTTACAATCCAGTATCCTATACAAAAGAATCCAATAAGTAAAAGAGTAAAGAAAAAGTACAAAAAAATCCAATTTTTCACTTCATCGCTAAACTTTTTAATAGTTACTTCAACCACGTCATTTGGGATTGTACCATTATATAATATTTTACCTGCATGGGAAGGAAATATCTCCATTGATCCAGGATCTCCATAAAAAATCGGAGCATTATACCACATTTTTCGTATCGAATTTGTTACAGTCTCGTTAACATAATACTTAGGTTCAAGGAATGTCTTCCATCGTAGATCAAAGAAAAAGAAACCAAATTGATTTGTATCCTCGATTGGAAGATATGGAGCACATTCCACCTTAATAATATAATTTTTTTTAAAAAAAACTTGATCCTTTGGAAATGAACATCTTACATGTTCAGTAATAAAACTATTAGCTGGAATCTCATTTCTGAAGAAACCCGAACTATAAAACTTAGACTTGATCGATGGTATAAAAGTGTTAATAAATGGTGTTTCAAGTATATCAACATCACCTCTATATTTAACCTTAAAATTTAGGTTATTGACTATTGTTAGATTAACAGTAAAATTCCCCTCACTGTCGGTTTCTTTATCAATAACTACATTGGAAGGATGGATATCCTGACTGCATACAAATGGTTGAATTAGATTAACGTCTTTCCATACAATAAAACGATTTATATTTATTAAATTGCTTCTCCGTATTCGAAACCAATAAATAAATCTCAATAAGTTTTTAAATCTTAAATTAGTTAAAAAATCGTTATTAACTGTCATTTCCAGGATTGCCCCATCATCCTTCTGAGATGTATCAACTAAGCAACTATTAATTTTATACCATAAACAATTCATTAATAAGTCCCAAATTTCTTGACGATTACTTTGTTTACCTAAAAACCCAAAAAACCATTCCATTGCCCATCTAGATCTTCTCTCGATTCTAACTCCGATAGATCCTTTAGAAATGTCTAATTGACATTTATCATTTGAATATAGCCGATATAAATTATTGGTTAAATCTTTATTTGTAAAACATTGTATCGATAATGTTTTTGATTGTTGATAATGCGGTAAAAAAACAAAAGGTTGTGAGCCTATTAAAATTATATTACTTCTCCCATAATCGTCTTCTGTTTTCAAGAAGATAGAAATGGAAAAAAATAAAGGAAAATGCACAAATTTTATTTTGGTAACATTAACATTCAAAAAAAACATGGAACCGCAATCTTGAATTAATTCAGGCGGTTCAAAATCAATTTGTAAAATTCTAAATAGATCAATTATCGGTGTATCATTTTGCGGATCATTATCATCTTGTGTTTCAGCAAGAATGATATGGTAAATCGATGAAGATATTAGAAGAACAATAAAGATGATACTTATTAATCTTTTTTTTCTTATTTTTTTGATGACCAAATACTTTTACTCCCCCTTACGATGCTTTTGTTCGTCTTCCCTAATTAAATTAAAGTAATAATATATTTATTTAGTTTAAAAATATTTAAAAATTATTAAAAAAATACTAAAAACAATTCAAATTATTAGAATGAATTATAACTCCACTTAATGCAAACTGATCTTCATTAGCAGAGGTTCCGGCTTTATCAAGATAAAGGACATACATCCTATCTCTTCCTCACCGATACCTGCATATACAGATGCTTTCAAGCAAAGAGCAATTTTATGAAGCATTCGTAGACATTTATAGGTTCCCTTCAGGTGTGTTCATTGAGGAACTCAAGAAAGAGGCGGAAACCTCATCTTCCATAAAAACCGCCTTTAAGGAAATTTTTGAAGAATGGGCGAATAAAATGGCCAAAGATGACTTGGAGGAGGCAATAGCTGGTATTGCACTAGGAATCCTTGGAGGAATTGTATTAACTGAAATTTTAAATAGACTCATTGAAATGCCCAAATTTAGTAAAAAATGACTTATTTATCACACGAAATGAAGTTCAGTATGTTTTTAACATTTTTTAAATATCTTTAAATGTATTTTTAATGTTTTTTAACTATATTGTTATAGTATATCCTGAATATACAAAGAAAGGTAAGATGATGAACTATGGGAAATAAATATCTTGGAAATACAAATACAAAAGAAATACATGAATATGCAAAAATGGTGGATGGTTGTAAATTAAAACAAATGAAAGATAAGCATAAATTCTGGCTTTCTTCTGAATCTGAGGTTAGAGACTATTGTAAAAATAAGGGATATAATGGTTGTAAATGGTGTCTAAACCAATATCATGTAGACTAGGATTCTGTTGGACAATATAATTTATGTTTTTCTATATTGGATGTCTTGATAACCATCAACTATGAAATCAATAAAAGCGACCATGCCTGTTGTAAAACCGATATCATCTATGAAAAATGGGACTAGTATTAGAAAAAATGCTAAGGGGAGATGTTCGAACCAAGGATACCAACTTTTCCATCCTTCAAGAGTACCTGTTTTTTCTAAAATGAAATCAAAGATAATATCCTTCAATAACAGGATAATTGCTAACAACAGTGAAACATTCATTCCATTCCATACATTGTAATCTAAACCTATGAAATGATGTAAAATGAAAAGAAAAATAATCCATAATACACTCCAAGTTAAATAAATTGAAATCGTTTTGAAAACATACTCTTTTTTCATGTTTTATTTGAAATATGCTTTTGATTAAAAAAGTTCACTATTTTCTTTTTAAAATAGAAAATTATATAATACTAAAGTATATTATTATGTAGGTATGATTTATATGGAGGGCTTATCATAAGAAAATGGTACATTACTCTCATTGTATTTTTATTAATATTTACAAGTATTCCAGCAAATGCTCAAAATATGTTTGATATATTTCCAAGAGAAAAAATTGATATTATTGATTTTCAAACACAGAATAATGCTTATGCTGGAGAGATGTTTAAAGTAAATATCACAATTGAAAATAACAGGTTATTTCCAGTGCAACTCTCTGTACGAATTGATTTATTAAATGGAATGCTTGAATGTATGAAAAAAGAAATAGGGGAAGAAGGCCCTTTTACTGTTGAAGGAAAAAGTAAAGTGACAAAAAACATTGATTGTATAATTAGAGAGGGAGATATTGACTGGTACAAAGAAGAATATAATGTAAAAGCGATTGTTTTTAGAGAATATCCCATTATTGATAGAAGCGTCCAATGTGAAATTTCTACAGTTCGAGGTATTCATGTGAAATCACCTTTCTCCGAAAAAAATAAGGCAAAAATACTGGATGTACAGACTCCTGATGTTTTAAAAGAGAATGAAAATGAATTTGATGTGGAATTATTAATTAAAAATGATGGTCATTATCCCATGGATATATGGGCATGTGTGGATCTTGTTGAAAAATCATCTGTAATTCCTGAACTTGAAGAGTATATTGATTTGAAAGGTCTTTCAGCAGAACGAAAAGAAATCGGAAAATGTATGAGATACATCCCGGTGAATCCAGGATGTGAACAACCAATTAGTATTCATTGCAATCTTTCGAGAAGTGAGATATCAAAGAAACAATTTAATATTCAGGCAGCACTTTTTGTTGAAATTGATGGAAATGAATTCACTGTTGACATGTCATCATTATATGGTATTTATCATGAACAACCTCTCTGTCGAGATAGAGACTGCTGGTTCATATACGGTGGAATTATAATTGCTTTGATGAGTGGTATTTTGATTTTTTTGTTTATAAGGCGACGTCGTTATCATTTTTAGAATCAAAAAATGTTAGAGCCGGGGATCCTGTTATAAAGTATTAGGAATTGACGATATTATTGATTGTAGGGGAATAATGTTTTTCCCTCAAAGGTTGGCTGGTCTGACCATTCATTTAACCTATTTATCGTTGGAATAATATCGATTACTGATACCTCATCCTCAATAATAGTTCCAGGTTTTACATTGATTTTTTCTGAATTATGTTCTTTTGGAGAATAAAAGATCAAAGGAACATCCTGTTCAGAATGTGTTCCATGGGTGCCAGGCATACCTGGTGCTTTATAGATTTTCGCGATCATTAACTTCAAATATGGAGGCAGTTCAGTTAATATTTTTCCTCCTGCTGCATATCCATCTCCATAATAGATATTTGCATAATTTTTCTCAAGAAATACAATGATCCTGGGCCAAATGACATCCTGATAATCTCCTTTCCACATTTTTTTCTTTCTTTGTGCTTCTTCATCAAGGATTTCATAGTAATGTGGTAAATGATGAACAAGAGCATGTTTGATTTCCTGTTCATTTTCCTTACTGCAATAGATATAGACTTGCGTTCCTTCAGAACCACACCATACATAGTCACCATTATCGTTATATCCGTAAGGAGTCCATCTTGTATTTGCTTTAATATGAAGGCTGTGATCACGTAATGTTTTTCTAACATCTGGAGATCTTTTGGATTCTTTCATGGTGCTCATGCCATGATCAGATGTGATGATAATCCTGGATTCTTCAAGGGTTTCCCGTCTTTCAAGAAATTCTAGGAATCGTTTTACCTGACTATCTGTTATGTAAAGTTGGTCTTTCATGGCATCTGGATTAATTATATTACCTAGATTTGAAGTGTTTAAATCAGTAAATGCTCCATACATGTGACCGGCGGTATCAATATTATTTAGTAAAACGTATATGAAATCAGGATCATGGTGACAGATGGTTTGAATTGTTTGATCGATAATCCATTTATCGCTTGGCATAATATCTGCGGTTGCTAGACCGGGTGCTGCAATGGTTCCTTTGGGAGGACTTGCCTGTTTTTCACCTTTTTTAGTCATATAAATCCTTGGTGGAAATCCTTGATCTCCTTCATGTTTTTCGCCGCCAAGGATGTAACTTGGAGAATCAGTTACATAGTCTGGATTTGATTGATTTCCTGCATAGATTAGGATGTCGCAACTTTCATCAGCAAGAAAATTTACCCAGTATTTTCCGATTATAAATGCAGTTTTAGAATCTGGATTATTTTGTTTTACAACATTGAAAAAAGTTGGTAAGCATTCAAGATGTTTATGATGATATTTGTCCACAGTTGCAATACCATGTTTTGATGAGATTCGATAATGATCAAAGTCTAAATCTTGAAAATGCGCCCCCATCCCATAGATTCCATGGGTTTCTAAATGTGTTGATGTTAGAATTGATGTATGGTTTGTTGCTGTGACCGCTGGTAAGATATCTTTGCATTTTGAAAATCTCACTCCATGTTCTGCTAGATATTTTAGTGTTGTTGTAAGGCAGCCTTGATGACCTTGTGTCATAAAGTAATCTGCTCTCATTCCATCCAGATTTAAAATATAGGTTTTTCTTGGATGGACTGATTTTTTCGGTATTTTAATTCCTCCCATTTTTCAACGAATAATCGATTCAAATATATTATGTACTTATAAATATTCTTATTCAATAATTTATTGCTTGTATACAAATTCATAAATTATTCCAACATACATATCTGTCAATGTAATATAGAGGGTTTTGAAAAACCCCTCATGGGAACATCTTTATGCTCTTAAACTATACCTGTTGTATAAGGAGTGAGATGGATGAGTTTTAATCGTTTTATCCTAGCGGAACAGTATAAAAAAGTGAAAGGTCTTGGAGATCGTCTTGAATTAATGAAACAACAGATAGATTGGAAACCATTTATTCCTCTAGTGAAAAGTGTTTTTTATGATGATAAAAAACAGGGTGGACGTCCTCATACAGATGAACTTGTTGTCGTTCGGTCAATGCTTCTGCAGGCATGGTATAACCTTTCAGATCCAGAGTTAGAGTTTCAATGCCATGACCGATTGAGCTTCCGGAACTTTCTAGGCTTCCCAGAAAAGATCCCTGATTTCAGTACGATCTGGCGTATTCGTGATCGACTCAAAGCAGAAAGAGTAGACACCTTAATTTGGGCTGAGCTACAACAACAGTTGGATGATAAAGGATTCAAAGTAGAAAAAGGAACAATTCAGGATGCAACATTCATTGAAGCAGATCTTGGGAAGAAACGATACCGTAAGGAGAAGGAAGCCAAGAAGAAAGGTGAAACAATTGATTACACAGATAAACAGAAACGGCATATAGATAAAGATGGAAGTTTTAGTGTAAAACGCGGTCAGGTTCATTATGGGTATAAATCCCATACCAAAATGGATGTTGATCATCAGCTCATCCGTGATGTTGAAGTTACAACTGCAAGTGTTCATGATGGTGAAATTGATTTATCAAAACGTGATGAAGTGGTATATCGCGACAGAGGATACACTGGGAAAGAAACAAAGGCAAAAGGAAATGGTAGTATGAAACGAGGGAATCTCAGCATTTGGGAGAAACTACGGAACAAACGGATATCAAAGAAACGCGCTCCAGGTGAACGACCATTTAGTGTTATCAAACGAACATTTCATGGTGACAGAACATATGTAAAAACACTCCCTCGCGTTCGCGTTAAGGAAATATTCAAGTGTTTTGCTTATGATCTTTACCAGTTGGTCACCCTGGAACGGAAACGGATTAGCGTAAGCTAGGTCAACAATTCAAAAATAAGGAAATAACATGGTAAAAACCCAGGTAAACAGGCAGAAAAACAGCATGAAATGTAGATTTTGCGTAAAATCACGCGAAAAAGCAATATAACAGAAATGAAACTTGGTTATTCAAAACCCTCTATATGAAAAATGGGGTAAAAATGATAAAGGAATATAGCAAAAGATGAAGAGAATCTTGCGAGGAAATAATAATCATATTTTTAGGATTAAATCATATATATAATCTCTTCAATTAGTGAGTATGTGTTAACTCAGCGTATCCAACTCCCCTTATAGGTTTCTCCCCATAACTTCCTTCTACCATGGTGCTCCCTTCATAAAGTCCTACCAAATAAATCTCCGGTATATCATCCATAACGTATGGATACGGCATATATGCCAATTGGTTCGGTATAACTGTGGAGACCGTAACATCAAGTTTTCTCTTTGGCTCGGTGATTCTCCACTTGGATCCATATTTTCTTAATTTTGGGGACAACCAATAATCCAGTGTTTCAATGGTAAATTTTTTCGGTGTTTCAACACTATTATCCCCAAACATGTATGTCATTATCGGATTTGTCAACTTTCCCTCTACAAAAGTATACCAGCAGATAATATCAACATTATTGTCAAGCTGTATGCAGAACCATTCGTAAGTTTCTGTTTTTTCAGTCTGATGATAGTCGCCAAACTGATGGTCAACCCATCCCTTGCCCACAACAGGAATCCTCCTTCTGTCTATTTTCAAAAATCCAGCCACATTGAGCCGTGTTAACGAATAATAGTAGGAATATCCGCCGGTTCCAACCGGGACATAGCCTGTACCACCAACTGGAAGAGGTGGTTTCCAGGAACGCATTACAATATATAGTCCATTACTACCAGCATTTACTTTAACCTGATATTCAAATGCAAATTTGGTTTCCAATTGAACCCAGGAATCAAATCTTAAACCTTTCCTGAATCTTATCTCCTGCTTTTCATCAGAAATATTAACAGAACCAAAGTTAAATTTTTTTGGAGGAGAATACAGTTTCTTTTCCTGATCAGTAATCATAAAATATCTCATTGGAAAAGGCAACTCTTCCTGTTTTGGAAAATATGAAACCATTACATCATATTTCTTACCAGACTCTAAATTTATAAGATGAAGGTTAAGATACCACCACTCATGTGCAAAATCATGAACACCTTCGTCTCTTGGAAAATGTAATTTTCCAACATCATAAGGATATTCCATCCAATCATCACTATCTGAATTTCTAACTAAAGACGAAAGAACATCATACTCTGAAACATTCATAATTACACTCCTATATCACCCATCCTTTATCACGGATACATACTAGATTTTTATCAAGAAAAATAAATTATCTACAAGCGAGTGTGTGAGTCAAAAGAAGTATCCCGGAAATTGTCCAACAGCCAAATGCACACAGAATAAGCAGTATATTAACGGGTATAGCTATAGCACCTGCTGCTAAGAATCCAACGCCTGCTATCATGAAAATAATCATCAGCACTATCAAACCATTGCAAAAAGTGTTAGAAGATTTCTTTTCCATATAATTCTTCACCTCCAATATCATGATTTTATAATCCTTTATTAAATTTTCTTAGTCGTTTCTTAATTGTAGAGTCCTGAAATTATTTCGCCAGAATATTTCGCCTTGTGGATACATGGTGAAATTAAATGACAAAAAGATCAGATGGGCGGTAAAACAGGTGGTCAAAGAAAACAGGGACACTGAGGTTATTGCAAAGACATATGGCGTTTCAAGACGGAGAATACAACAACTGGCTAAGGAATATAAAGAAACAGGAGAATATCTAGTTCTTAACATGAAGAGAAGACCTAGAACATATCTTAATGATGAGCAGAAACAGGTTATTGAAAAAGCATACAATGAATGCTTTCTAGGCGCTCGTCTTCTTAGATATCACATTAAGAAACACTATAAACAGAACATCCCGCAGAATAAGATCCATCGATATCTACTAGACAGTAAATTAGCTCAGCCCAATCCTAAGAAACAGAAGGAACGTAAACGTTGCAGATATGAAAGGAAACATAGTTTGTCGTTGGTTCATGCAGATTGGTTTGAGCACAACAATGTCAAGGTAATTGCCTATGAAGATGACGCATCTAGGAATATATTGGCCCTGGGTGAATTTGAATATGCCACTGGAGAAAATGGTGGTATCACTGCAGGTGGACGGCTTGCTCAGGCCCTCAGAGATATGCAAAAGGTGCGTTCTGGAGTGGTTATGAGCATTATCAGTCTACTGGATTGAGAAACTTGGAGGAATCTACTAATTATTTACGTCGTCAACAAAAGCATCATA
>Ga0222683_1000175_pt1 | contig 28672 bp, 27 predicted proteins | sample AntAcemetage1073_FD_179841 | JGI IMG/M metagenome (GOLD analysis project Ga0222683, IMG submission 179841) | Saline water microbial communities from Ace Lake, Antarctica - #1073 | ecosystem: Environmental > Aquatic > Non-marine Saline and Alkaline > Saline | place: Antarctica: Ace Lake... | reverse complement strand
GCTTCGATCCGAGGGGAACAAGCACGCAGAGGTGCTCCAGTAGCTCTATCCCCTTCTCTGCCACGCGCTGTGGTACGTTAGTTGCCTCGAGGAGTGCCTCGGCGATCATCGCCGGTCTCCGGTCATCCGCACGATCAATGCGATAAGCATCCATCACAGCAGAGAAGACCAATTCATCCGCGTCTGCAAGATCAAGGAAATTCTCCTCCAATGAGGTAAAACATTGAAGGAGGTTTGCCAGATCATCGCTCTGTTTCTTGCTCATCGCGAGGCGGCAGGCCATGCACCCCAGGTCGGCTGCAATCCCCTGGAAAGCGCGGCAACACTCCCTCCACCTGAAGTAGCACTCGAGGAAGCAACACCCTGCAGGAAACCGCCAATCGTGCGAGAACGCATGTCGGGCATCCACTCATCCCTTTTTCAGTTAGCTTCCTCACGCACGGAACTCCAGCACGCTCGTTTCCTTCTTATGCCAATGGCGATTCCCATGATCGTACGTAGTTCCAAAGGGAAAGAAAAGAGGGACAATCGCGTCTCGTTGTCCCCTGGCGCACGCAGCTACTACTCCTTTTTATCCCCCATGAGTTTGCTCATGTAGATAATTGCCTGAGCAACGGTCGAAATCTTCTCCGCATCTTCGTCTGATATCTCTACGGCAAATTCATCCTCGAACTCCATGATCAGTTCAACCGTGTCCAGGGAGTCCGCTCCAAGATCCTCAACGAAAGACGCCTCGTCGGTTACCTCATCCGGATCGACCATCAGCTGATCAGCGATGATCGCACGTACCTTGCCCGCTATATCATCCATCGTACACAAACCTCCTCCTACTCTATGCTTGATTAGGGAAAGATTCCCCCGTTCACGCCAACAACCTGCCCAGTTATATAGGAAGCCTGGGGAGAAAGCAAGAAGGCAACCACTTGCGCCACCTCAGTTGCCGTCCCTTCCCGCCGTAACGGGATGCGCTGCATGTACTCTTCGCGCACACTATCGCCCAAAGACTCAGTCATTTCCGTCTTGATGAATCCGGGAGAGACGACGTTCACCCTGATCCCGCGCGAGCCGACTTCCTTGGCCACACTGCGCGATAGTCCGATCAGCCCCGCCTTACTCGCTGCGTAGTTTGCCTGACCGACATTCCCCGTATCACCAACGACAGAGCCAATACTGACAATTGCTCCGCTCTTCGCCCGAACCATATACCGCAGGCAGGCACGGATGCAATTGTAGGCACCCTCCAGGTTGACGCCAATTACCTGGCGCCAAACTTCGGTCTCCATGCGCAGTATCAGCTTGTCACGCGTGATGCCGGCGTTGTTGACAAGGAAGTCGATGCGCCCGAACTCCTCGTGCACTGCGCGCACAGCCGCACGCACTTGCTCGCCATCAGAGACGTCGGCCGCGTAAAAGCGGCAATGCTCCATCTCCTGCTGCAATGCCTCTCCCATCGCAGGATTGCGTGCAAAGACGGCAACGGAGCAACCCTCGCTGTGCAGAAGGTCGACGATCGCCCTTCCGATCCCACGCGTTCCTCCGGTCACAATCGCCATGTGGTCGTCAAATAGTCCCATCGGTCGCCTCCTCGAACGTGATGAACTCAATCTTGTCCGTGATCCGCCTTCCCAAGTTGGTCAGTACCTTTCCCGGCCCGACCTCGATCGCTCGCCGTATGTTCATCCGCACGAGCGACTCGATTGTATCTACCCACTGTACGCACGCCGTGATCTGTGTCAATAGTAGATCCTTGATGGCAGCAGGGTCTTCTTCCATCAGGCCGCTCACGCTGGAGACATATGCAGCCGTAGGGAAATGAAACACTACCTCTTCGATAAGGGGCGCGAGATTAGCCTGCGACGGGGCAAGCCGCGGCGAGTGGAACGGCCCAGAGACGTTCAGCCTGATCGCGTGTCCTCCCAGCTCTTCGCATGCGGCCATCGCGTGTTCCAATGCGCCCTCGTCTCCGGATATGACAATCTGCGTCGGGCCATTGATGTTGGCCATGCTCACTCCATCGCCGATGCGTCCGCAGACCGCTTGGACTTCTTCGCAAGATAGCTTCAGAATCGCCGCCATCCCTCCTCCGCACACTTGTCCCATCAAGTGTCCACGGCGTATCACCACTTTCAACGCGGGTTCTGGTGTCAGCACCCCGGCAGAGACGAGGGCAGCGTACTCTCCAAGGCTGTGTCCGGCAACGACCGAGGGAATGATCCCGCGAGAGCGCAGGGTCTCGTCCTTGCTCGTGCTGTCGATGAAGATTGCCGGCTGAGCAAACTCTGTCTGCGAAAGGCGACTGCTATTCCCGCCTTGTAGCCACTTACCAATCGGTATTCCCGCCTGCGCAGCGAGGCCAAGCAGCTCTTCGCTGCGTTTACCACCGGGGGGCAGATGATTGGGAACGGTCCCTTGTCCGGGAAAGAGAAACGCAATCTTGCTCTTCATGATCAGATACGGACGACCACTGCTCCGTACGTCACCCCCGCGCCGAAGGCGGTCATGACGACAACGTCCCCGCTGTTGATCCTCCCATCCTTGCGCGCCTCGTCGAGCGCGATGGGAATGGATGCGGTGGATGTGTTCGCCACACGATCTACGTTCGTGATTATCTTTTCCTTGCTCACTTGCAGGCGTATGGCCAGAGAGTCAATGATCCTGATGTTCGCCTGATGCGGGATTATCCAGTCTACATCATCCAGATCTAGTGATGCGGCGGCGAGGGCAGCACGAGTTGCCTGTTCCATCATCGGAACTGCGCTGCGGTAGACGCCTGCGCCCTCCATCTTCAGGAAGTGTCCTCCGTCTTGCAGAGTGGAGCTGTCGGCCGGGGTACGCGTCCCTCCCGCCGGCATGTGGAGGAGGAGAGCCTTGTCGTTGTCCCCGAAGATCGCGCTTCCCAAGACGCCCTCATCGGCCTCTCCCGCTTCCAGGAGAACGGCGCCGGCACCATCTCCGAATAGGACACAGGTCTTGCGATCGCTCCAATCCGTCACGCGAGATAGAGCTTCGCTGCCGACAAGGAGGATACGCCCATACAATCCCGCGCGGATCAGACCATCGGTGATCGCCATCCCGTAGACGAACCCCGAGCATCCCGCTTTCAGGTCGAAGAACGGTGTTTGGTCGAGCCCAAGCCCAGAAGCCATGAACGGAGAAGAGCCGGGGCAGATCATATCCGGAAAGTTCGTCGCGACGACGAACAAATCGATCGTCTCAAGCTGTGCCTGCGCCTCTTCACACGCGAGCCTTGCAGCAGCGATTCCCATCTTCGCCGGGTTCTCACCCGGCTCCAGCAGATGGCGAGTCCGAATTCCAGTGCGGCGAACAATCCATTCATCCGACGTATCGACTATCTGTTCTAAGTCTAGATTGGACACACACTTCTGCGGCAAGTAGCTGCCGCTGCCAATGATCTTAGCACCCATTTTCATCCCACCCGGACATCCCTCCGGCCATCGTCTCGTTCAGACGGCACTTGACCGCGCGGTAGGCGACATCGATCGCTGATTCGATCGCCAGGGCATCCGAGCGACCGTGGGCGATGACAATGCTTCCGTTCACACCGAGGAGCGGTGCGCCGCCCGATCGATTGTAAGCAAGCTTCTTGCGGAGAGAGGAGAAGACCGGTCGTAGCATCAACCCCCCTAGCTTACCTCGCACATTCCTATTGACACCTTTCTTTATCATGTTCGACACTGCTGAGATTCCCCCTTCAAGGGTCTTTAGAAACACATTTCCGATGAAACCGTCGCATACGACAACGTCGACCGGTCGCTCCGTTAGAAGATGGTGCCCTTCAACGTTTCCAGCGAACGGGAGTGGGGTATTGGCAAGAAGGTCGTACACACGGTGGACGAGCTTATTCCCCTTTGCTTGCTCCGTCCCGATGTTTAGCAGGCCGATGGTCGGCTGGGCAATTCCTAGCACATCGCGCGCATACGTCGCCCCCATCAAGGCAAAGTGAAGGAGGTGATTTGCTGCGCAGTCGACGTTTGCTCCCACATCGATTACAACGATTTCGCGTCCGGATACGGTGGGAATCGTTGCCGCAATCCCCGGTCGGGGAATTCCCTCAATTCGGCCCACAATGAAGATCGCGCCCGCAACCACCGCTCCCGTGTTCCCCGGTGATACATAAGCATCTACGGTGTGCTCCTTCAGCGCAACTAAGCCGTTAACCAAAGAAGAGTCCTTCCACTTGCGCACCGCCTGTACAGGGGGCTCTGTCATAGCAATTACCTGAGATGAAGGAAGGATGGAAAACCGGCCATCTTCATGTTCGTGCAGCTTGGAAAGCGCATGGCTTATTGCGTCTGGATCACCAGAGAAGAGGATATCAACACCGAGTCTATGTGCGGCCGCAACTCCCCCTTTCACGAGTTCGTCAGGCGGGAGATCTCCGCCCATGACATCCAATAGGATCCGCATAATTGGGCATCTCCGGCATAGTAAGCGTAGTTTAGATGGTGCCGAGAGCGGGACTTGAACCCGCACGGACGTTTATGTCCACATGGCCCTCAACCATGCGCGTCTGCCAATTCCGCCACCTCGGCAACAACGATCATCTTAGCCTGCAGAGAGGAGCCTGTCAACATCGTTTTCTCTAGCAGGCATCGATCAGTCATCAGTGTCAGCTACCATATTCACATGTCAACTACGCCCATCACGCAGCATACAACCTGTGGCGCAGCACTCGTGCTGCAAGACTTCTGGTGTACTACTTGTCATTCACCACAAATCGTCCTATGATGGAATCGCAATCATGCTGTAGGCAATCGGAGGTGGTTTGATGCGCAGCAAGTATCGAGAACTGGTCATAGGCGCAATCGCGCTTCTAATGGTGGCTATCGTGGCCAGTGTGGCAGTTGCTCAACCAACAACATATGCGAGCGTGACATTCCCGCTGGGTGATCTTTCCTTTGCCGATCGAGTGATTTCGTACGTCGCCGCAAGCTGTGTTGATCAGCCATACGCGGATGCCAATGCTGCCCTTGGTCCCCCCGATTGCTGTGGCAACGCATGCCAAAGCTGCGCCGGATGCGATCCATGTGCCGTTGCCCTTGGGTTCCGTTTGAGTGAACTCGACGCACGTGGATCACTGGTCGTTGAATTCACCGACAACATCCTTCGCGACGTGGCGAGCGATGACCTCTTCGTTTACATCACCAACGACAAGCTGTGCCGAGTAGAGATCAGCACCAATGGGAACAACTACATCCTTGTGGGGGAAGTCACCGGGTATCCAGCAGCGATCGATATCGCTCCGTTTGTCTCTTCTGAGCAGACATTCCGTTTTGTGCGACTCTCGGATGTGCCCGCGGATGAGGATCGTTCTCCTTGTCCGGGCCCAAGCATAGATGCGGTCGGCGCAATGGGTGATCCTGTGGCTGTGCAGGAGCGTGGAGAGGTGCTTGGTTCACTCGAGCTTCTCCCCGCTGGAGCACTTGCCTTGTCTGTAGGAGGAGCACCGCAGAACCTGCTCATCATCCTCGACACCTCGTCGAGCATGAGCGAGTCATTTGAGGGATCGACGAAGATTGTTGTTGCCAAGCAAGTCCTCTCCGACCTCGTGGCCGATCTTCCGGATGGAATGGATGTCGGCTTACGCATCTTTGGTGGATGTGAGCACAGCCAGCTTCTCCTCCCGATTACCCAGCTCGATCGCACTGCGCTGCACGCGACAATCGTAGGGATCTCCACCGGTGGGCCTACCCCGATTGCCTACACCCTGGAACAGGCAAAGGACGATTTTGTCGGCATCCCCGACAAGAAATTGATTCTTCTCGTCAGCGACGGACAGGAGACGTGTCACGGGAAACCTGTCCAGGCGGCAAATGACCTCCTAGCAGCCGGCTACGACTTACGGATCGACGTCGTTGGTTTCGATGTCGCCGGGCAGGATGGTACAGCGGATAAGCTGCGCGAAATCGCCAATGCGACGCACGGCACGTACTACGATGCTCAGAGCAGCGAACAGTTACGAACAGCGTTGCAGAGCATAATAAGAGTACGTTACCAGGTCTTCGATGCTCAGGGAGCGAAGGTCTTCGATGGAGTACTTGGCGAGGCCGGTCCACAGGTTCCGCCCGGATCGTACCGCATCGTTCTCCTGAGCAACCCTCCGCTTGTGCTGGAAAACGTCGTCGTGCAATCAGGAGAGACGACTAAGATTCAGGTGACACGTACCGAGAGTGGGTATTCGTCCGACCACAACTAGAGAGATCAGGCTTGCTGGGCCATGTGTTCGTGTTCTTTGTCGCCAAGATCGGAGATGATCGTAGTCACGTCGGTCTCGATGCTTTGCAGGCGCACCTCGATCTTTCCGCGATTGACGGATGCCAATCTGAGAATGGGATCAGCATCGATCTCCTGCAGATAGGCCTCAATCTCTGTTACAACTGATGACAGCTTCTCCACTCCGTCAGCGGGCTGCGCTTGATCGAAGAGCGCGATACACTGACTCAGATTCTCGATTGAGTTTCCTATTAGGCTAAGTAGATCGTTCATATCGCCGTCCATTTTCTATCTTGATTATGCCTAAGATTGGATTCTTTTAGTTCTGCGAGCGATTGCCCGCACAGTCTTGCGCACAATCTACCCATTGTGATCCCCGAGCACCTTCCCCTTAACCTCGCGTAGCGCCTCCACCTTCACCCGGGAGACTTGTCGCTGTGAGATGTTCAGTTCTTTGCCGATCTCTGCCTGCGTCTTCCCCTGGTAGAACAGTCCCTTGATCACCTGCTGCTGCATCTGCGCCAGCTTTTCTATGGTGACAGCAATTCGCATGTGCATGTCAGACGGGGGCTTCATTCCTTGACCGTACAGACTCGCAATATCTGGAGCAGGCGGATGCGGATCTTGGCCGCGGCGCTCCTTGTCGATCGATACATAGAACATCGCCTTGCGCCCGCGCAGCAGCTGGATCACTTGCTTCTCTGTAAGATCCATGTGGCTTGCGATCTCCGCAACCCGAGGCGGGCGCCCGTACTCCTGGAAAACCCTCTCCTCGACCTCCTTTAGCTTCTGACCCATCGCCTGCACCCACTGCGGAATGCGGATGGTCGAGTGCTTATCGCGAATGTAGTGGCGTATCTCTCCCTTGATGAGGTAACTTGCATAGGTAGAAAAGCGCACACTGCGTGCCAAATCGAAGTTGGCAACCGCGTTCAGCAAACCAATGTATCCCGCTTGCACAAGATCATCTAGTGGCTCTCCGGAGTTGACAAACGAAACGGCAATTGACTTAACAAGGCCAATATTGCGTGTGATCAGTTTCTCGCGCAAGTGCGAGGCATGGGCTGAGTCGGCGTTCTTCTCCGAGACATCACGCAACAACTCTATCAGTCGTTCGTTCGATAAGCTAGCAAACTGCTCCATCCTAGCTTCCGGCACGCCTTCTTGCACCTCCAGCTATCAGTATAGCGCATCTCATCACTGGAGTTATGGCGCGGAAATACGCTATAGCCCCTGGAAGATCCGAAACGCGATAAAGAGTCCGACAAACACACCTACGATGAGAAGATCGCGCAAGACAGCCTGTCCTCCCTCTACGTATTCGAGAGGCAAAGGGCAACCGCGTTGGATGCAATCACCGACAGCTGTTCGTAGATTGATCTCCTGCGCTCTTCCTGCTCCGACGATGGCTTGATCGCCGATGAATATCACCGGGACCTGCGTCGCCACTATCCCGTGGCGCGCCGCGAGCTTCCATAGCAAGGCACTGCTCCCCGGGGTGTTGATTTCGTAGCGTGCGACAGGTACGCCCTCGTGGCCGACCAGCAGCTCATTGAGGAGCCCTTCCATGCGCCCGCAGTCTGGGCAATCCTCTTCGTAGAAGACGACGATCAATGGCGCAGACGCATCCTGCGTGGTTTCGTCAGGTGAAATTGCGGGCAGTGTGACTGTCTGCGATGCAGTCTGCACCGCCTCTTGTTGGTCGGGCAGCTCCGACGATGTCTGCACCTGCGCATAGGAAGCCACCCCGATCGCGAGCAGACCAATCAGTACGACCAACCATGCTCCCTTCCTCATCATTCCTCCCTCCCTCCTACATGTATCCTAATTGCACGGCTATGATCATCCCCACCCCCAGCAGGAGCATGATGATACCCGATATCAGGTGAAGCTTACCCAATCGGGCCGACCGCCACCTTTCAGCACGCGCAGTGGTCGTGTACCCGAAGTTGACGGCAAGGGTGATGATGAGCAGTGGGAGGATGAAGATCAAGTTGTAAAGCAAGAGAAGGCCAATTCCATGAGATCTGCTTGTTGTCTTTGACAGGAGTGCAAGAATAGCGATGTACGGACCCGAAGAACACGGGAGGAGGAAGAGGGAATCGAGTATTCCAACCGCGAACGCCCCCGGCACGGAGACAACAGAACCGGTAATCTTCTTTACCAACGGCCTCCAGCGCTTGGGAACCTCAATTGTGAACCACTTTCCGTAGGCAAAGTAGTCCTTCGTATTCCACAGACCAAGCAGAATTGCAAGACCGGAGACTGCCAGGATGAACGGGCGCTGCACTCCAGCTGCCTGAATGGCCGAGAAAATCCCGATTCCCATCAGAAAGTACGATAGATAGATCGCAGCGATGAACGCGAGCCCTGCTTGCCACATCTTCCCCTTCTTTCCCGCCACAAGGAGCGTTCCCAGAAGAAGGACCAAAACGGCAAACGTACAAGGATTAACTGAGTCTGCAGCAGCAGCAAGGATGACAGCAGGGAACGTCAGCTTTCCCGTCAATCCGCTCCCGGTGGTCGTCTCGGCCCTTCTCAAGGGAGAGGGAGTGTTCGCGTCGATCGCCTCGGAAATTACCTGCTGAAGCCTCATCTCAGCGGTGCGTCCGCCCAGCGTTATCGGCGAATCGGGAAGGCCATAGAAGGTATCGGCGACTATCGCCACATCGCCGACAAAAATGATGGGGACAGCGCCAAGCTTTGCTCCATAAGCGGAAAGAAGACTGTCCAACAAGTCGTGCGCGTCTGAGTCGTGGATCTCGTAGCGGACGATATTGAGCTGCGGGTAATCCGGCTCAATCCGTTCGAGAAAGCTCTCAATGCGAGAACAGTGTGGGCAGCCATCCTCGTAGAAGAGCACAAGCTCTGTCCCGTAGCTGATGATGGAGATCACAGCAATCAACATACACGTGATAAGCACTACGAGACCCGCAGACACCCTTCCTCTCGTTGTCTCACTCTTCATTCCATGCCCTCCTGACGTATAACTCCGCTCATCGATTTCTCGTAATCTCTCTTCGGTGTCCCTAACTCCCACTTTTGCGTCCTGAACGTGGCAGACAAGCTGCCCCGCTACACAAGAATGAAGGTCCTTCGATCGCTTTTCAGCATTCTGCGTTCCGGGTTCGCCGCTTACTGATTTGCCGGTGCGCGGAGGATCAACTCATCCCCAAGCACATTCATCCACTCATCAAGCCCGCCCATCAGGCTCTTCGCGTTCGACAAGCCCTCATCATTCAATGCCTTCGCCGCTGGGTCGCTCAGCGTTCCGTCGTTGTCGTAGAGGATGACAAGCGCCTTTCTTGGGAAGCGATCGGTCCACTCGGAAAGCTGATCGTAGGGGATGTTCATGGCTCCCATCAGGTGTGCGGCGGCATACACGTCCGCATCGCGCAGGTCGACAAGAAGGTAAAACATGTACTCCAAGCTCCCTATCGTCATGTGGTACGGCTGTGCCGGGTTAACCACACCTATCAGCCGAAGAGTAGCGAGTGCGTTCGTGTGATCGTCAGACTCTACATAGATCTGCTTCTCAATCCGCCCGTGATACCCGTTTGTGCTCAGATCTGCCTGCAATACCTCCGATTCGCCTGCAGTGAGGACCATCTTCTCCACATCGACGATCGTGCAGCCACAGCTGGTGCGCACGCTCTTGATCGTGAGCGGAGAGTCACCGACGTTGGTGATGATGAACCCGTGCGAGACGAACGTCCCCGCGATCACGCTGCCAAAGTCGTATGTTTCGCTATCCACCTGAATCTTTGCTGCCGCAACACCTATCACTCCCAGGCTAAGCACGCCGAGCAACACAGCGAGCACTACCTTCTTCATGTCGTTTCTCCTTATTCAAACTTGCTCAGCCAATGAATCACCCTACTAGGTCCTTCAACAAGGACCTCGCGTTTGAGAACCTTCATCCTCTCACCCGTTCAAAGCGTGCCCCGGTGGCATTGGCTATCGCCACAAAGGCTGAGCATAATCGGCACCTCCACAAGCACCCCAACAACAGTTGCCAATGCCGCCCCCGACTGTAGACCAAAGAGAGAGATTGCCGCTGCTACTGCAAGCTCGAAAACGTTACTTGCACCAATCATCCCCACTGGCGCAGTCACGGGATGCCTAACGTGGACTGTCCCTTGTGGTTAGTCATCGGACCCGTTCTGATTCACGGGGCCGATTACACAACGTCCGTTCTGGCGCATCGCCAAGCGTTCTTGCAGTCGGGTGAGTTCAACCTCACACACCTTACGTGGAACCACCGTGCGCAGGAATTCAACCAACGGCCGTGTATCCTCTGTCTTCTGCAGGCAGTAATACGCCCAGCGTCCATAACGATTGCTATCAAGGAGATTTGCCTTCTTGAGTGCATGGAGGTGTTTCGCCACTTGGTATTGGGGAAGGTCCAGGGCATCTACAGCTTCGCACGCACAAAGGCAGTCGTTGTGGTGGAGAAAGAGAGAGAGCACAAGCAGGCGATCGTGGTTTCCGAGTACGTGAAAGATATCTGCCCAACGTTCTAGCATCGCGCACCTCATCATATGCCAAAGATAGCATATGCTATACAGCGCACACTCAGATGTCAACTGCAGCGCGAGAGGTAATCAATTCGACGCTCTGGTGAGAAGCGAAGTGGCGCCACACGCGAGCGCATGACGCCACTTGAGGTAGGCTAGGAGGCCTGTTACAACAATCTCTTTCTCATGTCAGGATCGCTCCGGTGCTTGCATCTTTGACGAGTGCTGCATAGCGCGCGAGGTACCCGGATGTAACGCGCGGCGATTCGGGGGCCCAATTCTCTTTTCGGCAAGCGAGTTCCTCATCGGAGACGAGAAGCTGCAGGCGCTTTCCTTCCAGATCGAATTCGATCATGTCTCCTTCTTCCACAAGCCCGATCGGTCCACCGGTCGCTGCCTCAGGAGAGACGTGGCCGATCGCCGCTCCTTTGGTCGCCCCGGAGAAACGACCATCGGTGATCAGGGCAACCTTGTCATCGAGTCCCATCCCGGCAAGGGCCGAGGTGGGAAGGAGCATTTCCCGCATCCCCGGTCCGCCGCGTGGCCCCTCGTAGCGAATGACGATCACATCACCCGGATCGACCTTTCCACTGAGGATGGCTGTCATCGAATCCTCTTCGCTGGTGAACACGCGCGCTGGACCGCGGTGGTGCGCCATCTGTGCCAACACTGCCCCAGCCTTCACCACTGCGCCGGAGGGCGCGAGGTTCCCCCACAGGATGGCGATCCCACCGTCGGGGCGGTGTGGGCTCCCCAGGTCTCTGATCATCTCTCCACGTTTTTTCACCCCGCTCAGGTCCTCGGCGACCGTCTTCCCTGTCACCGTTTGAGCGTCCCCGTGTATCAGCCCGGCGGAAAGGAGCTCGGCCATCACCGCTGGGACACCGCCCGCCTCATCGAGGTCCTGCATGTGGTACGGACCGGACGGGCTGAGCTTGACCAGGTACGGGGTACGCGCGCTTATCTCATCGAACCGAGCGAGCGGGAGATTCACTGAGGCGGCATGGGCAATCGCGAGCAGGTGCAATACTGTGTTAGTGGAGCCGCCAAGGGCCATGTCGGCGGCAATCGCGTTCTCGAACGCCTTCTCCGTCATGATGTCACGTGGCTTTAGATCCTGCTTTACGATGTCGAGGATGCGTCTACCGGCGGACTTGGCCAGGCGAATCCTTGCCGCGGCCACCGCCGGAATCGTCCCATTCCTGGGAAGGCCCATCCCGAGCGCTTCGGTGAGAGAGTTCATCGAATTAGCGGTAAACAACCCTGCGCACGATCCGCACCCCGGGCAGGCGTTTAGTTCAAGCCTGGCGAGCTCTTCGTCATTCATCCTACCCGCTTTGTACTCGCCAACAGCTTCAAAGACGTTCTTCACATCCACATCTTCGCCGTTGTATCTCCCGGCCAGCATCGGCCCGCCACTAACAACAATAGACGGGATGTTCAGCCGCGCTGCGGCAATGAGCATTCCGGGTACGATCTTGTCGCAGTTGGGGACAAAGACGAGTCCGTCGAAGCCGTGCGCGATCGCCATCGTCTCCACTGAATCGGCGATCAGCTCGCGAGAGGGGAGAGAATAGCGCATTCCCGGGTGCCCCATCGCGATCCCATCGCACACGCCGATCACGTTAAACGAGAGCGGCGTCCCGCCGGCTGCCCACACACCGGCCTTCACCGCCTCGCCGATCTTATCTAGGTTAATGTGCCCAGGGACGATCTCGTTGTACGAGTTGACGACTCCGATCAGCGGCTTATTGAGATCCTCCGGTGTCAGCCCGCTCGCGTAGAACAGGCTCCGGTGCGGGGCCCGCTTAAATCCTTTCTTAACTACGTCACTGTGCATTCTTTCCCCCTTCTATTGCGCTCACTATCAGCTCACCCATCTCCTCTGTCGATATTTTCTTGTCGGTCGGCCCGGCGATGTCCGCAGTGCGGTAGCCGCTAGAGAGAACCGCTTCGATCGCCGCCTCCACCGCCGCGGCTTCCTCCTTCAAGTCCAATGAACTTCGCAGGAGCATTGCCGCGCTCGCGATCGTCCCGATTGGGTTAGCCAGGTTCTTTCCCGCAATGTCCGGAGCGCTTCCGTGCACCGGCTCGTACATCCCGGCCCTTCCATCCCCGAGAGAGGCGGATGGGAGCATCCCGAGTGATCCAGAGAGCATCGACGCCTCGTCGGTGAGAATGTCGCCGAACATGTTAGCGGTCACGATGACGTCGAACTCCGCCGGGTACCTGATCAGCTTCATCGCCGCCGAATCAACGAGCATGTGCTCCAGTGTTACCTCGGGGTAATCAGCGGCCACTTTCTCAACGACTCGCCGCCACAGGCGCGATGAGGCGAGGACGTTGGCCTTGTCGACCGATGCCACTACCTTCCTCCTATTCATCGCTGCCTCGAAGGCGACACGCGCGATCCGCTGCACCTCAGCCTCGGTGTAGATCATCGTGTCGTACGCGCTCTGCTCCCCTTCCTGTCGCTCGCCAAAGTAGATCCCGCCGGTCAGCTCACGCACAACGAGGAGATCGACCCCAAAGATCGTCTCGGGCTTCAGGGACGACGAATCTACAAGCTCGTCGTAGACGCGCACCGGACGCAGGTTGGCGTATAGGCCAAGCCCCTCGCGTATCCCGAGGAGACCCTGCTCCGGGCGGACTGCGGCGCTCGGATCGGACCACTTCGGCCCGCCAACCGCACCGAGAAGAACAGCGTCGGCATCACGACAAGCCGACAGCGTCTCTTCTGGGAGTGGGCTTCCAGTCCAGTCGATCGCCACCCCTCCGATCGGTTCCTCACTGAACTTAAAGTCGTGTCCGTACGCGTCTGCCACCATGTGCAGAACCTTCACCGCTTGCGCGACGACCTCCGGCCCGATCCCATCTCCGGGGAGCAGGACTATATTTGCACTCATACTCTCTCCTTTTCCATAATTAAGATTGCATATTCCAAGGCGTCGACCAGCGCGTACCAGCTCGCCTCGATGATGTTTGCCGAGCTTCCGACCGTGCTCCAGCTCCGCCTGTGGTCGGACGATGTGATGAGCACGCGGGTGCGCGCCGCGGTTCCTGCTTTCCCGTCGAGAATTCGCACTTTGTAATCGGTGAGGCGCACGTCAGCGAGGTGTGGATAGAACGGGAGAATCGCCTTCCTAACCGCAGCGTTCAGGGCGTCGACCGGCCCGTTCCCCTCGGAAGCGGTGTGGATCACTTCATCATTCACCTCCACCTTCACCGTTGCATCGGAGACCATTCCGCTCCCGTTCCCCTCCTTCACCAGCACGTGGAACCCGCGCAGGGTGAACGGAGGGCGGTAGTCCGGGCTCGCCCGATGGATGAGAAGCTCCACCGAACCGTCTGCCCCCTCGAATTGAAACCCTTCTCGTTCGAGCTCCTTGACGCGATCGAGGACCCGCTCTGCCTGCGGCGACCCATCCTGCAGCTCCAACCCCAGCTCGCGCGCCTTATAGGTGATGTTGCTCCTTCCCGAAAGCTCGGAGATGAGGACACGGCGGCGGTTGCCGAACAGGCGTGGGTCGACGTGCTGGTAGCTGTTCTCCCACTTGAGGAGGGCGTTTACGTGCACCCCGCCCTTGTGGGCGAAGGCGCTCGTTCCGACGTAGGGAAGGTGAGGATCGAGTGGGAGATTCGCCAGCTCGCTCACGTAGCGGGCCGTCTCCCTGAGTAGGGAGAGATCGACGTCGCAGTCGTGGTCGAGCTTCAGCATGAGCGCGGGGATCACCGAGCAGAGATTGGCGTTCCCGCAGCGCTCCCCGTAGCCGTTGATCGTCCCCTGCGCATGGGTGGCCCCGGCCGACACTGCGGCGATTGTGTTGGCTACCGCCATCTCCGAGTCGTTGTGGGCGTGGATCCCCAGCGGGAGTGCTATCCTGCCCTTCACTTGCGCTGTCACCTCGGCAATCGTCCCTGGAAGGACCCCTCCGTTCGTGTCACAGAGGACGATCGCGTCCGCCCCGGCCTCGGCAGCGGCGCGAACGGTAGCGATGGCGTAGCTCGGATTGTCGCGGTAGCCGTCGAAGAAGTGCTCGGCATCGTAGATCACCTCCCTCTCGGCATCCTTCAGGTAGGAAATCGTCTCCGCAATCATGCGCAGGTTCTCATCCCGCGTCGTCTCGAGCACATGCCTCACCTGCGCATCCGAGCTCTTCCCGAAGACCGTCACGCACTGCGTTCCCACGGAGAGGAGCGCGCGTATATTCGGGTCTTCATCGACCGCGATACCGACGCGGCGCGTGCTGCCGAAGGCGGTGATGATCGCGTGCCGCAAGTGCAATTCTCCCACGCGCTTGAAGAACTCCATGTCCTTCGGGTTTGAGCCGGGCCATCCCCCCTCGATGTAGTCGACACCGAGGCGGTCGAGGGCGGAAGCGATGCACAGCTTGTCCTCGACGGAGAAGGAGATCCCTTCCCGTTGTGACCCATCGCGCAAGGTAGTGTCGTAGAGCGTTATCTTCATCTGACTACTGGGGTCAGCCAACCGTGACGGTCCGCGACCGTTCCCTCCACAATGGCGAAGAATGCATCCATCAGTCTCGCCGTGATCGGCCCGCGCTTCCCGCTTCCAACAACGACGCCGTCGACCGAGCGGATCGGCGTGATCTCGGCAGCGCTCCCGCAGAAGAACGCCTCGTCCGCTAGATAGAGCGACTCGCGCGGGAGGGCCTCCTCGTGCACCGGGATCCCGAGCTCCACAGCCAGGGTCATCACACAGCGGCGAGTGATCCCGTCGAGGATCGAGTTGGCAAGAGGGGGTGTGTACAGCTCCCCACGCTTCACGATAAACACGTTCTCCCCGCTACCCTCGGATACGTAGCCGTTGATGTCGAGGGCGATCCCCTCGCTGTAGCCGTGCTCGGCCGCTTCCATAGCGATGAATTGTGAATTGATGTACTGCCCGCCGATCTTCGCCGCCGCCGGATACGTGTCCGGTGCCATCCGTCGCCACGAGCTGACACCAGCATCAACCCCATTCTCCAGAGCATCGGGGCCGAGGTACCGTCCCATCTCCACGGTAATCACGGAGACGTGCGTGGGGCAGCTCAGGCCGTTGACAGCGAACGTCTCCCACCCGCGAAAAACGACCGGACGGATGTAGCAGGAGATCTGATCGTTAGCGGTGATCGTCTCCATGATCGCGTCGCCGATCTGCTCCTTGGAGTAGGGGATCTCCATGCGGTACACCTTGCACGAGTTCCACAAGCGCTCCAAGTGGGCATCCAGGCGGAAGACCGCCGGCCCGGAGGACAGAGCGTACGCCCTGATCCCCTCAAAGACGCTCGACCCGTAGTGGATGGCGTGCGATGCCACATGCACCGTCGCCTGGTTCCAGGGAACCAGCCTTCCATCGAGCCACACATTCTCCGAACTCTTCACACTCTCCTCCTTCTTTCGATCCTTGCCACCGTATATGGGACGAGCCCTCCAGCGTTGATGATCTCCAGCATAAACTTGGGGTAGGGCGTCGTCCGATAAGTCTTCCCAAGCGTCAGATTGCGGATCATCCCTTCCTCTATCTGCACCTCGATCTCGTGTCCGAACTGCGCATCGCGCACCGCATCCGGGGACTCCAGGATGGGGACGCCTATGTTGATCGCGTTGCGGTAGAAGATGCGTGCGTAGCTCGATGCGATGATGCAGCTCACCCCCGAGCCTTTGATTGCCAGTGGCGCGTGCTCGCGCGATGAGCCACAGCCAAAGTTCTCACCGGCAACGATGATGTCACCGTCCTTCACTGAAGCGGCGAAGTCAGGGTCGATGTCCTCCATGCAGTGAGCGGCCAGCTCCTTCGCGGTGGAGACGTTCAGGTAGCGGGCGGGAATAATGACGTCAGTATCCACGTTGTCGCCGTACTTCCACGCTCTTCCCTTCAGCATCATCACAGCACCTCCTGTGGGGCGACGATCCTGCCCGCGATCGCCGACGCTGCGGCCACCGCCGGTCCGGCGAGATAGACTTCGCTCTCAGGGTGCCCCATCCGCCCGCGGAAGTTGCGATTGGTCGTGCTCACCGCCCGCTCCCCCGCAGCCAGAACGCCCATGTGCCCGCCCAGGCAGGGCCCACACGTTGGAGTGCTCACGGCAGCTCCGGCAATGATGAAATCCTCGATCAGCCCCTCGCGCAGCGCATTGAGGTACACTTGTTGGCTCCCCGGAAGGACTATGCAGCGCACCCTCTGGTGGATCTTACGGCCGTGCAGGATCTTCGCAGCGACGCGTAGATCCTCCACTCGCCCGTTGGTACACGAGCCGATCACCACCTGATCAATCGGTATGTCGCCCACTTCGGAGACGGCGCATGCGTTCTCCGGTAGGTACGGGAATGCCACCTGTGGTTCGATCGCACTCGCGTCGATCTCGATCGTGGCCGCGTATTCAGCGTCGTCGTCCACGTAGTACGCTGTGTACCGTCGCGACGCACGCTCGTCTACGTAGGCGCGCGTGGCATCATCGAACGGGAAGAGACCGGCCTTCGCTCCGGCCTCGATCGCCATGTTGGCCATGGTGAACCTCCCGGCCATCGATAGCGCATCTATCGTCGGCCCGGAGAACTCCATCGCCTTATACAGGGCCCCACTCACCCCAATGTTACCGATCGTGTACAGGATCAGATCCTTGCCACCGACCCATGGCTGCAGACTTCCGGTGTACACGAACCTGACTGTCTCCGGGACGCGCATCCAGGTCGCGCCGGTCGCCATGGCGACAGCGATGTCAGTCGAGCCCATCCCGGTGGAGAAGGCCCCGAGTGCCCCGTAGGTACAAGTGTGGGAATCGGCGCCGACCACCACATCTCCTGGCAGGACCAGTCCCTGCTCCGGAAGGAGAACATGCTCGATCCCCATCTTCCCCACCTCGAAGTAGTGAGATATCTCCTGGGCGCGAGCGAAGTTGCGCATCAACGCGCACTGAGCCGCCGATTTGATGTCTTTGTTCGGGGCGAAGTGGTCGGGGACGAGGACGATCCTGTCGCGATCGAATACGCGTCCCACCCCAAGCTTATCGAACTCGCGAATGGCAATTGGGGCAGTTACGTCGTTTGCCAGAACGACATCGACCCGCACATCGGCGAAATCGCCCGCACGCACCGGTCCATCCGTATGCGCGGAGAGGATCATTTCTGCTAAGGTCTGTCCCATCTGTCCTCGCCCCCTCTCTTCCCTTTCATCTCGGCCAGGGCGGCGCTGTCCCACTTGAGGGCCCACGCTTCATTATCATCACGATTGTCATCAAGTCTTTGTGTATCGAGCGACCGTTCCTGTTCATGAGATGACTGTCTGTTCATCCTTCCTCCTTTTGGCTCTCGTTAGAAGTCTATTTAATGCGTTCAGATATGCCTTAGCACTCGCCACGATGATGTCCGTGTCAGCACCATATCCGCGGAAGACCCGCGTGCCATCGGTTGTGCGCACGCTCACTTCCCCCTGGGCGTCGATCCCAGAGGTAATCGCGTGCACGTCGTATTCCAAGAGCTCGGCAGTCGTGGGGACGATCGCATCGATCGCCCGATACGTTGCGTCGACCGGGCCAGCTCCAACCGCCGCCGCCACCTGTTCATCCCCATCTGGGCCGAGAAGCTTTACTGTCGCTGTCGGCATCCCCGACCGCCCGGCGACCACCTGTAGGTCGACGAGCCCGTATACCTCACGTGGCTGGTAGAAGAGGTCAGCGATCAGAGCCTCGAGATCGGCGTCGGTCACCTCTCGCTTCTTATCCCCCAGCTCCTTGAACCGGTCGAACGCTACTTCGAGCCCGTCGGGATCAAGGTCGTAGCCTATCTGTGTCAGACGCTCGCGCAGCGCGTGTCTCCCCGAGTGTTTGCCGAGGACGAGCTTCGACTGCGATAGGCCGACATCCTCGGGACGCATGATCTCGTAGGTGTTCGGGTTCTTGAGGAGGCCGTCCTGGTGGATTCCGGCCTCGTGCGCAAACGCGTTGGCTCCGACAATCGCCTTGTTCACCTGCACTGGGATCCCGGTCAGGTTGCACACCAGCCGGCTTGCGCGGGTGATCCGGGATGCATCGATCTCGGTGTGCAGGTCGTACGAATCGGCTCGCGTTCGTAGGGCCATCACCACCTCTTCCAGCGCGGCGTTCCCCGCTCGCTCACCAATACCGTTTATCGTCACCTCTGCCTGGCGCGCCCCGGCCTGCAGCCCGGCGAGGGTGTTGGACGTCGCCATCCCCAGGTCGTCGTGACAGTGAACGGAGATGATCGCGCGCTCGATGTCGGGGACGTTTTCCACAATCCCGCCAATCAAATAACCGAACCCATCCGGCGTCGCGTAGCCGACGGTATCTGGGACGTTGATCACGCTTGCCCCCGCCTCGACCGCAGCGGCGATCACCTCATGCAGGAACTTTGGGTCGGAGCGGGTGGCATCCTCGGGAGAGAACTCGATCTCGTCGCAGCGCTCCTTGGCGTAGGCGACCATCTCCCGTGCGCGCGCCAGCACCTCCTCCCGGCTCATGTGTAGCTTGTCGCGCATGTGCACCTCGGAGGTGGCGATGAAGACGTGTATCCTCGGATGATGTGCGAACTTCACGCCCTCCCATGCTAAGTCGATGTCGCTTCGCACGGCGCGAGCGAGGGCGCACACCGCGGGTACGTACTGCATATCGCTCACCACCTCACCCACTTGCTGCACAGCACGCAGGTCGTCCGGAGAGGCGGCGGGAAAGCCAGCCTCGATCACATCAACCCGCAACCGCGCAAGCTCCTGCCCAAGCTTCACCTTCTCGTCAACGCTCAACGAGGCCCCGGGAGACTGCTCCCCATCGCGCATCGTGGTGTCAAAGATGAGTACTCTCTCTCCTTGCTCCATCACTGCCCCTTCTTCTCCCAGTTCTCTGGACGGAGGCTGCGCACCGCCGCTCCCGCACGCCACATCTCGGATTCATGGATCTGCCGCAGCTCTTCGTCCAGTCGTTCCTTGTAGTCTGGGGCGCTGTTCGCTTCCAGAGTAATCCTGGTTTCCTCACCAGTGATCACGCTTCGGTATAGGTTGTCGAAGACCGGCGCGACCGCGTCGCGGAAAGTTCCCTTCCAGTCGAGCGCCCCACGCTGCGCGGTGGTGCTACAGTTGGCATACATCCAATCCATTCCGTTCTCCGCCACGAGCCGGATCAGGCTCTGCGTCAGCTCCTCGACCGTCTCGTTGAACGCCTCGCTTGGGGAATGACCGTTCTTCCTCAGCACGTCGTACTGCGCTTCCATGATCCCGGCGAGCGCGCCCATCAATACCCCGCGCTCTCCTGTGAGGTCGCTGTGCACTTCCTTCTCAAAGGTGGTCGGGAAGAGATAACCCGAGCCGATAGCAATCCCTATGGCAAGTGCCCTCTCCTCGGCGCGGCCGGTGTAGTTCTGATAGACAGCATAGCTAGAGTTGATCCCGCTTCCGGAAAGGAAATTATTGCGCACACTCGTGCCAGAACCCTTCGGGGCAGCAAGGACCACGTCCACGAACTCCGGGGGAACGACGCCCGTCTGATCGGCGTAGGTAATGGCAAATCCATGCGAGAAGTAGAGGGCGTCACCATCCTTCAGGTGTGGCTTTACCTTCGGCCACAGGATCACCTGCGCGGCGTCGGAGACTAAGTACTGGACGATAGTCGCCCGCTCCACCGCCTCCTCGAACGGGAACAGTGTCTTCCCCGGCTCCCAACCGTCGGCGATCGCCTTATTCCATGAGCGCTCCCGCTCCGGGTCACCGCCTACGATTACGTTGATCCCGTTATCGCGCATGTTGAGTGACTGAGCCGGCCCTTGCACACCGTAGCCGAGAACGGCCACTGTCTCGTCTTTCAGCACCTCTCGCGCACGAGCGAGCGTGAATTCCTCACGTGTAACCACGTTCTCAACGACACCACCAAAATCAATCTTCATTCGTCTTCTCCTTTGTTTACGCTCTTTCCGCGCACCATCGCCACCCGGCCGGTGCGCACCATCTCCACAATCCCGAACGGCCTTAGGACATCCACCAGGCCATCAACCTTTTCTTCTGTTCCGGTCGCCTCGACGATCAGGGTCTCCACTCCAACGTCGACTACCCGAGCCCGAAATGTCTCAACAATCTGCATCAGCTCCGCCCGAGTGCGGCTATCCGGGGTTTCCACCTTGATTAGGGCAACGTCACGAGTCACCGCAGGAGCGTCGGAGATATCCTCCACCCGGATCACGTTCACCAACTTTTGCAGGTTCTGCGCCACCTTTTCTGCATCGGTTCGCGTGCTATCCACAACAATCGTCATCCGCGACACATCAGACTCCTCGGTATGTCCGACGGTCAAGCTCTCAATGTTGAACGCCCGCCGCCGAAACAGACTGGCAACACGATTCAACACACCTGGTCTGTCCTCAACGCGCGCAATTAGGGTCCGCTTCATCACGTACCCACTTTTGTGGGAAGAGGTCGGCGGATCATCTCGTGCAACGCCGCCCCGGATGGGACCATCGGATAGACGTTCCCACCTTCTCCCTCTCTAACCACCTGAAAATCGATCAGCACTGGGCCGGGATGCTCCCGTGCCTCATCGATCGCACTCTCCGCCTGATCCTGATCACTGGCGCACCAAGCGCGTATTCCGTAGGCCTCTGCGAGCTTGACGAAGTCCGGGTTGACGAGCCGGGTCGACTCATAGTTCTTGTCGTAGAACATCTCCTGCCACTGTCGGACCATCCCCAAGTACCCGTTGTCGCACAAGGCGATCTTGATCGGGAGCTGCTCCTGGACCACGGTCGCCAACTCCTGTATCGTCATTTGAAGGCCACCGTCCCCAACTACCACCCATACCTCGGCATCAGGGCGGGCGATCTGAGCCCCAATCGCTGCCGGAAGCCCGAAGCCCATGGTTCCCAAGCCTCCGGAGGTGATGAAAGCGTTTGGACGATCGAATCGGTAGTACTGAGCGGCCCACATCTGGTGCTGGCCGACATCTGTCACCACGATCGCCTCGCCATGCGTGGACTGCCTTATTGCGTCAATTACGTGCGGCATCGTCAGCTCCATATCCTTGCGGTGTTGGTTGATCACGTCGACGGCGCGGGACTCGTCCCACCATCCCCTGACCGTCTCCCGCCACTCTTCCCGATCGCGTTTATTCACAAGCGAGATCAGGTCTGAGAGAGCCCGCCGCAGATCCGCGTGTACCGCCACGTCCACCGCTACGATCTTGTTCAACTCGGCTGCGTCGAGGTCAACGTGTATCTTGCGAGCGTGCGGAGCGTAACGACTGAGGTCACCGGTAACGCGGTCGTCAAAGCGCATCCCAAGCGCGATCAACAGGTCGGCCTCCTGAATCGCCCTGTTGGCCTGGGCATCACCGTGCATCCCCATCATTCCAAGATAGAGCGCATGCGAAGCAGGGAATCCACCCTTACCAAGAAGAGTTACCGCAACCGGTGAATCGATCCTCTCCGCGAACCCCCGAAGCACTCCCTCTGCCTCGGCCATGGAGACACCGTGCCCAACGAGAAGCACCGGGCGGGCGGAGGAATCTATCAGCTCTGCGGCCCGACCAATCGCATCCGATGGATCAGTTACGCCAATGTAGGCATGTCCAGGAAGGCGCACTTCTTCAACCGGAGGGACGAACTCGGCCTGTGCCTGCTGCACGTCCTTGGGAAGATCAATCAGAACCGGCCCAGGGCGCCCGTGACACGCAAGGTAAAACGCCTCGTGGATCACGGAGGCAAGATCATCGACGTCGGTCACCAGGTAGTTGTGCTTGGTTATCGGCAGCGTGATCCCGGTAATGTCCGTCTCCTGGAACGCGTCGGTCCCGATCAAGGGACTTGCCACCTGGCCGGTGATACAGACAATCGGCGAGGAGTCCATCATCGCGGTGGCAATCCCGGTGACAAGGTTCGTCGCACCGGGGCCGGAGGTGGCTATTGCCACTCCCACCTTTCCCGAAGCGCGGGCATAACCGTCCGCAGCGTGAGCCGCGCCTTGTTCGTGTCGGACAAGGACGTGGCGAATCCCGTATTCGCTACGGGGATGATAGGTATGCATGATCGCCCCGCCAGGGATCCCAAATACCACCTCCACTCCCTCGTGGTGCAACATCTCCCACACGATCTGTGCTCCAGTCAGCATCATTTTTTTCCTCCTTAGACAACAAAAAATAAGGGCCGCCCAGTTGGACGGCCCTTTTAAGGCTTATTTATTGTGGTTTCGTCCAACCCGTTAAGGCCCACCCCCGATAATCACCAGGGTAATAACCAGAACCAGCAGGACAGAAACCACACTAAACTTCTTCACTCGGGAAAAACCTCCATATATCTGCAAGGACCATAGCATGAATCGCACCGATTGTCAAGAGCAGAAGTTGTCCATTACAGGATGCGCATGAGTCGTTTCCACGTGGACGGTGGAAAGGAGTGTTGGTTGATGACACGGGGTGAGCGCGCCCTCCTCGATCAAACGGATTTCCACGAGGGCGACTAGTCTTGAACATCAAAGCGCCGCACATTCCGTGCGGCGCTCGATGGAACTACTTGCTCAGAAAACAGCGGCCTATTAGTCGCTTGATGCCGTAAAAATGAACTTATCCTTGAACGTACGGGTCCATTCGTCCAGCCCACCAAGGAGGCTCTTCGACTCTGGGAAGCCGTTCTTGTTGAGCACCTGGGCCGCTTGGTCGCTCAGCGTGCCATCTTGGTCGTAAAGGATGATCAATACGCCTGTTGGGAGCCGATAGGTCCAATCATTAAGTTCGAGGTATGGGATGTTGATCGCCCCAAGCATGTGCGATGCGGCGTACGTCTCGGGGTCGCGCAGATCCACAAGGAGGTAGAACAGGTAGTTCAAGTCTCCACAGGCAACGTTGTACTTCTGCGCGCGATTCACTGTTCCCTGCAGCTGTAGCGTAACTCTTGGACTTGCAGGATCGTTTGATTCTACGTAGATCATCCTAGTAACCGTTTGACCGCCGAAGCCAACGGTATCAAACACAGTATCAAGATTCACCGATTCTCCCGGTGCAAGATTCTGCTGCGCAAGGCCGGTTGTGGTGCACCGGCAACTTGCGTGCACACTGGTAATTGCCAGCGTTTCGTTACCCGCGTTGGTGAGGACAAAGGTGTGCGTTACGACAATACCTTCGAGCACGGTGCCAAACTTATAGACGGCCTTATCGACCGTTATCTGTGGTGAAGCGAACACGCCGACTCCACTCAACACGACCAACAGCACAAAGCCTACGACGATCTTCTTCATTCTTCTCCTCCTATAGGTGGACAATCTTTCTGATGTATCTCACTTAGTATCGACTTGATCTCCTCCACGCTTAGAGCCTTTCCCTGGGATCTGACTTCACCGTCTATAACTAGAGCAGGCAGTCGTGTCACTCCACGCTCCTGCGCTTCACCGATGTCACTGGAGGAGACAACGCGTACATGTAATCCCAATTCGGTAAGCGCCTGCGTGATGCTATCATTCGGAGTTCTGCACGTGGGACACCCCATGGCGCAACCTGAACCGAAATTCTCTATCTTGTTCAACAGAATCACCTCTTAATCACGCCACCAACTACCGAATGCCTATTATGACATACGACAACCCTACTCCACAACCGCGACGAGAAAGATGAACGGGATCTGCCAAGATTGCGATCTGGTTCCTTATCGTTTCCAGTGGCTAGTGACTTCTAATCTAGGTTCGCGCAGGAGGGATGCTGAAGGGAATTCATCACGGAGAGCACGACGGACACGAAGAATGGAGTTTGATGAGCTGTCAAATCGGGTGAACCTGCAAATTGGGGCCAGGATTGCTGAAGTCGGTCTCTATACAGTGCTTCTTACCCTTCGTGGTGAAACAATTCTGTGCCTCTGCGAGAGCCTTTTCGCTTCACCCTTCGTTTCAGTTACCCACTCGAAACGATAACGAGGCTGCGGTCTGCTTGCTGAGTGGTTGATTTGCCGCCACCTTTCAGTGTACAGTGTTGTCTGAAGCCGTCTGTATCTGTCTTTTATGGCAAACATGACGCGAGAGAAAGCAAGGAGGGAATCGTGTCTCAGAGTCAACTCACAAACTATGTCCGGCCGTCTAAGCTGGCGGAGGCGCTCGCGCAATTCCGCGAAGGCGGGAAGTCTGCTCGCTACGTTGGTGGAGGGGCGGATGTTGCCCGCACTCTTCCAAGTGATGTGACGACGCTCATCGATCTTTGTGCCCTCAACCTTTCTTCGATCGAGGAGAGGCATGAAGGCATCGTAATTGGCGCGACAGCGACGCTAAACGAGGTATTGGAGAGTGAATCTGTCGCAAAGGTCTGCGGCGGTGTGATCGCAGAGATGATGTGCAAGGTGGGCTCGCCGCTGTTGCGAAATATAGCGACAATCGGAGGAACGCTCGCTAGCGCCCATTCGTGGTCGGATGTAATCCCGCTGCTCCTTGTGCTCGACGCACGGGTAACGCTGTACGAAGGGGAATCTCACACCCTTAGCCTTGGAGATCTGTACACGTTGCGTGGCCAACTCGCGGATTCGATTCTGACGTCAGTGACAATCCCCGCATCTGGCCCTGGAGACTACGCGGCATTCCACAAGTTTAGCCGCACCGCTTACGACATTGCATTGCTGAATTGTGCCTGCTACGTACACATGGAAGCAGGTCGCTGCACGGAGGCTCGCATCGCTACCGGCGGAACGCCGCGTCTCGCGGCGCGCCTGCCGCAGGTAGAGGAGGCGCTTCGTGGAGAAGCGCTCAGTGATGCAGTGATCGAGAAAGTGGCCCGCATCGCGCAGGATACAACGGAGACCGCGAATGACAAACGAGCAAGCGGGCAGTATCGTAAGCAGCTTGTCTACGCCGGCGTGAAACGATGCCTGCAACAGATCGTGGAGAAGCTGGAGGCAAGACGATGATCGACATCACTCTGACTATCAACGGCGAGAAGCGTCAGTTTGCGGTGAACGCGGGGGAGACACTCCTCGAACTGCTGCGGCGTGAAGGTTACAAGAGCGTAAAGAAAGGATGCGAATCCGGCGACTGTGGCGCATGCACAGTTGTGTTGAACGGGCGCGCGGTCACCTCATGCATCGTCTTCGCCGTTAAGGCAGATGGCGGGACGGTCCTCACGGCCGAGGGGCTGGAGACAAATGGCAAACTACATCCGATCCAGGAGGCGTTCTTGGAAGAGGGAGCTGTGCAGTGCGGCTATTGCACACCAGGAATGGAGATGGCGACCTACGACCTGTTGAGTCACAATGCCAACCCGAGCGTGACAGAGATAAAGGAGGCACTCTCCGGGAACCTCTGCCGCTGCACGGGTTACGTCAAACAGGTGAAGGCGGTCAAGACGGCGGCCAAGAAGCTGACCAAGGAGGCGAAATGATGGACGAGCGAAAGAAGGATTTCGCCACCGTTGGCAAGAGTGAACTGAAGGTGGATGGCCGCGGGTTGGTCACCGGGAAACCACTGTTCACTGCGGATATCGATCTTCCCGGGACGCTTCACGTGAAGATTCTCCGCAGCCCACACGCACACGCGAAGATTATTTCCATCGATACCAGCGCAGCCGAAATGATGCCCGGTGTTGCCCTGGTGCTGACGCACAAGAACACACCTAGCACGCGTTACACCACCGCTGGGCAAGGATTTCCCGAGCCGTCTCCGTACGACACGCGCATGTTCGACACGGTGATGCGTTTCGTCGGTGATCGCGTCGCCGCCGTGGCGGCTGAGACACGGCAGATCGCTGAAGCAGCGCTGAAGACAATCGTGGTGACCTACGAAAAGCTGCCCGCGGTCCTATCTATCGACGAGGCGCTTGCCGATGGCGCGCCGGTTGTGCACGACGAAGAAGATTCCACCGGGATCTACGATGCTAAACGCAACATCGTCGCTAATATCGATATCTTGGCCGGGGATGTTGAGCGCGGCTTCGCCGAGTCGGATGTGATCGTGGAGACGACGTGCGAAACGCAGTACGCGCAGCACACGCCGATCGAGCCGCACGTCGCACTCAGCTATCTTGCTCCAGATGATCGCCTGGTCCTGCGCACGAGCACGCAGGTTCCGTTCCACGTACGACGGATCGTGGCCTATGCGTTGGGGATTCCCGTACATCAAATTCGTGTGATCAAGCCACGCGTGGGAGGCGGTTTCGGCACGAAACAGGAGATCCTCCTGGAAGGCGTTGCCGGCCTTGTAACCCTGCGCACGCGGCGTCCGGCCCTGATTGAGCTAACGCGCGAAGAGGAGTTCGTCTCCTCGCGTACGCGCCACCCGATGCGAGTACGTGTGAAGCTGGGAGCAAGAAAGGATGGAATGCTGAATGCTCTGGAGATGGAGGGAATCTCCAACACCGGTGCCTACGGAAGCCACGGCCTGACAGTGCTCTCCAACACCGGGTCGAAGACCCTTCCGTTGTACAACAAGGCACCAAACGTTCACTTCTACGGCAAGGCAGTGTACACGAACCTGCCCGTTCCAGGAGCGTATCGTGGCTACGGAGCTACACAGGGCTATTTCCCACTCGAGGTAGCAATGGATGAACTCGCAGAGAAGCTCGGGATAGATTCAGTCGAACTGCGCCGGATGAACCACATTAGAGCCGGAGAGACCTCACCCATCTTCGTCAAGCTCGGTGAGGGACGCGAAGGAGTGGAACAGGTCATTGAAAGTTGCGAGCTGGAGAAGTGCATCGACATCGGTGCGCAGAGAATCGGTTGGTCCGAGAAGCACGGAAAGAAGACCCGCGAGGGCTCTTGGGTACACGGTCTCGGGATGTCGGTTCACATGCAGGGTTCCGGGATCCCGGAGATTGACATGGGCGCAGCGACGATCAAGATGAACGAGGATGGATCGTTTAACCTCCTCATTGGCGCGACCGACCTTGGTACCGGATCGGACACGATCCTCGGACAGATCGCGGCCGAGGTGCTCGGTGTTCCGCTTGAGAAGATCATTGTCTACTCGTCAGATACCGACTTGACCCCATTCGATGTTGGTGCCTATGCATCATCGACCACCTACGTCTCCGGCACGGCGGTCAAGCGCGCGGCGGAGAAGGTGCGCGAACAGATCATCAATGTAGCCGCAGAGATGCTGAACGTCGATCGATCGCAGCTTACCGTCGCTAACGAACAAGTGTGCACACCCGACGGGAAAGGCGTAACCCTGGCCAAGATCTGCGAGCAAGCAATGTACATCAAGGACCAGTTCCAGATCGGTGCCACCGCCTCCGGATTGATGCATCAGTCCCCTCCTCCATTCATGGCTAGCTTCGCCGAGATCGCCGTAGACACGGAGACGGGCGAACTGAAGATCCTAAACTACGCCGTTGCTGCAGATTGCGGCACGGTGATCAACCCGAAGATGGCAGAGGGTCAGATGGAAGGAGCAATCGCCAATGGCATCGGCTACGCACTCACCGAGGAGATGCAGCTAAGTCCGACCGGTGGGGTACGCAACCCGAACCTGTTCGACTATAAGATCCTGGGTATGCTGGACATGCCACCACTCGACGTGGTCCTTGTCGACTCCTACGAGCCGACCGGACCCTTGGGAGCGAAGTCTGTTGCAGAGATCGGCATCAACGCACCGATCCCCACACTCGCTAATGCGATCTACGACGCAATCGGAGTGCGGCTGACCAAAACGCCGTTCACGCCCGAAAAGATCCTGGCAGCGCTTCAAGCGAAGACGTGGAACAGTGATGGGTCATGAGTGATGAGAAAGAGCATTCTCTCGCAGGGGCGCAGAGGCGCAGAGAACGGCAGAAATGAGCAACAAGAAAAGGTGTTTGAAGCTCAGGAGGTAATGCCTTTCTCGGCGAGCTCCGGTGTGCCAGGACAAGTCTGGCCGATCTTGTGGACTGGGAGGAGTCCACCATGTGAATAGCCTGTTTGACATGTAGCCATGCGAGCGTGGGTAGGAGTAATCCTGCTTGACGAAGCCTTGCAGTGGC
>Ga0222683_1000154_pt1 | contig 30804 bp, 28 predicted proteins | sample AntAcemetage1073_FD_179841 | JGI IMG/M metagenome (GOLD analysis project Ga0222683, IMG submission 179841) | Saline water microbial communities from Ace Lake, Antarctica - #1073 | ecosystem: Environmental > Aquatic > Non-marine Saline and Alkaline > Saline | place: Antarctica: Ace Lake... | reverse complement strand
GAACGAGTCATCTGCGTCTTTGGCTGTGGTGGAGAGAGCGATTGCGACAAGCGGCCGATCATGGGAAGGATCAGCGGCGAGCTTGCCGATATCACCATTCTCACAAGTGACAACCCCAAGAGCGAGGACCCCCGGGAGATCATCGATGCCATTGCGGCAGGTGTCCCGTTAAGCAGTAAGTGTGAGCGTATCGTTGATCGCGAGCAGGCAATCAGGCGAGCGACTGAACTTGCTCACGCAAACGATGTTGTCCTCATCGCGGGCAAAGGACACGAATCGTACCAGATCATCGGGCATGAATTCGTTCCGTACAACGATGCCGAATATCTGCACAAGGCGGGGCTTGTGATCTGACGTCGCCTACCTTTCGCGACCGATTGTCTGTAGGATGTCATCCTGAGGTGAGAGTGAAACAGACAAGCAAGCATCGCAAGCGGTGGCGCATTGCTCTTCTTATCGGGATTCCCATTCTCGTGCTTGCTGTCGCGATGCTTATCCTTGTGCTTGTTGCCTCTCACACTGCATCAGACGAAGAAGCTCCGGTAGAGCCAAAAGCGATACCATCAGACTGGACAGTCCCTGTTTCGAGTACACAGACAGAGTCAGTTAGCGAGAATGATGTGGATGAAATCCCATTGCCCACGCAACCCGCATTGCCCGTCGAGAGGACTATTTCCGGAGCACTGGCCATCATCGGTAATGACAAGCAGTTCGGTGAGGAAAGCTACGAACTGCGGATATCAAGCGAAGATGGTGTCCACATAACCTCGCGTGGAACGTTCTCGTTCAAGGTCCTTTTCGCCACGATCAAGGCGGTCTTATCGCAGGACGTTTCCTTGGATCGCAACCTTCGCCCTGATCACTACGCGCTTGACATAAACGGTCCGCTGGGAATCGGAAGCCACAGGGTTGAAGGGACAGTTATTGATAATGTGGCGCATGTGCTCTCAGGAAACGAGGAGGAAGAGATACAATTCGGGATAGATGTCCCGCTTATCCTGGGGACATTCAGCACATACGCGCTCATCCCGTTGCTCTTCAGGGAACTTGCGGACAAAGGGAGCGTGGAATTCCAGGTTATTTCACTCATGCGGGGTAGGGGCCAGGAAGAAGATGGCGGGAAGAGCGATCAACCCATTCTCTTGCGCGTAGAACGAGCAGGTGATGCACTGATCAAGACTGGCACAAGTGAGGTCATCGTGGATAAGTACATCCTTGCAAGCAGCATCGGGAACAGCACGCTGCTCGCCAAGGACGACGAGTTCCTGGCGCTGATTGCTTCAGGTGGTGAGGGATCATTGATCGCATATCGATCAGACTACTTTCCCGAGGGTATCGATCTGCCGTAGCTTGACGTGGACATCCTGGATTTCGGGGCGCCAGTAGGCGTTTTGCTTGTGACGAATCAGCCAGTACGATAGGAGGAGGAGGGGGTAATATGGAGAAGATGATCGCCTACTGCGGGCTCGTCTGTACTGAGTGCCCGGCCTACATTGCGACACAGAATAACGATCAGGAGGCACTCCAAAAGGTCGCGGAAGAGTGGAGCGTGGAGTTCAAGGCTGCGCTCACCGCGGATGACTGTGCGTGCGACGGCTGCTTGGCAACCACTGATCGCCATATGAGTCACTGCGCCGAGTGCAAAATCCGTGCCTGTGCCATCGAGAAGAAAGTGCGCAATTGTGCTCACTGCACGGACTACCCGTGCGACGAGTTACAGGGGTTCTTCTCCTTTGCTCCAGAGGCACAGGCCACGCTCGAACAGATCAGGCAGAACCTGTAACCTGAGTTGGAAGACTCAACGCTGCGTGAAGAGCGGAAGCTCGTCGGCGCCTGCGGCCTGTACTGCGGTCTGTGTCCTCGGTTTCAGTCGCGGTCGAAGAGCCGCTGTGAGGGCTGTTCCTCAAGCCGCATGGGGACGTATTGTGCCGTCTATCGCTGCGCACAAACCCGCGGGTATCTCACGTGCGCCGAGTGTCCGCAATACCCGTGTACTCGACTGAAAAGGGCGCTCAAGCTCGATGAGGGGCTCGATAGCTTCATCAGTCACAAAGTGGCGCTCGATAACCTCGATCACATCAGGAAATTCGGCATGGAATCGTTCTTAAGCGATCAGCGTGAGCGGCGCCTCCTTGCCGAGCGTCTGATCGTAGGCTACAACGCCGGGAGATCGACGACCTTCTATTGCACCGCCTGCACGCTTCTCCCTACACGCGTGGTTGGACAGGCGATCGGGCGCATCGAGAGGCAAATTGCTACTGGGAAGATCGATCGTGAGGATCGCAAAGCGCTTGCCAAGCATGCGCGTCTAGTGATCGATGGTCTGGCACGGAAGCTCGATATCGATCTGTCGTTACGGAGGAAGAAACGATGAGGAGAAGTGAGAAGGAGATCGTCAACCAGTCACAGATCGAGGCTATCATCAAGCGTGCGTTCGTTTGCCGCGTTGCCCTGTGTGATGATGGCCTGCCCTACGTTATACCGGTGAACTTCGGATACGATGACGGGTATCTGTACATACACAGCGCTCCTGAAGGGAAGAAGCTCGATATCATAAAGAGGAATCCCAAGATTGCCTTCGAGGTGGACATCGATCATGCACTGGTGTCGGGTAAGGAGCCGTGCTCGTACACGTTCAACTACCGGAGTGTCGTCGGATTTGGGACCGCCTCTATTCTGTACAACCCTTCAGAGAAGCGGAAGGGAATGGATGCTATCGTCAGGCACTACGCAGGAAGCGAGGCCATCTACCCTAACGATGCCTTGGTAAAGGTAACGGTAGTGAGGATAGAGATCTCATCGATGACAGGGAGACAATCGGGATACTGATCACCGATCGGCACCATATCTGTCGGTTCGCTTGACAATGCGAATTCTGGTTGTAGACTTCCGTGATTCATTGATCGTCCCTTGTGGAATCGGAGGCTGTGGGAATGCGTGCGTTAATAGGAAAATGGCGAAGGGAAACTGAACCCTGGTATGGGGCGATGGGGCTTGCAAACCTTGTTGTTGGCACATCATCGATCCTCGTACCGCTGATGGTCGCGCAGGTCTTGCGTGGCACGGTGGAGGATGTCGGGCTCATATCGAGTCTGGCGAGCTTGATGGGGGTTATCGGAAGCCTCGTGTGGGGAAGGTTGTCCGATGTTGCCCACCGACGGAAGCCGTTCGTGATCGTGAGCTACGCCATGGTGGCAGCAAGCTTCGTTGGGATTGCGTTTGCACACTCGCTTGCGTGGATCATCCTCTTCAACATGATCCTCAGCCTATTCTGGGTGGCGAACGCTTCCGTGAGCGTCCTTCTCGTGATCGAGAACCGCGACGAGTCGCTGTGGGAAGGGAAGATCGGTCATCTCAACCAGCTGGGCACGCTTGGGTGGGTATCCGGGTTGATCTTTGGAAGCGTTGCTCTGGCGGTGATATCGCCACGGTTTGGAGAAGCAACTGCAATCAGGTCCGTCTTCGGCGTCCTTGCCCTGGGTGGGCTTGTGGCGGCGGTCTTAGCTTTCTGCCTGATTCCTCGTACTCGCCCGAGGTTTGTTCGCAGACGTTTTCGTGGGTCAATCCTCGCACTTGGAAACTTCATTGTGGAGCGAGCTCGCTATGCCCCGTTTCATCTCTATCACCGGTTCAATCCCCGTCGTCTTCCCGCGCTGTTGTGGGGAGAAGGGGGGTTGAGAAGTGAGACGAAGAGCTTCCTCGTGGCGATGCTACTTGCGTTCGCTGCATTCGGCTTCTTCTTTATCCCGCTTCCTATACTTCTTTCCGATAAATTCGGGTTCGCGTCATCGACGGTCTTCTCTTATTTCGTTGTTCTAAACGGGGCCATTGTCATCGCTTATCCGCTTGCCGCAAGGCGTATTAAGCGTCTGGGAAACAAGTCGGTGCTGACAGGATCACTCCTAGCACGTGTTCTGTTGTTCGCCCTTGGGGGGGCATTCCTCTTTGTATCACCCGTCGTTCCGTCGCGATTGCTCCTATCGCTGTTCTTCTTCGCAGTCGGAGTGAGTTGGTCCTTCTTCCAGCTCTCCGGCGTTGCCATGATATCGCGTCTCGCTCGGCCCGAGTACCGCGGCCAGGCCCTCGGGCTGTACAATGCGGTCGCTGGATTGGGGACGATCATCGCCGGTGTCAGTAGCGGTCTCATGGCGCAGCACTTGGGCTATGGTACAACACTCCTCACATCGGCCATCCTGGTGTTTGCGGCAGTGCTCATTGTGGCACGCTTGCCCATACCAAGACGCGCGACGAAACCGATCACTGAGCACGTAAACGACGAACATGGGCTGGCGCACATGCGTGCGCAGCCTGAGTCATCGAGACGATGAACAACAAAGCGTGCATGCACACCGCCGAGCACATCCTAACTGCAGTGATGCGCCAGCTGTTCAATTCTCCCCGCAACATGGAGATGCATCTGGGAGAGAAGAAATCAAAGTGCGACTACGCTGTCCCGCGGGCAATTTCAGTTGAAGATGCCGCCGCAATTGAGAGTGCGGTCAACGCAGAGATCGAGAGTGATGATCCGGTGAGTTACGAGGTACTGCCGATGGATACGGCGCGAGAGGCTTATGATCTGTGGAAGGTTCCTCCCGGAGCACAGACGATTCGCATCGTCCACATCGGGGATTTTGACGCCACGCCTTGTTCTGGCGAACATGTAGAATACACCGTGCAGGTAGGGCACTTCCAGATCAAGAGCTACTCGATGAAGGACGAGAATACTGTTCGTATCCGGTTCTCGGTTTGAGGAACGCTCCGCTGTCTCTCCAGGACTAGGACCAGCTACAAGGCAATCTCCGTACCTGCCAGAACTTCCATGCTGTCTGAACCGAAGGTCTCACGCAGTATCTTGATTGCATTTTCGCCGGTGCAGTGACAGGGAGCGATTGTCTTCACCCCGAGCCGTTTCAGCGCGACGCCGATCTCCTCGACTTCGGGTTTATTCTTCTCGTAGAGGTGAAACCCTCCAAGCACAAGGTGAAGCGGCTCTCCAGCAAGGTCGGTCGCGACACGAACGATCTCGACGATTCCGGGGTGAGCGCATCCGGTGATGAGTGTTGGGCCCGCGGATCCGCGAATTATCAGGGCCTGCTCCACGATCTCCTTTCCCATCTCTCCTGTAGAGGTGATCCCCGGTACGATCTCTGCCGGCGCAGAGACAGCGTGGGCATTCCACGTTGCCTGCTTGGGCTCTTCTTCCACTTCTCCTTGAAACAGAACGGAGAACGATGTGGGGTAGAAGACATCGAGGTCCTTGTGTAGCACCGATGTGACAGCGCCGATGTGATCGCAGTGCTCATGGGAGAGAACAAGGGTGTCGATCATCGTGAGGTCAACACCGAGCGCTGCTGCATTGTGTTCGAGGATGAGTTTGTCTGCTCCTGTGTCGAACAGAATTTGATGCCCACCAAACTCGATTAGGGCTGAGAATCCCCAGCCAGGTTGTAGGTCACTGCGGACGGATCGATTGTCGTAGAGTATCAAGACCCTGCCTGTGCTCATGTTATTCCTCCTCCTGTTGTCGCTAGTTGCTCACCATTTTGCCTCTTAGGAAGCCACGAGGTCTGTCTTGGTCCAGATAGATGACTCTCTTTACTTCCAAGGTCGTCTTCGCGAAGTTCAACAGCAAGCCGTGTTCTTTACCGAGTGCGTGCAAGTATGACTTGACAACGGCAAAGTGCACGTTTTCAAATGCTTTAACTGCCTTCAATTCCACTACTATCGTTCTGTTGATAAGAAGATCAAGCCTGTGCTTCCCCACCTGGACCCCTTTGTACATCACCGGTATTTCTACCTGCTCTGCAACATTCAGCCCACGCTGGCGCAGCTCGACAACAAGAGCTTTCTCGTACACTGACTCAATGAACCCCGGCCCGAGCTCGCGATGCACCTCGATTGCCGCTGCTATAATCTTCGAAGTTAGATTAGCATACGCAAGTGTCGTACTGAACCTCCCACATATCTCTCTTCCTGCTTTTCTGGTCTCCTTAGGGGCATTAGATATCGATCAGCCGGGGGCTCATCGTATTCGTGTCGAGGATGACCACGGTCGCTCTTCCGCTGATCCAGCCGCACGCCTCGCCTGGGTTGATGACGAGAGTCTTCCCTTGTCTGATGTCGATCTCGTGAGTGTGACCGTAGATGATCAGATCGTAGGCTTCGCTCTTCACGAGGGCATCGATGAACTTTGGCTCGTGCATCACTACCCCGCGCTTGCCGGCAAACTCGAATTCGTGGTGATCGGGGTAGATCACGCCGATCTTCTCGAAGCGCTTCGTCAGGTACAGCCGCTCACCATCGTTGTTTCCGAATACGCCGATCAACGGCGCGTCAAGAGCAGCGAAGTGCTCGGCGGTGATCGGAGAGATGAAGTCGCCGCCGTGCACAACGAGGTCGACGCACTCTTCGTTGAACAGGCGCACGGCAAGAGCGATCTTCGGCATGTTGTCGTGCGTATCCGAAATGATCCCGATCTTCATTGCAGTGTCTCGCGAATCTTGGCCGCCATGGCGATGAATGCTTGCGATATTGGCGATTCCGGCGCCTGCAGCACGATCGGTCGCCCGTTGTCCGCCTCGGCGCGTGCCTGCGGATCGATCGGCACTTTGCCCAGGAAGAGCACGTCGAGTTTGCGCGCCTCTTCCTCACCCCCGCCCGAACCGAACAGATCGATCCGTTCGCCGCAATGCGGGCAGATCAGGCCGGACATATTCTCCACGATCGCGATGTTCTTGATCTCCAGTTTCTTTGCCATGTTCGCTGCCCGGCGCGCGTCGATTAGAGCGACTTCCTGCGGTGTAGTGACGACGATCGCCATCTCAGGCGATGTGTGCTGAGCAATTGTAAGGACTTCGTCCCCGGTGCCAGGTGGAAGGTCGGCGACGAGTATGTCGAGATCGCCCCAGTCCGCTTCCCCGAGGAACTGATCGATCACCTTTGAGCGCAGCGGTCCACGCCAGATGATCGGTGTTCCTCCCTCGACCATCGAGGCGATGGAGATGATCTTGATCCCGTTGACTTCGCTGGGGACGATCATCCCCCCTTGTGTTCCAAGGCCACCAGTGAGGCCCGTCATCTGGGGGACATTCGGGCCGGTGATGTCCGCATCGAGGAGGCCAACGCGCAGTCCGCTCCCGGCGAACGCATATGCCAGGTTCACCGCTACCGTTGTCTTCCCCACTCCGCCCTTGCCACTGAAGACTACTACGCGGTGCTTGATCCGCTTCATTGCATTCTCGATCCCCTGGGTCGGGTTCTGCGCGTGCACCGTCGGTTGCTGTTTGTTGTCGCTCATTTCTTCTCCCTTTCGCCAAAGATCTTTGTGCCGATGCGTATCATGTTTGCTCCCTCTTCGATCGCAATACTGTACGTGTTGCTCATTCCCATGGACAGGACCCGCATCTCGGCATTTGCCAGATTCTCTTTTCCCAACTGATCAAAGAGATCCTTGGTCTTCTTGAAGTAAGGACGCGCCTCCTCCGGGTTGCCGAAACGTGGCCCCATCGTCATCAATCCGCGCACGCTGACGTGCTTAAGAGTTGACATCTCTTGCAGCAGATCTTCTGCTTCTTCCGGTAACACCCCCGCTTTCTGCGGCTCGCGCCCGGAATTTATCTCGATCAACACCGGCATCGTCCGTCCCAATTCTGCGCAAGCACGATCGATCCTCCGTGCTAGGTCCATGGAGTCGACCGTTTCAATCATGTCGAATATCTCGACGGCGCGTTTCACCTTGTTCTTCTGCAAGCGGCCGATGAAGTGCCACGTCGCCTTCTGGCCGACGGTGGCGAACGCTTCTCGCGATTCCTGGATGTAATTCTCCCCAATTACCGTGATCCCGGCGTCGATTGCACGCAGGATCTCATCAGGAGTGCGCGTCTTTGCCGCGGCGACGAGCGTAACTCCCGGCTGCAGTTGTGTAAGGATTTGCTTTACATTTTCTTCGATCATGTTACACCTTCTTGGTATTTCGGGTACAATTCCGTAATCCCGTCTCGATCGCTCTACTACTACGAGTAAGGACAGCAGAAAAGTGGCGCCGTTAGATTGTACACCGATATGCCGCTACCTTCTTCCTTATAAGAAGGATTAGTGTTGTTATTGGGCTAAAGTGTGGACTCGGTGAGCCCGGAGCTCAGTATACGCATGTGCTGAGAGACATTAGAGAAACCTGGTGGAACTGGAGGATCATTCTTTGGGCGCTGGGGGATTCACCTTGATCACTGAATCGGTGATTTCTTGCTTCCCTTTTCCTTTTCTGAATACTTCGAACAGGAGCATGACTCCGACTGCGATCGCCGCGATCGCGATCCACGGTATGTCGACCGCGTAGTGCTTTCCCACCCCCAGTGCAGCAAGGACGATCCCGAAGATCAGCCCGAGGACGTCTGTTCCCAAACCACGGGATTGCTTGTAGAGGGCTGCGGCGACGAGGAAACCGGCTGCGATCAAGAAGCCGATCCAGTTGATTCCCTCGCGGTTAATAAGAAGAAAGACACCGAAGAGCAGCAGTAGCACTGCCCACGTGAATCGATCCACTCGTCCGTTTGTTGGCTTTGCCATCTGCACATCACCCGTACCTAGCATACGCCGGGTACGCCCTCCCGTCAATGGTTTCCGGGCGGGAGATCTTGCCTCTACAATGGAGGAAACGGCGAGAGGAGACGCGAGATGAAGAGCAGGTTTGAAACGCACGGGGATCTTAGCTGATGCGAGCTACTGACAACCGACATCGAGGGAGAGAAGCGGTTCTACAAGGAAGTACTTGACTGGGGAATGGAGCAAATGCCGATGGAAGGAGAACCTTACACAGTGATTAAAGCCGGCGATCGCCGGGTCGGTGGGATCATGCGGATGCCGGTGCAGGTTCCGGCTGGGACTCTGCCGTACTGGGAAACGTACATCACAGTCGACGATGCAGACGCTGTCGCTCGCGAAGTCGAGGAACAGGGAGGTCGAATCCTCGTCCTGCCAACGGATATCCCGAACGTCGGGCGGTTCTGCACGTTCCAGGATCCGCAGGGCGAGGTACTCTCGGCGATTATGTACAAAGAGATGGCTGAGGATTGACCTCGATTGTGTAGGTAGCCAATCCGGAGTCTCACTTCGTGAGCAGTTCGACATCTCCCAAGTCGACCTCTCGGTTCTTGTAATCACGCTATAGCCCTAAACATCTTTGCTCGCCATCACGGGATGAGATATAACCCGCGCGTGAACCCCATCCATAGTTATCTCTCAACTCTGCATTCCTTTGGGCGCAACGCGCGCCTGTACATCCTGTTCTCATTTGCTAGCGGTTTCAGCATCGCCATCTACTCCCTCTTCTTCAATCTCTACGTAGTCTCTCTCGGGAAGAGCTCGTCTTTCCTGGGGATTCTGGTTGCCCTCCCGATGGCTATGAACCTGCTGTTCGCACTTCCAGCTGGGCTTCTCGGTGATAGGATTGGGTACAAGCGCGGCCTCCTCGTTGGAGCCTTCCTCACAGTCGTCTCCATCGTGGGAATTGCCCTGTCAAGCTCATCTTCCGGGCTAATCGTATTCAGTGTGGTAAGTGGGTTGGGAAACTCTCTTATCTGGGTGATGGGGGCTCCGTTCATGATGGAGAACAGCCTTAAGGAGGGGAGGACGCACCTATTTAGTGTGCAATTCTCGATGAACACGTTCTCCGGTTTCTTCGGATTTCTCATTGGGGGGAGTCTTCCCGCTTTCTTTGTTCACTTCCTCCGCATTCCTGCGGGAGGGGCTGTTCCCTATCGAGCAACCCTGTTTGTGAGTGCCGGATTGATGGGGGTGGCACTAGTACCGCTCTTCTTCTTGCACAAATCCAAACGGGAAGCACACTCCGAGGCGGTCCATCTCAGGGAGGCGTTCTCGGAACCGGGGTTAACTACCAAGCTCCTCATTCCGGAGATCGTGATTGGCCTTGGCGCGGGGCTCCTAGTTCCCTACTTCAACATCTTCTTCAGACAGACGTTCGCTGTATCGGATGGCCTCCTCGGAACGCTCTTTGCCGGTTAGTCGATAGCGATTGGTATTGCTACCCTCACGGGGCCGCTCATCGCTGCACGATGGGGAAAGGTCCGTGCGGTCGCGGCGACGCAGCTTGCCTCGATTCCGTTTCTCCTCTTGCTCGGGTGCTCAAACCTGCTTACCCTCGCTGCAGTTGGTTTCCTCGCCCGCGCGGCGCTGATGAACATGGGAGGACCGCTCTACTCGGCCTTTGCAATGGAGAGAATCGCGCCGCGCCGCGGTAAACGGGATTCTCACCATGAGTTGGAGCGGTAGCTTCGCCCTGAGTAATTGGATAAGCGGGCACTTGCAGGAGACAATCGGTTTCTCGCTCTTCCCGATCACGTGCATCGCTTACGTCGTTGGAGCGTCCCTCACTTACATCTTCTTTGCCCTGGTTGACATAAGGGCGTCTGATTAAGGAGGCGGTGTTACGCCCGTTCATCGATTTATCACTCTTGTAGCGTTTATTCCTGCAGTACTCGGAAGCCAGTTCTTGGAGTACTCAAGGTATCGAGTGATCTTGCTCAGTGTCTTGAATAAACAGAAATCTGGTTGTGTCGTCGTTGTCTTGCGACGGGTTTTAGCGACACGTCCGTATAGACTGTGGAAAAGCCTCAACATGAGCGTCATTTCGACGATCTACTCCTCAGTTACTGCGTAGTAGAGCCTCCCCTTGTGCACGCGCCGTGTTATCTTGTCGGCTTCGGCAAGCCGTGCTAAGTACTTCCCGACTTCCGCTGGGTTGATCCCCAATGAATCGGTGAGGTCGGTTATGGTACACGGACGCACCGCGAGGATACGCAGGATCTCTTCTGAGATCTCCTCTTCGCGCAGCAGTCTCGACTGCGATTTCGTCCGCTTTGGCACAACGACGATTGGAATTCCAGGAAGGACTGCCTCCATGCGAACGCGGATCTCATCCAACTTTTCTTCCGGAATGGGATCGACAGGTTCCTCGGGCGGGCGAACGCAGGTGTTCAGGTTCACCGCGTGCGGTCGGATCATGCGGATCTTCTCGATGATCCCAGCGATTACCTCTTCTGTCACGTTTGATCCATACTTCTCCGATTCGAGGAGCATCACCTCCAGCCAGATCGGCACCTTTCGCGCGAGTTTTCCAATTGCATCTGCAATTGTGTCTATGGCAAACCCGAGCGCTGGTCGGTTGATGCGAACAAACGTGTTCTGATCGCCGGCGTCGAATGTGGGTAAGACAAGGTCGAAGTTTGCTGCGGCATCGAATACATCGGAGCGGGTAAGTAGGGAGGAATTGGTGATGAGTACGATCGGAATCTTCGTGAACCCGCGGATCTTCTGCACTGCCTCGCCAAGCCTTGGATTGAGCGTCGGCTCACCCGAGCCGGAGAACGTGATGTAATCGATGTGCTCGTACTTCTGCAGTGCTGTTCTCACCTCGTCTGCTATCTCATCCGGGGTAGGAAAGGGTTCTTTCACGTCTTCAGGACCTCGTATCTTGAAGCGCTTCTTCCCAAGCTGGCAGTAGACGCAGTCAAACGTACAGATTAGTCGTGGAATCGGGTCGATGCCAAGGGACATTCCCAACCGGCGTGACGGGACAGGGCCATAGATTATTCCCATTATTCCTCCTTTTCTTGGAATCAGACCTTTATTTTTAGGATTTTCTCTATGCTTATGTTGCAATGTTCCTTATACTAGTTATTCGTGCATAGTTCATGTTGGCCGTGAAATCCTAAGAATAAAGCCCTGAGCTCACCTTCGTTACTTATACTCTCTTTCTCCAAAGATCTTCGTGCCGATACGGACCACGTTCGCCCCTTCCTCGATCGCGATCTTGTAGGTGTTACTCATCCCCATGGACAGGTAGCGCATCTCGACGTTCACGATCCCCGCGGTCTTCACCTCATCAAATAGATGCTTTGTCTCTTGAAAATAGGGCCGCGCTAGCTCCGGATCGCCAAACCGCGGACCCATGGTCATTAGACCTTGGACCTGGATGTGGGAAAGCTCAGAGAGCTCACGCATTAGCTCTTCGGCCTCCTCTGGAAGGACCCCTGATTTCTGGGGCTCATGCCCGGAGTTGATCTCGACTAGAACGGGCATCATCTTGCGTAGTTTTTCGCATTCCCGGTCTATCTGTTCTCCGAGTTTAAGGGAATCTACAGTTTCGATCATGTCGAAGATCGGCACTGCCTTCTTCACCTTGTTTTTCTGCAGATGCCCGATGAAGTGCCACTTTGCAATCCGGCCGAGGGCAGCAAATGCATCCTCTGCCTCCTGTACATAGTTCTCTCCGATGATCTGCACCCCGGCGTCGATGGCTCGTCGGACTTCATCGGGCGTTCGCGTCTTTGCCGCGGTTACGAGGATCACTCCCTGCGGAAGTTCGGAGAGTATTCTTTTTATGTTATCTTCCATTGCTAGATCACCTTCCTTTTGTGGCTCTTCCGGGTTTAGTGTGGGTCATTGGTGTTCATGATCGCTTGAGGGATGCTGGGTAAAGGTCCAGCCCTCCCAGGTGAAAGAGGATCGCCTGACGAAAACGTTCTCGATTGCGAAACCCACACGCCATCTTCTTGATCCACTGGATACGGGAGTTGATCCCTTCAGCTAATGCGTTCGTCGCTTTCAACACAATCGCATTCAAGATGCCTTCCAAATGTCGCTCCAGCATTCGCGCTACAGAGATAACCGGACCAAGATCTGTCATCTTTGCCCACTGAAGACACTGCTGCCATGCTTTGCGTGCCCAAGTACGTGTCTTGTACCCCCAGAGAGACATAGCCATCTCCTTCACTGCCCATGCCTGCGCTGTCTTTAGCGTGCGCCGTCGAAGAACCTTCAACTCTGCCCAGCGTTGAGGACTGAGCTTCTCTGCTTTGCGTAACCAGAGATATCGCGTCCCTTTTAAGTCATCACAGCCTTGCTCAGCCAGCGCCTTGTGCTCACGCCGTCGCACTTTGTCCACTGCCTCGCCTAGGTGCTTGGCTACATGGAACTTGTCAAAGGCGATCTTCTCCTCAGCCCCAGGCACGTATGCTTGCGTCGAGGCAATGTACGGAGCCCACATGTCCATGCTCACCGATTCGATCTCGCCACGCTGTGCCTCACTTAGATCGCTGTAGAATCCATCCAGACTTCCTTGCTTGCGGTCATCAGCTACATACAGCACGTTGGCGCTCTCTTGGTCCGAAACCACTGTCACGTATTCGTGTCCCTTTTGAAACGATGTCTCATCTACACCGATCCGCTTGGGAGAAACTGCTTCCCTGCGCTCAACACCACGGCGCACGGCTCGCTCTTGGATACCGGCAGCCTCATCCCAGCTAATCCCCAACAACCGGCGCACAGCCGACAGACTCGCTTCCTTCATCCAGTCAATTGCTAGAGCCTCAAACAGGGCAGTGAAGCGAGCACCACGTTCTGACCAGGGCACATCAATCTGGTGTACACCATGCTCTTCACACTCTACTCGTGGTACATCGGCAACCAACACCGTGCGATACTGGCACGTGTCCAGATGGCGCCAGCAACGTCGCCGCGTGTCGTAACCAGGACTTGCTTTGCCACACACAGGACACGTCAGCCTGTAATCAGGATCAACCTCCAAATGAACAATCACTTCCTCCTCCTGAAGCTGTAACTCCACCTCGCTAACAAACCACGGATACCTAATCCCCAGAATCTGTGCGTACAAGTCTTTGTCTCTCATGCCTCAAAGAATATCGCCTTTGCCCTTCCCTGCCCACACTAAACCCTGAAGCGCCAATTAAGTAGGGGAGGGCGAGAATGCCAAGGAGAACCTTCTGGGAGATCTTGTTCCTGGTGGTGATTGTGACTATCGGGGGGTGTATGGCGTTCGCGCAGCTGTCGGGACGCTTTGGGATGGATCTTGTCGCTCGGCGAGTTCCGACGACGTTGACGGGCGAGATAAAGCTCGATACACCGAGCGAATTCGTGATGCTTGAGTTCGCCATTGCGTCAAACTTGATAATCAATGCCAGCTTCGGCTTTGTGGACCTGGATATCGACGCTGTGGTGAACACGGCTGGGCCGGAGCACTGTGTTATCAAGGCGCCGATAAACCTTGGCGAGCTGGCCTTCTACGAGATTACATTTGACAAGTTGAGCATTGTCCCCGAGATGTGGTTTGCCGTCCCGTTTGAAGCAGTAACCGATGTAAACAACCTTCCCAACTCGGTGGTCATCCCGCCTGGGGACATCATGTTCGTCAAGGCACGCGTTACGTTCTCGACCTCCATATCAGGGTTCAGCGTAACGCAACTTGCCATGTTGGAGGACGTCAATTTTCCCAACCCCGGATCGCTTTACACGCCCTTGTACTATCCAGTGCAGAGCCAGAGCTTTGCGCTTGGAGGATTGACCTCTGTGAGTTGGCGCGCGCAAGCTGGCTTCTCGATGAGCGCCAACATCGGAGTGAATGCATCGCAGTCTGGCAGAAGCGTCAAGGGTTACTCCGCTACCGGCAGCGTTTTGCCCGACAACTTCTTTGCCCGCGTTGGTATCAGTGGTATCAAACTGGCAGACATGAACCTTGGCGGCACGGCATTTCAGTCGGTGATGCTCGGTACGAGCTTCTCGTTTACGCAAACGCCTACGCAGACGGAGGGAACAACGGCATTCAACACGACGATCAACCTGTCCGGCAAGCTGTGGGACAAGGTGAGCATCGGCGGCTCGGTGACCGTAGCCCCGTTCCCGCCCAAGTTTGGCGGGGTATCGCTGTCGATTAGCATGGAGCCGTTCCGGCTGGCTTTTGCGCTGGACACAATGACGCTCAGTTCTATGTCCTTCAGCTTTAGCACGGGGTTAAACATGGGGGCGATGACCGGATCGTTCGGGCTTACGGCTTCAGGGCTGGAGAGAGGGATGACAGGGCTATCGATGCGACTGTCGCTTTCGCAAGGGATCTTCTCGGCGGGGACGAGCGTGGCATTCGCTAATCTGGCGGAGAAATTCGGGTTTGCGAGTTTAGGGAGCACGCTGACATTTAGGCTGAGTCCAGCGGTAGTGACGGTACAAGCGACATTTGGACGATATGGACTAACACGCGCCGCGGTTACCGCCGGCGTGGTGTTCTAGGGGAGGGAAGCCATGAGAAATGACTTGACAAGAGACGCTTTCAAAGGAGAGAAAAGGATGATGCGTAGTAGAAGGCGAGTGGCTTTCATAGTAACGCTTACCCTGATCCTTGGTCTTCTGGTCGGATTCTCCACGATCGGCGCGATCGATACGGCGATTGAGATCATCACCTCCCCCGCAAGTCCGGTCGTCGGGCAGAGTGTGGCTGTGACCTGGAGGCTAACCGCACAGACGGGTTCACTAGTCGTCTTCAGCGGCGATCTCACTCGACAAATCGATTCACCTGCGGTGGGATCGTGGGACGTTCTCAATGATACCGTTGCGACAAGCGGCGGAAGTCCATTCTCGACGTCGTCCTCGTTCGTGCCAAGTCAAGCAGGAACCCACACGATCGAGGGAAGCTACCCTGCCTGCCCCGGATGCTCTCCCCCGCTTAATGGAAGTTCCGAATCGACCACTGTGACCGTCGACGCGGCCGACACGACGACAACTGTGACACTGAAAGCGGGGAGTAACAACCCATCGGTTACAGGCGAGAGCGTGACGTTCACGGCTACCGTTGCCTCTGTGGCGCCCGGATCTGGGACGCCAGCCAATGGGACTGACGTGTACTTCGAAGTCAAGGACAATAGCCCCACTCCCGCTCTCGTTGCATTTGGATCTCCAATTCTCTCGGGTGGAACGGCAGATTTCACGGTGCTGGTGGATAAGCTTCTCGCATCTAAGAGCCCATATACCGTAACTGCCACTTTCGACCCACCGGGGACCGGCGATACCAACTACAACACGTCCACAAGCTCCGCGTTCACGCAGAACGTCAACAAGCCGGGCACGACAACTGTGATTACGACAAATCTATCAGCCACAACCGTTGTCGGACAAGCCTACACTGTCAGCGGTACGGTGCAAGTGAACTCGCCCGGAAGCGCCGTGCCTGGAGCCGGAGACCCAGAGACAACAGGAACGGTCGAGGTCTCCGATGGGACCGACAGCGAAACGGATGCCACGCTCGTGTGGAACACTTCTGGCTACTGGGATTGGACTGTCTCTCTCATTTCAACCACCGCGGGCACCAAGGCGGTCACCGCCACTTACTCTGGGGATGACAACTACAGCAGCGATGCCAATACCGTCTCTCACACGGTTAACAAGGCGAGCACCACGGTGGCGATCACGGGCGACGCATCTGATCCATCTTATGTGGGCGTTGCCTACACCGTGAGCGGAACGGTTGATGTTGTTGCGCCGGGAGACGGGACACCGACTGGCAATGTCACTGTGAGCGATGGCACGGTCACCAGTGCTGCGGGAGCCGTTGCTGGTGATGGATCGTGGAGTTGCAGCCTCACGTCGACGACCGCAGGATCGAAGACACTCACCGCGACCTACTCCGGGGACGACAACTACAACGGCGACACTGATGACGCTGAAACTCACGCGGTTAACAAGACCGTCACCACCGTGGCCATTTCTCCTGGTACCCTCGGCACGCCAACCGTTGTCGGACAGTCCTACACCGTCAGCGGGAGGGTAACGCCAGACTATACGACTGGAACGCACACCAACGACGGCGACGTTGAAGTATCGGACGGCACAGACAGTTGCACGGACGCGACGCTGGAGTGGAACGCCACTGGCTATTGGGATTGGAGTTGTGTGCTTACGTCGACCACAGTTGGCAGCAAGACGCTCACCGCGACCTTCGCCCACGACGACAACTACGTCGACGATGCTGGTACTGAGTCCCATACCGTAAACCAGGCGGCCACAACTGTTACGATTACAGCAGTGTCGCCCAGTCCTTCCGTTGTCGGGCAGACCTACACCGTGAGCGGAACAGTTGACGTTGTTGCGCCGGGAAGCGGGACACCGACTGGCAATGTCACTGTAAGCGATAGCGCAGTCACCAGTGCTGGGGGAGCGGTTGCTGGTGATGGATCGTGGAGCTGCAGCCTTGCGTCGACCACTGTCGGCGTCTTGCCCCAGAAGACACTCACCGCCACGTATCTTGACAGCGAGGATCCGGACTACGCGGGAAGTACTGATACGGAGTCCCATACGGTCAATAAAGCGGACACAACGACAACTGTGACGTCGGACATCAATCCCTCGGTCACCGGAGAAGAGGTGGAGTTCACTGCAACAGTTGCGGCTGCCGCCCCCGGATCGGGGACGCCTACAGTAACAGCAACGATGACGTTCTACGAAGGTGGATCTTCGTTGGGACAGGATACCGACGGAAGCGACGGATGGAAGCTGAAGCACACGTTCCCGAGTGCTGGGGCCAAGACCATCACCGCCACGTACTCTGGCGACGGTAACTACAAAACATCGACAAGCTCCGCATATACCCAGAACGTCAACAAGCCGAACACGGTGACGACCATCACCGGAACGAGCTTGGCTACGTCGACTTTGGTCGGTATATCGTACACGGTCAACGGCACGGTGACGGTCACCTCTCCGGGCAGTCTCCCGCTGACGGGCGGAACGGTCACCGTGAGCGACGGAACGGTCGCGGACAATGTCGTTGTGACCCCTACGCTCAGCAATGGCACGTGGACCGGCAGTTTCACCTCAACCACCGCAGGTGCCAAGACAATCACCGCCACCTACTCAGGCGACGCAAGCTACAATGGAAGCACCGATACCGATTCTCATGATGTTACAAAAGGGACTGTCACTGTTGGCATCACACAGAACCTCGATCCATGGACGACCGGAGCTTCCGGCGACTTCACCGCGACGGTCACTGCAGCGACGGGCTCCGGCACTCCTTCGGGTACAGTCACGTTCCAAATTAAGGATAAGAACTACGTCACTATCGCCGATTCCGGACCGCACACCCTCAGCGGTGGCAGCGCCACGAGTGATACCGTTACCCTGACCGCCGGTCAGAGCGTGGTCCATGTCACGGCTACCTACAGCGGGGATGCCAACTTTGCTACCAATTCGGGCAATACCGACGTCACCGTCTACCCCTCTGGTTTCGCGATCACCGGAGACGATCCGGATCCGTCGCTGACAACCGAGACATACACTGTGACCTGGGCATTCGCAGCAGGCTACACTCCTCCAACCGGTGCAACCGTCACCATCGATGATGGCGGCGCAGCACATGTAGTGACATATCCCGCAGCCCCTAACAGCTTCACCATGCCTGCAAGAGGCTCAGTGGCAGAAACGCGAACCATCACAGCGACATACGCCGAGGACGGTTCAACAACAACCGCAACAAGCACTGAACAGCACGATGTGCTGGTATTGGTACGGGCAACGGCCACAGCGGTCACTGGCTCGTCTGATCCAGCTTGTGTCTCTCAGCCCGTCTTGCTGACCGCCACGGTGACCGACGAAACCGCCTCCCCCGACGGGCCTGGGTTCACGGGGACGGTGACGTGGAAGAGCAATGGAAACGGAACATTCGACCCAGTAACCTGCAATATCAGTCAGGGTGGGCAGTGCAGCACGTACTACACTCCTGTTGCCAGCGATGTGGGAACTGTGAATATCGTAGCGTCGTACTCCGGGGATGACAGCTACGACAATAGCATAAGCTCTGCGTTCGCGCTGCATGTAGCAAAGCAGAGCACGCAGACGACGGTCTTTGGCTCGGATACCCCGCTCGTCGTGGGGGATACTGCCACGTTCCTCGTGACGGTCAGCGATACGTCGAATTGTGTGCCCACCATTCCGACGGGCGGGGTATCGGTCAGTGTCAGCCCATTGGGTGCGGGCGTCTTGATTGGAGGATCGCACACGCTGATTCCATCCGACGGTGAGCAATTCACTTTTACCTACACCCCGACCAGCAAGGCGGACGCGACACATGAATTCACCGCTGCCTACACGGGAAGCACGATACATAACGGGAGTGACGGGAGCTTCACGCAAGCGATCATCGGACGAATAGCTGATGTGGCATTGACGCCAAACCCAACCACGGCGTTCATCAATCAAGATGTCGTCGTCACCGTTCGTGTCGAGGATGCTACGAGCGCTGGAACATCGTCCCCGCCAACAGGAACAATTACATTCAGCGACGGCACGAAGGCCGGGGCCTTCTCGTCGAATACTGCTACTCTGAGCGGCGGCGAGTGCACGGTAGTCTACACGCCTGCTGCCGGAGACGCCGGCACGACAACGATCACCGCCTCCTACGGCGGTTCGTCCGTGCATCTCGCAAAGTCAACGTCTCAATTGCTGACCGTCAACCTTCGCCCCACGGAGACGAGGGTCCTTTGTTCGATGGATTCGATTCTTGTCAATCAGTCAGTCACTGGTTGTACGGTTACCGTTGAAGACATCGCCACCGGGGGAACGGCGTCAGTTCCAGATGGCACGGTCCTGCTCTCAACCAACGTTGGAGGCACGAGCGCGACTAGCAACAAATCAGCGCGGGCCACAGTCTCGGGTGACTCGCAATGGACATTTGACTACGTGTGTACAGGAATCAATGCCATGGCTGGCTTCGACCTCGTTCAAGCCGACTTCACGGCCAATGACGGAATCCATGAGAGCAGCACCGGCGGTTTCGCCCAGGCGGTTCAACGGCGGCCAACCGTGACCACGCTCTCCGGATGTTCCAGCACCGCCACCGGCGTTACGTGCACGGCAACTACGGAGGAGGACTCCAGCAACGCAGGCTCTGACGTTGACCTGACGGGGAACTTTGTCCTGCTCGGTAATCCGGATGTAACCAAGTGCTCCTCCGGAGTCGCCGCCGCATCGCCTAGCTGTAACTTCACCGCCGAAGCGGATGCCATCATCACAAATGTGTCCGTGCGATTCGATCCCACGGACAAGGTGCACCTCGCCTCGACAGGCTCCGAGAATGTCGACCGCTCGGATCAGTTCGATCCTAGTGTATCCCCGGGTGACGCCAGCGCTTGCACGGCCGGTTGCGGCAATGGAGGGATCAATATCGATTATGTGATCCTCGGTCTCAATACGGCCGATCTCAATCTATCGATCGTGCAGATGGGGCTTGAGGCGATCACTATCATTACCAGTTTTCTCCCCGATATTATCGTGGGAGCAGGCTTTGGCGTCATTTCAGGCGTCACGATTCCAGTCAGTGACATTGCTGCGGCTATTACTGGAGCGGCGGGCATCGGGATAGAGATTGCCCGGACAGCAATGACAACAGATCTTGACGGCGATGGGCTGCCATCGATCGTTGAAACCCTGATTGGAACATCCGACGTGTCAACGGACTCTGACGGAGACGGGATGGATGACATGGGCGAGATCTCGGCGGCAGGTGGCTACTTCGGTGGAAGCCGTCGTCCGGATCCAACCAATCCTGACAGCGACGGCGATGGTCTCTCGGATGGAGACGAGGCCGACATCTATCAGACAAACTTCTGCGTTGGCGACACTGACTGCGACACCGTGAGCGACGGAGAGGAAGTGGGTACATGGGGCCTTGGTGACGAGAGGGATCACTTGGATCCGTTGCTCCAGGATACGGACGGCGATGGAATACGAGACGACATCCAATACGCTACCCACTCTTGCATGTATGGCAACGAGGCTGACTCCGATGATGACGGTCTTGAGGATGGCACAGAGGATTGGAATGCCGATGGGGTATACCCTGTCAACGTCGCTGGGACAGGCACCCAAGCCAGTACCACGTGGGAGAGCAATCCGTGCGACTTCGACACCGACGGAGACGGCCTGTCTGATGGAGAGGAGTTCCAGCTGCTCGGTGGCTTGCATCAGAATCCGGATGATTGGAAAGGATTGGGAGTCACGGCCTTTCTTTATGTGAGTGCAACAGTTCCCGGGGGAGGCACCGCAGACACCATCCCCGCACTGGACACGGATTCCGACGATGACGGGCTCTCTGATTTCGAGGAAGTGAACTTCACAGGAACCGACCCTCTCGACGCAGACACCGACAACGACGGACTCAACGATGACGACGAGGTATACATCCTCGGCGGAACATATCCGAACCGGACATTCGATCAGGAGAGTGACCCTCTCGATCCGGATACCGACGATGATGGCCTACGCGACGATGTTGAGTTCCCATATGGGACGGTAAGCGGAACGGCCCGCGACGTCGATTGCCCCTATGTCAACGATGATGACTCTGATAATGACGGGCTAAAGGACGGAACGGAAAGCTGGGATGGTGATGCCACGATCACGACGGGTGTTATGGGCAACTCTGTGGATCAAGCAGATACAGGACCATCCGGCGAGACGCTGTTCTGCGATCCGGATACCGACAATGATGGGCTGACCGATGGAGAAGAAGTAGCTCTGCTGGGCGGGCTCCCGGTGGATTCGACAAATGGGTTTACGGCAGTTACGCCACAGGGCGTCTCTGGCACATTTGGAGTGGATGGACCGGACCTCACAGATACCGTTCCCCCACTTGACGACGACTCCGACAACGACGGCCTCTCCGATTACGAAGAAGTCAACATTACCGGGACGGATCCGTTGGACGCGGACAGTGACAACGACACGCTCAGCGATGCCAACGAATTGATCGCGACTGGAGGGACTTGGCCAAACCGGACATTCATCCAGGTGTCCGACCCTCTCGATCCGGATACCGATGACGATGATCTCTACGATCAGATAGAGTATCCAGGGTCCGGATTGGGCCTCTCGAGGTCTACGGGAGGGATTCCAGATAATACTTGTCCGTATGTCAACGATGATGACTCGGACGACGATGGACTCCAGGATGGTGTTGAAGATGCCAACCACGACGGGACGTGGGGCGTTGGCGGTGTTCATGAAGCAGTCGGTTCGTCCAGCAGTCAAGCTGCAACGAATAGTGACGGCTATTACGAGACGAATCTCTGCGATCCTGACACAGACGGCGATGGGCTACTCGACGGGGAGGAGCCCGGCCTGATCGGCGGTGAGCCGACCCCACCCAGTCGACCATACCTGCGGGCTAAGCCGGGATTCGTCGTAGTAACGCCGGAGGGCGTCTCAACCGAGCCGCCCATTCTCGGCGACACCACCAGCCCGTCGGTCTCTCCGGCACCGCCAGCTACGCGAAACAGCTACCTTGGGCCGTACACGTTCAGCCCGATCTCGATTCCTACCGTGCCGGTAACAATCCCTGCTCTTGATAGCGACTCGGACAACGACGGCCTCTCCGATTACGAGGAGGTCAACATCACGGGAACCGATCCGCTCGACGCCGACTCGGACAACGATACGATCATGGATGCTGATGAACTGATCGCCACCGGCGGGGCGTGGCCACAGCGAACGTTTGATCAGGAGTCTGATCCCTTGGACATCAACACTGACGACGATCACCTGTTCGACCCGCAGGAATACGCGGGAAGCGGGCTCGGCACAACGTACATCGGCACAGTCGCTGGAGATCGAGACACGGACTGCCCGTACGTCAACGACGATGACTCCGACGACGACAGCATACAGGACGGCGCGCGCGTGTCGATAGACCCCGCGTTGACGGTGACCGGGACTCTGACCCCGCCTGGTGCTTATGACTACAGCTACACGCACTATGAGGACTTCGTGGACGTTGTTGCCTGTACTGCTCTTCCCTTCCCAGGCAAGGCAGTAAGCAACGTGGACCTCTCCTTTGACGGCGAGCAGCGGAACGATTCCACTCTCAACGTTTGCGATCCAGACTCCGACGGCGACGGCTTGAATGATGGCGAGGAGATCGCCATCGGAACGAACCCCGATGACTGCGATACCGACAATGACGGCCGCAACGACTGGCACGAGGTAACCGGCGGCGGCCCGATCCCAACCGATCCGTTCGATCCGGACACGGATGACGACGGCCTGCTCGATTCGGCCGAGGTGTTCGGAATGAATCCGACGAACCCAGTCAACGCCGACACCGACGGCGATGGTTTGTGCGATGGTGGCACTGGGACCCCGTGGATGATGAGTACTGATACTCGCGTCATCGTCAACCCAATCTGCAAGTCCTGTGCTGTCCCGGGTTTGGCTGACTGCGGCGCTGGCGGCGTGCGCACCGGAAGCGTGGACGGAATCGGCGATCACCCGAATCCTCACGGCTACGGCGAAGACAAGAACGGAAATGGAGATTGGGATGGGTCGATTGGCCAGTTTTGGCAGACCGGTGCAGTAGGAATGCCTGAGACCGATCCCAATCAGTACGACACCGATGGCGATGCGGACGGCGATGGCATTGAGGTTCTTGGTTTCTCGACCTCGCGCCAAAGCTGGATTCCAGCGACCGATATCTTCGGCAGGACGATCAATGTGCCCTATCCCGCATGCGGATGCCTGGAGCCTCTCATTGCCGACACGGATGGAGACGGCCTTGAGGACGGTTACGAGGACAACAACCACGATGGTAATTTCGACTTCTTGCCGAGCGATTTCGACTACGCGCCTGATCCTCTCCCAGGACCTCCTCAACCGAACCCCAATGAGACGAACCCCTGTAATCGCGATACCGATACTGATGATCTCACGGATTACGAGGAGCGCTATCAGTCACAGGTTTTCGTGCTCTACCCGGGTACCACGCTTTCGTTTAACCCAACCAATCCTCTTGATCACGACACCGATAATGACCGGTTGCTCGACGGGTTCGAGGTCAAGTACGAGTGTGTTGCTGTTACTTACTCGCAGCTTGACAACGACGGCGACGCGTTGTTCGACGAGGATGAGGTTGACGGACTCGACAACGATGGCGACGGCCTGTTCGACGAGGATCCGACTGACTTCTTCGTCCGCTTCGTGCCGATGCTCGACCCGACGTGTCGTGATTCCGATTCGGATGGGTGGATGGATGGATTGGATGACGATCCATGTAACTCAGAGCTGATCCCGCTTCTGCCGGAGGTGACGATTGAGCCAATCGACACCGATGGAGACGGGTTCTCCGATGACGACGAAATCGTTGCCGGGACGCATCCCAATGATCCGGAAGAGTACCCGACGGCGTACTGCATGATCGATCTTGATTTCGACCAAGAGATCGATGATCGACTATGGCTCGAACCGACCCTCTGCTGCGGTATCGCAAATTCCGTAGCGATCGACATCGATTCGAACGTACTGATCGACGCGCGTGTACGGATCATCGCCCCTCGCGATGTGAAGAAGGGCGACTTTGATGGCGATGGCTCCGAGGACGACTACCGTTACGTTGTCGAGTACGCGTTTTCTAATTACCGCGTAGTTCAGCCACGAATCGTGTTGACGATCGATGACTACAACGGGAATCTGGTAATAGATCACGCGGAGGTCGTGAAGAAGTAGATCAACCTAGATGATTGCGCCCCCGGGCTTCCAGCTCGGGGGCTTTTCTTTAGGTTCATCATTGCGCCAGTTGCGTGGTCGAGAACAGGTTGCGTTTGTGAATGACCCAGCTTGCGGTGTTTTATTGTAGCGTGTGCAGCTCGTCTGCCGCGTTTTCGTTTGGCGCGAGAAACTGGTGTTGTCTAACGCAAAGACGCGGAGCAGTGATACGAAAGATCAGAAGCATCTTCTCGCAGAGGCCTGTCTGTTGTTGAGCTTAGACCGACAGGACGCTAAGGGAAGCGTGAGGATCGAAAAGGCAAGAACCTAAAGCATTTCTTTGCGGTCTTGGCGTTCTTAAGCGAGCAATAGCGAGCGGGCGAGAGGAAAGCTTATGTCGCGCAAAAGCGCAAAGGCCTGTCTGTTGTCAAGCTCAGACAGACAGGACGCCAAGAAGAACAATGAGACACGGGAAAGAACATTAGAAATGGCTCTCTCTGCGGTCTCAGCGGCTTAAGCGAGCAATAACGAGCGGGCGAGAGGAAAAGCTTGTATCTTACGCAAAGCCCCAGAGGACGCCAAGAAAGCACAAGAACATCAAGAGAGAAAAACGTTGATAGCAGGTTTCTGAATTACGTGAGGTTTAACGAGAACGTCGGGCACCTGTTGGTGTGCGGATGCGCACAGGCAGGCAAGACCCGGCGCTACGTGAACATCTTGTTGTAGCGTGTGTAGCTTGTCTGCCACGTTTTCGTTTGGCGCGAGAAACTAATATCTCACGCAAAGACGCGGAGCAAAGAGATACGAAAGATTAGAAGCATCCTCTCACAAAGACGCAAAGGCCTGTCTGTTGTCGAGCTTTGACAGATAGGACACCAAGGAAAGCGTGATGATTGGGAAAGCGGGAATTCAGAGCATCTCCTTGCGATCTTTGCGGGTTGAGCGAGCGTTGTAGCGTGTGCAGCTTGTCTGCCACGTTTCATGCACCGCGGAGGGGATTTTCGCAGAGGCGCGCAGGCCTGTCTGTTGTCAAGCTCAGACAGACAGCGCGTCAAGAAGGACAATAAGACACGGGAAAGAACATTACGAATGCCTTTCTCTGCGGTCTCAACGGCTTGAGTGAGCGAAGCAAGCGGGCATGAAAACAGGGTTTGGCTATTTGCGGCCAGAAGCTTATTACACACTCCAAACAGAAGAGTCCCCTCTTAGGTAGTTCCGAATCCGGTCGATCGCCTCGGCGATGCGCGCCTCCGGAGATGTCAATGATATGCGGATGTACCCCTCGCCATTCTCTCCAAAGAACGATCCAGGGGCGACTGAGACGCCGGCATTCTCTAGCAAAGCTGTTGCAAACTCTTCCGAGTCCCATCCCTCCGGGACTCGGGTCCAGATGTAGAAGGTTGCCTTCGGCGGAATAACCGAAAAGCCGAGGGATGCGAGCCCGGAGATCGCTGTCTGCATCCTTTCCTTGTAGACCCGGTTGTGGGCGTCGATCCACTCCTGCGGGATCTCAAGGGCACGAACAGCCGCCTCCTGCACCGGGAGGAACTGACCGGAGTCAACGTTCGACTTTACCCGGGAGAGGGAGGCAAGCACGCCCGGATTTCCGACGGCTATCCCCACCCGCCAGCCGGCCATGTTGTACGTCTTGGAGAGAGAGTTGAACTCAACCGCCACATCCACCGCTCCGGGAACCTGGAGGAGGCTCGGGGGGGTGTAGCCGTCGTAGATGATGTCACAGTACGGGGTGTCGTGGCAAAGAAGGAGGTCGTGATTGTGGGCGAAGGCGACCGCCTGTTCGAAGAACCGAAGATCGGCGGTCACGGCGGTGGGGTTATTTGGGTAGTTGATCCACATCATCTTCGCTGCGTCAGTAACCTTGGTCGGGATTGCATCAAAGTCGGGGAGGAAAACGTGGCTTGGGAGAAGCGGAAACTTGTAGACCTTCGCTCCGGCCAGGATCGCTCCCATGGTGTAGGATGGATAGCCCGGATCGGGGACGAGAACGAGGTCGTCTGGATCGAGGATCGCGAGTGACAGGTGCACGATTCCCTCCTTGGAGCCCAGGAGTGGAACGACCTCATCTTTCGGGTCGAGTTTCACCCCGAACCGCCGTGCGTAGTATGCGGCAATTCCGTCCCGCAGAGCTGGGATGCCCCGGTAACTGGGATAGCCGTGGTTTGATGATTGCCTCGCCGATGAGCAGAGCGCGTCGATCACGGCGTCAGGCGGTGGGAGGTCGGGATTTCCGATGTCGAGCCGGATCACGTCGATCCCGCGGGCGCGGGCGGCATTGACCCGCTCTTCCCAGCGTGCGAACGGATACTCGGGCATCTTCTCGAGGCGATCAGCCTGCGTCTTCATCGCGTTCTTCTTCCTTATGGAGCAGAGCCGCGACCCCCAGTTGATAACTCCTCCAGCCAAACCCCGAGATCTGCCCGATGCAAACAGGGGCGATGACCGACTTGCGGCGGAAGACCTCGCGGGCGTGGATGTTCGATAGATGCACTTCAACCGTTGGAATTCCAACTCCGGCGATCGCGTCGCGTAGCGCGATGCTTGTGTGGGTGTAAGCCGCGGGGTTGATCACGATTCCGTCTGCCCAACCGATTGCTTGGTGGATCGTATCGATCAGTACCCCTTCGTGATTTGATTGCACGATTTGCAGCATCACACCATTTTCACTGGCGAACTTCTCCAGGGATCGATCGATCTCCTCTAGCGTCACCCTTCCGTAGACGTCGGGCTCCCGTCTTCCGAGAAGATTCAGGTTAGGCCCATGCAGAATCAGGATATTAAGTGGCCCATTTGTAGTGGTGTCCATAGATCCCTCCCTTGTTGAGGCTCTCGTAGCGTCGCACCTTGGCTGGCTGTGAGTGCCCGCATGGAGACCGGTATGCAACGTTGATCACAGGTCGTGTTGTCCTCATTGTGTCACTCTTCCATTTGTTGTAGTACGGAGCGGATCAACTCTTGTGGAACGTTATCAACAACCTCCACCGCTCCGATTCTCCGAGGGAGGACAAACCGAACCCGCCCGTTTTTTCTTTTCTTGTCGTGTACCATCGCTGCCATGATCTCATCTGTGAAAAATGGAGGACGCTTGATTGGAAGTTTCCATGTGGATAGGGCGGTCTCTATACGCTCGACCAGATCGTGATCCGCTAATTCGAGCCGCACTGCGATTTGTGCCGCGGCTACCAGACCGATCGCCACAGCCCTTCCGTGTGGAACGGCAAACTTGCTGACCTGTTCGATCGCGTGTCCTACGGTGTGCCCAAGATTCAAGGTTTCTCGTTGTCCGCGCTCGTATGGGTCCTGTTCCACGATTCTTACCTTCACTTTCAGGATGCGCGCAATTAGCTTCGGCGTGAATGGTACCGAACCGTTCTCCAACGTGGCAAACAGGTCAGGGTCCGCGATAACCCCGTGTTTGATCGCCTCGGCTGCCCCGTTCCTGGCCTCCTTATTTGGCAGGGTGGAAAGAACACTTGGATCGATCAGGACGAGCGATGGCTGCTTGAACGAGCCGACGAGGTTCTTCCCCTGTCGAAGGTCGACTCCTGTCTTCCCCCCGACACTCGCGTCGATCATCCCAAGCAGGCTCGTCGGGACTTGGACGAACTTGACCCCGCGCATAAACGTGGCCGCCGCGAATCCGGCGATGTCCCCGGTTACCCCTCCGCCAAGGGAGACGACAGTCCCGGCCCGATTGAGCCCACCGGTGAGGAATTTCTCGTACAGCGACTCAACAGTCGCCAGCACCTTGTGCCTTTCCCCGTCGGGGATGACGCACGTAAACGGATCGAACCCGGCGACGCGTAGAGATTCCTCGGCGACAGCGCTGTAGAGCGGTCCGACGACCGTATTTGTTACGATGGCGATGTGGCTGCTTGCCTTACCTTTCAACAAATCACCCAGATGATTCAGCAGTCCATCACCGATTCTGATTTCATATTCCCCTCCGGGGTAGCGGACCGGAATGGCAACGGTTTCGGCGATCTCGATTACACGCTGCGCCACCTGCGCGATTGTTAGGTCAGTCGTGTCAACTTGCCAGGGGAACGATCGGTAGATTTCGCGCCGCTGCCGTAGCAACGTTTCAACCGTCTCTCGAAGGTCGGGTGGTCCAAGGAGCGGTCGCTTAGAGACATCCGTGCTATCTAGTCGGCGCATGATCTCCTCCGCACTTGCGGTAAGGCAGATTATCTTGCCGGCCTTCATCATGAGTTCGCGGTTCCGGGAATCGATAAGCGTTCCGCCACCCGCGGCGATGACGAGGTCCTGCTTTTCACTCAAGTTGCGGCAGACATCCCTTTCCATCTGGCGGAACGCGTCCTCTCCATCCTCCGCGAAGATACGCGAGATGGTCTTGCCTGCGCGTGCTTCGATCTCTGTGTCCATATCTACAAATTTGCGCTCGAGGAGGCGCGCGGCTGCCCGCCCGACTGAGGTCTTCCCCGTTCCCATGAATCCGGTGAGGACGATGTTCTTCATCGCACCATCTCCGCAAAACTGTCCCCGCCGTACTTCTCGATGAGCGCATCGGCCAGGATCCAGGCGACCATCGCCTCCCCGACTACCGCGGCAGCAGGGACTACACACACATCGGAGCGCTGGTACTCGGTGAGGGCGGCACCCCCGGTTGCGAGGTCGACCGACCGAAGCGGCGAAAGGGTAGTCGGGATTGGCTTCACCGCTGCTCGCACCAGGATCGGAGCACCATTACTCATTCCTCCCTCGATTCCCCCGGCGCGGTTCGTTGTTCGTCTCACCCCTTTTCCGTTGGGGAAGAGCTCATCATGCACCTTGCGCCCTAACTTGGTTGCGTTTTCAAACGCATCCCCAATCTCGGCACCCTTCACCGCAGGGATCGAGACGAGCGCCTGAGCAAGGAGCGCGTCAAGGCGGCGATCCCACTGAACATGGCTGCCTAGACCGACCGGGACGCCAGTGGCGATGACCACGAACACGCCGCCGAGGGTATCTCCAGCCGTTCGTGCTGTGTCGATCTCAGAGTGCATCAGTGTCGCTGCCACGGGATCGGGACAGTGTACATCGCTGCTCTCGGCGAGCTTGCAGAGCTTTTCTGGGGTGGCATCCGGAATTTGTCCCTTCACGGAGCCGATTTGCTGGACATAGCTTCCGATCCTAACCCCGAATTGGGCGAGGAGTTGCTTTGCCAGCGCCCCGACCGCGACCCGTGCCGTAGTTTCGCGGGCGCTTGCCCGCTCCAGTATCGGCCGAGCGTCGGAGAAACCGTACTTGATCATCCCTGCGTAGTCTGCGTGCCCAGGGCGAGGAACGCTGAGAGTTGGGAGATCTCTCGCTGCCAAGTGCTCTCGCCAGTTGACCCAATCATGGTTTTCGATCAGCAACGTCACCGGTGCGCCGGTCGTTTTGCCGCTGATTACTCCCGCCAGGATCTCGGCATGGTCTCTTTCGATCTGCATCCTTCCGCCGCGACCGTATCCGCCTTGGCGACGCGAAAGGTCGCGGTCGATTGCTGTCGGGTCGATTGGAATCCCGGCAGGGAGGCCGTCCACGATTGCGGTCAAACAGCACCCATGTGACTCTCCGGCAGTCAGAAACCTTAGTTTCGTCACCTAACTTCCTCCTGCAGCGCGGTCCGCATCGTTGCGATCGGTGCCTTCTTCCCTGTCCACAGCTCAAATGCCGCCGCTCCCTGCTGAAGGAGCATCTCCAGCCCGGAGATTACCCGCGCACCGCTCTCCTGCGCCTGCTGCAAGAGTTGCGTCTCGACAGGGTTGTACACGAGGTCGAATACGGTGAGGTGTGGGGAAACCGGAAGGTCACTTGGCCATATCGACCCATCTACGTGTGGCCACATCCCGACCGGGGTTGCGTTCACCAACAGATCCCCGTCTTCTGCCGCCTTTACGAGAGTTTCCAGGCTCATCGTTTCGGCGTGGAGCCGTTCATCGACGAACGCGGAGATGAGCCGCTCCGCCCGGGCGAGCGTGCGGTTGAGCAGCGTGATCCCCCTTGCCCCTGCATCGAGCAGCCCGTGTACGGCGGCCCGGGCTGCGCCGCCGCCGCCGCAGATAACGGCCGATCTTCCCTTTGGGTCGAATCCGCTGTGCTGCAATGCGGCGATGAACCCGAGCGAATCTGTGTTGTGCCCGACCAAGGTTCCATCCGTTTCGACAACGATCGTGTTGACGGCCCCGATTTCTTTTGCCTCTGGGTAAAGGCTGTGGAGTAGCGGAATAATAGCTTCCTTGTAGGGAATGGTGACGTTCGCGCCGCGGAACCCGAGAGCCGCCAAACCGGAGATGGCATTCTCGACTCGTCCCAATTGCACCGGAAGCGGGACGTAGCTCCAGTTAAGCATCAGCGATTGGAACGCCGCGTTGTGCATCAACGGTGATAGCGAATGTCGAGTGGGCCATCCGATCAGCCCAACGAGTCGCGTGTGTCCGTCAATCATATTGTCCTCCGATTGCCCGCATC
>Ga0222683_1000149_pt1 | contig 31148 bp, 24 predicted proteins | sample AntAcemetage1073_FD_179841 | JGI IMG/M metagenome (GOLD analysis project Ga0222683, IMG submission 179841) | Saline water microbial communities from Ace Lake, Antarctica - #1073 | ecosystem: Environmental > Aquatic > Non-marine Saline and Alkaline > Saline | place: Antarctica: Ace Lake... | reverse complement strand
CTCGGTGGGGAACGCCTTGTACCCGCACTCGGTGATCATGAACTCCTCCCCCAAACCGGAGAGCATCTTCTGCGGGTCCCAGGTTACATTACCGATTACCTCGAAAACGCCTTCTTTCCCTTCGAACAGCTCGGCAGACCCCGTGTAACCGGTCGACGCCAGAAGAGCTGCACGCACACCGGCCTCGGTGGCCATGGGATCGGCGGTGTTCTTCATGTTGGTTAGGTGACCGGCGACGACTCCCCCGAGGGTGAAGTGGCTCGATCCGCTTATTCCCACCGCCGCGACGAGCTGATCCTCGTTGAGGTTAAGCATCCTGCCAGCGACGAGGGGGCTGACGAACTGGGTGAGTGAGGCGTGGTGCCAACCGACCTCACGTACTCCGGGATCGCCGGCGAGGCACATCCGCATCGCCAGCTCGTAGGCGATGACAATCCCCACAATCAAGTCCTTACCGCTTGCGCCGTGCATCTCCCCCGTGGCGAGGGCGGCGGGGATGATGTCCGATGGATGGGACGGGTCTTGCTTCCAGTAGATGTCGTTGTAGTCCATCGCTCGCACAAGGAGGGCGTTCATCAGCGCGGCGTTGGGAGCGTTCGTCTTCGTTCCATGGCCGATGATCGTCGCCTGATCGCTTCCGCCAAGCTGCTCGACGTAGCTATACGCCTGCTGCATGTCATCGTGATCGAGAGCGGCGAGGGCACAGCCAATGCTATCAAGGAGGAAACGCTTTGCCTCCTTGCGCGCCGGCTCCGGGATGTCGTCGTAGCTAAGAGAGTTTGCAAAACAAGCCAGTCTGCGGCTGATCGAGTCCATGTGTCCCTCCTATGTCGCTGCGGCGATCGCTTCCGCCATTTCCGTCGTGGACGATGATCCACCCATGTCGTAGGTGCGGACCTTCCCTTGGGCTATCACCTGCGCGACAGCGTTCTCGATGCGTTCTGCTTTTTCTTTCTCGCCAAGGTAGTCAAGCATCATCTTCGCTGCGCGGATTGTCGCGGTGGGGTTAACCTTGTTCTGCCCTGCGTACTTGGGGGCGGACCCGTGCGTCGGCTCGAATACGGCATAGTCGTCGCCGATGTTTCCCGACGCAGCGAAGCCTAGCCCTCCGACGAGCTGTGCGGCGAGGTCGGAGATGATGTCACCAAACAGGTTCGTGGAGACGAGGACGCTGTACTTCTGCGGGTTTTTCACCAGCCACATGCACATCGCGTCGATGTTAGCCTCCCACAACTCGATCCCCGGGTATTCCTGCGCGATCTTCCTGGCCTCGCGCACCATCAGCCCCGATGTCTCGCGAATGACATTGGGCTTCTCCACCACGGTGACTGTGGGATAACCATGCTTCTTCGCATACTCAAAGGCATCGCGTGCGATCGTCTGGCACCCCACCCGCGTGAAAATGCGAGCCGAGATCGCCATGTCATCGTTGGAGACGCTCTCGTAGCGCTTCATCTTGGGATGCGTGTTCAGGGCAGTGCGAATGTTCTCTGGGACGGGGTGAAACTCGACACCAGAGTACAGCCCTTCCGTGTTCTCGCGAAACACCACAAGATCGATGTCATCGCGCAGGTTGAGTGGATTTCCCGGATATGCTTTGCACGGCCGCAGGTTTGTGTGCAGATTAAACAGCTGTCGCAGCCCGACGATCGGGCTCGAATAGACGAGTCCCTTTCCCTGAAGCTCGGGTGCCAGCCCCTTAGCCGCTTCGTCCTTTGGCTTGGATGTGATTGCACCGAACAGGCAAGCATCCGTCGACTTCAACAGATCGAGCGTTCGTTGTGGAAGTGGGTTCCCCTCTGACTTCCAGAACTCCCATCCGATGTCTCCAGGTATGTATTCGGCATCGAAGCCAACCTTATCAAGCACCAATCGCGCCGCGTTGAGCACGTCCATGCCCACACCATCTCCGGGGAGCCAGGCAATGCGGTATTTGGTCATCTTCTCCTCCTCTCTATGTTGTTACACGTTTTGTAGATGGTCAACCTCTCATATTCAATGCAGTCGATCCCTTGTAAATACGGAAACAATATCTCCTCTCTTTGTGGATTGCTACTTTGCCGAGCATCTCGTTGCTTTTATGCGTCTCATCATGTCGATGCCTTTTCACTCCCATCCGACTACCTTCCTTACGCAATCGATCACGGTTCCGTCTCGCCATTCGACTACACCGACCACCTCGTCTCCGAATATTGGCTTGGATGGAGGGTGGGTGAGCCGGTCCCCTTCTCTCTTGATCTCGGCGAGCTCGCGCACCGGAAGGCCAGCGGAAATAAAGCGTTCTCTCAGGTCCTCCCGGCGCGGATTGATCGCGAGTCCGCGTTCGGTCACGATCACATCCACCACCTCACCTGGTGTAGTAACGGTGGTAACACGGTCAACAATCACCGGAAGACGCCCCCGCAGAGTGGGAACGGTGATAATCGTCATCTTTGCCCCAGCGGCAACGTCCTGATGACCGCCAATCCCGTGCAATAATTGCCCGTCCGAATGGGTATTGACATTGACATTAAAGTCGAGATCAACTTCGGTAGCGCCAAGAAAAGCAGCATCAAGTTTATATGTTGCACACCCACAAGAATCATAGTTGGCGTAGAATCCCGGATCCATCAAGACGTGATTCGGATTCTCGCGGAGTGATCCGATCGCTTTGGTATCGAACGCTTGAGTGTCAAGGACACATCTTATCAAGCCCTGGTTTAGCATATCTACCAGTACCCCAGTTCCTCCTCCCATGGCAAAGCTGCCGACAATGCCCGCCTCAGCCATCTTTTCACCGAGGAACTTAGTCGTCGCAAGAGAGATACTCCCTGCTCCACCCTGAAAGCTAAGTCCGTTCTTGAAGTAACCAGATGCTCCTATAACATCAGCACCGAGTTTGGCGATCCGCAGTCGCGTGGGGGAACGTGTCATCTGAAGCGTTCCAGAACTGATATCCTCTGGATCGCCTATCTCATCAACCACTACTACGTAATCAACCCATCCTTGTTGGATCTCGAAGGGATAAACGGGGTAAGGAGCCAGGTCATTTGTCACCACCACTGTCTTCCGTGCGTATTGTGCATCAACACGTGAGTACGTAATCGGCCCGCACGGCGTCTTCCCCCAAATCCCAGTTGCGTTACCGTATTCATCGGCTTGCGAAGCGGCGATGAACGCAACGTCGATCTTGACATCGCCTGCCTCGATAGCGCGCCAGCGGCCGCCGTGTGAGCGCAGTATCGTAGGTTCGCGCAACTTCCCTCCTTGCGAGACAAACGCACCGATCGAACCGTTCAGCGACCCCTCGATCTGCGTTACCAGTCCGTTCTTGATATGCTCAATCACGGGTTTGTGCACCGGAAAGAGAGCAGTCGGGAAAAGTCGCAGATCCTTCATCCCTATGTGGGCACAGGCATCGAGAACCTTGTTTATCAGATAATCACCATTGCGGAAAGAGTGATGGAAAGAGATTGTCATTCCGTTCGAAAGACCAGTGGCCTCGATCGCCTCCTCAAGCGAAGATAGGACCTTGTTCTCGCCAGGTTTGATCATCTTCTGAGGCCGGGAAGCTTTGCGACCGGTGGAAATCGTAGCAAACGCTCCTCGAAAGGGTTTAAGCTCTCTTTTCCCGGCGTTTCGTGGGACCTTGCGGCCAAGTGTGTTTTGCAAGATGGGCCTCGGTGCTCAGTTAAGCGTTATGTGTAGCAAGTTTCTCGGCATAGTTATTTCAATTAGATGCTAGATGAATGTATACTTAAATAATTGAATAATGAATTAAATTAGTCAAGGTAACAATATCAAATATCGGTAATCCGCTCATCTTTCGTATATCCGCGGTAAAAGGAGGGAGATCTGTGCATTCCAGCACAATCGCGCCTAGATTCTGCTCCTCCTTAAGGAATTTCTTCACGATTTCCATGAGCTGTTCCTGAAACTCGCGGATGCTAAAAGGAGTAGTCGAACCAGTTAGAATCCCAGAAAATACAGTGGTCTTCTCCAATCCAACGATACGGATTGGAATTGAGCTGCCAATTCCAACTGCGCTTAGATGATCTCGTGTCAGGAAGTTTTCGTAAGCGGTTATTATGCCGACAGATTGTTCCTTTCTTAGCAACCGATAGACAAGCGGAACCTGTAACAAGCTTGAGGTGAATACTGGGACGTTCACTGAATTTGCAAGTTCCGTTTGGAAGAGCGCGTTGAAGCCACAGCTTGTCGTAATTGCCTGAATGCCGTCCTTTGCCATCTTTTGAGCTGCTTCGATCATAGCTTGAAGTATGTCCCTGTTCGGCTTTTTTACTATTGTCTCGAAATTAGCACCTTTTATTCTTTCATACTTTACAGGAAAACTAAAAGTTGCTGGATTAGTAACATTTCCTGGTAACGTGGAGAGTAGTTCGAGCCCATATGCAATCCTTCCTTGCTCCCAACAGAGCATTCCTATAGTTGGAGATCTCCATGTTGCGTTACTCATACTTTCCTATTTATTTTATGATTAGTTGACGTATCTCTCATTCTTGCCAAGTAAATCCTTCTCTTAAAAAGGCATCATTATTTTTTGGGGTTCTTATGGGGTGGTGTTGAGGATATGCTTTCAAGCCTGGCTTCCATCTTATGCCGGAAGTCCTACCGATCATCAGACCCACAACTGGCCCGTAGCTAGAATTTCCACTAAGCTATGGCTGAAGCTGGCTCCTACTACCTTCCCATCCCTAACTGTTAGTTGTAGCCGTGTTAGATCGGGCCCTCCTATGACTAAAGGAGAACCTCCAGATTCAAAGGTTAGATCGAGGGTCACCTCTGGCTTTTCTAGTTTTTCAAGCTCTCCACTTTCTATCAGTGAAAGGCCGACAGCGACTGTCCCTGTTCCACAGGCAGGTTCAATATAATCTTCAGACATTGTGTGGGGAAAGATTACACGGCCCGTATGATCAGCATTCACGGGCTTTAGGTCGTAAATCGCAAAATCGGTATTGGGCCTAGTTTGGTACCCATGTCGATCAAAAACTCCCTGCATCGACTGCAACACACGAAGCGTTGTTGCATCGATATTCTCAAAGTTGGCCTTGGGGTATGCTTGCTGAATAGCGTTCGCATCGGCAGCAAGAAACTTTCCGATTCTCATCGCAGAAACACCGGCCACATCGATGTCTTGCACTCCCAATTGATAGCATTCCTCAACGAATGGGGTCATCTCGCTTAACACCCGTTTAACTTTCCCACCATCCGTCTCGATCTTTAGTTTCACCGGCCCAGCGTCCGTCTGAAGGATCACTGTGGTCATCGGTTCAGTGATCTGTAATCCAAAATCCTCTAAAAGGTCGGTCTCGATCAACGCCTTCCCAAGGACTTGGGTAAGACCACCACACATGCTGATAAATCCCTTTGAGATGGCGCCGATAATCTTAACGTTTACAGTGTTCTGTTCCTCACTCTGATAAATCAGACCCGCTTCGTGCCCTCGAATGTGTGGAGGATAAAGTGATTGCAGGGCTACTTCGATCTCCCTCCCCACTGGAACCTCGTCTCCATATAGCAGGATTATCTCGTTGCCACCCATGTGACCCTTGACGAAAGGGAGTCCTTTACTCACAACCATCCTCCGCTCTTCTCCCATTAGCGTGCTACGGGATTCTTTGCTATCTAACTAGATCTCCAGGGAGAGCTTTAAACTTTTGGTGTTGCGCTTCTATTCGAGTCCGCTCTTTCTACGATCTCTCTGATCGTTTGCCTAATTGACGGGTCAAGTGGTTCAGGGTGATGATTCTCTAAAATCCACCTAACTTTCTCGCTTAGAGTTTTATCTAAGGACTTCTTTCCAGCTTTGACCCATCCATCATAATTGTTGCGGTCAAAATACTCAGGATACCAAATTTCTTCCTTAAAATGCTTCAAAGTATGTTTATCAGATAAGAAATTGCCTCTTGGGCCCACTCTATCTATCACGTCTACCGACAGTGTTTCATCACTGATATTAATACCTTCAAGAAATTTCCTGATCTCACTGATAACCTCATCTGCTAAAATGATTTCCTCATAACAGGCAGTCAATCCCGACTCCAGGTAACCGACGTCATGAATCAAGCTATGCCCGCTAATTGCGTTAAGTAATAGGGAGGATGTGGCCTCACTGGCTGCTTGTTGGTCAAAGACCTTTGCATCACTGCAGCCTCCTGTGCCAAACGACGGGAGCTTATAATAGGAAGCCATCTCCCTTACCGCGAGTTTATTAAGCCAAAACGCAGGCCCCCCGTAAGAGATAACAGTCGTGTGCATGTCCATGGGGGAGCTTGAGCCTCCGTAGATAACAGGCGCGCCTTTGCGTTTAAGTTGGCTAACGACTAGACCACTGAGAAACTCAGAGTTGGTTAACGCAGTTGCTCCAGCCACCGTCACAGGAGCTTGGGCTCCTATTCCAGGTCCACTGGCATAGATCACGGGTATCCCTTTATCAGCGCAGAAGAGCAGTTTCTGAATAGCTTCAGCCGAGTGTTGTAACGGCGAACTAGGTTCTGCATAGAGAACCACAAAGGGATTTCTTCGGAAACTCTCAGCATTGCCAGCAACCGCAACGCACATCTCATAGATATCGGCTAAGCCTTCTCGGTCCCAGGCAGTAAACATAATAGGTTTGGTGGTATTGGACACCATTTGCTCGAAGTGATGTCGGTCCGAGGTTACAGAATTAACATCGGAAGCTATCCCCATGCAGGCAACGAAGTTAATATTGGGCAAATAGTCACACAGCAACGCTGCATTCTTTACATCCTTTTTTACCGCTTGCCTTCTCTTGCCCGAAAAGGGATCCATGATATTGGGTGTGTCCGTGCCCCCACCAAAATAAGGATTCAGTTCTTCAAGGAATAGTGAGTGATTACCGTTTCGATCACTTAGAACAACCCTTTTGGGGGCAGTGCGCAAAGCTTCATCAACCAAATAAGATGGAATTCTAACCAGAGTTTGGTCAACGATGTCAGCGCCTGCTGTTCTAAGAAGTGCTATGGCCTCATCATTAAAGACCCTAACCCCTGTTCTCTCTAATATCTCCAGTGACGCCAAGTGTATTTTGTGCAGTTGATTATCAGAAAGCACACGGATCTGTGGACGTCCTTGCAGAACAAACTCTCCACTTACTGGCATTTATTCTCTCCTTACACAATTCCCGCATTTGGTTTCGAGGGCAATCTTGATGCCCGGTTCTCTAGACCCTATATCAAAGTGCTCTGAAAGATCTATCTCAGTCAGTGTTCTTCCGATGTCGCGATCTAAGTGATACTGCTGATACTGTTGCAGCTTACGTCTGAGATTGATCTTCAGAGTTGCACTTACCACTTAAATACCACCTCCTCTCGATAAGAAGCTTGCTTCAATCCCTTTATCTCCATACCCCTTATCCAGGCTATAAGAGCTAAGACTAGATCGGCTGTAGTAGCCTTTTCGATGTTCCTCATCACCGATAATTCCAATTCAAGGGACCTCCTTCTGAGACCCAATCCTATTTCAAAGTCTTGCGATAAGGATCCAGAAAATCTCGCAGTCCGTCACCAAGGGTGTTTAGCCCCAGGATCGTAATGAAAAGAGCTACACCAGGAAAGATGGAAATCCAAGGAGCATAATAGAGGTAGTCTCGACCACGGCTTAACATAGCCCCCCACTCAGGGGTTCCAGGTTGAGCTCCCACCCCCAGGAAACTTAGAGTTGCTGCCATTAGGATTATATCTGCAACTCCTAACGTAGCTATCACAAGGATTGGCCCAAGGATGTTGGGCAAGACATGTTTCCTTAGGATTCTAAAAGTTGAGCAGCCCAGAGCTCTAGCAGCATCTATGTAATCCTTTTCTCTTATCGACAGAGTCTCAGCTCGGGTGACACGACAAGTATAAGTCCAGCCAACAGCTCCTAGTGCTATGAGTAAATTAATAATACCAGGCCCCAAAATTGCCATTATAGCTAACGATAAAATTAAAATGGGCATAGAAAGTACAATATTAGTTAATCCCATAATGGTATCATCTATTTTCCCTCCGTAGTAACCAGAAAACAAACCGAGAGTAACACCAATGAGAGTGTTTATCATTTGGGCAAATAGCCCCACCATAAGGGAGAGACGAGAGCCATAGATTAACCTGCTAAGGATGTCTCTGCCATATTGGTCTGCCCCCAACAAGAATTGTGCTCCTGGAGGGGTTAGTGCGTACTTTAAATCACTCATCTTAACGCTATACGGGGCAATAAAGGGAGCAAAGATGGCTACAATGACAATCAGGCTGACAACAGTTCCACCAATTACTATCGCATTATTTTTTCTTATGAATTTCCACATTGTCATCCAACTATATCCTTAATCATATTGAATACGTGGATCAAGATAGCCATAAGCCAGGTCAACGAGAAGGTTTATTACCAAGAAGGCTACAACGATGATCAATATGCAGCCTTGCAATACCGGTACATCTCGTCTGAATATTGACTCCACCAACAGGCTGCCGATACCACACCATGAGAACACCGTTTCCACAACTACCGTACTAGCTAACATACCGCCAAATTGGAGTCCAGCAATCGTAATCACAGGTATCAGGGCATTTCGGAAGATATGTCTGAATTGCACCACTCGCTCTGCTAGACCCTTAGAACGAGCGGTATTAACGTAATCCTCATGTACTACGTCAAGCACTGCTGATCGGCTCATTCGAGCAAGCAATGCCATGTATCTTACCCCCAAAGTGAACGCGGGTAATATTAAATGAGCTAGGTCGCCACCTCCGTATCCTGATGTAGGAAGAATGCCTAGTAAGACACCGACTAGATACATCAACATTAAACCTAGCCAGAAATTTGGAATGGACATTCCCGTAACCGCACCAATCATAGCGATGATATCAAACGCAGAACCTTGGTGGATAGCGGAAAAGAATCCGAGGCCCACTCCACCTATTACAGCAAAAAGCATACCACAAGTTGCGAGCCTTAAAGTGACGAATAAGCGCTCATTAATGACCTCCGAAACCTTCCTATCTAAACGAAAAGAGATTCCTAGATCACCTTTTACTAGATTACCCAAAAATCTTACATAACGAATAGGTAACGGATCATTGAGCCCCCATTTTTCTCGCAATGCTTCTATGACTTTCGGATCGGTTCCACCTCTGGGATTTCCACTCAGTAACGCCGCATCCCCAGGCATCACATTCAGTAAAATAAAAATAATGAGTGTAACACCAAGAAGTGTCGGTATAAACTGGATCAGTCTTCTAACAAGGAATGTAATCATTTATTAAGAGGGAGAACTTGCCCCCAGCTTCTAGAAGAAGCTGGAGGCAGGTTTACTTACTTCGCTCTTGGACTCGTCTCGTCAACCCAGACCGCGGCCATCGGTTGGTATGCGAGATCCAGGGCAACCGGTTCCAGCCCGTGTACCCAAGGTTGGTAGACCATGACACCTTTGCTATAGTTAGCGAACCAAATAGGACAGTCATCAACAAAGATTTCCTCTGCCTTTCTAATTAATTCCATCCTTTTTTCGAAGTTGGTTTCCTTGCCTGCTAGATCAAGGTAATGGTCAAACCTCGGGTTGCAGTATGCGGGGAAGTTACCTTCGGCGCGACTACGTTGAGAGAGGTATCTGCTCATGTAGCTTAGCGGTGATACCGCCCCACCAGTTGAGGTCATTCCAGCGTCGTGCTCTCCTGTATTTCGTCGGGTATGTCGAGCCGCAGATTCTAACGGCACTAGTGTAACCTTGAAACCTACTGCCTCTAGGTAGGGTACGGCTGCTTCAACGTAAAGTATACCCCAGGTTGGGCTTGTTGAGTCACCGATGATTTCAACGGATACGCCATTTTCGTAACCCGCAGCTTTTAGCAGTTCCTTTGCAAGTTCCGGATCGTAGTCATAGCCAATTAATTCGGGATTGTAAGTCGGGAGAGAGGTTGGCAGATATCCAATACATGGGAAAGCCATACCTAAAAGAAACTTGTCTATTATCATCTCATTGTCGATAGCGTAATTGAAGGCCTGGCGAACCTTCTTATCAACAAACGGCCCTTCTCGTGTATTGAAGTAGAGATTACGTGTCCAAAGCTCAGCCACTTCAAGTAAGTAGTTCTTGTATAGAGGATCGTTCCGATATTTTAGATACTGAGGCGATGTAAGTCGCGTGGCATCTATTTCTTCGGCTTCGAAAGCGGCTCCCCTTGTACCTGGTTCTAGCATGGTGCGGTAGATAACTTTGTCCAGGTAAGGGCGCTCACCATAGTAGTCTTGGAAAGCGACCAATGTAATTTCGTTGCCAACCCAGCTTTCAAATTTGAACGGGCCACAACTCACAGGGGTTCGGCCAAAATCCCGTCCTAAGCTCTCAACAGCTTCTTGTGGAACAACCGAGGCACCCGGTTCAGCGAGTTTGTACAGAAAGTCCACGTCGATACTGGCCAATGTGATCGTGAGGGTGTAGTCATCGATGACCTTCAGTCCAGAGATGTGATCCACTGTCCCCGCTTTGTAGGCATCAACGCCAACAACATTCTCCAGGATGTTAATGGGGACAGCCGCTTCATCGGGGTTCATCAACCTTTCAAACGAGTATATGAAGTCACTCGCAATAACTTCCCGGCCATTATGGAACTTCACGCCATGGCGCAGATGAAACGTATACGTCAGCAAATCTCCACTGACATCGGGTACACTTGCGACACCGGGCACTATTTTGAGTGTAGGAAGATCCAGTTTAATAAGCCCCTCAAAGGCTTGGAAGATGACCTGTAGATCTTCCGCTCGTTCACTCCCTATACGGATTGGGTCCATCGAGATGTGGGCACTATACGTCTCCGGCATGATGAAGGTTCCACCATACCGTGGTTGCTCTTGATCGGCCCAGCCGCTTATCACGCATATACTCAGCAGGGCGGCTAGTGCTATGACTATACTAAGTGTTCTATGCTTTAACATCTTTCCTCCTTGTAGTGGTGTTATTCTTTTGTCGACAGCTTCCTCCTCTCATTCCCCTTCAAATTCTCCTAAGCTCTCTACATATCACCTCCTGTATTAAGAATTCAGTAATTCTCTCTTTTCGCTAACACTTATCCCTTGCCGTTGAAGTTCCCGAAGTACTGGTTCATAAATCGCAGGATCCACAGGGATATGAATTCCCTTCAGATCAATTTCCTTCTGCAAAATCAGATTCGTTGCGATGGCCGCCGGTATACCAACCGTTCGCGCTATGGCTGAATCTCCGCCGGGAACACCGTAATCTATAAGCGTTGAGGTGATTCTCTCACTTGGACGCCCGCCAGGATACTCTACGATGAACTCATCCTGCAGAACGACCATGTCTCGCTCGGTATCCCCATAACTCATTTTTTTCAGCATCTGCGCCAACAGGATGTCAAATACTGAGCCCTGCTGTAGAGGTAGCGGTTCATCACTCAAAAAGCCAAGCCATTCGAGTCTCTTCATTACCGTAGAATCCTTATCGATATGAAACTTTGATGCCAGATTCCTTTCAAGCTCATCCGAATCCGAGCTTCCTGTAAGCTCCTCAAGGAGTTGGCGGTAAGAGAACCCTCCCAGGTCGCTTCTTTCCTTCTCATCCAGCAATCCCAGCTCGATAAACCGCTTTAGGGTTTCACACCAGCCCATATAACGGAGCGTCCCACGGTAGATAGTCCGCGTTGTAGGGATTCCATAGGTATCCACATACGGAAGGCAATTCATGTTCGGATAATTCTCTAAATACCCTAACCCTTCGATATACCTCAGAGAGTAGTGCTCAAGAAGTCTATCGGAAGGAATATCTATCTCTTGTCCGTCTTGCAGGTATTTTGCTAGCCGCTTAGCCGCACCAAGTGCACCGCTTGGGAACCAGGAGAACTTGTATTCAAAGGGGTTCAAGCTCGCTTCCGGAGCCGGGATCGCTCCACAAACGGAGTAAAAACTCACTACTTTTCCACCCTCACCTTGTATTTTGTGAATGACTTTCATCGCGGACATGTGATCGATGCCAGGATCAAGACCAATCTCGCCTAGAATCAGCACTCCCGCCTCTCTAGCTTCCTTGTCCAAAGCTCTCATTGAATCACTGACGTAGGAGGTCGTCACCATCGGTTTTCCCGCTTCAATACAGAGCTTAGCAACATTCGTGTGATAGGTGGGTGGTACAAAATTGGCTACAAGATCGGTTTGGGCATCAGATATGAGCGTACGCAATGCTCGAGTATCAGTTACATCCAGCACTTGAGCCTCTCCACGTTGGTGATTGCCAATAATTCGTACTGCGTCGCCGACGCTAAGAGATGCAACCTTCACCTTACAATCTGGTTGGCTCAACAGGTACTGAACAAACGGCATTGCTACCATGCCGGCTCCGAGAACGAGAACGTTATTCAACTTCATCCTCCTTATACTTACTTTTCTTTTCGTGGATACCGGCCCTCACTGTATTTCTCCAACTCGTCAAAATGTGCTGCCACTGCTTTAGCTCCTGCTTTTCGATCATGTTTTTGAATGGCTTTAAGGATACACTCATGGCCAGCACAACACTCCTCTACTTCTTGCCAAACGTATCCGAGCTTCAGCTCTTCCAGCAATTCTTGTGTAGTGATCTCTAAAAGTGGACGAAGTGCGTTCATCAGGGGAAGATTATCAGCGGCTTTAGCAACAGAGAGGTGAAAATACGTATTGGCACCGAGAAATCCATCATAATCTTCGGCAAGGGTAGCCTTGCGCATCGCTGCTAAAGCGTCAGCGATTTTATCTATACCTTCTTTATTGACTCGGTCTATGGCAAACTTCACTAGGGAGCTTTCTATCTCTTTCCGTGCTTCCCAGACTTTAAATAGATCCTCGCTTTTTTCCACAAAAGTTACAGCCTGATCGATGTTAGCCTTGTCCATTACGTTATTACGGATATATGTGCCGGTACCCGGTCTGCTTTCGATAACACCTACTATTTGAAGCGCACTAAGAGCCTCCCTAACGGAGTTTCTACTGACCTTCATCTGTTCAGCGATGTCTCTCTCTGAAGGCAGTTTATCTCCAATCTGGTATTCGCCCTGTTTGATGGCACTCATTATTTGTCCTGCGACATAGGTGCCTTTTGTTTTCACTTGGTTGATCTCTTGAAAGGACATATCTCTCCCATTGATTGCGGCCCTACCCGTAGACCGGTCTAATGGTAGAACCACCATCCATTACTTTATCACACTCTCATCCTCTTGTCAAGAGAAAGAGATGAAGTACGGGACAAACCAAGAACAAGAGTGATATTGAGCTGTACCCCTTGGCGATCTTGGCCCTGCTTGCGGGCACGTACAGGCAGGCCTTGAGCTGAGTGTAACAAACGGGCGAGAGAAGAAGCTTGTGCCTCTCGCAAAGACGCAAAGAACAGCGGAAGACAGGAAAAGTAAACAACCCCGCAGCAAGCTGCGAGGCATTGAGAAGCAAAGCCTTAAAGATCTAATCGGAGTTGATCAACATGCTGAATGTGATACTTGAGGTCGTACACCGCGTGCCTAGTCCGCCTTACAGAGCCCATTTATTCCATACTAACAGCGTTATTCGCCTTCGGCGAATCTCCACTTTCCTCCCCCCAGCAAGCTGGGGGAGTATCCACTGGAGGGCCTTTGTGAAGATCGCTTTGTGGGCGGTCCGCCTCTTCGTCACTCCTTGCACATCGGAGAGAGGATCCTTCGGCACAGCCTCGTGGTGGAAGGCGAATGTCCATTACGCAAGGAGTCTCATATCATCCTTTGTCGCTACCCGAAACGAGCCAGAAGGGGTTTGGGACTGGTTCACCTCAGTCAGTCTGAATATTCGTTCATGCATCCCCTGTATAGTTGATTCATCTGCAATCTCTTCCCAAGCCTTGGCAAAGGCACTTGCGGCAACAGATCTCCCGATGACACCGGGAACAGGCAACCCCTTGGCGAGAAGATCCGCTGTGAAGAGTTTGAATACCTCCACACGCGCGGCTGTATCGCTACAGACGATGAGTTTATTCGGTGGGGTTATGATTGCAGCGACGAGAAGATCGTCGTTCTGTTTAGCCGTGGCGAAGTAGGGAACCGGCTTGATCTCTTCGGATGACCAGGCCATCGTGAGGCAGAGACCCAACATGAGGTTGTTCTCTGCCTCACGCTCTTCTAGCACGTCCTGGGTCTCTCGCAAGAAAGCATCCGCGCCCTCATAGGTTGTAAGGTTCATTCTTTCCTTCCCCTTTGGATAACCCTCGAGTATCTACCCTAGCCGTTGAATCGCTGCTTGTCACCTTCTAGAGACTTGCATCTCGGATCGCGTGGCTATAGTCTATGGCTCTCAATAGACGAACAAAACACGAGGGACAAGTATGTGGACACTTATTGCTGGCGCATTCATGGGGTGGGGCCTGGGGTCAAACGACGCCGCCAACCTGTTTGGCCCCGCTGTGGGGAGCCGCGCACTGCGGTTCTGGACAGCGGCGAGCCTCGCCTCGGTGTTTGTCATCATTGGTGCGATCGTCATGGGAAGTCGCGGATTCGTCACCTACGGAGCGATCGGGACACAGACGCTTGTTTCCAGCTTCACCGTGATGCTCGCCGCTGGAATCACCGTCGCCGTCATGACCCTGCTTGGTCTTCCCATTTCGAGTACCCAGGCAACGGTTGGGGCGATCATCGGAGGGAGCCTGCTCAACGCAAGCGGCGTGAACCTGCAACCGCTCTTGAAGATCTTTCTGTCTTGGGTTCTGACTCCGATTGGCGGCCTGGTCGCCGCTTACATCCCCTACAAGATTATCACACTCTATCCGCATACACTGGTTGGGCGCTTCGCTGCTCACGATCGCTTCATCCGTTGGGGAATCGTGCTTGTTACCTGTTACGGGGCATTCTCCCTGGGAGCGAACAATGTGGCCAATGTGACTGGGGTTTACGTCCAATCAGGGTTACTATCGCCTGCGTCTGGCGCTCTCTTTGGTTCACTGGCGATTGCTCTTGGTATCATGACATTTAGCAAGCGGGTGATCCGCACAGTGGGCAGCGGTCTTGTTCCCCTTGATCCCTTTGCCGCACTCGTCGTTGTGTTGGCCGAGGCGATCACACTGAATGTCTACGCGATGGTTGGTGTTCCTGTTTCCGCATCGCAGGCCGTAGTGGGTGCGCTGGTCGGTATCGGCCTCGTCAAGGGGGTAAAGACGATCGACGGCCGTGCCCTAGTACGTGTGTTATTCGGCTGGCTTGGCACCCCGGCGATCGCCGGTGCCCTGTCCGTGGCGCTTGGGTTGCTCGTGCGGATAATCATGTAAAAGACTAACACGTAATGGGTGATGAGTGATGGGAGAGAGGGAACAGGAAGCCTGGAAGGCGGAGAATTTCCTTAGCACGAAGGGCACGAAGAGAGGAAGATCGGGAGACGAAAAACGCATACCCCTTGCAAGACGCAAATGAAACCATGACAAAGAGAAAAGAGCGTGCTCTGCTTGTGTAGCGCGGCAGCTTGCCTGCCCTGTGAAGCTCTACTGCACCGGGGTCTGCCACGTTGTGAGAAACGAACGGGAGTGAGAGAACAGGGAGCGCTTCTTGGCATCTTCGGGCAAAAGCCTGATGGTCACTCCAAATAGCAAGCCACCAACACACACCATAAGACACAAGTCTTATCCCTAACAGCCGTTAGACTCCTTACTCCCTGGCCAATCGGGGCAGAAGTCCTCATCGTCGGGCACGCCGTCGCCATCGCGATCTTTCCCACTGCTACCGCTACTCGGTGCGAAATCAACATCGCCCAACCGATGGAATCCATCGCCGACAGTTTCTACGTAGTCAGGATTCATCGTTACGTCGCTAAGGCGGAGGAGGATGGGATAGTCTTTGACGAGCAGGTCACGAATGATGATTGAATCTTCATCCGTCTCGAAGACTAGCTCCTGCTCGAAGCCATGTAGCACATCGATGCCGGTAACCGTTTTGGCGGCTAATCCGGGAAACGTAATCGTCGCCGGGACGCTGGGATCCTCGTCCTGAGCGATCCCATCTGTCCAGACGGCGAGCATCCGATCGCCGTCTGGATATCGGAAGGCGCAATACGCTACGGGACCGTTTGTTTCGATGTCGATCTCAACTGGCATGTCGATCGCTTCGTGACCGGCCATTACGGCGCACAGATTTCTCCAAGCATTTATCAAATGAGGCAGCTCTCCTAGGCCCTCCGGAGACACCTGCACGAGAGAACCTAGCCCCAAGTTCATTAAGATGCCTCTCGCGTGGTATTTTGCAGCTGGGAGCTCCCTGTATTCACAATACTCCGTAGGATGTGGAGTCGTAGGGGTTCTCCAGTGCAGTTCCTCTACGATGAAGTCCCCGACGAACCCGTTGGCATGAGCAGTGTCAGATATGGTTCTCACTATATGCGGGTACTGGTAGTAGTATTCCCGCAAGTATTCAGGAGACTCATTATTCACGTGCCACGAAATCCCATCAATCAGCGGCATGACATCTGAGTGAACGATGGCGGAAAGGTAGTCATAACTGTGATCCGGCGGCGTTACCGCTCCAATGACAATCCGTGCCGTTGGGTCCACTTCACGAATTACGGGAACGGTGTATCGAACAAGATTCAGGTAATCGTCAACGCTCACGTACTGGCCAGGCTCATGATTGTTCGGCTCATTCAGCAGCTCGTACGAATAGACTCGCCCCTTGAAGTGGCTAACGATAGATTGCACATACTCTCCGTAAGCCTCAATCTCCTCCTCTGATGTAAAGCGTCGTTCAGGAGGTGCAGCAACCTGTATCCGTTCATCCCAGAAGACAAGGATGAGCATGACTCGGATGCCATTCTCAACCAAGCGGTTGATCACCAGATCATGATTTGGGTCAACATAATCCTTTGAGAACCTGCCCGACTCGGCGACTTCCCACCAATCGAAGAAATCAACTGACATACGGGACCATGTCACACCTAGATCAAGATGCAAAGGCACGACGCACCATTCGGCTTCCATCTGGGAGAACACGCCATCGGCCAGACTCGCTCCTGACCCAATCCTGTTGTCCTGCGAGGCTATGGATTCCGATGGGCTCAGCGACCGAAGACCGTTCGTGTTCGCCGCTTGAAAGGCTTGTTGTTGATCTGATATTGCTTGAGAGAATGAACTTGTGTTCCCATGCGGATCGGTTGCCGTCATCGTTACATGGGGACCTAGGAAGGGGCTGCCCTTCTCAAAGTTGAAGACGCCTTGATTGTCAGCTATCGTCACGCCTTCGAGAACTTCTCCCTCATCCTCTTTGTCGGAGAAGATTTCGACGGTGCAACCTACACATGTATTTCCCAATAAGACTCCAGTATCCAACTCAAGTCTTAGAGTCCTTGGAGGCACAACATTGCCATGGCTATGTATGCCCGGTCCATCATTGTCATGAATGCTGTTTCCTGTGACGACATTGGTTTGTACCCACGCCAGCAATACGCCAGCTCTCCCATTGTAGGCAATGACGTTTCCAGGGCCGATGGTGTTCTCCCTGCCCCCTTCCACAAGGATGCCCTCCCACCGGTTACCCCATTGCTTTGTGCCGTCGACATTGGTTTCCAATTATGTTTCCCTCAACGGTGTTGAAGGACGTTTCTGCCCCCCACAGACCTATTCCTCGTCCTCCGTTACTGCTGAGAAGATTACCCTGGCCCATGGGGCCAGAGCCGATCCCTCTATCACCTCCGATTCGATTTTGTTGAGCACCCTCATCTAGCACAATCCCATTCGCCGGAAACCCGATGATCTGTAGGCCGCGAATCGTATTCCAGTCTGAACTGACAAAGAGCCCATCAGCACCCCTGGCAAGAATCCCGCTACCATCTAAGATTACTCCTTCATCACTGGCATCGACGGTGAGATGCCCACATCCGATGGGAGGGAGAACGCTTCGCAAGTGGATCGTGGCCGGGGCGTCGGGTGGGAAGACAGTCGCATCGAATGTAATGACGTCACCTGAGTGAACCATCTCCAGCGCCCAACGCAACGTCCCGGAGCCGCTATCAGCGGTGCTTGTTACGACAATCTCTTTACCCAATCCGAGACCTGCAAATGCTACAACGAATAACAGACCGAGTATCACCGCTTTCTGCATCATCGTTTCCTCCCTTTGTCACGGCATGTTTCCCGTAGCTTCGCCATGAACAAAGCCCCAGTATAGGGCGTTTCATAAGATTGGCCAAATCAGAAGAAGGGAGTAGGAAAGTGGTCTCTTACGAAAAAAAGGCCGGGATTTCTCCCGGCCTTTGTGCGAAATACTGGCTTAGATTCATGCTACTTGTCTTCGAGTGCTGCCTGTGCCGCGGCCAAACGCGCCACGGGGACGCGATACGGGCTGCAACTGACGTAGTCGAGGCCCACTTTATGGCAGAAGTGGATCGAGGATGGCTCCCCACCATGTTCACCACAGATGCCAAGGTGGATATCCGGCCTGGCCTTGCGCCCTAACTCGCAGGCCATCTTTACCAACTTCCCGATTCCGTCCTGATCGAGGACCTGGAACGGATCGTGCGTGTAGATTCCCTTAGCCACGTACTCCTTCAGGAACTTGCCGGCGTCATCGCGCGAGAATCCGCAACCCATCTGGGTAAGGTCGTTCGTGCCGAAGCTAAAGAACTCTGCTTCGCGGGCGATCTCATCGGCTGTGATCGCCGCACGCGGTACCTCGATCATCGTTCCGATCTTATACGGAATCTCAGCCTTTGATAGACCGCGCTCCGCAAGGACCGCTTCCGCTGTTTTCTCGATCAGCACGCGCTGCAGTTCCAGCTCCTTCACATTTCCCACCAGTGGGACCATGATCTCCGGGTGAACCTTCACTCCCTCGGAGTAGACATTGCATGCGGCCTCAATGATTGCGCGAGCCTGCATCTCTGATATCTCCGGGTAGGTGATCCCCAGCCGACAACCGCGGTGGCCAAGCATCGGGTTAAACTCGTGCAGTGAGGCAACCTTCTCGGCAATGCGCTCTGCTGACACGCCCATCACTTTGGCTACTTCACGCTGTCCCTCCTCGTCATGAGGGAGAAACTCGTGCAGCGGGGGGTCGAGGAAGCGGACGGTCACCGGTCGTTCTCCCATAGCGCGATAGATCCCTTCAAAGTCGCTTCGCTGCATGGGGAGGAGTTTCTCCAGCGGTTCGCGCCGTCCTTGTTCGTCGTCGGCGAGGATCATCTCACGTACGGCGATGATCCGATCTCCCTCGAAGAACATGTGCTCGGTGCGGCAGAGTCCGATCCCCTCGGCGCCGAATTTGACGGCCTGCGCCGCGTCGTGCGGCGTGTCTGCGTTCGTACGCACACCAAGACGGCGTACGTCATCGGCCCAGGAAAGGAGCGTGCCAAAGTTACCGGAAAGCGCAGGATCGATTGTGGGAACACTACCCAAGTAGACTACACCAGTCGAGCCATTCAGGCTGATCGCATCGCCAGCGTTCACTATCTTTCCTCCAACAGAGAACTTCGCAGCGACATAGTCGACTACAAGCTCGCCGGCACCGGCGACACAGCACTTGCCCATTCCGCGTGCGACAACCGCAGCGTGGCTCGTCATCCCTCCGCGAGCAGTGAGAATTCCTTCCGCCGCGCTCATTCCGCCGATATCTTCCGGGGAAGTTTCATTGCGCACAAGGATGACTTTCTTTCCTTCCTTGGCCGCTGCCTCCGCCTCTTCGGCGGAGAAGACGACCGCCCCAGTTGCTGCTCCCGGACTGGCTGGGAGGCCCTTTGTCAATTGCTTTGCCTTCTCTTCTTCCGCCGGATCGAACATCGGGTGGAGAAGCTGTTCGATATGCGCTGGCGTCACACGCGTCAGTGCCTCCTCTTTGGAAATGCGTCCCTCATTTACCATCTCTACCGCTACTCGCACCGCGGCCGCAGCGGTCCGCTTCCCAGTGCGCGTCTGCAGCATGTAGAGGTGCTTGTCCTGGATCGTGAACTCGATGTCCTGCATATCGTGATAGTGATCTTCCAATGTCTTGCGAATCTGCAGCAGCTCTTCGTACGCCTCGGGCATGACGTTCTTAAGCGTGGAGATTGGCTGCGGCGTTCGGATTCCAGCGACAACGTCCTCTCCCTGGGCGTTCATCAGATACTCACCATAGAAGACGTTCTCTCCGGTAGCGGGATTGCGCGTGAAGGCCACGCCGGTTCCACATGTTTGTCCCATGTTTCCGAAGACCATGAATTGCACGTTTACGGCGGTGCCGATCAAACCGTGGATGTCGTTGATCTCGCGGTACTTGTTCGCGCGCGGGTTATTCCAAGAGCCAAAGACAGCGTCGATTGCTCCCCACAACTGCTTCATGGGATCCTGCGGGAACTCCACCCCCAGCCGATCTACGATCGCCTTCTGGAATAATTTGACGAGTTCCTTGAGGTCAGTGGCTTCAAGTTCGGTGTCGAGCTTTACGCCCTTCTTCGCCTTCACCTGATCGAGTATCTCCTCGAACGGATCGGGGTCGGTCTTCTTCTCCGGCTTCAGCCCGAGGACGACATCACCGTACATCTGCACCAAGCGCCGGTAGGAATCGTACGCGAAGCGCTCGTTTCCCGTGCGGGCGACGAGGCCTTTCACGGTTTCGTCCGTGAGGCCCAAATTAAGGACGGTATCCATCATTCCGGGCATCGAGATTGCAGCACCAGAACGCACTGAGACCAGAAGCGGTGACTCGGAGCTGCCGAACTTCATCCCGGTGACCTCTTCGAGCTGGCGCAGGTTCTTCTCTACCTCTGCCTTGAGGGACTCGGGGTAGGTCTTGTCGTGCTCGTCGTAGTAGCGGCAGACTTCTGTGGAGATGCTGAACCCGGGTGGAACCGGAATCCCAAGGCTGGCCATCTCCGCTAGGTTGGCCCCTTTGCCTCCGAGGAGATCCTTCATCGAGGCGCTCCCCTCGCTCTTTCCTTTGCTGAAAAAATAGACGTACTTCACTTTCAAACACCTCCGTAAGTTGTAACGATTGAGTGAGTAAGCGAGTGAGCGATTGACCGATTTGACTACTCAATCACCCGATCACTCAATCATTCATTTTTTCGCTCTCCCGATCCTGCGCTCTCTCAATAGTTCAATCACTCAATTCTCAAAGAGCGCCTCCACGAATTGGCTAGCGGAGAATTCGTGCAGGTCTTCCTTGTCCTCGCCAACGCCGATGTAGAGAAGCGGGAGGCGGAGTTGATCCCATATGGAGAGGACCACGCCTCCCTTTGCTGTCCCATCGAGCTTCGTGATCACGATCCCCGTCAATTCTATCGTCTCATGAAAGCGCGTCGCCTGCGAGATGCCATTCTGACCCGTGGTAGCGTCGAGGACAAGAAGCCGCTCGTCGGAGCCGCGCCCGAGTTTCTTCGTTACCGTCCGTTCAATCTTGGCCAGCTCCTCCATCAGATTGTGCTTTGTCTGCAGGCGCCCAGCTGTGTCGACAAGGAGGACTCCCCCCACGCGCTGTGCATGATCGATGGCGTCGAAGACCACCGCGGATGGATCGGCGCCAATGCTGTGGCGAACGAGGTCAACCTTAATCCGCTCGGCCCATACGGCGAGTTGATCAATCGCTGCTGCGCGAAAAGTGTCGGCGGCGGCGAAGGTGATCGGGATCTTTGGATCATGCGCACGCAAGCGTGAGGCAATCTTAGCGGCGGTGGTCGTCTTCCCTGAACCGTTCACGCCAGCCATGATGATCACTGTTGGCTGATCATCGTTGCGAAGTGCCAATACACGTTCGCATCCGGCTAGCCTCTCTCTCACATCTTGCTTGAGGACGGCCATAAGCCCACCATTCGCAAGTTCCTGCCGACTATGAGCGGCCAGGTTCTGCGTTAGTTCCATCGCCAGGTTCGCACTGACGTCACCGGCGATCAAGATCTCCTCGATCTCCTCCATCTGGTCCGCGGTCAGCTTCTTGCCGCCTTTGAGGACTTGTCCCAATGAATCTGCAAATCCTGAACGAGCCTTGCTTAGCCCCTTCCTTAATCGATCCACCCACGCCATTACATCATCTCCGGAGTTGACATACCAAGGATCTCTAGGCTGTGCTTAAACACGCCTTGTACCGCCGTCAATAGGGCGAGGCGGGCCTGCATCAGACCGGTCTCCTCGCCGAGAACACGATGGTTGGCGTAGTAGGCATGAAACGCGCGCGCCAGCCCAAGCGCATATTCCGCCAGTAGGTGTGGGGCAAAACGCAGCGCCGCCTCTTCAACTACCTGTGGGAAGGAGTCAAGCTGCTTAATGAGATCAAGTTCAGCGCTTGCCTGCAGTGGTGATAGGTCAACGTCTTGTGTGTCGAGTATCTTCCCTGCCTTGCGAAAGATGGAGGCAATGCGCGTGTGGGCGTACTGAATGTAGTATACCGGGTTATCGAGAGATTCCGCACGTGCCAGATCGAGATCGAACTGCAGGTGCGCCTCCGGCTTGCGAGCGACCATGAAGTAGCGAACAACATCTCGGCCAAGCTCGCTTGTGAGATCGCGCAATAGGACGAAACGCCCGGCGCGGGTCGACATGCGCAGTGTTTCTCCCCCTTCCACAATGCTGACAAACTGATGCACCGCATAGCTGAGAAAATCCTGCGGATAGCCGAGGATCTTAAGCGCCGCATGCATGCACGACTGCTCCACATGATGATCGGCCCCCTGGACGTCGATGACGCGGGCGAAACCGCGGCGTAACTTGTCGACGTGATAGGCGATATCGACCATCAAATAGGTTGGCCTCCCGTCACTGCGGATGAGCACGGAGTCTTTGAGTCCTCCGTTTTCCTCCGCTCTTAGCCAGATCGCGTCGTCCCGCTCGTAAGTTCCTCCGCGATCTTTCAGTGTGCTGAGTGCGGCGGCGATTTCCCCACGGCGGTGAAGGTCTGCTTCGCTGAACCAGTTATCGAATCTTACCCCGAGCTGTGCCAAATCATCCTTGATCATTTCTTTGATCACGGAGACGCCGCGATCGCGAAAGAATGTGGACGCCGTCTGATCGAAGGCAGGGTAGACATTCCCAACCTCCTCCTTGATCTTCTCTGCAAGCTCGACCAAGTAGTCGCCCTGGTAACCCTCCTCGGGAATAGACGCGCCCTCACCGAAAGCTTGACGATAGCGCACCCACAGTGACTGTGAGAGGAGGTCGACTTGACGCCCCTCATCGTTGAAGTAGTACTCGCGGATCACTTCGTAGCCGAGGCTGGCGTACAGCGAGGAGAGGACATCGCCGAGTACAGCTTGGCGTCCGTGCCCAACGGTGAGAGGACCGGTGGGGTTCGAACTGACGAATTCCACCTGCAACTTAATCCCCCTACCGATCTGTCTCGGGCCGAAGCCGCCCGCGTCCTCGAGTATCTCCTTTAGACAGGTATGGATCATCTCACGCTTGAGGTGCAGGTTGATGAACCCCGGGCCGGCAATCTCCACTCGTGCAAAGGCATCTTGCGGCAGAGAAGCGATGATGCGCGCTGCCAGGTTCCGCGGCGCGGTCCCTGCGGCCTTTGCCCCAACGAGGGCGATATTCGAAGAGAAGTCCCCGTATTCCGGGCGCTCGGAAGGATCAACCGTGAACGAAACAGGTGGAAGCTCGAGCGTGACCCAAGCATCAGCAAGCAGTCTTTCGATAGATGTAGTTAGCATAATGGCCTTATGATGGGGGATTAGAGCTATTTGTCGATGATGAACCGGATCCCTGTCTTCTCATCTCCTGCGATTGATATCTCCATGAACCCGGGAACGACCTTGATCGGTTCGTCTCCACTCTTCTTGACGGAATTCGGTCTTGAACGGGATGCGACCTTGAGTACATCCATAGGTCATACTCCTGCCCGGGTTCCTTCAGTGCAGAATTCACCCAAACCCAACTTCAATAGGTAAGTATAGCACCCGCCCTCATGGTTTCAACGCATGCGCGCGCGCGCTGAACGCGTATAATAATCAGGTATGAGCAAAGACTCCTTGTGGAATAGGATACGGAAGAAGCCGCTTGTCGCTTTGCTTGGGGGGCTTGCGATCGGGGGGCTTGCGATCGGGATTGCTATTCTCGTCTTAATCTTTGTTGTAGAGCCGGTCGCGACACCGGAGCTTGAAGGGACCGTATGCTACAGGGAAGAGCACTTTATTCTCCGATACCAAAAGGATAGCCCAGGGAGGGAAGATCACGCTGCGCTCGCCAAAGCCTTAGAGCGAGATTACGGGGAACTCCTAGATCTTCTCGATGTCAATCCAGATCTCGTTCCGGCTCCTATTGATGTTTTTATTCACGACAATGTGCCTGCGATGCAAATCTCAATTAGCAAACGCAAGAGCCCCGAAGCACGCACAGCCTATCTAGCTCCACTCGATCTTCTCATTGGAGAGAACCCGCGCGGACGCCTGGTCGAGTTACTCCTTGCTTTTGGCTGGGGACAGTGCGGATCGCAGATCCTCCATGCGGGAACAAAGCTATACGCAACAGAACCCGCGCGAAACTTTCATGCGGTGGTTGCAGCCCTGCCGGATCGACTCTTTCTTTCTCTGCCCGAATTGATCCACGCGGAGGAGAGGGGGCGCTTCCCGGAATCACTCTATCAACAGTTCGATTCTCCGTACTCCTCCGCATCGATCGCATTCACTGACCTCCGGAGCCTATTTGGGCTTTCTGTACATGGAGAAACATCGCCAGAGGATATTCTGGGGTTAGAAGCGGCCTCATTCGTCCAGTTTCTCATCGAGACAAAGGGAGGAATCCAGACCGTGAAACAGGCCTGGGGCAAGGGATCGACGGTGAAACTTCTCAATCGCATTGGTCTGGCGTTACCCGAGGAGATTGGAGCGGACTGGTACGCGGTAGGAATCGAAGAAGGGCGAGATGCTCCTGATCTTGCCTTCCTATCGGTTTACTATCTACTGGGAGGAGGCTTCCCCGATGCAGCGTGGACAATAGTGAGCAAGTGGCACGTTGAGGATCTCTCTCAAGACGAGATCACCCTTGCTACGCGATGCTCTCTTGTGGTAGGAGGGTTTACTGGAGCCCAAGCACTGATCTCGTATCTTGAAGAAGGCGAGACAAAGGATGATTTACAGGCACTCCTCACTCTTTACCACGAATGGACGGTGATAGAAGTTCCTGGCCTGCGAGTCTTTGTCTCGCCGTTGATATCCCAAGAGGACTGGCCAATGATCTCAAAGATCGAGCGCGTCTATCAAGGAATGATTGGCATGCTTGACCTTGCGGCTAGCGATCTTCCAGAGAGGATGACCCTGTTCTTCTATCCTGATGCGGAAACACGGGACACGGGAGAGTCCCTCATACCTCTATCTTCGGAGAAGAACGCTACGCTTCATCTGCTTCCTGGAAATGACGTTGCATACCGAATGGGAGAGGTTCTCCCGATTTATGCTTGGGAGAAGGATACGTACTCGCGGCTTCTGCGTGCCGGGGTGGCCATGACCCTTTCCTATGATGAGGATCTCCTTGTGGAAGAAGGGTGCCGTTTGCGTCGGGAGGAGCGGTGGTTCTCACTATCCTCGATCGACTTTGGGATGGCCTCTCAGAGAACCGTTGAGGTAGAGGCTGGCCTCCTTGTGCATTGCCTCCTTAAGACATACGGAGGAGAAGCCTTGCGCGAGATCTGGATCGCAACCTCCCCGTTGGATAGATACCTTTCGCTCGACACAGCGCTCGCCGAGGTGTGCACAACAACGAGAGAAAAGATTGAAGAAGCCCTTTTTTCCTCGCTCTTATCCTGCGGTAAATAATTGAGAATTAGGCGATGTTTATGGATGGGATTTGCATAACCAACAGATGATTGACAAGAGCATGCTATCTGTGGTAGAATTGCAGAGATTAAATCAGGTTTCGCAAGGCTTTCCACTAGATTGACTTGCGTGTTGTTGGAGGTGATGGCGCGCGCAAAGTGGGCATGTTGGGTCGATAGTGGCAAATGCAATAAGGGAGGTACAAGAATGAAACTTACTGGCCTTCGGGCACTGGTAGTTGTTACTTGTGTAGTGGCTCTGTTCTCGATAGTGGCTGTGGCGAGTCTGGAGACGATCGTCTCAGACGAACTCATCCCTGAGATTAGTGCTGCTGCTGGAATCGCTCTTGCAGGTTCCTATGCTGATACGATGACGGAAGCGGAGCTGGAAGCTCTAGCAGTGAACGGACGCACGATCGGTCTGCGCACCGCCGCAAGCGAGGCCCTTGCCATCCAGTATCGCGCGAAAACAGAAGAAGAGATCATGGTTATTCTGAAGGGGACAGCCGATCCGATGATCCGTGCCGCTGCTGTCGAACCGGCACTGATCTACCTCATCTCGGTTACGAGTGAGGCTGAGGACTTTAGTCTGACCGATTATCTCAAGGACATTGCGATCAATGGCGAGACGCACGAGATGAAGCTTGCTGCCGCCAAGGCGTACTACTTCATGATGCGTGGATCCTTGAAAGCAGAGGATCTTGAGGTGCAGGCAGTGACGAACGATAGCGATGAACTAGCGTACGCTGCCGGTGAAATCCTGTCCGGGTTCTATCTCTCGTTTAACCCCAAGACCCAAGCTGAACTCGAAGAGTTAGCGATCAACGGGGAGAGCGTTGGGATGCGCGTGGCAGGCAGTACCGCCCTCGCTACGCTTCTTATTAATTCGGACCTAACGACGCTCGACTTCGAGACCACGCTTCTCTCCATAGCGGGGACAAAGAGTGCCGAGTATCGTGCTGCTTATAAGGTTGCGCTGGCTGTTCGCTACGGTTCGTAGAAAGCGAGCTTGGAGATTGATTAAGGAGGTAATTAAATGAAAAAGCTAGTTTTAGTTATGGCGGCCTTGCTGGTCGTTTTCTCTGCCTCTGCCATCGTTATGGCGCAAGGCTATGATGCGCAGCCAGCAGACGCGAAGATCATCCCTCTCGGGGAAGAAGGTACCGCTTACGAGAATCAGGAGCCCGGCGTTCAGGGTGGCACAATGTACGTCGCCGCAATCAGCGACCCCAAGAAGTGGAACTATGTTACGTCGCACGAGACGAGTACTACACAGTACTGCTTCTTGATGCTGAGGGGACTTGTCGACAGTAACCCTGTCACCAGTGCGCTTGAGCCGGAGCTCGCGAAGAGCTGGGACATCTCTGAGGACAACCTCGTGATCACCTTTCACCTGCGAGAAGGGCTCAAGTGGTCCGATGGCGAGCCGTTCACCGCAGATGACGTCGTCTTCTCGTTCAATGACCTTTACTACAATGAGGATGTTGAAACCGATACTCGCGACATCCTGGTCCTTCCGGACGATACCTACCCGGTGGTAGCGAAGGTCGATGACTACACTGTGACGGTCACGCTGTCGATGATATTCCGCCCGATCCTTAGTTCGATCGGCGCACCGATCTTGCCGAAGCACGCGCTTGCCCAGTACGTGCATAAGTTGAACCCGGACGTACCGGTCGGCACGTTCAACTCCTCGTGGGGACTCGATACCGATCCTGCGGAGCTCGTTGGGATGGGTCCGTTTATGGTGGAGAGCTATGCCCCTGACCAACACGTGACCTTGGTGCGGAACCCTTATTACTACCACTACGATGCGCAAGGAACGCAGCTTCCTTACTTCGACAAGTATGTGGTGCTGACAGTAGCAAGTCAGGATGTGTCGCTCCTCAAGTTCCGCAATGGGGAGCTGGACGCACTCGGCATCCGCGCGACTGATGTTCCTATCCTCAAACGCGAGGAAGCGGTGAAGAACATGACCGTCCTCGTGGATCCGGATGTGGCAAATTACGGGACTTCGTGGATCGGGATCAACCAGGACATCGGCCTTGCCGAGGGGACGTACGAGAACCTGCGGGCCCTCTACCGCACGCGCGACTTCCGTGCGGCGATGTCGAACTTGGTCGACAAACAGGCGATGATCGATACGCTATACAACGGGCTTGCTGTTCCACAGTGGAGTCCAGTCAGTTACCTGTCCCCGTTCTACGCTGGTCGTGACTACTACGGTGGACCAGTTACCGAGACAGATGCTGTCGTTTTCGAGTACTCGCTCGATAAGGCAGCGGCTTTACTGGATGGGATTGGGATTATCGATCGCGACGGCGATGGCTGGCGCGACTACGAGGATGGGACGCGCGTTGAGATGGAACTGAACACCAACGCCGGAAACACTGTGCGTGAAGGGGTCTCCCTCATCGTCGCCGACCGTGCTTCCAAGATTGGGCTCAAGCTCAACTTCGTTCCTGTCGACTTCAACACGCTGGTCAACAAGCTCTTCGCCTCGACCGGCGAGATGATCGTGCTCGGACTGACTGGCGGAAACGAGCCGAATAGCGGCGCTAATGTCTACAGCTCGGGCGGAGGCTTGCACTTCTGGCACTACTCTGCGGCCGATGAGCCAAATGAGTTGGAGAAGAAGATCGATGGCCTTCTCGATGCTGCCGTAGGGACGCTCGACAACGACGAGGCGTTTGAGATCTACAAGGAGTACCAGATTACCCTGGCCAATGATGATCTTGGTCTTGTGTACACTGTCAATCCTGCGTTTACCTATGCCTTTTCCAACAAGGTAGGGAACGCGAACATATCGAGCCCCGTTGCAACACCGAGTGGCAATAACGGCCTGACAATGGATCTCTGCTTCTTTAAGTAGGGCTTGAACTTCCAGGCGGGGTGTGGGACAACCTGCACTCCGCCTTTTTTACTGAGGCGATTGTGTGATTACCTACATTATTCGACGGACTCTCTACATGCTTCCGCTGCTGATTCTTGTCTCGTTAATATCGTTTGCTCTCATTCAGATTATGCCTGGGGATTACTTGACCCGGGCGAGCATGAATCCACAAATTACGCAGGAGACGTTGAATCAGATGAAGGCCAGGTACGGGCTTGATAAGCCATTCATCGTTCAGTACTGGCTATGGTTCAAACAGATCATCACCAAGGGTGACTTCGGTACATCATTTGAGACGATGCGGCCGGTCTACTGGACCCTGTTCATGGGCGATCGGTTGATGTGGACGCTCATCATAGCATCGACTACGATGCTATTGACATGGCTTATCGCTATCCCACTAGGGATCTACTCCGCTACCCACCAGTACAAGCCGAGCGACCACACTCTTACTTTCTTTGGTTTCCTAGGGCTCTCCATTCCCAATTTCTTCTTTGCGCTGGTTGTGCTGTGGGTTCTTGTCGCGATCTTTAAGGTCGGTAATTACGGTTTGGGCGTGGGAGGGCTGTTTGATAATCGCTTTATTGGCGCTTCCTGGTCGTTGGCGAAGCTCGGGAACCTCTTGTGGCACATCTGGCCAGCGTGGTTGGTGATTGGCACGTCTGGTATGGCCGGATTGCTACGCTACATGCGCGGGAGCCTGCTCGATACACTGTCACTTCAGTATGTCCAGACCGCGCGAGCAAAAGGACTCCCAGAGCACGCTGTTATCTACAAACACGCGGTGCGGAACGCGATTAATCCACTTGTGAGCATGCTTGGGATGAGCCTGCCTGGCTTGGTCTCCGGTTCTCTAGTGACAGCGATTGTGCTCAACCTGCCAACAGTTGAACGGGCATTCTGGAGCGCCTTGCAGATGCAAGATCAATATGTAATTATGGGTGGCCTCCTCTTTTTCAGTTTATTCCTATTGATCGGGAACCTGCTGGCGGACATATTGTTGGCCTGGGTTGACCCACGGATCCGTTATGGCTAAGTTTCATTGAACAAGGAGAGAAATAGATTATGACGTGGTTTGGTAGGAAGAAGGACGAAGACAAAGAGATTGGAAAGCGCGAATATGTAAGCCTCTCTCAGGGACAGATGATTTGGCGTGCCTTCCGCAAGCACCGCTTGGGAAACATTGGTATGGTAATTATTATTATTCTCGTGGTAAGTGCGGTCTTTGCGGAGTTTATTGCACCATATGATTATAAGGATCAGTACAATTCCTATTCTTTCTCTCCCCCATCTACGCTCCACTTCCGCAGTGACGACGGGTTTTCCTTGAGGCCGTTTGTCTACAAGACCACGCGACAGTTTGACCGCGTGACGTATCAACCAACCTTCGTCGCGGACACAAGTACCAAGTACTACATCCGCCTCTTTGTTCGTGGGGCCGAGTATCAAATGTTGGGGCTTTTCAAAACCAATATTCACCTCTTCGGAGCTCGTTCAGCGAACGGAGACGACGCAATGATCTTCCTGCTTGGAGCGGATGGATATGGGCGCGATCTGTTCACCCGCACGATGATTGGTGGGAGGATCTCCCTTGCGGTCGGTCCGCTTGTCATATTGATTATCTTCCCAATTGCCATCGTCCTGGGAGGGATCTCCGGGTACTATGGAGGGGGAGTCGACATGTTTCTCCAACGGTTTGGGGAGGTCTTCATGGCGATACCGGGGCTCCCAATCCTCTTGGTGATGGGGGCGGCTCTATCGGGATTTGGGTTCCCTGCTACCATTGTCTTTCTGGGGATCATAGCGGCTTTGGCAATAGTCAGCTGGGCTGGTATGGCACGGGTCATTCGTGGGCAGGTACTCGCTATCCGCCAGATGGACTTCGTTGCCGCCGCAAAGGCGGCCGGGTCGAGTGACCTGCGGATCATTCTACGGCATATCACACCCAATATCACGAGTTACCTCGTCGTTGCAGCAACACTGACGATTCCAGGAATGATGCTCACCGAGGCTGCCCTCTCCTTCCTCGGTTATGGTATTCACGAGCCAATGACGAGTTGGGGACAACTTCTGAACGCGGCGACCAATATTTCGGGAATCGAGGAGCATCCGTGGCTTCTGATCCCGGGCGCCTTCATCGTTGTCGCTGTACTTGCCTTCAACTTCTTAGGTGACGCTCTGCGCGATGCAGTCGATCCGTTCACGATTGTGTAACATACGCGGAAACTTGCATCCTATCTAATCTTTGGGTAACATTGCCTTGGAGATTACGGTAAGGGGCGGATGAGTATGGAACGGATTGAACACACCTTCATCGAAGACGAAATGGAGCAGTCCTACATCAATTACGCGATGAGCGTAATTCGTGGACGGGCTATCCCTGATGTGCGTGACGGCTTGAAACCGGTGCAGCGACGCATTCTGTACGGGGTACGCGAACTGGGCCTCACAAGCAACAAGCCACATAAGAAGGCGGCGCGCATCGTTGGTGAGGTAATGGGTAAGTTCCACCCACACGGCGATACAGCAATTTACGATACCATGGTCAACATGGCACAGCCGTT
>Ga0222683_1000144_pt1 | contig 32413 bp, 21 predicted proteins | sample AntAcemetage1073_FD_179841 | JGI IMG/M metagenome (GOLD analysis project Ga0222683, IMG submission 179841) | Saline water microbial communities from Ace Lake, Antarctica - #1073 | ecosystem: Environmental > Aquatic > Non-marine Saline and Alkaline > Saline | place: Antarctica: Ace Lake... | reverse complement strand
TCAACAACCTGACTCTTAAATGCCTTGCTGAACTTCCTCCCGCCTGCCATGAACCTTCCTCCTCGCGACTCTCCAGACAATTTAGTGATTACCTCTCTCATTTGTCCAGTCGTAGGGGTTCACTCCATAGCTTACTACTTTCGGCGTGATAAGAGAGAAGCCGAGTTCCTCCCTAGGCCAAGTTGCCTCCACAATAGGCATTTTTATGCTTAAAATTTCGCTTGGGACACACTCGATTAATGGATGAGGAGAGTCAAAGAATTCGATCCGATCTAGTATCTCTTCGAACTCCTCCTTTACTGTTTCATAAGCGTCAGCAAGGCACATGAAGCTGAGTTGGTAAAAAATGCGCCCTTTGGAGAAGGACACGATGCTGCCGAGAAATTCCTCTCCATGAAGTTTATGGCTCATTTCTACTCTATAGCCCTTCTCATCACCGACTTGATACTCGTATAGAGCCGAGAGCCGCTCAAAATCATCGACTCCACTGCGGTAATCCGATTCCATCATCCAGTGGAAAAGAACGAGCGCGTCGGGATCTTCCAGGGCTCCCAGTGGGTAGCCTTTAATTATCAACCCAGCCTGTTCTTCTGCTCCAGACCCTTTGATCAGAGCCGCCCGAAGGGTTTCACTCTCGTCAGAGAGAGTGAAATGCCAATCGGGTGAAGACCACACAAACTTGATGTTATATGGCGGCCGGGCGTAGAAAGCATCACCCCATGCCAGCAAGCTTAGGAGGGGAAACGTTAACAACAAAACAACCATTATTTTTGTGAGAATTCTAACGTTAGCGCGCATTAGGGATCCTCTTGACGAATTCCTGATACCAGCATTCCCGTGTTTCTCTATCATCTATTCTCCGTGAGCCAATCAAAAATATTTAGAGCAAGTTGATTATTGTTCAAGTCGTTGAGCCACCCATTAGTAAACAGCATGCCATCAGCAAGAAATACTACTTTTCCTTTGCCAACATCTAGTGCAGCAAGCACTGGAAGAGGGCCAGAAGGCTCGCCATCCTCTTTTACCCCTGCCTCCGGCATACTTGAGGAATCAAACCATGAATCTGTTGGGCTATAAGCCAATATCGTGGCTTGGTCTGTTGTATCAAGGTAGGCTGCTTCAACTAAGGAAAAGCTGGAGATTCCCTCCGTTATGGGGTGAGGTATAGTATGATCGATTTGCACAGTTCCCTGAGTATGTCTGAGATCGAAGATACGCCCATTGCCGATGAAACCAATTCCGAAAAAACTGGCCAAGTATCCAACAGTATAGTCTCTTTGCTGATTTCCACTCCAGGTACTTTCACAGATTAAGAGGCTTCCTCCCTGTTCGACGTACGCGACAATGGCCAGCATCTCAATTAAGGAATAAGGATAATTGTGATCCGTGGTTAATATGGCGAATATGTCATATTGAGCGAGTTCGCCGAAGGTGATCAATCCGCTATTGAGAGAGTCGATCTCAAACCCATTTGTTCTCAATAGAGCTGCAAGATCTGAGCAGCCATACCACGTCAGACTGGAAATCTGATTATTCTTTTCCCCGGTCGGTCGTGTGACAAGGCGCGTCTCATCAAAGAGGATGGAAGGGCGTTCACCAGTTGGAGCTGACTCTTGTGGAGATGCACCAGGAGATTCTTGAGGTGCACTGTCTTCGCTTGTATCTGGCGTGACTCCCATGTCCTCCAATAGAGCGATTGCTTTTCCCCTGAGCTCGCTGTAGGGCTGATACTGGGTGAGACGAACCACGCGTTGCAATGCATCCACGGCAAGCCCTGGTCTTTCTTCCTTGGCGAAAAGAAATCCCAACTGGTAAAAAAAGGCCTCTTTAACAAGAAGGCGCTCTATTGCTCCGCCTTGCAGCCAGCTCTCCAGAGTTCGATCAGAGAAATCTACACCGGTGATCTCGAGGAGATCGCTGTAGGTATAAAACAGTTGTACGTGTTGAAAAGGAGATATGATGAGGGGTACCCATCCCCCCCTTCCAAGCTTGTCCAAGGCCTCTCTCACAGCTTCTAGATCACCAGTGATATCACGGAATCCAAGCTGAAGCGATACTGTTGATTCTGCATATTTTAAGTTATAGACCGCATAATCATTCTCAAGTTCGGCCAGGTAATGGATTTTCTGTTCCGTAAGAGAATCGATGGCGGATGTGTAGCTGGATCTTTTTTCAGCCGGCGCCAACTCGGATCCCGCCATCAGAGTATCAATCAGCATCCGATTGGCCCTTATATGTCCCAAATAGATGCCTATCTTCGTCACACAAGCTGCGGGGGCGTATCTCGAGTCAGGATGACTCTCTAAGAGCATGTCGAAAAAGTTTAATGCCCACTCGATGTGTCGTCCATCAGCAAGAGCCAGTACACTAGTTTCATAGATCTCCTGATCACGAGGCGTTTGCGCATTAGCTAAACAAGCAAATAGGGCCACTGCTATGAAGAGCAGAATTTGGAGTTTACTAACAAAGCTTTTTGCCGTCATTTCAACCTCCCTGTTGTTTTCTACAATTCCCCATCAAGTTACACGCAACCCAGTACCAAGATTAGGTGTAGCCTGTGGCGTTCATCACTTTAAGCTACGCGACACAGTAGATCCTTTTCCACGAAGGGCTGACTTAACTTAGCGCCTCTCTAGTGTACCCATACCCTCGGACTCCCCGCGCGTTGCCCACCAGGTAAAGCTGTAAGTCTTATCACTGACCGAATAGGTTCCACTCCCTTGCATTCTTCCGTAGGTAGTTTCCGTGCCTGTAAACTCAAAGGTGAAAATCGGCGAATCGGGAAGCCCTCCAGCTGTCCCCTCTGCTGCGAGGGTTATGATGCCACTCTCTGCTTGGCCATTTGTGATAGCGAGTAATACGTAGAAGGAAGGTATCGCTACAGCTATGTGCCCGATAATATCTCCTGGTGTCGTTCTTTGCGTTAGGGAAAGGTTGAGTCCAACTGTCAGTGATTCACTATCGTTTTCTCCAGTTTGCAAAAGCAACTCTCCTTGCCAGGAACCAGTAACGCCGAATGGCTGATTAGGCACTCGCATGTCAATGCAACCCACTAGCAGTAGGAAAATCATAGTCAAACCGCCTAGGACAATTCCTTTCTTACATATCACATTCATCGCCTCTCATGCTATCGTTCTACTTATTGCAAACGTATAAGATTAATGTTTCCATTAGTGCTCATCTCCAATCCATCAGGTTGAACGTTGCCCAGTACTGGGTGCAGCCAGTACTCTTCGTCACTTCAAACAGAGAGCCACGTAGGGCCTGTGCTTTATTTATACTGCAATTTTCTATATGCTGATAGAGAAAGATCATCAACTTATTAATAAAGCTGGATGAAACGCTCAGTAGATTGAAGAGAACATATGAACATCCTGCCTGGATGGGTGCTTGCAGCAGCGCTTCGATAGTCATCGCTATTCCACATTGAACGACAAAGCCGAAGTGGTAAGCCGGCCTCCCTGTTTAAGAAGGCCGGCATGAATTCTCTTACCTCGATTTGGAGACAGGAAGCACGTAGTAGTAGCCGCTTCCTTGAGCAGAGCCTACTGCAACTATGTAGTCTCCCGAGAAGTCAGGATACCACTTGATTACATCAATATTGCTCTCGCTACGACCCGTGGCCAATACTCCGTCATTCCCGTAACATAAGAACAGGTCTGGATTGAAGAACCCATCTCGATCTACGATGAAGATCCAATATACCCGGCTCGAAGACATCCGCAGGCTATGCAGGTTGATGTCCTTAGTTGCTCGCAAGTACCCAGTTGAGTGATCGACGAAGAGAGCGCCGATGTCGTAGTCCACGCTCCCGGAAGAGCTAAATGTGGTCTGCACTTTAAGGTAATACGAGCCGCCGGCCACTCGACCGTAAACGACTTCGTCCTCATTGCCACTGGTACCCTGCGCAAGAAGATTCCCATTACTACTGTACAAGTAGAGGTCGATGTCCCGCTCCTGGCGTCCATCTAGGAACGCGATAAACATGCCGGCATCAGGCACAAAAACCTTATACCAATCTACTGTATCCGAAGAATATGAAACCGTCCCGTTGGTAACTTGATTCAGATTGATTGAGCCTGCACCGGAGCGGTAGTCGTTGGATCCAGATCCAAATGCGGCGCTCCCCAAGAGCAGTATCACCACCATGGCAAGCCACAACCACTTAAACTTAGTCATTTCTGCACCTCCAAGTAGACAAGCCTTACGTTAGCTTTGTGTAACGTAACGCTAGAACTTCCTTCTTGTGAACACGTAAAACGCCCAGCGATGCTCTCTGGCTGCGAAACCTCTTGAGGGAGGTATTCTGTCTGTTTAATCCGTAGCTTCACGTGGTGTCACCCTTATCTAAGACGACTAACAACCAGCTATTCGCTTGGTTCCTCGTCGAACTCGTTACCCACTTCGCTTGGCTCCTTAGCAGACGTGAGAAAGCCCTGCTCAAGGGTCGCAGGCTTGGCGGAGAGTAACTCCTGCAGGGAAGATTCTATGGTGTCACTAGGTGGGTTAGGTTCTTCCTCCCCTTCTTCCGAAAAGGCGTTGGAAGCTTTTCCCTCTAGAGTTTTCCCTTCCGGAACAGATGTGTCCAGGAAGGAGTTGTGAACGGGTGTTCCCTTGTCCTCAAGAAGTCCCTGGATTGTTTGAATTAGTGTATCGAAGCTATTTGTTTGTGCTATTACAAACGTGCTTAGGGCTAACACTAGGGCCAATCCCAGAATTGTTGCTTTCCTGTGCATAATATTGATCACCTCCTTTTAGGTTCCACCCTACCACGAAAGGGAGGGTGCAGTCAAGTTACTGTAATCAAGATGGGTGACACCACGGGATGCTGCAGATTAAGGATGACTTATTACTACGGGCGATGCGATGGCAACAGGATCGTTTCACCAGATGGGAGAGCCTCATTAGGAAAATCTCTGTCAGCGTTCAAGAGCCAAATCAATGGCCAGGTATCGGGTCTCCCGAATTTGCCACGAGCGATGCTCTGCCAGGTATCTTCCAATTGGATGGTATAGGAAGATAGATTGAACCAATCTAGATCTCTTGGATACGCAACGCCATGGCTATTCAAGTATGCGGCTATTATCAATGATCGCTGCCAGGAATCGGTAATCCCCTGAATGTCGCCTGTAAGTTGTGCGAGCTCATCCAACGTTAGTTGGGAGGCAGGATCGAAGTTGGCGTAGATAGTGTCCCCTCCCTCTACTAGTGACTTCACTTGCCCCTGCAGCGTTTCCAGCCCACTAGTGATAACAGCTACACGCCCGGATGTAGCAGCAATAGGATTGTAGAGAATGGGAATCACTACAGCTAGGGTTATGGCAACTGTGGCCACAGAAGCTACAGCTGCGGCAAGAACCGGCCGTATGCCCGGCGCCGGCCATAGCGAGTAAAACCACTCGGCCAGGCGCACGCCAAAGCGTGGCTGCGTCTGTCGTCGGGCAAGTTCAACAAGGGAAGATACACGAGCACTAGCGCTCAATGTTTTCTCTTCCTCATCGAACGTCTTTGTAAGCGTTTGCCATTGTGTTTGACATTCTGGGCAAGTAGCAAGATGGGCCACAAAACGAGCATGAACCTCTGGACTCAGATCCCCGGTCATCTCATCGAAGAAAAGGCTTAATTCCGGATGATTTTTGTGAATAATGGGAGATGTTTCATGCTCTGCTGCTTTGTGTATGAACGCCTCGAAATCAATATTGTTAAGCATTTGTCTCACCTCCCGTGAGTAGTAGTATATGGAGCTGAAGAACCGAATAATCGCTCCCATTCTTTCATATATTCCTCTTCTAGGCATCTCTCGATGCGCTTGAGAGCAGTATAATCAGCGGTTCTGCTCTTTGCTGCCAAGACCGAAGCCAGTGCTTCGGGCCAAGTAAGGTAGAGGCCCATAATATCAATCAATCCGCAGTTTTCTATCTTGCGCGGATCGAACTTAGACGGCCGGTCCTTGGTTCCAACATGGCTGAACCAGTATCTCAATGCGGCAACCAGGTTGCGGCGCATGGCTCGACGTCCCACCCGTGCAATCTGGGCAGCCGCCAAGAGAAGTACGGAATTTATACGATCTTCATCTGATGCATCGTGAGCGAGCTTGGTAACTAATTGATCCAGTTCCTCGAATTCGACACTCTCTCCATGAATCAGCCGATCCCAGAACGCTAGTCGATCTTCCCTAAGCAGTTCCTGGTTCACCGCCACCTTCTTTGTAACGCCTGGAGCGCGCTTAAGTACTCATCATCCGATGCTTTACTAGGGGGCTGGCCAGAGATAGCGATCTCGCCACCTGTCGCAAACGGTGTTATCGTACCTATGAACTTCAGAGCCTCCTTGAAATCGGGATCTGATGAGACAAAGAGTTTGAGCAACGACTCCAAGAGTTTCCCCTTTAGTTTGGAGATCTGGTGGCACTGAGCCGGGATAAACCGCTCGAAGAAACAGTCTGTAACGTGGTGGATATTCTGGTAGACTAGAGTAAATGTCTCTTTAGAACAAACCTGGAGCAGTTCCCACCGCACCCTATGTTCAAGACAGAACTTTGCCCAGGCCAGTTTTGCGTGGCGAGTTTTATCTTGTTTAGCCTCGCAAAGGGAACGGATAATCTCCGTTGGGGTTTCACGACCGATCAGATCAAGAGACCTCGCGTTTTTAACCACAAGGTGACGAATTACTCCATTGAGATAGGGGAGGAACTCCTGATGAATCTTTCCCGCCTTCACTCGTTCGATGTAGCTAGGGATCATGTCCTTGAGAAGCTCAAGCCAAAGATCAGAAACCGTATTCTCGAAGAGTTCCAGGCGACGAGTAGAGAGAAGATCTACTCGTTCAGGACTCACGCGACGTTGGAGAAGACCTAGCTTCTCCATATGCAATATAATCCGCCAGCAGAGTTTGCGCCTGTACTGGTTCTCAAATTGGATTGCCAGGTGCTCGGTCCAACCCTTGCGATGGATCTGCCGCAACAAAGGATCAATTTGGATCGACTCTCGTTCTCCATTTCTCATCATCCTGAAAGGACTATAGATGTTTGCCTCTCTTACGTCAAGTGTCACGGCATTAAGGCGAGGGGAGCACTGCTCCCCTCGCCCATACCAGGAGGTTCTTTGATCCGCGCTTACCGATTCGAACGGTCATCTCTACCGACTGGGGAAAGGAGGGAACCCTAGTCGGCTTGAGGGTAGTGAGTCCTCATGGATGAGCACCATGCTTGGCGGATAAGAGATAGAGTATTGAGATGATTAGTAGCGTTTGTACAGTCTAACCGTGAAGGATCCGCCTCCCCGGTAGGACACAACTTTGATATAGAATCTTCCTGTCCAAGACGGAGTGATGTAAACCGTTTCCCCGCGCCCATTTCCAGTACTCGATGCAACGCGATTACCATTACCATCATAGAGATACAGGTCGAAATCAGCATTCCACGGACCGGAGAGGGTAATCTTGTACCGCCTGCCTCCGTTAAGGGTGGTGGTGAAGATATGAGAACGCCCACTACCCGACAGCCAACCTGTTCCACTAGACAGATAGGTATAACTTGAGCTTGTAGTAATTGGAAGGTTAAGAGCAACCGCCGGGATTGCAATCCCCATAACAACTACGACCGTCAACAATACCGCTAGTTTTCGCTTCAACATTTTCCAGCACCTCCAGTGCTTTTGTTTTGTTCTTCCAACTGTATATGTGGCGGGGAGCGCGCAATTCCTAGCAAAAAGCGATGAAGTGACCTTGCGAACGTGATTACCGCATCCAGCGATCACGGGTTGCTTGGGGAGGGTAGTTGGATTGACGAAGCGTGTCGCTGGATCTATGATGGGTTAAAGGATATGGCTGATGCTCCTTTGAAACTATGCCAGCGAAGGGATTTATGATGGCTTGATGCGCTATGTTCGGAGGATGAGAGCATGCAACTACGATGGGTATTTTTGGTAAGTATCTTCGTGGCCCTTTGCCTGATGCCTCTTTCAACATGGGCGCAGGGGAGCGGTCCTGAGACTTGGCCGATTGTGTATCAGGATGACTTTGAGGATTTAAGCACTGGGTGGGATGTGGAGGAGACAGAGTCTGCCACCCGTGCGTATGTAGACGGGATCTACGAGATCCAGGTAAACGATGATTGGTCGACCAATTGGAGTATGGTCCCTGGGGCCAAAGACTTCCTTGACTTTAGTGCGGAAGTAGATGTGCGGGTGCTGGAAGGCACTGGTGAGTTCGGGTTCCTATTCCGTTATGTTGAACGTGACAACTTCTATTTTTTCGCATTCCATACCGATGGCTACTATCGGCTGTTGATGCATAAAGCGGGCTCTTGGCAGATGCTTGTAGATTGGACCTCTTGTGAGGATTTCAAGGCTGGAGTGGCGAACCATCTCAAGTTGATCGCAGAAGGGGAAACGTTTTCCCTTCTGTTAAACGGGGGGCTCCTCACCGAAGTGATTGATGCCACCTTCCGCGGTGGGCAGATCGCTCTGTGTGCTGGGACCTTCGAGGAGGAAGAATTCACGGTCCGCTTTGATGAGGTCGTGGTGCGGGAGGACCTTGAGGTGCGAGCGACAGCCGATCGGGGCCAAACATTACTAACTGAAGGTGCCCAGCGTTACCAAACGTGGAACATCCGGGGAGCCCGCGACGCGTTTGAGGAGGCTTCAGAACTCTTTGGAAAACTTTCCTGGAAAGAGAAGGAAGCCGAAGCTAGCTTCTATCTGGCGGATTGCTGGTATCTGCTAAACGACTACCGCCACGCCGTCGAACACTACGAGAGATCATTGATCTTGTATCGAGAGATCGGAGACATAGATGGCGAAACCACCAGTCTCAACAACATCGGCAACTGTTATCGTTCTCTCGGAGACTACAGCAAAGCCATCGAGTACCACGAGGCCTCCTTAGAAATCATTTACGCGGTCGGAAACAGAAAAAACCAAGCCATGAGTCTCGCTGGTGTTGGCAACAGCTTCTTCTATCTCGGGGAGTACGACAAAGCGATTGAATACTACGTGAGATCGTTGAGCCTGTACCAAGAGATGGATGATATATACGGCGAAGCCATTAGTCTCAACAACATCGGCAATTGCTATCGCTCGCTTGGGGAGTACGACAAAGCGATTAAACACTACCAGGGATCGTTGAGCCTGCACCAAGAGATGGATGATATATACGGCGAAGCCATTAGTCTCAACAACATCGGCGAGAGCTATTGTCTCCTCGGAGACTACCGTAAGGCGATCGAGCACTACGAGAGTTCCCTGGCGATCTTCCGGAAGATCGAGAATCGGTTGGGCGAAGCCGCGAGCCTCGTGAATCTTGGTGACTGCTACAGGTTCCTTGGGGGTTACAGCGAAGCGATCGATTACTACGATACTGCACTGGTGGCCTTCCAATACATAGGGGCTCGCCTAAATGAGGCGGAATGTTTGAACTCCCTTGGCGATTGTTACTCGGATCTTGGCTACTATCCGGAGGCGATCGGACATTCGGAACAGGGCCTTGCGATATTCCGAGAAATTGGAACCCGTGCCGGCGAGGCCGCTAGTCTCAACAACCTTGGCAACTGTTACTCAGCTCTTGGCGATTACGAGAAGGCGATCGATTACTCAGAGCAGGCCCTAGCGATCCACCGCGAGATTGGGGCTCGTGATGGAGAGAGAAAGAGCTTGGAATGTCTGTCTGGTTGCTATTTTCAATGGGCTCAGTACCAGCTGGGGATCGACTATGCGCAACAGGCTCTGTCCATCACCCGAGAGATCGGCGTTCGCGGTGGCGAGGCATCGAGTTTGGGCTTGCTGGGCCGTTGCTACGACCAATTGGGGCAACATCAGCGGGCCATCGAGTACCATGAGCAAGCCCTAGCCATAGCTCAAGAAATAGGTGCCCGCTCCCTGGAGACGATATGCCTAGACGACTTGGGTGCCCCCTACCGCAAGCTCGGTGAGTATCAGGAGGCGATTACACTCCATACCCAGGCTCTTGCCATCGCGCAGGAGATTGGGACGCGTCCGCTGGAAGCGACCGCGTTAAACAACCTTGGGAATTGCTACCGAGAGATAAGCAATTACCAAGAAGCTCTCGACCATTTATCGAGGGCCCAGACCATCTTTCAAGAGATTGGCTCCCTCCCGAAACAGTCGGAGGGGCTGAAGGACCTAGGAATGTGTTACGAGGCAATGGAGAATTTCGCCCAGGCAATTGACTGCCACACCCGCTCCCTCGCCATAGCGCAAGAGATCGGACTATCCGAGACGGCCTGGAAGGCAAAATGGGGTCTAGGGGAGGCCCACTGGCAGCTGGGAGAGCTTGATACGGCCAAGACGTACTATAAACAGTCAATCACTGCTGTTGAGGCAATCTCCGGGCGGATTAAGGTGGAGGAACTGCGCCAGTCATATACTGCTAGCGTGCGCGAGCTTTACGAGGAATATATGGAACTCCTGATAGAAGCGGGGGAAGGGGAGGGCACGCAGGCGGTCAATCAACGATCACGGGCACGAGAGTTCCTGAATGCGCTTGCCGCCAGTCCGGCCGGTATCTCCGGACAGGCAATCGAGGAAGGTATACAAGGTAGCGTTATGGATGTGGCAACAATCGAGCAAAACGTCCAGGATACAATCAGTGCCACTCCACAAGATACGGCAATCCTAGAGTATTGCGTTACGAACAAAGAGGTTACGTATGTGTGGGTAACTCGTGGAGGTAGTTCCTACGGACCGATTCAGCTTCCACATGGACGGGCGGAGCTGATGCACATGGTGATCGAGTGCCGTCAACAGATAGAGAACGCTGACCCCATGGCGAACCGGAATTTGGCGATCCTCTACGATTGGCTGATTCGACCGGTGAAGGATCTTCTGCCACAGGCAGATGAAGACCCTCATGCCCACCTGATCATTGTTCCTTCGGGCCCCTTGTACTACCTTCCCTTCCAAGCGCTCATCTGGACAAGCGAGGACCGAACCGACCACAAATATCTCGTTGATCGTTACGCCATTAGTTACTCTCCTAGCCTAACCATGATCAAGTACGCTGAGGTACAACAGGAGCAAACTCCCAGTGCGGCAACATTCTTCGCGCTTGCTAATCCGGATACCGGCGACCCTGATATGCGGCTTCCAGAGGGCCAGAGAGAGGCGTACAGGGTTGCGGCTTGCTTCCCTGTAGCGGCAGTTTACGTAGGTGAGGAGGCAACCGAAGAGCGTCTATCCAGCGATGGCGAACAGGCTCGATTTGTCCTCATTTCTGCGCATGGGGTTTTCAAGCCTAATAACCCAATGCACTCCTATCTTCTCCTCTCTCCCACAGCAGAGAGCGATGGCAAACTTCGTGCTTATGAAGTATTTGATCTTTCTCTGGATGCAAACATGGTTGTTCTGAGTGCCTGTGAGACACTGCTCCCTTCTCTCAAGGATATGCAGAGGCAGGTACAAGAAGTAACGGGGAATGAAACGTTGAACGAAGGCCAATTGAAAGCGTTGACCGGCGGTGACGATCTTGTTGGATTGACGCGATCGTTCCTTGTGTCAGGGTCGGCGTCTGTCCTTGCTAGTCTGTGGAGCGTTCACTCGGAAGCTACGGAGAAGTTGATGATCTCCTTCTACCGTCATCTGGAGGACGATGGTATGGACAAGGCAGCGGCCCTTCGTGCCGCTCAAATCGATGTGATGAACACGCCAGACACAATGTGGAATCAGCCCTACTATTGGGCGGCGTTTAACCTGGTAGGGGATTGGAAATAGATGGACGCGTTAATATAAGAAGCTGAAGAAAGCAAAACTCCCCACCTTGTAGGCGGGGAGTTGCGGGGCATAGTGCTGATCTTACTCAAGAAGCTTGATGGCCAATTACAGTAGCATAACGTATGTTGCATACATCTTTTCTGCTGAAGGTTCAATTCGCTTCGAGTTGGATTCCTCATAGTCTCCTGCGAATGTCGTCATTCCGGCGCATGCCGGAATCCAGTGGTTCGCTCGTGGACACCGGCTTTCGCCGGTGTGACATGACGCTATTAGTAGCCCGACCGGTTACGACGGGGTAGTTTATTCTCCTCACTAGTCATCCGACATCTACTCCGTGAGATGGAAGCCGAGATTGGGTATTGGGCCAGTGTTTAACTGATATTGATCTGCCGTTTGAACATCGCTATTCCACGCTGGCATAGCGTTTGTAAAGCCAATATTGTTGCTTAAGATCAAAGCCGGAGGGAGCGCGGCATTGCTGACAAAATCGATAACATCAATACCTCTCTCCGAATCGGCATATTGATCGGCAGGAGCGTCTACCAACACGAAATTACCGAACGCGCTAAGTACGGTGTATCCCAGCTCCTGAAGAACGAAAATGTCCTCTTCAGTCACCGGGGTTTCGGTTATGAGAAGGACGGAAACAGTCTGCACCTCCGCCTTTGCTGCACGCGTTCTTTGTCCCAGCCCCACCGTCTGGAACAGATCCCAAGACATTTTCCCAGTATCAGGCGGTTGAACCTGAGCCAAGGCAGATACTGCAAATCCAGCGAGCAAAAAGAAAACCAGAAGACGTCTTAGCATTTGGATCACCTCTTGTAGTATATGCTATTGTTGAACTACCGGTTTTTTCTGGATAATGAACAAGATTCTCGATGAAGTACTGAACAAGAGAGAGTCAGGCAGGGAGGCATAAGCTCCCCGCCTGACTCGATTACATATCCGCGTTTACCGATTCGAACGGTCATTGCTGCCGACTGGGAAAAGGAGGGAACCCTAGTTAGCTTGAGGGTAGTGAGCCCCCATGGATGAGCACCATGCTTGGCGGATAAGATTGTTGTTAGGAAGAAGAGATCTTCTATTCGGTTAAGAGTGCTAATAGATTCGTCTCCGTACTCTGAGAGTGAACGATCCACTGCCCGAGCAGGAGGAGACCTTGATGTAGAAGGTTCCGGTCCAGGAGGGAGTAATGTCGACAGTATCCACATACCCGTGACTCTCTTCACTATGGTCAACCAAGTTAAAGTTCTCATCGTAGATCTTGAGGTCGAAGTCCGCCCAAGACGGACCGACAAGGGTAATTTTGTGTGCCCGCCCGCCACGCAGGGTGATTGAGTACCACTCGTAATCGCCAGTATAGCTAAGCCCGTCCGTCACTTGAGCGATAACGGGATAAGTTGTAGTTGCACCAGCAGGTAGGCTGATACTCATAATTCCCATGACCGCCACCACCGTAAACAGTACCACAAGTTTTCGTTTCAGCATTCTCCAGCACCTCCAGTGCTTTTGTTTTGTTCTTCCACCTGTATATGTGGGGGGGAGAACTCGATTCCTAGCAAAAAGATCGCAAACGGAGTTTACAAAGGATGTTCAGGCTCTGTGATCAGAGGTTCATCCGCTGGTCTCTTTGCTGTTGCGAGTGGGGAGCTGAAGAAAAGGCACTGAATAAAGCACCTCTCGCAAAGACACAGAGAGCGCCAAGGAAACCGCTAAAGAACATCACACAGCAAGCTGCGGAGCATTGAAAAGCAGGAGCCAAGAATCTAACCGGAGTAGATCGCCGACGTTCTGGGATTTATTCCGACCTCTTTTCCATACGAAACAGAAGCTTTCACCGCCGAGGACGCAGAGTATGCCAAGAAAAGCCTATTCGCGTCCTCGTGTTTCCTCCTCTTCCCCTTAGCGATCTTGGCGGCTTGAGTGAGCGCAGCGAACAGGCGAGAGGACAGCGTTTTGTCAGTTGCTGGCAGGATTTAGTTACTCACTCGAAACGACGAAGAGCCAAAAATGGAACATCGTACCTTGTGTGCGACGTTACTCGCTGTAGGCTCCCCAAAAGCACCTATGCTCATCTGAACAGCAACAAGGGAAGCCATCGACCCCGGAGCCCCAATCGATAACGAAAACGTATCGGGAATGAGGAACAAAGCCGGATGGCTTCCTAAGGCGTGTTCCCAGAGATCTTGCTACTCTGATGCCAGCGCCCGTACTGGATCGAGTCGTGCAGCGTGCCAAGCCGGCCAGACTCCAGCGAGGGCTCCAAGCACGAAAGAAAACCAGACGACGCTGACAAGCAGCCATGGAGAGAAAGCCGGCAAGAAGGTCGTTACTCCCATCCATTGACCGAGGATAGATGTCCCCAGGAAACTTACTCCCACTCCGATGGCAAGGCCGAAGATTCCCCCGGCCAAACCCATCAAGCCGGAATCTATGAGGAAGATACCAAGAACCTGACGATCCTTTGCTCCGATTGATTTGAGGATTCCTATTTCGCGAGTTCGTTCCAGGACCGCTGTGTACATCGTGTTCATCATTCCTACTGTGCCGACCAAGAGGGAGATGGCGGCGATGCTTGTCAGGACTATCTTGACCATCCCGAGAGTCTTTTGCACATTGTCGGCTAGTGCCTGTGTGGATATAGGGGTCATGGAGAGACCCTGGCGTGCCACGGCGGTATTGATCTTGGCAATGGTGTCGGTGACGGAAATCCCAGACCTGATTCTAATTGCAACTATGGACGACATGAACTGGTTCGGCCACAGGTCTATTGCTTGTCTGTATAAGATGAACACTGCATCATCGGTGTTTGCTAAAGCCTGGAACACCTCCACACTCTGTCCGCTGAGCAGGTCGCTCCTGAGCCCCTCACGGAATTCTTCCGACGGCGCGAGGATGCCGACGACCGTGAAAGAGGTGCCCCCAACGGTGATCGTTTCACCAATACTTACGCCCATTTCTTGCGCTGTATGCGCGCCGAGGAGAATCTCGTTGGTTTTGGTTGGATCAAGGCCGTGGCCTTGCGCTACCTCGAACCCGCCGAGGAGACCAGGAAACTGCGTGATCAGGTCTTGCGATGGAGCCATTACCCTGATGAATCCCGCCAAGTTGCCCGCAGCAACCGGGAGTACCTGTGTTGCAACCTGGCCGACCTCAGTGACCTCCGGAACATCACTGCGCAGACGAGTAGTATCGAAATCCCCGTTCTCAGTTTGGGCCATCTGGTCTAAATCGCTCTTTGTAGGGATCAGTGGTGAAAGAGAGTTGGAGCCGAGGTCTTCGCTCGGAACTTGGTCAGCCATGCCGATGTCAATGCCGGCTGGAGCCGTATGTTGCATGACGCCTACATTCGGCGTTAGAAGGATAACGTCCAGCCCTATGTCTTTGAACTGTCGCAGCACGGCATTCTCTACGCCTGTTCCGATGGAAATGAGGGTAACTATCGCCATCGTTCCGATAAGAATGCCAAGAATTGTCAGCCAGGATCGCGCTTGGCGGCTGCGGATATTTCTCCAGGCGAGCGCCGTAAGATTGAAGCTCATAGCAATACCTCCTGTTTCATTCGCTCTAGAGATTCGACGCGCTTGCCGTCCCGCATGCAAACAAGGAAGTCAGCAATGGTAGCGACCTCAGGGTTATGCGTAACCACGATTGGCGTCTTTCCTTCGTTCTTCAACTGCTTGAGCAGTGAGATCACCTGCTCGCCTGTCTCCGTATCCAGATTTCCTGTGGGTTCATCGGCCAAGACCACGTCAGGGTTATTCACGAGCGCGCGTGCGACTGCCACTCGTTGCAACTCTCCACCAGATAGTTCAGCCGGCCGATGATTGATGCGCTTTCCAAGGGCGACTTGTTCTAGTGCCGCTTGCGCTCTCCTGCGTGCTTCCGCCCGTGATATATTGGCCAGAAGCATGGGAAGCTCTACATTCTCCACAGCTGAAAGGTTCGAAATTTGGTTAAAGCTCTGAAAGACAAACCCAATCTTGCGCGCTCGCAACTCCGCGCGCTTGTTAGATGAAAGGTGAGAGAGGTTCGTACCGTCCAGTTCAATGTTTCCTGCTGTTGGTGTATCAAGGCACCCGATGAGGTGAAGCAAGGTTGACTTGCCCGACCCCGACGGGCCCATGATCACAACAAAGATTCCAGAGGGAATATCCAGGTTAAGCCCCCGAATAGCTCTCACCTCGTTCGCCCCGCGATGGTAGGTTTTGTCTACCTTGTTTAGTGTGATCATGACGCATCCTCGTTCTCAGAGATCCAGGTGTACTCCACAAGCTCAATCTTGCCCGAGATATAGACTGTCTCAATTCCAGGGGCTGCGCCTGCCGGTTGAGAGTACTCAAGCTGCACCCGAAGAGGGAAGGGAAGAAACTGCCGCACGAAAAGGTCATCGGCAAGGACAACTGTGATTGTCACGCCGGCCACGTTCGCCTGAGTATAGACGGCCTCTATCCCGGGAAGCCCGGCGACTGTCACTCGATCGCCTGTTTGGAGCTTTCCCCCATCTGGCAACATGTATGTCTTGTTGGGTTCGAGGACCATAGTGGCGAAGGCATCGAGCTGAGAAATGTCAAGCTGATCGCTCGTGTCTTCACTCATATACAGCCCAAGCCATTGAAGCGAGGCTCCGAAGAACCCGAGCCGTATTTCGTCGGGACTTGTAAGTTCTGTAGTCGTCGTGACAACCTGATACCGGCCGTCATCTGTTGGCGTAATCTCCGTGGTTGTAGTTTCAGCCATACCCGCTGATCCTGTCTCTGTGCGGTAGGCAAACCTGAGATGTCCTCCCGGGTACCCCCCGGCCTTCCCCGGCGATTGCTCATCGCCCCACGCCACTCCTGTTAATAAAAGAAGAGTAACTGCCATGAATACTGCAATCCATGTCCATTGTTTCCTCATTTTGAATCACATCCTGGGGTTTTTGTACGTAAAATCCTCGTCTCTCTCTTGTGTCAGCATAGGGATCAGTAGTCACAAGAGAGACACCTCTTAGTGATTAGTCGCGTCTTTTGATCCTCAAGGTGTAGTTACCTCTACCGCTATAGGGATAGACCTTAATATAGTATTTACCACTTCGACTTGCTATGAAGCACACAGATTCGTCTTGTCCGATACCGTTAGTGCCCGATGCTACTAGCTTCGAGTTGGCTAAGTAGCGGTCGCCGTTGAAGTTGTGGTAGATCTTCACGTTGAAATTCGAGGACCATGGAACAGACAGAGTGACGCAGTAGCATACTCCTGTGCTCAAATTGATGGTGTACCAGTCATAGCTTCCGGTCCAGAGGTAATCAGCCGCGTGACCAATGGTGATGTAGGGGTCAAGAACTGGCATTTGAACCTATCACCGCACTACCCATCACAGCCATCAGAAGAACTGCTGCTACCAATACTGCCATTCTTCGTTTCAACATTTTCCGCCCCTCCATAGTGCTTTTGTTTTGTTCTGCCAATCGTATAAGTGGCAAGGAGAGGTCGATTCCTAGCAAAGCGATCGAAAATGGCGTTTAAAACGGTGTTTCAGAACTTAAACGCCCAAGCTGCCTCCTGGAGTCCCGCTTTGCTTGTCAACACGTCAGCACGAGACTATGATACTGTGAGATGAGAAGAATACGCTGGCGAAGCTTGTCCCTATGGATGATCTTTCTTGTGCTTGCTTGTTTAACTGGGGCAGTCCTTTGGGCTCAAGGGAGTGACCCTGCTACCTGGCCAATCGTCTACCAAGATGACTTTGAAGACCCAGAGAGCGGTTGGGATGTAGGAGAGACCGAGTATGCCGCCCGTGCGTATGTGCATGGAGCCTACGAGGTTCATGTGAACGACGAATGGGCGATTGTCTGGAGCCAGATCCCAGGCAATCGTGAATTTCTCGATTTCTCGGTGGAGATGTATGCCCAAGTAGTCGAAGGCACCGGTGAATTCGGGTTCCTTTTCCGCTACCAGGATAGCGACAACTTCTACAAGTTTACGATGGGCGAGGACAGGCACTATCGGTTAATTCTGCAAGAGCAAGGGACCAGCTACACCCTATTGAATGGGCAGGTTGAGGCTAAAGACAAAACCAAAGCCAAAGTGCCGCAGGGAGGCATCCGCAGACTGAGGATTGTGGCGGAAGGCACTAACCTCTCATTCTTCTTAGATGGGAAACTCCTGGCAGCGTTCACTGACAGCTCGTTCAGAAGCGGGCAAATCGCTTTGTGCGCAGAGACTTCCAATGAAGCTAGGGGTGTTGTTAGGTTCACCCGCCTAGAGGTGAGATCCATCCCTGACCAGCAATCCCCGGCAGATCGTGCCAGGTGGCTGTACTCCCAGGGTTGCGCGCTATATGAGACCAATAGCTATGAGGCTGCCCTAGATCCCCTTTTCGAAGCCTACCAGCTCTTTGAATCGCTTGGATGGACAGAGGAATTAGCACAAAATGCTCATTTGCTAGCAAACTCACTTTACAACCTAGCTCGCTACCAGGAAGCACTGCCTTATTTCTGGGGTGCGGCGAACATCTTTCGCGCTACTAATAACTATTTAATGGCGGCTTTCAATATGTCTAGTCATGGTAACTGCTTGATGGACCTTGGTGAATACAAGGAAGCTCTTGAGAGCTTCCAGCAAGCACACTCTTTGTATCAAGAGGCTGAGGATACGTGGGGCATGGCCACAACTCTCTTGTATTCGAGCATGGCCTGCGCTGCCCTTGGGGACTACCGAATCGCAATCGAAGCCGGTGAAGCGACGATCGCTCTGTACAAAACGCAGAACGAGCTGCTGGAAATCGCCCTTACGTCAAATACCCTGGCTCTCTACTACATATTGCTGGGAGACTATACAATGGCTCGATGGTATTCCATTGAGGCGCTCACGCTCTTTGGTGATTTGGATGATCCTCCTGGTCTGGCGCTTGCCTGCGCTATCCTGGGTCACACCCACTTGGCGGCAGGAGAGATCGATTTAGCAGCAGAGGACTTTAAACAAGCATTGAGTGTATCTTCTACAGCGACGGATTTTCCTCTGGATCTCCATGCTATGATCCTCGAGGGTTTGGCAAGGTGCCTACTGGAACAAGAAGAACACGAGCTTGGGCGCAAGTGTCTGGAATTAGCCCAGTCCATACGAGAGACACTTGGGGACTCGAGAGGCAAGGCGGCCACACTGAGTAATCTTGGCGACTACTGGTATACACTTGGCGAGTATGCGCAAGCCATGGAGTACTACGAAGCCTCTCTCTCCATCACAATGGAGACCGAGGACAAGATTGGGGAAGCGATGAACTTTGGCAACTTGGGTAATTGCCATTCCAAGATGGCTGATCACCAAAGGGCGGTCGATTACTACAGGCAAGGCCTTCAGCTTCTGAGGGATGCATCAAACACTGAAGACTACATCGCGGATGCCCCCGAGGTCCTCTGGAGATTGTATTGGGATCTCGGCTCATCCCAGTATGAACTAGGCGAGCTTCGCGAAGCCGCTTCGGAGTGGATGAAAGCAGTTGATGTGATCGAAGGAATGAGGGCTATTCTTGCTAGTGCAGACATGGCATCACTCTTTATGTGGGAGAAATCAGGGATCTACCGGCATCTGGTGACGACGCTGCTGGAGACAGAAGATCCCGCGAGAGCTCTGTCCTACGCCGAGCGGGCCAAGGCAAGGACGCTTGTCGATATGATGGAGACAGCAATGCTCCAGCGAGTTGATGCCGTCCATCCCAGACTGCACCCTCTGGCAGAGGTCTTGGGCGAGCTGAGTGCTCTGCGCGGCGCGCCTATTGAGTCGTTCAGTTCCCTGATAGCTGGTTTCCCGATTGAATCAGGAGTGGCGGCGGCGGTAGAGCGTGTTCAGCAAGACTACATCGCAATCAGAACCTGCCTTGAAAGAGAATACCCAGTGCTAAGCGATACCTTGGCCGTGGAACCTACAGTGCTGTGGAACCGGGCCCAGGAAGTACAAGGCGAACTCGGAGAAGGCACGGTAGCACTAGAGTACTTCGTGACTGAGGATGAGACGATCGTGTGGGTAATCACCGAGGAAGGCATTCAGACCGCAAGCAGAATTGCAGTCACTAGGGATGAACTTACCGAACAAGTACGAGGATTCAGAAAGGAGATCGAAGACCTGCCCGTGCTGGAACAGACGGCGGTTTCTTACCTGGGCGCGCTGAAGAAGGGGCGCGATCTCTATGAGTTTCTGATCGCCCCAGTAGAGAATTACATCCAAGGGGCAACACACCTGGTGATCGTCCCTTCGGATGTGCTTTTTTATATTCCCTTCGGAGCCTTGGTTCACTGCCCGGGTTGTGAGGAACGTGACCTTTACGGTGGTGAGTTCCTGATCGAAAGCTATTCCATCAGCTATGCCCCGAGCCTCTCTTCCTTGTATTGGCCGTTTCAGGATGCAAGCGAGGGTTCATATGACTCGATCCTTGCGGTGGGGAACCCGACAGGGGACCTCACCGCCGCTGAACAAGAAGTTCAGGCAGCAGCAGCTCTTTTCCCACAGGGTACGGTTCTGATAGGAGAACAAGCAACTGAAGCCGCTGTAAAAGGAGCGCTGCAGAGAGCAAGCTATGATGTGGTGCACCTCTCCACTCATGGGCATTTCGACCAGGTATTGCCGCTCCTTTCTCAACTCGCTTTTCGCGAAGGTGAGGATGAGGACGGAGCACTCTACGCAGGTGAGATTCTCGGACTGTCACTTACGTCGAGCCTGGTGGTTCTTTCGGCATGTCAGACGGCGCTACCCCCTGAACTGACAGAAGTAACCGAGGGGCTAGTGGTTGGGGATGAGCTTCAAGGGCTATCACAAGCGCTATTCGTCGCGGGGGCATCGTCTGCGATGCTTACGCTATGGAACGTGAACGATGTTTCTACCAGCTACCTAATGCAGACAATGTACCAGCGATTGCAGGATGAAGCCGAGAAGAGCGAGGCGTTACGACAGGCACAGCTTTTCCTGCTACATGATCTCACCTACCGCCACCCCTGCTACTGGGCCCCGTTCGTGCTCTACGGTGATTGGAGATGATTCTAATACGAAGGCAGTTCGCGCTCTTCTTGTTCTGCGTCATGTTGTGTTCAGTTTCCATTTCTGCCGAGACTCTTCACGTTCCCGAAGACTACCCGACCATTCAAGCGGCGATTGATGGTATCACAGCTGGAGATACCATTTATGTGGCGCCAGGATGTTACGAGGAAAGGCTTATCATAGACAAGAGCCTCACGCTACGCGGAGAGGGAGGTAATCCTGAGCAGGTAACGATACTCGGCACGAGCATCCATGATTCAGTGGTTCGCATTGGCAACACAGACAGAATTCATGTCATTATCGAGAATGCGACTATAACTACAGCAGTAGAGCCCATAGCCTTGAGAGCTCTCCAAAACTACGCGATTGAGATCTCCGGCAAGGCCACGGTTACCTTAAGCAATATGCGGCTTCTGGACAACATAGGAGGCGTCTTGGTGGAAGACGGCGCAAATGCTACCCTCATGAACTGCACCATTTCAGAAAACTGGAATGGTCTAGAGGCATTCGGATTCAGTCATACCGAGGTGAACCGCTGTGCGATCTCCAAGAATGGGAACGGCATTGTGCTCGGAGGCTCTGCTACTGTCTCTTTCACAGATTGCGAGATCTCTGATAATCGGTACGATGGTATTCGAGTTAGCGACTCGGCGCAGGTGGCGCTCACGCGCTCCTCGCTCCTCGAAAACGAGAGCGGACTTGTCGTAGAAGATATAGGCCAAGCTACTGTCCACTCTTGTCGGTTTATAAAGAACCAGGATTTCGGTATTTTCGTTGCTTCCCAGAAAGCTAAGGTGAGTGGTACCCCCAATGAAATGAGCGGCAACGGTATTGACTTAGCGGGCTCGGTTTCCGCTTTACTGCGGACTCCGCTAGTACCGGAGATTGGTCAGATTCGGATTGAGGTTCCCAGCGACTACGGCTCGCTGCAAGAGGCCATAGATGCCGTAGCGTCAGGGGGGGTGGTGATAGTCAAGGAAGGGATCCTAAACGAAGGAGCCACGATTTGGAAACCGCTCACTATTGAACAAGCACAGTCACAACATGCCCCCCCTAGTGAGACACAAACCCGGGAGCTGACCTTCTCTGTATTACCGGAGACAGAGGTGAGCATCCACGACCACATCATTCGGAGCGGTGCTTCCTACACTATCCTTATTTACGGGGCATGCACTCTACATAATCTGTGTGTCATTGACGGGGGCTCACTGTACGTGCGCACGGGAGGATCTGCTTCGGTGCGCATCGAGCAATGCACCCTCGCGGACACCGGCTGGTATAGCCTTGTAGCTGGAGGGACAGCAACCGTGCAGTCGTCAAACACCCAGTTTTCCGAAATCGAGGAGGCAGGCTCGGCCCAGGTGACGCTGATAAACTGTAGTATTCGAGAGAAAGTGGAGGTAAGAGACACAGCCAAGGTCAGTATGGACCGTTGTGCCTCATCTAAGCTTGCCCTGTACGATTCCGCACAAGCAGAGGTCCATGATTGTGCCCTTCGTGGCGAGGAGGAGTACCCCCTCTTGGTAAAAGACTCAGCCATGGCTCACGTTGCGGAGTCCCACGTTTGCGGAGTTTCGGTTTTCAACTCTGGAGAGATCTTTCTCGAAGGATGCATGGTGTCCGATTGCAGGTCGAACGGTGTTCTGGCAACCCAGTCGTCAAGGATTAGCCTGGTAGGCTGTACTGTGTCATCCAATCAATCTCATGGAGTTCTTCTCGATCGTTCTGCGTTCGCACGCCTTACTCGATGTACCCTGACCGAGAACCAGCGTTGCGGGATCCGGATAGAAGACGGAACCCAATTAGAACTCGTAGATTGCACCATAAGCCACAACGAGAAGTATGGACTCCTTATTCTTGACTCCGCGATGGCAAACGTTGAAGTTTGTAGCCTTTCCGAAAACAGGTGGTCGGGGGTGTCTGCACAGGACTCCGCGGAACTTTCTCTTCTTGCATGCAACGTCGCCAAGAACTGGTTATACGGACTTCACATCACTGAGTCAGCTCTATGTACCCTAACATCATGCCACGTTTTGGAGAACGGGTGGCATGGCATAGGAGTGGGATCTTTTGCCCAAGTGATAATCCAGGAATCTACTTTATCATCAAATGGGGGTGATGGCTTGGCTGTGTGGGAATCCGCCAAGGTGGTGGTCCAAGAAACCGAGATCTCGGCAAATAAGGGAGACGGGATCTATATTGAGGCAGATGTACTTTTGCAGATCGAGGGTTGCTTCCTCACTGAAAATGGGGAATATGGCCTGCGTGCCTACTCCGAGAGCTGTGCAGTGACCTATGACCCGGGCTTTGCTTTTGTCGGCCGCGTTGTGGGAATACGTAATCTAATTCCAAATGAGAGCGACGAGAAGGCAAATCTTGAGGGGGACATCTGTCCTTACAATCCACGTATTCTAATCGAGGATGTATCAGAAACAGGAGACGATCAACCGAGTGGACAATAAGCAGAAGACGATGAACAAACAGACTCCGATCTCCTTCGCGACACGATTAGTGGCAGCATTCGTGGTTGGCGGCTGGTTGCTCGTTTTCCCACTTATACCTCAGGAGTCGCCGCCGCTAGCAGTCATACATGTCCCAGACCAGGAACATGGCTACGTAACCATCCAGCAGGCCATCGATGATATAGCGGAGGGCGGGACAATCCTTGTGGCAGCCGGGGTCTACAAGGAGAATCTGCGTATTGAGAGAAGCCTTAGAATCCAAGGCGATAAGGGATCTGAAGAGGCTAGTCGGATCATCGGATTCGTGGGTGGAACCCCAGTTATTTCCATTCACAGTGATGAAGAGATTCAAGTGGCAATCAGGGACGTGAGTGTTAGTGAGAGTGTCGTCGGAAGTCCGGAATCTTACTGGGGAGATGGAATCACGGTACAAGGAAGGGCAAAAGTTTTAATTCAAGACGTCCAAATATCCTACAACCATCGATATGGCCTTCATGCGCTAGACACGACCCACGTAGTGCTCAGGTCTGTTCAGGTATCTGGTAACGAGGGGGCAGGGATCGTTGTGGCCGATCGAGCTGAGATGTACATTGAGGGGTCGGATGTAATCGGGAATGGCTGGGCTGGTATTCTTGTGACCGGCGTAGCAAGGCTGGATCTCACACGGTCCAATGTTTCTGAGAACAAGGAACAAGGAGTCCTCCTGTGGGAGCAAGCTGAAGCCACGCTTGTTGGGGCGGGTCTATCCGAAAACGGTCAGACCGGCCTCGAGGTCTGGGACTGTGCTGCAGTCAAACTTGTAGAATCGAGTGTCCTTTCGAACGAGGAACACGGTGTTCAGATAGGCGAAGACTCTCGTTGCGACGTTACTAAATCGAGTATATGTTCTAACAACAGAGCTGGTGTCTACGCATATGACAGCGTTAATGTAGAGTTAACAGGCTGCCAGATATCTGAAAACCAAGATACTGGTTTCCTGGTAGATGACGAAGCGAGGATAGCGTTACACGACTGCACCATCTTTGGCAATACACACGCAGGAATCAGCATGCTCGGGAAATCTGTGGTAGACATCGCTAACTCTACATTGTCCGACAACGAAGAGGGCGTCGAGATGAGAGATCATGTAAGGTTGACATCCAGCACCTCCAGTATTTCCAGAAACAGGCGGCATGGTATAGATGCTTGGGGTGAAGTACACATCAACCTAGAGGATACAGTGATCGCAGAAAACAAGTATAGTGGAATCTATGTGCGTGGAAGTGTTCAGGCAGCCTTGAATCACTCCAGTATCCTCTCAAACGGCACAAACGGCATCTTCATAGTGGGCAATCGGGCGGCACAGCAAACGTGGCTACGCCTCCACGTTGACGGAAGCACAATTACAGATAACGGAAAAGATGGAATATTCATTCGGGAAAGATGTGGCGTACTGCAGGTTGAGCACACTCAGATCTCTGGGAATGGTGGCTACGGTGTGCACGCGTACTCATCGGAGTGCGAAGATCTTGTGACGGCTTATTGGTTCGTCGGACACGTGCTCGGTGGCGGAAATGACATTTCGGGCATAGATGAGCCCAATTGCAACAAAGCTGGAGATGTCTGCCCGAATTGGCTAGGGGTTCTGGAAGAATCGATCTCGGAAGAACTACCTGGTTCTATCTATGTATCGGCGCATCCAAGTGGTCTCTCCACCATTCAAGAGGCGATTGACAGCGTTGCTCAAGGAGGGACAGTGGTCCTGTGTCCAGGCATCTATAATGGCTGTCTGCACCTTGATAAGGACATCTGCTTGCGTACCATGGAAACAGGAACCGCTATGATCGATGGTAACGGCGAAGGCATTCCAATAACGATTAGCTCATGTACAGTGCAAATAGTCGGATTGACCGTGACAGGCGGAGACGACTATGAGGCAGTGCGCGTTGAGGGAACGGGTCAGCTAGAGGTGTTGGACTGCAGAATCAGGGCTAGCCTCGTTGGAATGGTAGTGGCTGACTTTGCACAAGCAGCTATCAACGGCACCGAAATTCTCGATAACGAATGCGGGATTGAGCTTTCGGGTAATACTCATCTGGAGATCGGCAACTCTTCAATCGAGAGGAGTGGCTTCGATGGTGTAGAGATTCTGGAGGACGCTCAAGCATTCTTTGATGATTGCATCATTGGGAGTAATGGCCGGCAAGGTCTCAAATTGTCTGATGCTGCCCAAGCCGAGCTAACAGAGTGTACGATTGAAGGAAACGCAGGTTGCGGCATCATTGCGCTGGACGCCTCCCAAGCACGGGGCTCTGCCAATCGAATCCGAGGGAACGGGTGTGCTCTGGTCGGGAATGTGCTCCCTGAGATGCGTATCCCACTCCGAGAGGCGAGCGAATCGAGAGTGATCTATCCATCCTCTGAGTATCTCACATTACAGGAAGCCGTAGATGCACTTCGGCCGGGAGGAGTTCTAGAATTGGAGGATGGAGAGCATGAGGGCGGAGCGACGATCGATAGAACTCTCGTCCTCAAAGCTAGGGGTGACGGAGCCCCGGTTCTTAGAGCCCCCTCCTGCCTGATGATAGTTCTCTCGATCATTGGCGAGGCTGAGGTGTCTCTTGACCAGGTGGCGATACAAGGAGGAGATTGTGGGATTGTCGCTAGCGGAGATACACGTGTTAGAATGGCACGTTGTGAAATCGGAGGATGCAGTTCGGCCGGTGTCATGTTTCTTGCTCATGCTCGCGGAACGGTAACTGATAGCTCGTTCAAGAATACTTACTGCTGTATTGCCTTGTATAGTGCATCACAGTTACAGGTAATGGAATCCACGATCCTCAGTAGTGCCATGGGTATCTATGGGACTAGTAATAGCCATATAGTTATAAAGGAATGCACAATTCGAGATAACTACAGAGGCATTCAACTTCGGGATATGTCCTGTGCGAACGTTATTACGTCTGTCTTTGCAGAAAACAACGTGGGTGTTCTTCTAGCTGATGAGGCGTCTCTCAACCTGTCCAAGTGCGAACTCATTGGTAATCACTAAGGGGTGGTAGTTATGACTCCGGAATGTGGCTTTGAGGAAAGTGCGTTCGCTGGCGTCGTTACGGGTTCGGAAAACCGGGCGCGGGTAAGTGTTGAGAGGAGCCTTTGTCCACCGATTGATGATCTCATATGGCCGGAGAAGTTCCTCGTAGAGGATAGCCGATGATGGAAAGCTCGAACATGAGGCGCAAGTCTGCGAAAGCGCGGTCGAGTATACGTTCGGTAAACCTACTACTCGCATTACTGGTGGTCTTCTCCTTGTCGGCTACGGCCGCGACGCTGCGAGTACCGGAAGAATATTCGGTGATTCAGGAAGCAATTGATGCTGCTTCCCCCAATGATACAGTCTACGTTGGGGCTGGCTGGTACGTCGAAAGTCTTCAGATCGAAAAGGCCATCTGCCTTGTGGGAAGCAATCGAACACAGGTTCTCATACGTTCACCTGACCCCGAAGACGATGTCGTTCTCATCCGCTTGTTGGACAAAGGAGACGTGACGATCCAGGGGGTCGAAGTGACGGGCGGTGATTGCGGCTTCTGTATTGAGGTTGGTCTCGGAGCGCAGGTTACGGTCCGCGACGTCGTTGCCTACGAGAATCGCTGTGGGTTGGAGCGCAGTGGCAATGGGGTTTTTACATTGGAACAAAACTACTTCTGTGATCACAACGAAATCGGTGTCCACCTAGATGGCGGTATTTCTTCTGTTCGAGACAACGAGATCGTTTCATGCCACACGGGGATACTTCTGACTGGCGAGGGAATAGTGGAACTGTCGAGAAACATAGTGGGTCTATGTGAGCGGGCGATTGTCGCAGCCAGCGATGCCTGTGAGTATTCCACCGAGATGGGAAGCTTTGCTGGGACGGTAGTAGGGCAACAGAATCTACTTTCAAGTACAGATACGCTTATCTGTCCAAACTACCCTTCAAAGCCCTGGCCTTATCACTTCCTTGTGCCGGCATATGCGGAAGAGATAAAGGAGGCACGCCGTCGGACCAACACTGGCCTCTACTGGCTGAAGCAGGATGATTTCCATAGAGCCGAGAAAGGATTTCTCGCTTGCCTCACCATCCTTGAAGGCGTTTCCCTCCCGGTATTCGAGGCAGATTGTTGCTACTACCTTAGCATGCTCTACCAGAATCAATCCTTGTTCCAGAAAGCAAATGAGTTCTGGGAACGCGCAAGGACGATATACGCTGATCGAGGAATGAAGGTAGAGGAATCGAGTGTTGTCCGGCAAATTGCTTGGATGTATTTAGAAATAGGTAAATATGAAAAGTCATTGACCTTATTCGATCACGCTCGGCTCACCTACTCGACATTCGAAAGACCGATCTGGACAGCACAGTGCGATGAGGGCATGGGGTGGTCCTATTTACGTCTTGGGTCCTTTGACCGTGCCATGGAGGTATTCGAGCGCGCCGAGGCGGCCTTATCCGATCAAGAGAACTGGCTCAGTGTTGCGAACCTGAACTACAGCATGGCAAGCACCTACTTGGCGCTCGGTTTTCAGAAGGCAGCGTTGGATGCCTTAGAGGAGGCCCGTTCCCTGTACGAACAAGAGAGCAGGCCCCGGGCTGTCGCGAATACAACCGTAGGCATCGGCAATGTCTATGGAGCACGTGCCCGCTACCAGGAAGCGCTTGCTTGCTACGAGGAGGCACGAGGAACACTGACGGAAACTGTTGGAGAGAGTGACGCCGCTGCCTATCCGGAGCTTAGCACCGGTTTAGTGTACTTCGATCTTGAACACTACACTGAAGCTTTGACCTGTTACAAGAACGGTCTGGCAATCATCGACCAGATTAAGCCGACAGAAGGCTGGAAGTTCTCGGCCCCGGACCTTCGTTGGTCGTTCTTGTTCAACTTGGGATTGTGTTACGAAAAACTAGAACTGGATGACATGGCGAAATCCGCTTATGAAACCTCAATCGCCGTGATCGAATCGATTCGCGGTGGTCTTAACGCCGAGGAGCTGAAGCTTGTCTGGCAAGAGCAAACTCAGCACGTTTACGATCGATTGATCGACCTTCTGTACCGAATGGGCGAAGGCTCTTCGGCGTTTACGTACGCCGAGCGCTGCCGTGCACGCACGTTCTTGGATCTCCTGGCGATGGGGCCGGTGGGCACGATCGAGAACGTCGCGGAAGAAGGCATCCGCTCAGGTGTCGTTGACACTTCTGTGATCAAGGCAGATCTAGCAGAGGTCGTGACGAGGCTTCCTAAGGACACCGCTGTCCTGGAGTACTTTGTCAGTGAGGACACCTTGTATCTGTGGGTAGTCACCAAAGACGGAGTGAGCGAGCCAATCCCGATTAAGATCGGGCGTGAAGTATTGATAGATCGCATCGTCTCATTCCGCAAGATGCTGGAAACGCCCCCCACAGGGGGAGTTGTAGCACCGAGTCTTGAATTGTTGAGTGCGGCACGCGACCTCTTTGACCTTCTCATTGGGCCGGTGGAGGAGAATGTTGCCGGGTTCTCGCATTTGGTGATCGTTCCTTCGGGACCGCTCTACTATCTTCCGTTCAGTGCTCTGTATCGTTGTCCTGGATGCGCGGAGGAGAGGGAGCTCTACGGCGGTAAATTTCTGATGGAACGATTTAACCTCAGTTACGCTCCCAGCTTGACGACGTTGAAGTACGCGCAGGCAATCGGTGCACAGACCTACCCCGAGCCCACGTTCCTTGGGCTAGCCGATCCGGACTCGGGAGACCCGACCATCCACCGCCTTCCCGATGCTCAGAAGGAGGCAGAAAGTATCGCCGCTCTCTTTTCACCACGAAGTGAGTTGTATGTGGACAAACGGGCGACAGAAGAAGTGGTACAGAGTTGCTCTGCAACAGCACGTGAGATCCTCTTTTCCACCCATGGGCACTTCAACCCACTCAATCCGATGTTCTCCTACCTTCTTCTTGCCCCAACTGAGGAGAATGACGGCGAGCTTTACGCTCATGAGATCTTCTCGCTTCCATTACGAGCGAACATGGTGGTGCTGAGCGCGTGTGAGACACTACTACCCTCGTTGACGCAAATGACCGATCAACTGAACAAGATTGCGCGTCGGGCGGGAGACGACACAACGCAGGAGCTTACCGAGGACCAACTAAAAGCACTAACAGCAGGCGATGAGGTAGTGGGACTCACGCGGGCGTTCATCTCTGCCGGGGCATCGTCTGTTCTTTCCAGCTTGTGGAGTGTACCTTCCGGTTCCACGGCTGCGCTGATGGTGGCATTCTACGGGCATCTGGATGATGGCTTAAACAAGGCGGAGGCGCTGAGGCAAGCACAGATGGATGTAAAAGAGGTTTATCCTCACCCCTGGTACTGGGCGGCTTTCAACCTGATGGGCGATTGGAGGTGAAAGAGGAATACGTTGACCTTAGATTCTTGTAAGGAGGGACATGGACACTTCACCGTTTGCAAGACGCGTAATTTGGGTTCTTGTTGTTGGTGTAGCAATCTCAGTACTCGTTCTTGGGGGTGCTGCAGAAGCGAAAGCGCATAAGACGCTTGCACAGGCGGACGACTACTTCCAGGCTGGACAACAGGCCCATGAGAATGGAGAGTATGACAAGGCAATCGATCTCTTTCAGCAAGCGCTGAGTATCTATCGAGAGCTCAATAACCGCGGGGGAGAGGCGGGCAGCCTGAATGGTCTGGGGGCATGTTACGAGAACACGGGTGAGTTTCACGATGCCATTGACTGGTATGAACAATCCCTAGACATTTTTCAGGATATTGGGGACCGGGTTGCTGAAGGATACAACCTCATCTCCCTCGGGAACTGTTATACTGCTCTGGGAAACTACCAGGAAGCACTTGACCTTCTTGCACAGGCCAGAGAGCAGTTTATTGCCCTTGGGGATAGTGAAGGCGAGTCTGAGAGTGTACGAGGCGAGGGGAACTGCCTACTTCGATTCGCTGAATATGCTATGCAGAATGATCCGCAAGAAACTCTTAGCCTACTCAAGCGTGCCCTTTCCAAATTCCGAGAGATCCACGATCAGCAGGGCGAAGCCAATACATTATTGTCCCTTGGTAATTACTACGATTTCCAAGCCGATAGACCAAAGGCGCTGAGCTATTTCAATCAGGCGAGATCCCTTTTCCGTAGACTTCATGATCGTGCTGGAGAGGCGTGGAGCATGTCTGGTCTGGCATACTGCTATCTAGGGATGTCCGAGTTTGAGCAGTCGATAAGCTTTCTTGAACAAGCACTCCAGGTTTTTCGCAGCATAAGTGACCGAAACGGTGAAGCAAATTCTCTGCTCGGAATGTCATGTCCCTATGAGAGCCTAGGGAAGATGCAAGAGGCGGTGGACGTTTGCGAGCAGGCATTGGTTATCTTTCGTGACATCCTCGACCTCAATGGCGAAGCCTCCTGCATGATGAGCCTGGGAAGTCTATATGAGGGATTAGGAGATACTGATCGCGCTGTTGACTATTTCCAGCAATGTCTGGCAATAAGTCAGGAAGGGGATAACCAATGGCTTGTGGCTCAAAGCTTGCTGGGACTTGGACATTGTTATGGCGATGAAGGAAACATAGGTCAAGCCATCGACTCCATCAAACAGGCGCTCGCTATCTTCCGTGATCTTGGATACCGAGATGGCGAAGGTGAGTCCCTGGTTTCATTGGCTTGGTTGTACGGCAAGATGGGGTACATTAATCGAGCAATTGAGTATTTCGAGCAGGCAATTGTGCTTGGCCAAGATACCGGCAATCCTCGATTTGAGGCGGACGCCCTAATGAGTCTAGGCCATTGGTGCGCCGTTCTGACGGATTACGTGAAGGCGATCGACTCCTTAAAGCAGGCGCTCTCGATTACCCAAGAGATTGGTGCTCTTGGCATGTCTTCTGGTATACAGCGAGAACTTGCAGATTGCTACCGCAGCCTTGGGCAGTTAGAGGAAGCGAAGGAGCAGTATAAGGAGGCAATTGAGGGGATAGAGAAGATTTTTGGTGGGTTAGAGATGGAAACACTTCAATCATCATTCTTTGTCAGGGTCAAGGAAGTGTACGAGGAATACCTCCACTTGCTGCTTCAGATGCACCAGAAGGAAGATACATTGTCAGTAGCTGAGCGGTGTCGTGCGCGTACATTCCTGGGCTTGGTTGCAGAAAAGGGAGAAGATGTTCTGCAGAATGTCCCTGAGGAAGGAATCCGGACGGGGGTAGTAGCTCCAGAGATCATCGATCGAGACTTGCAGGAAGTGGTGGCATCGCTTCCTGCGAACACTGTAGCCTTAGAGTACTTCGTTACCAACGATGCAACCTACGTGTGGGTGATTAAGGAAGGTGTAGTAGAAGGACCAATCGAGATTCATCATGGCCGTGAGGAGCTCATGGAGAAGGTGATTGAGTGCCGACAGCGGTTGGAGAGAACGGATCTGATGGCCAATCGAGATCTGGCAATCCTTTACGACTGGCTGATCCGTCCAGTGGAAGACCTTCTACCCACGGGAACCCAAGAGAACTCTCCTCACCTGGTCATTATTCCTTCGGGACCACTCTACTACCTCCCGTTCCAGGCATTGCTAGGGACGAGTGCGGATCGCAGTGAGCAGTTTCGACTGATTGAGCGGTACGTTGTCAGCTACTCTCCCAGCCTTGTTATGCTGAAGTACGCAACTGCAAACGATGTTCGAACATCCGATGCAACAGTCTTCCTGGGGTTGGCAGATCCTGATCCCGGTGATCCTAGTTTAAGATTACCTGATGCCCAGGACGAAATTGCTCAGGTAGCCAAGATGTTCACTGATTCGAAGGTGTACGTGGGAGCGGAAGCAACAGAATCAGTTCTTCAGGAGAAAGCTCAGCAGGCAAGTTATGTATTGATCGCAGCACACGGCAAGTTCAATCCTCAAAATCCGATGTACTCGTATCTGCTTCTTACTCCGACACAAACTAGCGACGGGAAGCTGAATACTTACGAAGTATTTGGACTTGGACTACACGCCGAGATGGTTGTATTGAGTGCCTGTGAGACATTGCTTCCGGCGGTAGAGGAACTGAAGGTCGAAGAGCGCTTGACCCGTGGGTTAGGCACGGATGCTCCGATTGAACTCACAGAGGAGCAGCTTGAGGAGCTGACACGTGGGGATGAGGTTGCAGGACTAACACGGGCGTTCATTGCTGCGGGAGCATCGAGCGTGGTGTCGAGTCTGTGGAGTGTACCCTC
>Ga0222683_1000137_pt1 | contig 33483 bp, 30 predicted proteins | sample AntAcemetage1073_FD_179841 | JGI IMG/M metagenome (GOLD analysis project Ga0222683, IMG submission 179841) | Saline water microbial communities from Ace Lake, Antarctica - #1073 | ecosystem: Environmental > Aquatic > Non-marine Saline and Alkaline > Saline | place: Antarctica: Ace Lake... | reverse complement strand
AGGCCTTAAAGAGATTTTTTGGCTATACTCTGGTAGAGGCAACTCTTCGTACGGGTAGGACTCATCAGATAAGAGTACACCTGGCTTTTATTGGCCATCCCATCGTTGGTGATCAGTTATACGGCCACAAAAAGCAAGGATTAGATATCAGCAGGCAAGCCTTACATTCTCATATTTTAGGTTTTGTACACCCTTCAACCAAAAAATATATGGAATTTAGTGCCCCTCTACCCAAAGATATGCAGGAAATAATTGATTATTTAGAAAGAGATAAAAAATAGAGAAATATAATAAGGGTTGTTTTTTTTTATTTTTGAGAGACCTTCTTCATGTTTCTGATTTCTTCCAAATCTATTTTTATCCAAAGACTCTTTTCTTGAGAATAAATAACCATTCCGGGCTTAGCGTTTTTAGGTTTTTTCACATATTTTTTAAAAGTATAATCTACCAACACTTTATTATCTTTTTTAGCTTTACTAAAATAAGCGGCTAAATTTGCAGCCTGGATTAAGGTGCCAAGCGGAAGAGATTGTTTACTCCCTTTATTTTTAATAATAATATGAGACCCATGAATGTTTTTTGCATGAAGCCAGGTATCATTGCCGGAAGCCAATTTAAAGCTTAAAAAATCATTTTGCAGGTTATTTCTACCTACGTAGATTTCCCAGCCATCTTTAGAGATATATTTATTAGGCCGTAATCTATTACTTTCTTTTTTTGCTTTTTTAAGAGGAGCAGTGGCTTTCTTTGCCCATCCTAATTTGGTCAATTTATTATAGATTTTATGCAGATGAGAAAGTGAGTTACTATTTTGACTGTATAGTTTCTGAAGTTCAAATAGTTGGTCAAACTTTAGCTGATTATTCTTCAATTGTTCTGAAATAATCTGAAAACTATCTTTGGTTTTCCGGTATTTTTTAAAATATAACCGGGCATTCTCTAAGGGAGTTAATTTATCGTTTAGCGGGATGGTTATGTTCTCCTGCTGAGGAGAATAATAGTTGGTGACGGTAGTCTCCCGATCTCCTTTTTTAATGCCGGCAAGATTTGCTTTTATTAGCTCCCCATTTACCTTATATTGCTTACAATTTACTACTTCTTCCAGTTTTTTTTGATAGTCCTTTATCTTATTGCTTATTTTAACTATATTTTTTTTGATTATCTGCTCTAACTTATTTTGCATAGATAAAGTTTCCCGTTCTTTTCCCAGCTCAGCGAATAAAGATTCTAAACACGAATTAGCTTTATTAAAAGTTCGCTTGTAGTATTTTGGAAACTGTACTGAATGGATTATAGACCAAGCTTCTATCTTTTTAGATAAAGGATTTAAAAAGAAGGCAGGCTGAAAATTATAATTTTTAATATTAGTTATGATTTTATCAAAAGAAGCCCAGAGCATTTCTAAATCTGCCACGGATGCCTTAGATACATTCATTTCCGGGGATAAATTTACCTGAAGAACTACTTCTTTTGCGCTCTGAGGGCTTATGCCTATAAAACTATTCTGTATCATCTTCCACAAGTTTAAATCTTTATTTTCTGAAGATGTGGAATAAAAAATATTAAGGAAATCTTCCCGGTTGATTTTTAAAGGATTTAATTTATTTTGAGAAGGAGGGAGGATATATAGCTTTCCGGGCATAATTTCACGGTATCTGCTGATATTAGAATCTATTAATTTTATACTGGTTTCTATAGTTTTACCTTCTTTAAGAAGAATTATGTTGCTGTGTTTACCCATAAATTCCACTACCAATATTTTATTTTGCACCTTACCAAATTTTTGGTAAGGTCTGATAATAAAATGTAAAATACGGTCAAAATTGGAGTGTTCGATATCTAATATTTTCCCTCCCTTTAGCTGATTTTGTAGGAGAGCTAAAAAGGGGGAATTGATAGTTTTTTGTTTGTTTTCTAATTCGGTAAAATAAATTTCCGGAAGCGATGGGTCAATGGAAATATGGATATAAAAGGTTTCGCTTTTTTTATTTGAGTCATTTAAGGTAAAAAGTTTATCAGGTTTTACTTCAATAATAATATTATATTTTTTAGTCTGAATCAGGTTTTTTATCTTTCCATCTTTAAATTTTTCCAGAAGTTCTTTTCTCATTGCCTCTAAAGCGATACTGTCCAGGGACATATTAATCTCCTTGCGGATATATTGGTGCAAATTTTAGTGGGGTAGTTAAGTAAAGAAAAGAATACTTATTGTTTTTACTTTTCTATCTTCTTTTCCTATGCTACCTTTATTTGTTTTTGCTTGATATCCGATACTATATACTTTCTTTTATTTAACTTTAATATAATCTATTATAAAGGTATAATCAAGAAAATAAAAATAACACAGAGACCATCAATCGTCATTTTCCTTACGATTAATTCAATTGATCAATTGGTAAATTGATTATTACGACATTATTACGAAATTATTTGACAAGCAGCAAGTATTACCATAAAATTAGTGTGAACTTTCTAATTTTTAAAATATAACAAGCATAAAGGGGAGTAAAGTTGATTAAAAGTATGACTGGTTACGGTGTGGGAAGGGTTAAAGCAGAAGATGGAGAATGTCTGGCAGAGATAAAAAGTTTAAACAATAAATACTGTGATATAAATATAAAAAATAATTTTCAATCTTTGGAAATTGAACAAAAAATGGAAAAGTTAATAAAAAACAAGGTTTCAAGGGGAAAGATTAATATTTTAGTAAAGGTTGAAAACTACGGCCTAACCGAGGAGAAGATAATATTAAATGAAGATATAGCCGATTCCTATTACAAAAATTTAGAAACCTTAAAAAAGAAGTATAAATTAAAAGGAGAAATAAGCATAGATTCTATGCTTAAGTTCAAGGATATATTTAGAATAATAAAAGAAGAAGAGAGTACCAAGATATGGGTGATGGTAGAAAAAGCCACGAATCTTGCCTTAGATTCTTTGTTGAAAATGAGGGTAAGAGAAGGCAAGGTTCTTGTTACTGATATCCGAAAAAGAGTCAAAAAACTACAAAAGTTGATAGGTAAGGTTGAGAAATTTTCGAAATCGTCACCGATCGACTATAAAGATAAATTATTAAATAAGATAAAGAATTTGATTGATGGCCTGAATGTTGATGAGGGAAGAATCGAATTAGAAGCGGCAATATTCGCCGAAAAGACGGATATCACCGAAGAAATTATCAGACTAAAGAGCCACCTTATCCAATTTGATGATCTATTAAATTCTCAGGAATCCGTGGGAAGAAAGATGGATTTTTTAACCCAGGAGATAAATCGGGAGATAAATACTATCGGGTCGAAGACTAATGATATAGAGGTAACCTCATTGGTTGTTTTGGTAAAGAGTGAATTGGAAAAGATCAGAGAACAGGCTAGAAATATAGAATAATAGAGGACAGAATATGTTGAATGATTTAGTGAATATAGGTTTTGGGAATTATATAAATTCTACTAGAATTATAACTATTTTAAGCCCGGATTCCGCACCACTGAAAAGGTTAAAAGAGGAAGCAAGGGTAGAGAAAAAGTTGATTGATGCTACCTATGGGAGGAGAACAAGAGCCATAATAATTACTGACAGCAACCATGTAATTTTATCTTCTATTCAACCGGAAACTATTGCCCATAGATTTGCCGATTATAACGGACAAAATTTCAAATTAAAAGAAAATATTGAAAATAGGAAATTATAATTATGACTGGTAAGAGTAAGGATTTGCCATCTTTTATCTCTAAGCGAGATACGACATCCGACATGCAATATACGAAACAAGGCAGGGGTTTGCTGTTTGTTATCTCTGGTCCATCGGGTGTAGGTAAAGGTACTTTAAGAAAAAAGGTGTTTAATATTTTCCCTGATTTAATATATTCCGTGTCGGTGAATACCCGCACTCCCCGAAAAGGTGAAATAGAAGGAAAGGATTATTATTTTGTAACAGTAGATGAATTCAAAAAAAGGATAATAGAAAATAATTTTGTAGAGTGGGCTATTGTTCATGGAGATTATAAGGGCACACCTATAAAATTTTTAATGGAAAAACTTCAAAAAGGGAAAGATGTCCTGCTGGAATTAGATGTTCAGGGTGCCATGCAGGTAAAGAAGAAGTTTTCTGATGGTATTTTCATTTTTATAGCTCCTCCAAGCTGGAAGGATTTAGAGGATAGATTACGAAAAAGAAATACTGAAGGAGAAAAGGCACTGGAAAAAAGATTAAAAGATGCTTACATTGAAATAAAATATAAAAAAAATTATAATTATCTAGTAGTAAATGATAATATAAAAACCGCTCTAAAAAAATTAGAGTCTATAATAATTGCCGAAAGATGTAAAATGGCAAATTGTAAAAAATAAATTATGATTATAAAGTTCTAAATACTATTTTTTAACAAGGGGAAGGATGAGGAAGGAACATGGAAAATAATAAATATTTATTATCAGTGATGTTAGCAAAAAGAGTAAAAGAGTTAGAAAAAGGGGCTAAACCTCTAGTGGAGACCAAATACAAGAAGCCTATGATGATTGCCTTAGAGGAGATAAAAGCAGGAAAAGTATTCATAAAGGAGAAAAAAGAATCTCTAAAGTCCGAAGATGTATTTAAAAAAGAAGAGGATTCCGTGAAAATAGAAGAATCTGTAAAACCTGAAGAATTATCTGATGAAGTTAAAAAACCTAAAAAATCTAAAGGCATATCTAATAAAGTTAAAAAACCAGTAGAAATTGAAGAGATATTTAATAAAGATGAAGAATCTGGAAAGTCTGAAGGCTAATTAATTGATAGGCGTCTTGCCTATCAATTAGTCGTTAGTCGTTAGTGAATAGTCGTTAGCATTAAATACAAGATGCAAATTCACAGTTTTTAGTTTACTGATTTTGGTTTTCGCTACTTATCACTTATTACTCATTACTTATCACTATAAATGATATACGCTGTATACTATACAACAACGCGATACGCAATACGATATACGAGATATAAAGAGGTAAATAAAGTGTTAAAAGGGAAGAAAGTACTCCTGGGAATTACCGGAAGCATAGCTGCTTATAAAGCGGCGGGGGTAGTGAGTTTATTGAAGAAAAGAGGGGCAGAGGTTTTTGTAATTATGACTGAATCTGCCATAAAATTTATTCAGCCTTTAACCTTTTCTACTCTTTCCGGAAATCCGGTAATAGATAATATATTTTCTACAAACGATAAGATGGTAGTAAAACATATCTCTCTTGCCGAATGGGCTGATATAATATTGATTGCTCCTGCTACGGCAAATATTATCGGTAAAGTTGCCAATGGTATTGCCGATGATATGTTAACTACCACAGTGATGGCTTTCAAAGCGAAGGTCATCTTTGCCCCTGCAATGAATAAGAATATGATATCTAACCCCCTATATCAGCAAAATATAGAAAAATTAAGCGCCTTGGGATATGAGTTTATCGATTCAGAATATGGCCAATTGGCTTGCGGCGGAATAGGTGATGGCAGATTAGCAAATACCGAAGATATAGTAGATACAGTTGAGTACTCTCTAACCTTTAAAAATGATTATCAGGGCAAGACGATATTGGTTACTGCTTCCTGTACTAGAGAACCCATTGATAAAGTAAGATTTATTTCTAACTATTCTTCTGGCAAGATGGGGTTCGCTTTGGCAAAGATTGCTCGGGCCAGAGGGGCAAGGGTTATTCTGATAACCGGGCCAACCTTTTTAACCGCTCCCAAAGGGATTACCATAATTTCAATTGAATCTGCGGAAGAAATGAAAAAAGAAGTTTTTAAACATTTTTCTAAGGCAGATATAATTATTTCTGCTGCCGCAGTGGCCGATTTTCGTCCCAGAAGAGTATTTAACGGGAAGATTAAAAAAGAAAAGAGTGAAGAACTGCTTATCGGGCTGGAAAGAACTCCGGATATCCTCCATGAATTAGGAAAGAAAAAAGGAGATAAAATATTAGTCGGATTTGCCGCCGAAACAGATAATTTGGCTGACAATGCCCTTAAAAAATTGAAAGAAAAAAGATTAGATTTAATTGTTGCTAATGATATATTGGCAAAAGATGCCGGATTTGGCTCAGATAAAAATAGAGCCAGACTGATAAACAGCAAAGGAACCACCAGAAAATTATCCCTGATGTTAAAAAATGATATGGCAGAAAAAATCTTAGATGAAATCATAAAAATAAAGTGAATAATGTGATCAATGAGTTTATTAATATACATAGTGAAAAAAAATATGCCGAAATAGTAATCCTGGAATATAATTTTAATAAAATATTTCACTACCGTATTTCTCAGGACTTAAAAGGCCGGATATCCCTCGGCTCGAGAGTTAGTGTGCCTTTTCGGGGTAAATTGACTACAGGATGCATAGTGGGATTTTTAGCAAAATCGGATGTTAAAAATTTAAAAGATATTGTGCAAATAATCGACAAAAAACCTCTACTTACTCCCCAAGTAAGAAGATTAACCAAATGGATTTCGAATTATTATCTTTGTTCCTGGGAAAAGATCTTAAATTATGCTATTCCTAAGACCCGTAAGGCCTGGCTTAAGAAGTTCGATATAATAGATATTTCATCCCCAGAAAACCCTCGGCTGCCCAAAGATGATAAATCCACAGATAATGAAGTTATGTTTTCTGCAGAAGAAATAAAAGAAATACCCTCCTTAAAAGATATAGAAAATATTATAAATAATAGAAAGTTTCAGACGATTTTAATTCGCGGAAACGATTTTAACAGAAGGATGAAAATATATTTAAGTTGTATCCGAAAGACTCTAAAAGAGGGGAGACAGGCTATTATATTAGCTCCTAGCGAATCTCATCTATCGGAATTAGCCGGTCTGCTGGAAAAAGAATTTAAGGATAATATGGTAGTCTTTGATGAAAAAATAGACCAGAAGGCCAAATATCAGAAATGGATTAAAATAAGGAATTCCCAGGTAAATATAGCCCTGGGGATGAGGTCATCCATCTTCGTCCCCTTTGACAAATTGGGATTGATTATCGTGGAGCGGGAATATAGCAGTCTCTATAAAGAAGAAAGGTCTCCTCGCTATAATACACGCGAAGTAGCTCTAAAACGAGCAGAATTGGAGAACATCCCTCTGATTCTAAGCAGCGAAACACCATCGATGGAATCTTACTGGAATGTCCAGAAAAAAATTTTTCTGGAAGCGGAGCTGAATACCGGAGTGGAAAGAGAAAATCTATTAAGAAAAACCATAATAGATATGACCCAGGAAAAGTCCAAAAAAAAGATAATAAGCTATGAGCTTCAGCAAGCCATTTCCAGAAGTTTAAAGAACAAAAGGCAGGTCGTACTTTTTTTAAATAAGAGAGGTTTCTCAAGTTTTATGATTTGCAGCCAGTGCGGTCATATACCTAAATGCCCCGATTGCAACACTTCTCTTTCTTATCATTTAGATATCCAAAAAAGGGCTCAATTGATTTGCCATAACTGCGGGAAAAGGGCAAAAGTAACGGATGTTTGTGTTAAATGCGGCAGTAAAGAGGTTCGCCCCCTGGGGATGGGAACTCAAAAATTAGAGAGTGAAATCAGGAAGATGTTCACCCGGGCTGAAATAAGGCGCCTGGATCGGGATTCATTAATTAAAGACGACGATTACCGGCAAATCCTGGAAGAATTCAATCAAGGGAATACCGATATATTAATAGGTACTCAGATGGTGTTAAAGGGAGTGGATTTTAATAATGTAGATTTAATAGGGATTATTTCCGCTGATACTTTGCTAAATTTGCCGGATTATCGTTCAGAGGAAAAGACCTTTCAGTTACTTAGTGAAGTTATTTCCTCTTTTAAGGAGATAACTTTTCACAAAGAAGTGATTATTCAGACCTTTAACCCTGAAGATCATTGTATAATTGCCTTAAAAGAACAGGATTATAACTATTTTTACCAAGAAGAAATTAAATTACGGAAAGAACTGGATTACCCTCCCTTTACCCATATTATTAAAATTGTGATTTTAGGAGAAGAGAAGGAAGCAGTTAAGCAGAGGGCGGAATATCTAATCAGCTATTTAGAATCCCTCCACAAAGATAAAGAGTCTACAGAATTTAAATTGCTGGGTGCTGTAGATATGGTATTATGGAAATCGAAAAACAACTTCAAGGTACAATTTTTAATAAAAGTAAAAAATTTAGAAAGATTTAACGAGGCATTTAAGAAAAAATATGATAAAATGTTATCAAAGCATTTTGATCAAAAAAACAGATTGACTATTGATGTCGATCCGGTAAGGATGATATAGAATTAAAATGATTGCGCAGATTAAAAAGGATAATTACGCGGATGAGAGATATTTAAAGATTAAATCGGTGTAATCACTCTAAAAGTTACAGGAGAAAACAGATGGCAATATTAGAAATTAAAGAATATGGTGAACCCGTTTTAAGGGGAAAAGCACTACCAATTAAGGAGATTACCCCGGAAATATTGAATTTTACGAAAGATATGGCTGAGACTATGTATGCTGATTCCGGAGTAGGCCTTGCTGCCCCACAAGTGGGAGTATCAAAAAGAATTATTACTATTGACGGAGAGGAAGACGGGTTAATAGTATTGATAAATCCCGTGATTGTTAAAAGCGAGGGAGAAGTTGTAGCAGAAGAGGGATGTTTAAGTATCCCCGGTATCTACAGCCAGGTCAAGCGTTCATCAAAAGTAACGGTAAAAGCTCTTAATGAGAACGGAGATCTGATTAAAATTAACAAAGAAGGCATAACTGCACGTGCACTGCAGCATGAGATCGATCATTTAGACGGGATTTTATTTATTGACAGAATAGGAAGAATGAAAAGGCAAATATTGTTAAATAAATTAAAAAAGAAAAAATAACAAAAAAACGATGACAGAGGACTGTCTTCTGTCACTAAAAGGTGATAGTTATGCTTAAGATTATTTTTATGGGGACAGCAGATTTTGGTGCCCCGGTTTTAGAAAAACTGGCAGACAGTAAAGAAAGGAAACTTGTGGTAGTTACTCAGCCGGACCGTCCTCAGGGACGCGGCAGGAAAATATTGCCTACCCCTATTAAAAAAGTTGCACTTGATGAGGGATTGGAAGTGTTCCAACCGGAAAATATTAATGATAAGGAATCCCTGAAAAAATTGAAAGGATTTAACCCGGATATTATCCTGGTAGTCGCTTATGGCCAGATTCTTTCCAGTCATATCTTAAGTATTCCCAAAATAGGTTGTATAAATATCCACGGCTCCCTTTTGCCGAAATATCGGGGTGCTGCTCCCATTAACCGGGCTATTATAAACGGTGAAAAAGAGACCGGTATAACTTTTATGTTTATGAATGAGAAGGTAGATGCCGGAGATATCATCTTTCAGGAGAAGATGGACATCTTGCCGAATGAGACCTGTGGGGAACTTTATTACAGGCTATCCGCTCTAAGCGCTGAGTCACTCCCTGAACTTTTAGAAAAAATAAAAAGCAGAAAGATAGATAGAATTCCCCAGGACATTAAACTGGTGACCTTTGCCAGTAAGATGAACAAAGAAGAGGGCAAGATAGACTGGAGCGATAAAGGAGAAAAAGTCTATAATATAATCAGAGGAACCATTCCTTACCCCGGTGCCTTTACTTATTACAACGGCAGAAAATTGAAAATTATCCGGGCAAGATTTCTGGAAGATTATCAGGATGAAGCGAATGTGGGCTTCCCTAAACCCGGAAGAGCAGTTAAAATCGAAAAAGATGCTATTTTAATTTCTACCGGGGACAAGAGTATCGTAAAAATATTAAGGCTTATTCCTGCCGGTTCAAAAGAGTTAACCGCGAGCCAGTTTGTTAATGGCTATAAAATTAGGACAGGAGATGTATTAGGTTAGGAGATTTTTTATGTTATTTTTCGATAGTACCATATTTATTTTAATACCGGCTATAATTTTAACTCTTTATGCCCAATATAAGCTAAAAACAACTTATTCAAAATATTCAAAAATATTAGCAAAAAGCGAGTTAAGTGGAAAGGAAACAGCTGAGGAACTGTTATTAGGAAATAATTTGAGCAATGTTAAGATAGAATTGATAGAAGGCCGCCTTTCTGACCACTATGACCCTAGACAGAAAAAGCTGGGACTGTCCAGGGAAATTTATTATGGTAAATCAATCGCTGTACAAGGGATTGTAGCCCATGAAATTGGCCATGCCCTTCAGGATGCCAGAAACTATTTTCCGCTCTCAGTTCGCAGTAATTTGGTGCCGGTCACCAATATCGGCTCCCGTATGGCGGTTCCCTTGTTTTTAATCGGCTTTATCTTTAGTTTCCCTGCCCTGATGGATATTGGTATCCTCGCCTTTTCCTTAGCGGTTTTGTTTCTGTTAGTCACCCTGCCGGTTGAATTTGATGCCAGTAAGAGAGCGGTAAATCTGTTGGTTGAGGCAAATATTGTTTCGGATGGAGAAGAAATCAATGCAGTTAAAAAAGTTTTAAACGCCGCTGCATTGACCTATGTGGCTGCTGCTTCGGTAGCAGTCTTTCAGTTATTAAGGCTTATAGTACTAAGAAATAAAAGATAGAAGGGAATATAAAATAAATTTAGTCTATGAACATAACAAAAGTTGATCCTATAAGAGAAACCATACTAACTATTTTAGTTAAAATTGATTCCAAGCAAGGCTTTATCAACATACTGTTAAACAAATCATTAGACAAAAATAAAATTTCCACCAGGGATGCAGCTTTTATTAATGAGATAACTTATGGGGTGGTAAGAAACCGAAATAAATTAGACTGGGCTCTATCTCAATTTTCTACTAAACCTCTATCAGAGACCCCAGTATTGATTAGAAATATATTAAGAATGGGAGTTTATCAGCTTCTATTTTTAGATAAAGTTCCTGACTATGCAGTGTGTAATGAATCAGTCCAGTTGGCGAAAAAATACGGGAATCCAGGAATAGCTAAATTTGTAAATGGTGTTTTAAGAAATATTATTCGAAGCAGAGTAAATATCCGCTGGCCGAATAAAGAAAAAGAAACAGCCCTCTATATTTCCACCATCTATTCACACCCTCTTTATATAATAGAACGCTGGTTAAAAAGATTTGGCTTTGCCGATACAGTTAAAATATGCCAGGACAACAACAAAATACCACCTTTGGTGATTAGAACCAACACTCTCAAAATATCCCGATCTGATTTAAAAAAGATTTTAGAAAAGGAAAACATTGAAGTGAGTGAAGGTATCTTTACCGAAGAAGCATTATATGTTAAAGGACTTCCTAATATAACCAAATTTCCTGCTTATCGAGAAGGATTATTTCAGATTCAGGATGAAGCATCCATCTTGGTTTCTCATCTGCTGGAGCCTTCACTCGGTGAATCGGTAATCGATGTCTGTAGTGCACCGGGCGGAAAGACCACTCATCTTGCCCAGTTGATGGCCAATAAAGGTAGTCTCCTGGCAATGGATAGCAACAAGTTAAGATTATTAACGGTAAAAAGTAACTGCCGAAGATTAGGAGTCGATATAGTAAGGACTCGTCAAAATAATGGCGAAAAATTGGCTAAAAAATATCTGGAGACAGCAGATAAAATTTTAATAGATGTTCCCTGTACCGGACTTGGGGTTTTAAGGAGAAAACCTGACCTGAGATGGCAAGACTACAATGCAAAAAGATTTAAAAAGTTGACTAAACTGCAAGGGGAAATACTAAACACAGCTTCTTGTTACCTGAAGATCGGGGGAAAATTAGTATATTCTACCTGTAGTACTGAGCCGGAAGAAAACGAAGAAATAGTAAGCAAATTTTTGGAGGAACATCCAAATTTCGAGTTAGAAGATCCAGGCAGATTTCTACAAGAGCGAAAATTGGAAACTTGCGTATCAGACCAGCACAAAAAGAGAAAATTTATACAGATATACCCCGGACTTTCTAATTTTGGTTTAAGCTTGGATGGATTTTTTATGGCGAAAATGATAAGGAGAGAGTAGGGCTATAAATGAGTTTAATAGGGAAAATATTACGTTTTATCTCTAAATCATTTCTCACAATGGCTTTTTTATTTTTTGTAGTGAGCGCCGGAGCGCTGTCTGCCTTTTTGGTATTCCAGAATGTATTCAATGTCTCTAATACCATAGTTCCCCTGGTTGTCGGCGAAGAACTAAAAATTGCTCAGGAAAAACTGTATAATGCCGGGCTAAAGATATATATTTCCGGAGAGGAATTTGACGAGAAAATTTCTCAAAATAATATTATTTCCCAAAACCCGGCTAACGGGGAGAAAGTAAAAAAAAATAGAGAGGTGTACGTGGTAGTAAGTAAAGGGAGTAAGGCAATTTCCTTAACCGTTCCCGATCTTAAAGATAAAGAGCTGAAAGAAGCCACTGCTCTTATCGAAGAATACGGCCTGACTTTAGGCAGAATTACCTACACCAATCATTTTTCCGTTCCTAAGGACGTGGTTATCGCACAAACTCCTGAACCGGGAAATATAAAAACAAACATCAATAAGATCAACCTATTAGTCAGCAAAGGACCTTATTAGTATATCGTATGTCGTATATCGTTAGGAAGTAAGTATCGAGTATGTAGTATATACTGAGAAAAACAAAAGGCAAAAGTCAGGATTTGGAATAAAAAACAGAAATGTCATTGCAAATGTCATTACGAGAATGTATCTTTTCTGTCATCGCGAGCAGTGAAACAACGCCGTAATTTCTACACCCAACGTAGAACAGGCGTCTCGCCTGTCTACTAAAATGTAGGGTTTTAACTTACCAAAACGGTAAGAAATTGAAGAGGAGAATTGCTTGAAAAAAAATTCATTAAAATATTGGTTGGCATGGAATAAAATAACGGATATAGGTCCAAAAAGATTTTATAAATTAATTAAATACTTTGGTTCAGTCGATACTGCCTGGCAGGCAAAATCAGGAGAAATATCAAAAATACTAAATTTGAGCCCCAAAATAGCCACCAGGATTTTTGAAGAAAAAAACAATATAAATCCCCAACAAGAATTAGAGTTAATACATAAATATAAAGTAAACGTATTAACCATTGAAGATGACCAATATCCTGAAAACCTAAAAACCATCCATTATCCTCCTCCAGTTTTATATTTTAAAGGAACTATCACTGAAGCAGACAAAAATTCTATCTCCATCGTGGGCTCAAGAAAGGCCACCTACTACGGAAAGATGGTAGCCGATAAATTAAGCAAAGATTTAGCTTTAACCGGATTAACCGTAATCAGTGGAATGGCTCGGGGAATAGATACAGCCGCTCATAAAGGTACTCTTTCAGTAAATGGTCGGACCATTGCAGTACTGGGTTGTGGTATTAACCATATATATCCTCCTGAAAATAGAAGGTTGGCTCAAGAGATACAAGAATCAGGAGCACTAGTAAGCGAATTTCCTCTTTTTACTCTACCAGAAAGGCAGAACTTCCCCCGCAGGAATCGTATTATCAGCGGATTAAGCCTGGGAACAGTGGTAGTGGAGGCAGCTGAAAAGAGCGGTGCCTTAATCACTGCTGATTTTGCACTCGACCAGGGTAGGGAAGTATTTGCAATTCCGGGCAATATTAACTCTCCACTATCAAAGGGTTCGCATAATTTAATAAAACAGGGAGCAAAATTAGTAAACAGTTATCAGGATATATTAGAAGAAATTCATATAGCGCTTCCTCAAAAAACAGTTGAAAAAGAGATGATTAAAGAAAATATTACTCTAAACGAAGAAGAAAAAATAATTTACCGGTTAATTACCAAAGAACCTGCCCAAATAGATGAAATTATTGAAGCAAGCAAATTATCCGTTGGTAAAGTAAGTGAAATACTACTGAGTTTCGAACTAAAAGATTTAATAAAAGAGATTGAAGGCAAAAGATTTATCAAACTATAATTTGTTTCTTTTCTGTCATTCCCGAAAGCGGGAATCTATTTTTCAACTATTATTGCGAGGAGCAAAATAAAACTGCTCCCAGCGGAAGCAGGGCAAGCAATCTCGTAAAGTAACCCAATAAACCAATAAAAAAATAACAAAACTTTATTGCTATAAATAAAATCATTTAGTATAATGTAAAAGTCGGGGCGTAGCGCAGTTTGGAAGCGCACCTGAATGGGGTTCAGGGGGTCGGAGGTTCAAGTCCTCTCGCCCCGACCAGATATCTGCGTAAAATCCGCTTCTTACCACCCTTAAATAAATGGGGTACATCCTATTTTTTAAAATATGGTTTGAGAACAGAAAAAAGGGCGGGCTAAGTAAGATAACTTTCTCTACAGCTTGCCCTCTTTTATTGCATCCTTACCTCTATTACAATTTTCCTCCGCATAAATATAAATCATTCAACGGGACAAACCCAACTCCACCCTCATTTCGGAGAGTTCTTTCTGCGCTTACGCAAAATGGGAAAATAGTATTTCCGGTTTTGCTGGTTTAGAAAAAAAGGGAGGTACCTATTTTCTTTGACATCCCTTCTGTGAGTACATATAATCAACATAAGACAAGAAAAGTCTGAGTCATTGCAGCGGCACAGTCACATTATATTATCAAAAAAGGGAATTATCGGAAAAAGATATTTGCTTATGATACTGACCGAATAAAATATTTCACTTCTAAATTAGACTTTTAAAGTTTAATCAGAAGTAAGGGCCAAAAAATGAATAAAATTGAATTTAGGTTGCGGTGGATTGCTCGAATCTGGAGTATTGTAATCATCGTATTTGCCTTGATTATGCTTATTGGTTATGCAATAAATTGGATACAAACTGGCACAGCAGACCCGCACGCTACAAAGGACTATCCTCCAGTAGAAAACCTAATTCCCCTCACTTTAATCTTAAGTGTTCTTGGTTTGGCTATTGCCTGGCGTAGGGAGGGATTAGGTGGAGCAATCAATATTGGATTCTTCCTGGTAACCGTAGTGGTGCACTTTTGGGTAATCTCTCCTCGACCTTTTCCTTACCTGATAGCAATAGGACTCCCTACCCCTGGGATATTGTTTCTGGTATGTTGGTGGGTATCAAAAAAAGACTAAATGGATAAAAAAGGGGAGTACTTTTTTTATCTTTGTTTTTAATTATTTAAAAAAGTAACCTGTCCCTTTTTATTGATATATTAATTAAGGAGGTAAAGGATGGATAATAGAATAAAAAAATATCTTATGAATTAAAAATCTTTAAAGGTTTGGACCATGATTATCCTGATAATTTTAATGAAATATTGCAAAATGCAATTGAATTTATTTTGAAGAGTTAAATAATGATTATAGAAACATTATCTGACAATAAAAAGTTAATAGATATAATCAATAAACTTCTTAATTTTAATCTATAGAGGAGTATTATACATGAAGCAGTACAAAGAAATTACTTCCAGGGAAAATTCAATATATAAGTTGGTAAGAGCTTTAAATCAAAAAAAAGTTCGTGAAAACAGTGGATTATTTCTCATAGAAGGCACCAGACTTGTTGAGGAAGCTAATAGCGGGGGAATAAAAATAAGATACCTTGTTTTTAATGAAGTAGTAAAAAATGTACCAAAAATTAATCAAGATTGTCTGGTTTTAAAGCTGCCCAATAATCTATTTAAGAAGGTTTCAGATACAGTTAGCTCTCAAGGAATAATAGCTGTAGCTGAACAAATAGAAATATCATTAGCAGATATAATTCTTGGTGCAAATCCTTTGGTAGTTGTTTTGAATGGCCTGCAGGATCCTGGAAATCTTGGGACGATCATAAGAACCAGCGCTGCAGCAGGTGCTACCGCGGTATTATTAACCGAAGGAACCGTAGATTTGTATAACCCAAAAGTTGTTAGGTCTACAATGGGTTCCCTGTTTCAGGTGCCTATTGTAAGTGGTCTTGACGATAAAGAGGTAATCAAATGGTTAAACCATAACTCTATAAATATTATGGTAGCAGATTTAGATAGCGAAGAATATTACTATTCCGCTAACCTCAAAGATCCTTTTGCTTTGGTAATCGGAAATGAAAATAGAGGACCAAATGATATATGGAGGAAGGCGGCTTATAAAAAGATAAAAATACCTATCTTGGGATCCATTGAGTCCTTAAATGCATCAGTAGCTGCTGGAATAATTCTATATGATGCAATTCGTCAAAGATTGAGATAAGATTCTAAAAGAAGTATGAGCTATATCGTACAAATACCTTGGAAGCAGAGACAGCGAATTATGATTTAGGAAGTAAAATCTCGCCACCTCACAAAATGGGCGGGATTTCTTTTTAGAAAATAATTATTTTTAGTTGTCTTATCTATAGAAATACTATAAAATTAGTAGGTATGGAAAAAATAATATGATTGTATAAGAACTTGTTTTTTTAGTAATTCCTAATTAGTATATAACGACTACTCACCATTTACTAACGATTAATTTAGAGGTGCAATGATATGAAGAAGAAAGACTATGATGTTATTATTATTGGTGCAGGTCCAGCAGGGATTTTTACCGCTCTTGAGCTGACCAGGAAAAATGATATTTCAGTATTGATATTAGAAAAAGGGAAAGATATTGAAAAAAGAGAGTGCCCGATGAGAAGTAAACACGGTGGATGTTTTCATTGTTCTCCCTGTGCAATAATTTCCGGATGGGGAGGAGCAGGCGCTTTTAGTGACGGTAAATTAAATTTATCTACAGAAATCGGAGGACAGTTAGATAATTACATTGATAAAGACAAGGTAGCCGAATTAATTAAATATGCTGATGATATTTATCTCGAATTCGGAGCAGATAAAACTGTTTACGGCACAGACAAAGAGGAGATAGATATTATCAAGAAAGAAGCTTCTCTGGCAAAATTGAAACTGATACCCACAAGGATCAGGCATTTGGGAACAGAAAAATGTGCAGAGATATTAAAGAAGATGCAGGATTATTTAAGGGCTAAAATTGATATCAAGACTGATACCAAGGTCAATAAAATATTAGTGGAAAAAGGAAAAGCAATAGGAATTGAGACGGTAAAAGGTGAAATAATTAAAGGGAAATATGTAGTAGCTATGCCGGGGAGGGCCGGTTCTGAATGGCTTAAAGAACAGGCAGAAGAAATGGGTATAAAAATTGCTAATAATCCGGTAGATGTTGGAGTGAGAGTTGAGGTTCCGGCTATTGCTATGAAGCGCTTAACTGATGCGGTATATGAATCAAAATTAATTTATTACACTCAGAAATTTGATGATAGAGTCCGCACTTTTTGCATGTGTCCTTATGGTGAAGTGGTTACTGAATTTAATGACGGTATTACTTCGGTAAATGGGCACAGCTATCAGGAACATCGGACTGAAAATACTAATTTTGCTGTATTGGTAAGTACCAATTTTACCGAACCTTTTAAAGAACCGATTGCCTATGGAAAATATATTGCTTATCTGGCTAATATTTTAAGCGGGGGAGTTATAGTGCAAAGATTGGGTGATCTGGAGTTGGGCAGAAGATCTACACCGGACAGACTAAAACAATCTATAGTTACTCCCACTTTAAAAGAAGCTACTCCGGGAGACCTCAGCTTTGTCTTGCCCTATAGGATACTTTTCGGAATCCTGGAAATGCTAAAAGCTATGGATGAAATCGCGCCCGGGGTCTACTCTAAACATACCCTATTGTATGGGGTAGAGGTAAAATTTTATTCTTCACGTTTGGAACTTTCCGAATGTTTGGAGACAAAAGTGACTAATCTGTTTGCTGCCGGTGATGGCGCCGGTATAACCAGGGGGCTTATTCAGGCTTCTACTTCAGGGATTATAGTGGCTGATGAAATTTTAAAAAGAAGAAATAAGGATAAGTAAATTATGAAAATACTTTTAACTAATGATGATGGAATATATTCGGAAGGGATTCAAATTTTAAAAAAGCAGCTAGATGATATTGCAGAGGTTACAGTAATTGCTCCCGATAGGGAAAGAAGTACTATAGGCCATGCTATGACTCTGCGTAAACCTCTGAGAATTAGGAAAGTAAAGATAAACGGTAATTTTAGGGGATTTTCCTTAGATGGCACACCGGCAGATTGTGTTATTGTTGGTTTATTGGAAATTATGAAAGATAAAAAACCTGATCTAATCGTATCAGGGATTAATCATGGCCCGAATCTGGGCGATGATATTATTTACTCGGGAACAGTTTCAGCGGCAATAGAAGGGGCGATGAGAAATATACCTTCTTTGGCTGTTTCCATAGCCGGCTTTAAAAATTTTAAATTTGAATCAGCCGCTCTATTTACCAAAAAAATAGCTTCTAATCTTATGAAGAATAATTTGCCTTCAAATTTAGTCTTAAACATTAATTTTCCCAATATCGATTATGAAGAAGTTAAAGGTATAAGGATAACCAGACACGGTAAAAGAGTATATCAGGATGAAGTGAAGATAATACATGATCCTCAAGGAACTACCCATTATTGGCTGGGAGGAGAGCTGCCTGATGGAAATATAGAACCCGATACTGATTTTGAAGCAATTTATAATAATATGGTGTCTGTAACCCCGCTTTCTTTAGATTTAACTAATTACCAGATGATACCTAAAGTCAAAGATTGGGTAAAAAAATGGAATTTTAAATAGAAAGATTATAGTTCGGAGAAATTAAAGAGATGAATGACCAGATATATTTAATTTTAATTTTAATTTTTATAATTTTAATGCTTTCACGATTTATAGTAAAACTTTACAATACCGATAACCAGAAAGCTAAAGGAGCAATCTTTTTTTTTCGTATGCTGCTTGGTTTCTTAATAGCTATGCTCGTTTTTGTAATAGTAGAAGCGATAAGGGGTAATAATATCATAGAACGTTTTTTTGGCAGTTAAATTAAACCGCAAATACTAATAAGAAAAAATGAAGTGGTTTTTATGGATTTTAAAAAAGCACGAGAAGAAATGATAAGATATCAGATAAAGGGAAGAGATATCAGAGACGAAAGGGTTATTTCTGCTATGAGTAGTATTCCCAGGGAAAAATTTGTCTTAGAAGGGGAAAAGGACAATGCCTACCTGGATTGCCCTTTGTCTATAGGTGTGGGGCAGACCATCTCTCAGCCTTTTATGGTTGCCTTAATGACCCAATGCCTTTCTCTTAAAGGCCCGGAAATTGTTTTAGAAGTTGGAACCGGTTCAGGTTACCAGGCAGTAATTTTATCTAAATTAGTTAAAATGGTTTATACTATAGAACGTTTTAGTATCCTGGCGGAAAGAGCGGAAAAAATATTTAAAGAATTAGAGATAAAAAACATTAAAGTAATAGTAAGAGATGGAAGCAAGGGCTTAGAGGAGTATTCTCCTTATGATGGTATTATTGTCACTGCTGGGGCTCCGGAAATACCGAAAAGTTTAATAGATCAATTAGACGAAAAGGGGAGGATAGTAATCCCCGTGGGCAATTCTTTTTCCCAGGATCTACTACTGGGCATTAAAGAAAAGAGTAAATTAAAAATATCAAATTATGGTGGATGTGTTTTTGTTCCCTTAGTGGGAAAATATGGTTGGTAGCGGTAATAAAAAAAATGGAGCGGGAAACGGGGTTCGAACCCGCGACCTTTGGCTTGGGAAGCCAACGCTCTACCGCCTGAGCTATTCCCGCAATTATTTCATCTCAGACATTATACATAAATATTAATAGATTATCAACTAATATTTCGTATTGAGTATCGCGTATTGCGTATTGCGTGAAGATAAAGAAGATAGGAAAATAAAAGAAATAAATATTCTTTTCTTCCTCTGACTATTCCACCAATATAGAGTTAAGAAAATTAGAATTCAGGGGATAGGGCAGGGGCACGATGCATCGTGCCTACAGGGGATCGAGGAAAAAGAAGAAAATTTTATACTAACGTAGTGAAAATATGTAGGAAGTAAGAAAAAACAAAAATAAAAGGAGTCCAATTCATTGAAATATTATTCAAAGAAGAAAAATAACAATAAGGTTAAGTTAAAGAAATTATTATTATTTTTAATAACAATAATTGTTGCAATAAGTTTAGCTGATGCTGTTGATATATATAGAAATAGAAATAAGATACTCACCGGAGTGTCCGCTTTTGGTATTGAATTAGGAGGGTTGAAGAAGGAAGAGGCTCAGGAGATTCTTCAGCCTATTGCTTCAAAGATGATTGATTTCCCTCGAATATTAGTGTTTGAAGATAAGGAAATAAAATTTATTCCCCATAAAGTACTTGACGCTTTTATCGATTTAAATCGAGCAGTTGAGGAAACTTATAGTATTGCCCGTACTGGGAATATCTTCAGTCGGATAAAAGATAGAATTGTGCTATGGAGAAAAGGATTAGAAGCACCTTTCCGGGTCGAATTCAATCCGCAGAAGTTTGAAGATTTTCAAAACAAGATAGGCACTCTAATAAATCGCAATCCCGGTAATGCTTACATAAAAGGCGACAAAATTATTGAAAGCAAGACCGGGGTAAAACTTGATTTAGAAAGATTCAAGGAAGAGATTATTGAGTCATTAAAATGTTTAGATGAAGAAAAATATATTTTTGATCTACCGGTGATTATTGTTGACCCAAAAATTACTACTCAAAATATTTTGACAGAATTAGACATCAATGGGGAATTGGAAACTTACTCAACCTCATTAGAGAACAAAGAAGAAAACACTATATATAACATAAAATTAGCCTCTGAAGCGATAAATGGTATATTAGTAAAACCAGAAGAAATATTTTCTTTTAATAAATATGTAGGACCTGCTGAAAAGGCAGATGGTTATAAGGAAAGCACTATTATTGCTAATGGTGTATTTGTAAATGGTTACGGAGGCGGTATTTGCCAGGTATCAAGCACTTTATATAATGCAGTTCTTTTTGCTAATTTACCAATTGTAGAGAGGTATAATCACTCAGTATATGGAGAGGCAACCAAGTACGTTCCTCTGGGACAGGACGCGGCTATATTTTATGGATTTAAAAATTTAAGATTTAAAAACAATTCAAATCATACGATGGTAATTTTTTCGAAAGTTTTTAGAGATAGATTACAGGTTAGTATCTTCGGCTCGGATGAAGATAAAGCAGAAGTGGAAATTATTAGTAAAGATAAAAAGGTAATTGACTATCAGATAATTAGAGAGAAAGATTCCAAGTTAGAAGCTGATCAGGAGATAGTTGTTCAAGAAGGAGTGCCAGGTTATCAGATTAAAACTTACCGAATTATCAGAAAAGACGGAGAAGAGAAGATAGAGTTTTTAGCGGAGGATACTTATAAAAGCGTACCGATGATTATTAATATAAACTAGCATATAGCGGATGGAATTAGTTAACTAGTTACCTGGTTAACTAGTTAAGAAAATAAAAAATGAAAATAAGAAATTAAGAAGTCAGAATGTGAATAGTACCGAGTATATAGGATCTAATTAAGGAAATAAGAGATAGAAGCGAGGGAAGATATCATCTCAAAGAAATTGGTAAACTGGTAAACCAGTAAACAGAGTAAGGGGATAACTAATACGCAACATACGATACTAAATTACTATATGTTAAACGCTGTATGCTATAGGCTAAAAAAGTTTTTAATTTTAAGTTATGGTTTTACGCTTTACGTTTTTCGCTTTTCGTCCTATTGTTATACGCTAATTACTGTACGCAGTACACTAGAATAGAAATACGATTACAAAACGAGGGTATTTTTTGTTTTGATATCTATAAGAAAATATTTTAGAATTATATTCATAACATTAATGTTGTTTCTTTTTTGTTTCCCACAGATTGTTTTTCTGCAAACAACTTCTGTTGAATATATATGTGTTGGAACAGATTATAAAACACCTGTCTATATAATGAAAACTGATTCTAAAGAACCGGTAATAATGATTGTAGCCGGAACACATGGAAATGAAAAGGCTGGCATTAAAGCTATGGAATATTTAAAAGATAGTTTGCGCATTGAAAAAGGAACTTTGATAATTATACCAAGAGCAAATATTTTAGCCTGCGAAAAAAACGTAAGGTGCTTCCCGGTGGAAATTAATTTAAACAGAGCATATCCGGGGAATCCTCAGGGGAATTCTATAGAAAGATTAGCTTCTGAAATATTTAACTTGATGAAAAAATACGATATTAACCTTTTGATTGATTTACATGAGTCGATAGAATTTTACAAAAAGAACCCAAAAAATTATGGCCAGACTGTAGTTATAGATTCTGACGATGATTGCTTATTTGAGTTGAGCTCTTTTATTGTTAAAGAGATGAACGAAGGTATTAACGAAGATAGTAATAAATATCAGGTTTTAGTAGATCCGGTCAAAGGCAGCACTACTTATTGCGCCTATTATCAGCTTGGCATTCCTGCATTAACTTTTGAAACCTGTAGGAAATTACCCTTATCTTTCCGAATAGAAGAACAAATTAAGTTTGTAAAGATAATATTATCAAAATGGAATATGATTACAGTCCAGAAATAATTCCGAATTTAATACGGAATACATAAAAAAAGGGGACTAAATTTTAGTCCCCTTTTTTCTTTTCATTTTTTCCGTATTTAATTAAGAGAATTAATCTTTAATTGTTTTGGGAAGTGTCCTTAACTTCCTCGGTTTCTGTTACCTCTTCTGAAACCGTCTCTTTCGAAGTTTCTTGTTCAGTAGAGTCTGCTGCCTGGCTATTTTCTTCGGAAGATTTTAATGCTTCAATTTCCGCATCAAAATCTTGATTGTAAACAATAACAGCTTCTTCCTTCAATTTTAAGTTAAGTGCTGATATTGCTTCGTTTTCTTTCTGTTGTTTTAGAGTATTGTTGATTTTTTCTTTTGCCTCTTCAAAGGTAGGAGAATATTCATCTTTCTTCTCTTCGCATTTGATAATATGATATCCAAATTGTGTTTGAACTACTCCACTGATCTCACCTGGTTCCAAAGAGAAAGCGGCATCTTCAAATTCTTTTACCATCCCCTGACCTCTGGCAAAAAATCCCAGGTCTCCACCGCTTGGGGCAGAAGGTCCTATTGACTTTTCTTTAGCTAATTCTGCAAAATCGATAATTCCTTCTTTGAGTTGTTGAAGAAGGTTATTTGCTTCTTCCTCAGTTTCTACTAAAATATGTCGGGCATGAACTTGTTCGGGTTCAAAGAGACTTTCCTTATTTTTATCGTAATACTCTAATAACTCTTCATCACTGATACTTACTTGATTCCTCGTTTTTTCTAAAACAGAATTTATCATTAATTGCCTTTTTATATCCTCTTTAAGCTGAGTGAGGGTGATATTGTTTGCTTTTAGGGCTTCATTGAATTCTTCAGGAGTGGAGAAATTATCTTTAATCTTGTCTATTTCCAAATTAATCTCATCACTGTGAATCTTAACTTTTTCTTTTTGAGCTTGCTGATATAAAAGTTCATAGTTAATTAGTTGGTCTAATATACCCTTTTTAAAAGAAAGAATTGTTGATTGATCCAAACTAGAAAGGGTTTTATCATCGTATCGGGAGATGGCGCTTAAAAAAGCGTTTTGCAGCTGGTCAGAGGTAATGCCCGATTTATTTACTTCGGCAATATAATAAGTTCTCCTCTGCCCGCCGGAGGATCTGTATTGTCCTAAGCCATAAAAGATAGATATACCAAAGGCGGCAATTACTACAATTAGTATCGTTTTCATATTTTTTCTAATTATTCGCAACATAATTTATTTTAAATCTCCTTTTTTTAATTGTATAGATTCGTTACTTGGTTATTAGATTATTAGCATTAAACTAACTAACTAATTTATCTTGCATTTTGTATTTGAAACTAACGACTATTCACTATTCACTAATGACTAGTTAGACTGATTGTATATAATATAATATTGTAAAGAGTTTTTGTCAAATTAATAATTCGTATTGAGTATCACGTAAAAAGAAAAAAGGTATAAGAGAAAAAAAGTAGAGGGAAAAAGCAGAAACAATAACTACTATTTTTTTTCTAAAGCTATTTCGGTAAAGTTTATACTAACAGTTGTATCGCTTATTGCGTATCGTGCAAATAGAAAAATTGTATCCGGGGAATGGTAGGGAATTTTTAAAAAAAGATAAATAAAAAATATTATTAACAAAAAAATTTGACGTTAGCCTTGGTTAATATAATAATATAGTAGTTTTGTATTAAAGGATTTAGTTAGTGCAAACTTTAGTGGGATAATTGGAAAAAAAAGAAGAATATTATTTTTTTTATCTTTTTCTCTCTTTCTTAACTCGATACCCAATACTTTCTTTTAGTATTTCTTGATAAATTTATAGTTGTATTATATAATATGAAAGATATTTATTTGGATAGTTTAAATAGTTACTTAAACTTGATGTTTTATATTTGAATTTGATAAACAGAATGATATTATTAACCCGTAATATATCATTTGTTACCCTAATATGCAGAAGATGGGAGGTGTAAATATGGCCAAAATAAAAGTTAAAGATAATGAAGAAATGGATCACGCCCTTAGAAGATTTAAAAAGGAATGCCAGAAGAGTGGAATAATATCCGACCTTCGGCGTCATGAATATTATGAAAAACCAAGCGTAAGAAGGAAGAAAAAGGCGCTTGCTGCCCAGAGGAAACTGAAAAAAAGAGGTAGATTTTAGATGTCAAAACAGTTATCCTTAGAAGAAGTTATTTTTAATGATACGAAAAAAGCATTAAAGGAGAGCGAAAAATTAAAATTATCGACTTTACGATTGATTAGGGCAGCAATTAAAAATGCTGAAATATCTAAAAAGGATAAACTAACCGAAGATGAAGTTATTGGGATAGTGGCCAATAATTTAAAAAAGTTAGAAGAATCTTTAAATATTTTTACCAAAGGCCAAAGGCCGGAACTTGCTGATAAGGCAAAAAAAGAAATTGAAATTGTAAAAAAATATCTTCCTGAGCAATTACCTGAGGAAGAAGTAGAAAAAATAGTAAAAGATACTATTGTAAAATTTGGATTTAAAGGCCTACAAAACATTGGTCCTGCTATGAAAGAAATTATGCCCCAATTAAAAGGAAAGTAAATGGGAAAATAGTTAATAAAATGGTACGGGACTTACTGGGTAATACAAAAAATTAGAGTTAACGAAGAAAGACTCAGACTTACCCTGGTAAGTATTTTGAGTCTTTCTTCGTTTTTGTAATTTTTTCATTTAATTATATATCTCAATTTGTTGATTTGTTGATTGGTTACTTGGTAAATTGGTCAGTAGGTCAATTGATTAATCATAAACACCTACATTTTGTATTTGTACTAACGACTATTTACCATTCACTAACGACTAATTTAGGAGTGTAAATTATTTGATAATAAAATCTAATTCAAATAAAAAGCGTAAGATATTTCTTACAGTTATAACTCTATTTATAATTTTTAGTTTAATTGCTCTAAACACTTACGCAAATGAAACAGATGAAGTATATTTAATATCTATTAAAGGAACAATTGACTTAGGTTTATCTTCTTATGTACAACGGGCTTTAGAGGAAGCGGTATCAAATAAGGCAAAAGCGATTATTTTAGAAATTGATACCTTCGGAGGAAGAGTTGATGCCGCTACCCAGATAAGAGATAAGATAATGAGCCTAAATATACCAAGCGTAGCTTATGTTAAAAATAGAGCATGGTCTGCAGGAGCCCTCATTGCCCTATCTGCAAAATATATTCTAATAGATAAAAGTGCCAGTATCGGCGCGGCAGAACCAAGACCGGCAGATGAAAAAAATATTTCTGCCTTAAGAGCCGAATTTAGTTCAACTGCCTTAAGTAGAGGGCGTTCGGAAGATATAGCAGCCGCCATGGTTGACAAAGATGTAGAAATTAAAGGTATAATAGAAAAAGATAAAATATTAACTTTAAATGCTGAACAGGCCATAAAATTAAATTTTGCAGATGGTAATGCTTCAAGTATTGAAGAAGTTTTAAATTTCCTAAATCTTAAAGATGCTAAAATAGTATACATTTATCCAAATTGGGCAGAGAATATAAGCCGATTTGTTACCAATCCTGTAGTAAGCCCATTATTGTTGTCAATAGGTTTTTTAGGACTGATAATTGAATTTTGGACTTTGGGCTGGGGGATAGCAGGGTCAATAGGAATAATTTCTCTGTCTTTATTTTTTGGAGGACATATAATTGTTGGCTTGGCAGGATTTGAAACAATTATCCTATTTGTAATCGGTCTTATTTTGCTTTTGGCAGAAATATTTTTTATTCCCGGGTTCGGCTTGGCCGGAATAAGCGGAATTGCAGCTATTTTGGTCAGTATATTTCTTACTTTTGGGAATATTGTCCAGGCGACTTATTCTATCTCGATTGCCCTGGGCGTATCCGTAGTAGGATTTTTTTTATTAATTAAATATATTCCTTCTACCCGAACCTGGAGAAAATTTGTCCTTTCTACAGAGCAGAAAAAGGAATTAGGATATACAGTAGGGACAAAAGATTTAAATCGATTAAACGGAAAAGAAGGCATAGCCATTACACCTTTGCGTCCGTCTGGTATAATAAAGGTTAATGGTAAAAAATTAAATGCCCTTACCCGGGGAGAATACGTTGATTCTAATACTAAAATTAAAATAATAAGCGTTGAAGGTAACAAGATAGTAGTCGAAACAGTCGATGCTTCTAAGTTAAGTTGAAATTATAAAGTTGTATAGGACAGGCGTCTCGCCAGTCTATTTGAAAAAATATTATTTTTAAAACAAGGAGGTAAAAAAATGATTGAGTTATTGGTTCCGTTGATTCCAATTATAGTAGTTATTTTTATAATCTATATTTTCTTTCAATTTATACCGGTAGGATTATGGATTTCAGCTATAGCGGCAGGGGTAAAAGTGGGAATTTTTACTTTAGTGGGTATGAGGCTTAGAAGAGTACCCCCTCATAAAATTGTTGGCACCTTAATAAAAGCCACAAAAGCTGGCTTGAGCGTTTCCATTGATAAATTAGAAGCACATTTCCTGGCTGGGGGAGATGTTGACCGAGTAGTAGATTCCTTGATTGCTGCTGAGAGAGCCGGCCTTAATTTAACCTTTGAAAAAGCAACAGCTATTGATTTAGCCGGTAGAAATGTCTTAGAAGCTGTACAAATGAGTGTAAACCCGAAAGTAATAAAAACCCCGATAGTAGCAGCGGTAGCCAAAAATGGTATTCAAGTTATGGCCACTGCCAGAGTGACGGTAAGAGCAAATATTGAACGCCTGGTGGGAGGAGCCGGTGAGGAGACAATTATAGCTAGAGTAGGAGAGGGAATTGTTACTACTATTGGTTCAGCAGTAACCCATAAAAATGTCTTAGAAAACCCGGATAATATTTCTAAAACTGTATTAAAGAAAGGTTTAGATGCCGGGACAGCTTTTGAAATATTGTCCATCGATATTGCTGATGTAGATGTAGGTAAAAATATTGGTGCCATGTTACAGACTGATCAGGCAGAAGCGGATAAGAAGATTGCTCAGGCCAAGGCTGAGCAGAGAAGAGCATTAGCAGTAGCTCAAGAGCAAGAAATGAAGGCCAGAGTCCAAGAAATGAGGGCAAAGGTGGTAGAAGCAGAAGCAGAAGTTCCCAAAGCAATGGCAGAAGCTTTAAGAACCGGAAAGTTAGGAGTAATGGATTATTATAATTTGAAGAATATCGCTGCCGATACTGCTATGCGGGATAGTATTTCTGAGACCTCAAAGAAGAAAGAAAATAAGTAAGATAATATTGTTTTACTTAAAAAGGATATAATGAACAATGTCATTAATTTCTTATATAATTATTTTCTATATTATAATAAGCTTGTTAAGCCGGATAGGAAATAAGAAAAGAAGATCTAATATCTTAATACGGAAAGAAAAAGATGATTCTATCCCGGTATTTTCGGAAATTCTGGATGAAGCAGGTTCACCCGAGGATAAGATTAAAATAAAACAAATTGATAATATTGAAAAAAAGGATAAAATTATTATAGATGACGAGGTTAAAGAATTTTATAAAGATAAAGATGAGGATAAAGAGAAAGGGATTTTAGCTGAAAAGTCAGAAGTAGAAGATAGGGAAGAAATATCATCTGACCACGAAAGTGGATTGGAAATATATTTATCTGATAATATTCTAATTAACGGAATAATATTATCAGAGATAATTGCTCTGCCCAGAGCTCTAAGGCCTTATGATTTTCAGAGATACAAAAGATTGGGATAAATTAGTCGTTAGTGAAAAAAACTAGCGTGGAGCATTTAGCGTATAGGAACTTAAAATACAGTAATGAGTAATAAGTGATAAGTAACCTGTTTTAGGAATTAGGAAATTTAATCTTATTACTCATTACTTATTACTTATCACTGTATTTAATGAAAGTAGGGAAATATAATAGAAAAGGACAAAAATATAAGTAAAAGCATATTAATTAATAATAAAAATGAGTTAAGAGAACTTTTTGGAGAGTATGATAAAAATATCAAATTTATCAATCAGCATTTTTCCATAAGAATATCAACTCAAAATGATAGCAAGTTAGTTATTTCGGGGATAAAGAGCGAGACGGATAAGGCTATAAAAATAATTGAAGGGCTTCTCTCTATAATCAGGAAAGGGCATTCACTTACTATGACACAGGTAAAATATCATGTTGAAATGTATGAGAATAGCCAGCCTGTAGATTGGAAATTATTATACAAAGACTTGATTCGAGTTTTTAAAAAAGATAAAGAGATTAGACCAAAAACCTTAGGTCAACAGAAATATATAGAAGCAGTTAGAAAGAATGATATTGTCTTTGCTATCGGACCTGCTGGGACGGGAAAGACTTATTTAGCAGTAGCCATTGCTTTGTCTACCCTAAAGAAAGATGAAGTAGATAGAATAATTTTAGTAAGACCAGCGGTAGAAGCTGGGGAAAGTTTAGGTTATTTGCCAGGAGATTTACTGGAAAAGATAGACCCCTATTTTCGCCCCTTATATGATGCAATGTATGAGATGATGCCTTCCGATAAATTCCAAAAGTATATGGAAAGAGGGATAATAGAAATAGCCCCATTAGCCTATATGAGAGGGAGAACCTTAAATAATTCCTTTATTATCTTAGACGATGCTCAAAATACTACTTTGGGTCAGATGAAAATGTTTTTAACCCGTTTTGGTTTTGGTTCTAAAGTTATTATTAATGGAGATGTTACTCAGGTAGATTTGCCACTTAAAGAGCAATCCGGATTAACAAGAGTGGCAAAGATACTTAAAGAGATAAAAGGTATCGAATTTATATATCTTAATGATCGGGACGTGGTGAGACACAGGTTGGTTCAGGAGATTATTCGCGCTTACGAAAGGGAAGATTTACGGAACCAGGGGAAGGAGTGATTTAACCTCATGAAATTATATGAAAAATGGAGTAAGTGGAAAAGTAGAGATAAAATTTCAGTTAAAAATATGCAAAAGAAAAAAATAATTGATAAAAATATAATAAAAAAAATATCTATATTTCTTGTTTTGTTAATTGCCGTTACCCTCGTTCTATCTATTAATTTTTTTCCGGATAAAATTCTTTTGAAAGAAGGGCAAATTTGCACGAAAGATATTCTGTCTCCGGGTGATTTCGAATTTGCAGATTTAGAGGCAACACAAAATTTAAAAGAAAAAGCTGCCAAATCGATAAAAGAAGTATATGATTTAAATTTAGCAAATATTGAAAATGTTGAAAAAGAAATTGATAGTTTCTTTTTAAAAATAGAAGAATACCAAGAAAAAATAGATCAATCATCTAATAATACTACTGCTTTTTCAATGGAGACCAATAGCAGATTGACAGATGTTGAGCCAAACGAAATGGCTATGGCTAATGAAATAAATGAAGATTTAGGATTATATATTAGTGAACAAGTCATAGCAGCTTATCTCCAACTGGATAATTTATCTTTGGAAAAAATAAGGGTAGACATTGGAAGTTCCGTAAGAAAAATAATGGAACAAGGGATTAAAGAAGATGATTTAGAACGCGCTAAAAAACAACTAATTACAGAGATTAGCGAAATATCTCTTGATCATCATGATGCCCTAATTGCCAGCGAGATTGCTACCTCTTTGCTTCTACCAAGTTTATTTTTAAATGAAGAAGATACTGAAAAAAGACGTCAGGAAGCTATTGCTTCAGTAGATGATGTTATAAGAACAATTCAAAAAGGACAGATAATTATAAGAAAAGGAGAAGTTGTAACTTCGGAAGGTATTGCCATTCTTAATGCTTTAGGTCTAAAAAATCCCAAGATAAATTTTTCCAACATTATTGGAATAATTATGATTACCGCGATCTGCCTTTTGATAGTATTTTTATATTTAAGCTATTTTTATTCTGATATTTATGAAAATGTAAACAAGCTGATATTGCTGGGTACTATTTCTATTTTTGTTATTTTGCTTGCTAAAATAGCAAGTCAGGCATCAGGATATTTAATGCCCATTGCTTCTGCCTCAATGTTGATTGCTATATCTTTAAATCCTAATATTGCCGTATTACTTACTGTGATATTAAGTTTGTTGATAGGATTTTTTCCGGGCGGTGGATTAAATTATATTTTAGTCTCGGTAATCAGCGGGATTGTAGCTATATATAGTATTCGGAAAGCTACTCAAAGGTCAAGTATTACCCGTGCAGGATTAATTATTGCTGGAGTTAATATTATTACAATATCAGCCTTGGGTCTAATCAATAATGAAGGTTATTATCTAATTTTGCAAAACAATCTATGGGGAGTATTAAATGGCTTTTTAGCGGTTGTTTTAACTATCGGTATTTTACCTTTTCTGGAAAGTTTTTTTAATATTACTACATCTTTTAAGTTAATGGAACTATCTAATTCCGATCAGCCTCTATTAAAAAAATTGATAACGGAAGCTCCCGGAACATATCAGCATAGTATAGTAGTGGGTAATCTTTCGGAAACAGCTGCCAGTGAAATTGGCGCAAATGGATTATTAGCGCGGGTTGCTGCACTTTACCATGATATAGGTAAAATAAAAAGAGCTTATTTCTTTATTGAAAACCAAGAAGTGTATAAAAATATTCATGATGATATGGAACCTAGTTTAAGTGCTTTAGTGATTGCTTCTCATGTTAAAGAAGGAGTAGAATTGGCTAAAAAAAATAAACTTCCCAAAGATATAATTGATATAATTGCTCAACATCACGGAACTGGCCTGATTAACTATTTCTTCCATAGAGCATTAAAAGAAAACGAGTCAGCTAATGACGCAGTTGCCGAAGAAAATTACCGTTATTCCGGGCCAAAACCTCAAACTAAAGAAGCAGGTATTATATTATTAGCAGATTCGCTGGAAGCGGCAACCAGAAGTTTAACTAACCCTACGGCAACCAGAATAAAAACCCTGGTGAAGGAGATTATCCAGAAGAATTTAGAAAATGGACAGCTGGAAGAATGTGATTTAACCTTGAAAGATTTAGATAAAATTGGGGATAGTTTTTCCCTGATACTTACAGGAATGTTTCATAGTAGGGTTGAATACCCAGATGATGATTTAATAAAAAAAGTGAAAGAAGAGAAAAAAAAGAATGGAAATTCTAATAAAAAATCAGCAGAAAATAATAAAAATAAGTCAACAAAAAATAAAAAGAATAATCAAAAAGGTTCTACAATATCTAAAGGTTGATGAAGAAACTGAAATTAGTATTTTATTTACTGATGATAAATTTATAAGGTCGCTGAATAATAAATATCGAGGGATTGATAAACCAACCGATGTTTTATCTTTTAGTTTACAGGCAGGAGCTGTCAAATATCCGGAGGTAGAAAGCAATAAACTTTTAGGAGATATAATTATTTCTGTAGAAACTGCCCAAAGGCAGGCCGATAACTTAAAACATAGTATTGAAAAAGAGTTAACAGTATTGTTAATTCATGGCTTGTTACACTTAACAGGTTATGATCATGAAAAAGACAAAGATTATAAAATTATGCGGGAAAAAGAGATAGAAATCTTAAAAACATTTGCTTTGTAACCTAATGTTTAATATAATAAAATTAACCATAATATTCATTTACTTTTTTGGGATATCCTAACCCAAAAAAGTAAATGAATAGAAAAAATACTTAGCATAGATTCGCCAAACATAAAATCTTAAAAAATGGGAGGTGGAATACAAGCCTGTAAAATATTCGCTTTTAGTTAGTATGTAAGATTATGTTTTAAAAAATTATAAAAATTAAAGGAGATTTTATTAATGTTAAAAAGTAAGACAATCTTAGTTTTAGTATTAGCAGTTAGTTTAGTAATGGGAATGTTTAGTTTTGGGATGGCTGCTGAAAGACAATTTGTAGCTATTGCTACCGGCGGAACCGGTGGAACTTATTATCCTTTAGGTGGAGCTTTAGCTCAGATGCTTTCTAATAATGTTGAAGGTTTAATAGTTACTGCTCAATCCTCGAATGCTTCTGTAGCAAATTGTAATTTAATCAGCAGAGGACAGATTGAAACTGGTTTTTCTCAAGCTAATACAACTTATTGGTGCTATACCGCAACGGGAATATTAAAAGATTCACAGCCTATTACTAATTTAAGAGGTATTGCTTCTTTATACCCGGAAACTATTCATATAGTTGCTACTAAAGCCTCCGGAATTAATACCATAGAGGACCTCAAAGGAAAGAAAGTTGGAGTGGGTGCACCTAACAGCGGAACTGCTGCTGATGCTGAAATAATCTTAAATGCCCATGGTATTACCTTTGATGATATTAAGGCAGATTTTTTAAGCTTTAATGAAGTTGCTCAACGTTTGATCGATGGGCAAATAGATGCCGGTTTTACCACTGCTGGATTCCCTACTTCCAGTATCATTAATATAGCTACCAAAAGAGATATTGTATTGATTCCTATAAGTGCAGAGAAGATAAAAGAATTAACGGAAGCAATTCCTTATTACGGAGCTACAGTTATCCCTGGCGGACTGTATAAAGGCGTAGATGAAGATGTTCCAGCCCTTGCTACACCCGCTTTATGGATATGTGATGCTAAACTATCACCTACCTTAGTCTACAAAATGACTAAAGCTTTATGGGAACACCGAGATGTATTAGAAAAAGTACATTCTCAGGGTAAAAACATTACTTTGGAAACTGCCATTGACGGTATAGGAATACCTTTACATCCGGGCGCAGAATTATATTATAAAGAAGTAGGTTTAATTAAATAAAATTTTAGAAAGAAGTAAATCGGGTGCTGTGTAAAATAAATATTTATATGGCACCCGAAATTGATTTATGCGAAAGAAGAAAGAAATATTTTTTATTACATCAGGGATAGTTTTAATAATAACTGCTATTATTATGATTTTATTTTCTATGTCAGTATATACTTTAGAGCTTAAAACTTTTGAAGAAAATAAAATAATTTTTAGACAAAGAATAAAACCTGGAGATAAATTTACTTTAAAATATACGCACTCTGTTGCTCTGACTCCTGTATGGGAAATGTTTGAAATTGATAAAAAATACCAAATTACGCTAATCGAAACTGATTTTCTTGACCATGGAG
>Ga0222683_1000136_pt1 | contig 33690 bp, 43 predicted proteins | sample AntAcemetage1073_FD_179841 | JGI IMG/M metagenome (GOLD analysis project Ga0222683, IMG submission 179841) | Saline water microbial communities from Ace Lake, Antarctica - #1073 | ecosystem: Environmental > Aquatic > Non-marine Saline and Alkaline > Saline | place: Antarctica: Ace Lake... | reverse complement strand
AGATATTAAATGTAACTCCAGCCTAATGATTTTATGATTAAAATACATAAACTGCTAATGGTAACCCCACTTAAACCATATGCATGCCATGTAGGATAAACAGTCATTTTTTTCCGTAATTCTTTCAGAAGTTCTTCTTCAGATGACAATGAAAAAGAGATTTTATAAAGTCTATGGACCTCTTTCATTGAAAGATATCTTCCAATAATGATAATTGGTAAAAGAAATAAAAGCCAATAGTTTACAATGAGAAACATAAATATAAATGCAAAGGTAAGTATGATGGACCCGATAAGATTAGATATATATGAGATGCGTAATGTTTTTTGAATACCCCATTTTACCGCCGGGGTAACTAATCCCATCTTTTTATCAGCTGGGATATCTTCTGCTTGACTTACAAGTATAAGACCATAATGGCCCAGGGTAATTCCAATAGCTGCGGTTATAAAAATTATTGTGTATGTATCAGTAATGGGAAAAGAATTAACAAGAAAATATGAGTAAACACCAGGAATAAAGAAAATTGGTAATGCGATTAATGAATGTAATAATCCACGTTTCTTAAAACGAAAAGGTTCTATTGAATAACCTACTCCTAAAAAAATGCCTATCCATACTAAAAAACTGATTTCAATTCTCTGAACTTGTAATGTCACATGATACGTAAGAATAATTGAAACAAGGATATGAATTATAACAAGAAATCCAAGTTTGTTTCTTCCCATTTTAATAACAGCATGGTACAATTTTGTCTTATACAGTTCATCTACTTTCCAATCAGCCCAACAATTTACCATAAATCCTACATTAAAAAGTAAGATGAAAATTACAATCCCCTCAGAAAGGATGAGAATAACTTTGTAAGAAATCAAATAATTAATAGAATCTGCACCAACAAATATTCCTATGAGAATTCCTATTAATACTGCTGGTAAAAATTCCCAACGACTAACTGTGATATAAAGCTTAAATGCATCCTTGATTGACATAATTAATCAATGTATTATAATATACTTCTTAAAACGTTTCCTAGAATATCTTTGGCATTCTGTATACGGAAATTTGTAAACTTTCTAGTAAAATTAGATCCCCTTTCTACAACTCATACAATATCAAAAATATTCAGCAATTATTCAATTTTCCAGGGGCAACAAAAATATTATCGACCTAAGCTTGATAATACCAAAGATATTCTTGGCCCAAGGTCAGAGATAATCATTTTTTGTCTATCCCACTGGTTTAATCTTCTTTGCAACAACTTCAGCAGCTTTTACAATAGGATATGCTGTTGGTGATGCAGTAACTAATGGATGGGTCCCAATCTGAGCGGTCAAAATTGAATTTACTGTCATTTTGTTTTGTATAGCTAGGCCGATGATATTTGTTAATTCTCCTGCACTTGGTCCGCCGACAACCTCTCCACCAAGTATTATACCGCACTCCCGAGCAGCAATCAATTTTGCCATCTGTTTGTGTATGCCAGATAGCGCCCCAGGATGTTTATCAACGCCTTCAAACGTGCCAGTAACGATATCAAATCCCTCTTTACGTGCCATATCTTCTGTTAATCCCGCTACACCAAAAGCAGTATCTCCAAGGACAGTAGCAAAAATAGCAATGGTACCACTAAATGTTTTTACAGTAGAAAGCTTGTATAGATTCATCCCTGCAATTCTTGCCTCTGTACAAGCAGTAGAAGCAAGCATAACACCGCTCGTTTTTCTAGTTATAAAATCTCTTTTTTCAGCACAATCCCCCACAGCAAAGATATCTGTATTATCGGTCCTCATATATTCATCCACCTTGATAAACCCTCCATCATTAATTTGTAATCCTGAGTTTTTAGCAAGTCCTGTATTGGGACGATAACCCATAGATAAAATTACTGCATCGGCATCAAGTTCGTCTCCATTATCAAGCAGAACCCCGGTAACCGTTTTATTTCCCAGTATTTCCTTTACGCCTACGCCAGTTTTTGTTTTTACACCTCGTGAATTTAGAATTTCCTCGGCCATGGTAGCTATTTCATCGTCAAAGGCAAGACTCAATACATGAGGCAATATCTCAACTACGACCACGTCTTTACCACATTTATTTAATTCATCTGACATCTCAACGCCGATGAAGCCTCCACCGATTGTAACAACTTTCTTACAAGCTTTAATTTTTGTTAATAATTTATCAAGATATTCTTTATCTTTGGGTATGGTGAAGACATTCTCCATATTGGCCCCTTTGAGCCATTTAGGAATTTTAGGGGTAGAACCAGTTGCCAATACGAGTTTTTCAAACCTGATCTCTGTATCATCATTTGTTTTGCATATCTTTTTCTCTTGATCTATAGAAATCACTTCACCAATCTTGAGCTTTATGCCTGATTTAGTTAACACGGCATCAGGTATTGCATCCTTGTCACTGCTTTCTAACGATCCGAAGATGTAAGGTATCCCACAGGGAACAACTACCTGTTTTTCTTTTCGTACAACCATAAACTCTTTATCTGGGTAACTAGACTTGCCCGTTACTGCAGCAACAATGCCCGAGGCGCTACCGCCAATTACCAACACATCTGTTTTTTCCATTATTTCATCCTTCTGTAAATTCAATAATGCCCATTTTTTCGGAGAATTATTCTAAATCTTTCTCGCTAATGCATACGCAGAATTCACCACCAGCAACACAATAAGCCAAGTGATTGTTCCAATCGATACTAACTGCACATTTTTGCATTTTTTACAATAGAATTGACCTGTTAACTTATCAATATAGCACCAGTCCATCAATTTAGATAACAAAATTAGATTTAGTTTTTTTTCTTTATCTGAAGCATTTTTTAATCGATCCACTTTATCACCTTCCTTTTTTCTCTTTATCCATCCATAGTTGTTTTCCTTCATGCAAAAAAACCATATCTTTACCATCCATTTTATCGATAGATAGCTTATCAATAGTGAAATGGTAACTCCCATGCATGCTTTCTGTCAAAACTTCCCAATCCTCGCCACATCCCTTCAATTTTTCAACCAATTCTTTAACCTTCATTTTTTACCCTTCATTTTTTATAGATTTTAATAAAATTTAGACTTTAAAGGAGGACATGAAATCTCTTGTAACATGTCAACAAGATAAACCATCTTACCTGCATCACACACATCAAAACATTCTCTGCAAGAAGAACATTCATCAGATGCACCTGGAACTAAAGCAACAGTACGATCGACACCACGACCAACAAAACACACGGCATTCCTCTTTTTAATCTCTGTACAATAACGAACACACAGACCGCATAAATCACAAGGAGTCTCCGGGGTTTTCAGCTTAAAACGAGATTCTTTAATATCATACTCCTTTGCTAGAGTTACATATGAACCAACAGGACATCCTGCCAATGATAATTCAATAAGCATTTTTCGAATATTTTCAACTTTTTCAGTTTTAGTATTAACTACCAAACCCTCCTCTACTAGATAACAACAGGATGCTACAAGTTTTTTCCGACCGCCTTTTGCAATTTCCACCATGCAAAGCCGGCATGCTCCATAGGGTTTAAGTCTGTCATCGTGACAGAGACTTGGGATGGTAATACCTGCCCGTTGAGCCGCCTGGATGATTGTCATCCCTTCTTCCGCCGATACGTTCTTCCCATCAATTGTTAACGATATGTTCTTCATTATTTTCACCTTTTTTAGCATTATCTTTTTATTAAATCACCATCAATAAATTAAAGTTCAAGAAGGGAAAAAAATTTACCTCCTTCACAAATATTTTCACAGTCACGGCAAAAGCCACAGTTTTCTTCTGGAACTAAAGATACTTTACGATCTACACCCCTACCAACAAATCCAATTACATTTCCTTTTTTAATCTCCGCACAGTAACGTACACACAGGCCACAGAGGGTGCAATAGGTTGGCTTTTCTACTGGAAAACGTAACTCCTTTACCAGCTTCCATTCGCTTTCTTCGTCGCTCTTTTTGATATATTCACACAGACCATACTTTTCAGCTAAAGCATACAACGGTCCAGTAGGTGCCAAGGGCAGCAATAGCTCTAAAATTATTTTACGGATTTTATTTACCCTTTCGGAAGAAGTTTTTACTATTAATCCCTCTTCCACTGGGTAACAACATGCTGCTACCAACCTCACTCTGTTATTCTTTACCACTTCTACAGCACATAATCGGCATGCACCATAGGGGTCAAGATCTTCATGGTTACACAATGTGGGAATTTCGATACCAACAGTCTTGGCAGCCTGAAGAACAGTCATCCCCTCTTTGGCTTTAACCTCCTTCCCGTCAATCGTTAATGATATATTTTTCATTTTTTTCCAACCATGTATCAATTTTTTTACTTACGAGCCCCTGCCAGTTATCCTTGAAATTGCGTCAAATTTGCACGCATCAAAGCATACTCCACATTTTATGCACTTTTCAACATCAATCGTATGAACACCTTTCTTCTGACCTGATATCGCACCTGTGGGGCAGCCTCTTAAACAGAGACCACAACCCGTACACTTTTCAGGATCAATATAATAATAAATAAGATCCTTGCACACCTTTGCAGGGCATTCACCTCGAAGATGTGCCTCATATTCATCCCTAAAGTATTTGAGAGTACTAAGAACGGGATTCGGAGCGGTCCGACCAAGAGCACATAATGAAGCTTCTTTGACAACCTCAGAGAGTTCCTCAAGTAACTGAATATCTTTCTCCGTAGCCTTCCCAGCTGTAACATCATTTAAAATCCGGAGCATTTGACGTAACCCCTCTCTGCAGGGCGTACATTTTCCACAGGATTCCTGCGATAGAAATTTAACAAAATACTTGGCAATATCAACCATGCAGGTATCCTCATCCATAACAATCATACCGCCAGAACCCATCATCGAACCAGCTTTCTTAAGCTCATCAAAATCTACGGGGATATCAAGTTGACTCTCAGGGATGCATCCTCCCGATGGACCACCAGTTTGCACTGCTTTAAACTTTTTTCCATTTGGTATGCCACCGCCGATGTCATAGATAATCTTCCGTAATGTAATTCCCATCGGCACCTCGACCAAACCAGTATTGTTGACCTTTCCGACCAAAGAAAATATCTTGGTTCCCTTACTGTTCTCGGTACCCATACTTCTAAACCAATCTGCCCCTTTGTTGATGATAAGAGGAACATTTGCCCATGTCTCTACATTGTTCAAACATGTTGGTTTATCCCATAATCCTTTCTCTGAGGTATGAATATATTTTGGCCTTGGCTCTCCAACCTTTCCTTCAATCGCTGACATCAAAGCACTTGATTCACCTGAAACAAAAGCTCCAGCGCCCCTATGAATTTTGATAGTGAAATCAAACCCAGAGCCTAGAATATTTTTACCGAGCAATCCATGTTCTTCAGCCTGTTTTATCGCAAGTTCAGTGTTCTCCACGGCAAGGGGATATTCCTCCCGTATGTAGATATAACCCTCGTTTGCACCTATTGCGTAAGCACCGATGATGAGCCCCTCTATAACGCTATGGGGATTACCCTCCATAACGGATCTATCCATATAGGCACCGGGATCACCCTCATCACAGTTGACAATAACGTATTTTGGTTCCCCTGGTGCATCATGTGTACTATCCCACTTTCTTCCTGTGGGAAAACCACCTCCACCTCTGCCTCTTAAACCAGATTTTTTAATTTCTTCACGTACCTGTTTGGGGGTAAATTCAGAAAGAGTCTTGGCTAATGCACCATAACCACCAATAGCAATGTAATCATTGATACATCTAGGATCGACTAATACATTGCTTGCCATAAGATTTCTAACTTGCTTCTTATAAAATGGAATATCACTCATAGAAGCAACTTTTTCTTTTTTTTCAACATCAACGTACAATAGACGATCTACGATTTTTTTATTTACAATTGTCTTTGATATGATCTCCTTTGCATCCTCTGGTTTCAATTTTTGATAAAATATCTCATTTGGATAGATAACAAGATTTGGCTCTACTTGACAAAATCCATGGCAGCCTGTTACCCTTACATCAACTTTCTCTTCTAAGTTTTGTCTTTTGATCTCGTTTTTAATTGCTTCAACGACCTTTTGAGAACCACGAGCTCTCCCACAAGTACCGGATGATATTGTAATACAAGGCTTATCTGGGTCTCTCTCTGACAATATCTCTTTTCTAACGTTTTTTAAATCCAACATTGATTGTAATTTTTCCATATATTTCACCTAACCAGATTGATACCCTTTTTCATGTACAATAGGAGCTACTTTTCTTTTATCTCCACTGCGCTTTTTATCTTCCATACGGTATGTTGAAAGAATTTCTCCTACCTTTGATGGATTCATTTCACCATAATAATCATCATCGACTACCATTACTGGTCCTACAGCGCAGCATCCCAGACAATTCACACTTTCTAAAGTAAACTTAAGATCAGATGTCGTTTCTCCAGGCTCAACTCCTAAAAATTGCTCTGCCATATCCAAAATTTTCGGTCCCCCTCTTACATGACAAGCCGTCCCTAAGCATACTCTAACAAGGTGCTCACCCTGGGGATTCAAGCTGAATGCCTTATAAAACGTGGCGATGTTAAGAATCTGAGACATTGGTATATCTAATCTTTCTGAAACCCACATTAATGCAGGCTTGGGAAGCCAATGGTTTTTAGCCTGAATTTTGAGAAGAATCTGAATCAAAGCACTTTTATCACCGTTATATTCATCTATAATCTTGTCAATATCTCGCAACTCTTGCACCATTTCTCGTACTGATTCTTCTCTCCGTTTGATGCGTTTTAATTCCTGGAAATGGTGCATTGCTTCGTTTTCAAGTTTTTTAAGTTCAGCATTTAATGGTGGGCGATCAAGACCTAATGAATAATATTCAGAAAGAAGTTCTAAGCCTCGCAGTAAAATATCTGTTTTACTTAGGTCAGATGTTTTTTCCAACTTAGACAAGGCCTTTTTCTGCTCTTCTGTTAATCTTACGCCAACAAAATGGGTTTTGGCTTTTTCTTTTTTCATATAACACCTCTTGTTTAACGGTTTAACACCATTCCTTGTTGAAGATTTGCTTGTTTGTTAAAAAGGTATTTGCGAATCCATAACAATATTTAATCATGTTTAATCGTTACACGTATTTGTGGACATAAAAGACTATATAGCCCCCACATTTCAAAGAAAAAGTGATACTATGGAACGATTAAGTGTGTCTTTAGACGAAAAATCAATATCAACTATTAAGAAATATCTAGCAAAATATAATACTTCACAGGCAGATATAATTCGAAGGGCACTTAATTGCTTAGAATCTGTGGAAGATGCAACAGAAAAAGCACCCCTGCAAGATATTTTGATATATATAGATTACTTAGCAAACAAGGAGCATTTAATAATAGATATTGCACATTGGAAATCGATATTCACCGAGATTGGAGAGGGATCCAAAAAATTCTGGGATGAAGTTTATAAGATCGGAGATGCTCATAGAGAAGAGTATTTTGATAAGGGCATCAGAGATGTAAAACAGGTTTTAGAATATGTTGAGAAAACAAACTGGTATAAATTAAACATCGATTCTAAACAGAGTTTTACACTGGTACTAGCAACCCTAGAATCTACAAAATTCATTAAAACCTTTTTTGAAGGATTCTTCAGCAAATATCCACAAAGAGTAGAAATAACAGAGGAGTACATGAAACTCAGGATTAACGCTCGTTAGCAGATAGCATGTGGGTCTCCGTTTTTCCAAGGCACGGTCCTTAAACCGAAATCATCATTTTTTCATTCTGAAAAACAAATTTTCTAGGTTTTAGACGGGAAAAATATAAATTACCAGAAATGTTGTGTTATATTGGGAACAGAAAAATGGAAATTCTTTCTTGTCCACAATGCGGTAGTAAAGATTTTTATCAGACAACAATACAAGATGAAGTAGCAGCCGATAACAACAAAAAATGGGAATGTTCTTGCAAGGAGTGTGGCTATCGGGGCATTCCCATCATACTAGATAAATATGAGGGCACATTTCAGGGATCACAACCTTCCGCTCCTGGATTTATAGGGCCATGGATAATCAGAACGCACTTGGACAATGGGGAGGAAAAAGTTTTAGAGGTACTCTGGGAAGATGCACAAGACTGCATACAGGCACTACAACTGAAAAGAGGGGACAAAATTAGAGTTACACTAGATCAAAAAGTGTGGTGCATCGAAAGACTTCATGAATAGTAATGAATTGATGATGGATATAGAGCCCAATGTGTTGCTCCGACTGAACCACAAAAAACCAGAGGATAATGTAGAATACTTTTTCTCTCACATTAGGACGCTTTTTCTTTTTTGGATTTTATCTTAAATTGGGTCTGACTAGTTGAGAGGTGCTTTGTGGAGCAGTGAAAAAACTGTCGAAAAGCTTTTGGTTAGAGCCGTTTTTTCCTTCTAATCATCATTCCATAATCTTTTTCCTTTTTATCGATCCATTCTATTTCACAACTCCACCAAAAATTATATGCCAATTCCGTAAGGCCAGATATTCTTTTAGGTATATCTCGATATTTACCTTTAGTCTCCATCTGGTTTTCCTCCAGATATCATCTCAAATATTTTTCCAACTTATTATGTAAGAATCTTTATCAATTTATAATAAGTGTTTACATCAGCTTTTTTAGGTTGAACTGCGACTTCTAAAGGTATAGTTACTAACTTTCCATCTTTTAAACTTACACAATGATCAGTTACACCATCCTTTAGCACATTGACAGCATAGTTGCCAAGACGAGCAGCCATAATCCTATCAAAAGATGTTGGATGACCTCCTCTCTGGATATGACCAAGTACTGCTACGCGAGTTTCTAAATTTGTTTTTTCTGCAATTATGTTTGCAATATCATAACCTTTTGCTTTACCCTCTGCAACAATAATTATCCAACTTTTTTTCCCTTTTAAACTACCGGTTTTAATTTCTTCACACATTGTATCTATATCAAAGTTTTTTTCTGGAATTAAAACTTCCTCGCATCCACCTGCTAGAGCAACTTGCAAGGCAATATATCCGCATTCACGGCCCATTACTTCCACAACAAATATCCTTTCAAGACTCGTAGCAGTATCTCTTATTTTATCAAGGGCATCCAAGGCTACATTGACTGCTGTGTCAGTTCCAATAGATAAATCTACACCATTTACATCATTATCAATGGTTGCAGGGATACCAACAACAGGAATATCATATTTAGTTGCTAGAACATGAGCCCCTCTTAGAGAGCCATTGCCACCTATAACAATAAGACCATCAATCTTATTAGATTTAATAGTTTGAACAGCCTTTTTTTGTTCAGACTCGATAAAAAACCTTTCAGAACGAGCAGTTTTAAGAATTGTTCCCCCAATATTGATTATCCCTGATACTGAACGTCTATCTAATTTGATGAGTGTATTATCTATTAGACCATCATAACCTTTCAAAACACCTAATACTTCAATATCATACTTACTGGCGGTACGTACTATAGATCTAACGGTAGCATTTACACCCGCACAATCCCTTGTTAAAACTGCAATTTTTTTATCCAGCATGGAAATCACCTTTTCCAGAAGGTCCATCCGAATCAGAGCCAACAATAGTCAAAGCTTTACCTTCGTAACTCATTTTTTTCCTCCTTACTCTGGTTGTACGAATAATTTTCGTTAATGGTAATTGCCATCATTTTTTTCTTCGTTGATAAAACATCTGCCCCAGTAAAAACTGTGGTATGGTATGAAGTTTATATCAACTTTACAACTTGATTTACTAACTCAGGTTTGGCGTTTCATATCCTCTTTGGTCATATATTTAAAAACTTTGGTTGGGTTTTTTACAGTACAAAATATTTTTTTCCCTGGATCCGCAAAATTTCCGTATCCATCTATTTTCATAACTTCAAAATGTTGTCTAACAGTCTGAAAGTCACTATCTACCTTTTTTGCTATGTCATAAATATTAACACAATCTTCTTCCTCGTCCACTATTTCCTTTATCTTAATATGTCTTTCAACCCAGTCTCTGCCCATTCTATCCCTCCTCTAAATCATCTGGTTTTTCTTTTAAATCTGTGTCAAATTCTTTATCTACCGTTATAATCAAGTTATATTTACCCCATGATGGCAGTCTTATCTCATTTACATGTAACCTCTTATCTATAAAAACTTTGTTTACCTTCACTTCTTTCTCCTTCCACTTATCAGGTTTTTTCTTTTACAATATCATATATTTCGTAATGTTTTTAATCCCCTCTCTTTTCTACCGACCTATGTTTCATCAAATCTTTTTGGTTTTTTATCCCTGGTTAAAAGTACAACTCTTGAAGCTTCTTTTTCCATGGATGGCTCATATCCCATCTTTTTAGACAGATTCAAACCAAAATCTCTAACACTATCATGTGTTGGCATATTAGACATTTGCATCCTTTTCCTAGAATTGCCCACATACATATAGCCTTTTGGCTCAATGAACATGGGAGATGCAACACGATCTAACTTTGCATACTGTGGAATAAATTTTTCATCCATGTTCATTCCTTGTATGAGAGTATGCCTTATCACAGTTCTTGTATCAAGTGATGGCAAAATTTCCAATGTTTTTTTGATTCTTTCCCAGCCATTTGATATCAAGGGAGAACAGATTTTTTTATAAAGTTCTTTATTTGGTGCAACAATTGAAACATAAAGTTGCTTTGGGAGTGTATCCATATTTTCCAATGCCTCAGGGTTTGTACCATTTGTTACAAGGAATGTAGTCATATCTTTCTTGTGGCACTCTTCAAAAAATTCACTCAGCCTTGGATAGAGAGTTGGTTCACCAGAAAGGGAACATGCAACCATGTTTGGATCGTTTGCTTCTCTCCATTTTTTTTGATCACATTTTTCATTGCCCTTAAATCCAGTGATGAGTTTTCTTTGTGCTTCAATTGCACCTTCTAAAATAAATTTTGGCTCATCTATTTTTTTAAACTCTTTTTCTGTGAACCCTTGATATCTCCAACAAAAAAGACACATATGCGTACACTGATTTACTGATGGCGTCATCTGCAGGCAACGATGTGAGTCTATCCCATAAAAAGTTTGTTTATAACATACTTCGCCGTGTAGAAGACTTTGTTTCATCCAATGACAGAGCTTCACTGCTGAATGATCCCCAACTATAGCATATTTCTGTTTCTGCAATATCCTTTTCAATTCTTCTTTCATAGCGCATCAAGATCTAAAATTAAACTGTCTTTTGCATCATATTTTCCAAAGATAGGATTCCAGATTTCAGGATATAGAAAGGGACTTTTAAGCTTTCTCATTTTGCCCTCCGATTATGTCCTTCTAGAAAAAAAATTAAAAAAACAAGATACCAATTCATGCGGTCGGTGATGCAAAAGAAGTAGAAAATGTTCAAGATGCGACTGGAGATGCCTTTGAAACAGTGAAAGTACATGAGTATTGGTATTTCCTCTGCAGATATCTCAACAACTATATTTACAAAGAGCTGTATTCAATCCCATAGTACGATTTAGGGTAGAACCATAACAAAAAGGGGAAGATAATATGGATTCAATAAGTAGAGAAATGGCAAAATTCGCACTTGGCTTGGAGTACGAACAGATACCAGGAGATGCCTTAAAGGAGACGAAAAGATTTATGTTGGACAGTATGGGATGCGCACTGGCAGCCATAGGTCACAAAGACATGCAACAAGCATATGAATTTGTCCAGTCACTTGGAGGAAACGAGCACGCTACGATAATAGGTCATGGCACCAAAACAAATCTTGGCAATTCTACGCTGATGAACTCTCTGCTCATACGGGCAATAGACTACAATGACATCTACTGGAAGCAGGATCCATCCCATCCCTCTGATATAATACCCGCTGCATTGTCTCCTGCAGAGTACAAAGGATTGTCTGGCCAAGACCTCTTGGTTGGAATAGTAATAGCATATGAACTCGAAATGCGCCTATGCCTTTCAGGCCACCCAGGCATAAGAGAGATAGGCTGGCATCATGCTTCACTGACACAGCTGGTTAGCCCACTGGTCGCCGCACGAATGCTTGGACTCACTGAGGATCAGGCCGTAGCAGCTACTGGCATAAGCGGCTCAAGTCACTTCACTCTAGGCGGAGTCGTTGCAGGGTTCCTTACTAACATGAAGAACACGGCAGACCCAATGGCAGTCGAAGCCGGTGTAAGGGCCTGCATGCTTGCCAGCACTGGATATTCTGGCCCCGCAGAAGTATACGAGGGGAAAGAGGGTTTGTTCCAGGTTATCAACGCCGTCAAATGGGACACCGATGCGATGCTGAGTGGACTAGGCAGGGAATTTTTGATAACCAACTGCGGATACAAAGCGTTTCCAACTGAAGCGCTTACACACCAGCCGATCACTGCCACCCTAGAAATACGAAACAATAACAACATAGACCCAAAAGACGTGAAAGAGATACTGGTCAAGACCACCACTAGGGGAGCAGACATACTCTCCGATAAATCTAAGTACAAACCAATTACCAAAGAAACAGCGGACCATTCCCTTCCATACTGCATAGCCGTTGCTGTGGTCAAGGGAAATGTACTTCCATCGGACTTCGAGGAAGAGGCATTGAAAGATCCACTGGTTTGGGAAATATTGCCCAAGATAAAGGTTGAAGCCGACCCTAAAATAGATGCCTTATTCCCTAAGATCAAGAGGACAAGGGTTACAATAACCTTAAACAATGGCCAGATCTTCACCAAACAAGAGGATCACGCCAAAGGTCGTACTGAAAACCCGCTCAGTGATGAAGAGCTCATTGCCAAGTTTAAGGCCAATGCTCATCTCCAGCTATCTGAAGAGCGCATGGAGAAGGTCATCGATGCCACGATGAACCTAGAGAATTGGGATGTTGGGGAATACATGAAACTCCTTGTGAGCGATAAATGAGTGCCATCCAAGTAATCTTTTCATCTGAGCGAGTGAAGTTCCAAGCTCCCCTTAGATCCAAATGGTAGAAAATCAGGGTTTTATAGCATTATCAAAAAGGAGGTTTATTTAGGTGATTGATAAAGCAGTAGAAATAATAAAGAATTCAGACAGAGTAACAGGATTCACTGGTGCAGGTATTTCTGTAGAAAGCGGAATCCCTCCATTTCGTGGAGAGAACGGATTGTGGAATAGGTATGACCCTATCTTTCTTAATATTGGATATTTCAAAACCTATCCATTAGAATCTTGGAGATTAACAAAAGAAATTTTTTTCGATTTTTTTGGAAAGGCAAGACCAAATCGTGGCCATACAGGTTTAGCCAAGATGGAAGAAGATGGTTATCTGGATGCTATAATTACACAGAATATAGACAACCTACATCAAGAAGGTGGTAGTAAAGAGGTTTATGAAATCCATGGAAATTCCAGGGAACTAATATGCGTTGACTGCGGCAATAAAGTCTCGCTCACAGAGGAACATCTAAATAATTTGCCTCCTAAATGTAAAAAATGTGGTGGATTGTTGAGACCTGATTTTGTATTCTTTAGTGAACCGTTGTATGAACCAGATGCAACAAAATCCTTTATAGAAGCAGAAATTTCTGATGCATTCCTGGTAATTGGCACCACAGGTGAAATTATGCCTGCTTCCCAAATTCCTATTATAGCAAAAAATAATGGTGCGACAATCATTGAAATAAATGTTAAGAAGTCAAATTATACGGACGAGATTACAGATATTTTCCTAAACGGGAAGGCAACAAAATTAATCGACGAATTAGTAAAAGCGTTACAGGCATAAATAACCTGTAAAATAAATCTTTTAGGTTCTGGAAACCTAAAATCTCAGGGAAAAGAAAGTATTCATAAAAATAGTACTGACAAGTGGAAGAGGGCACAGGTAAAACAACGTTATCATTAAATCTTATCAATTACCTTGATGAAAAAGGGCAGCAAATCCAAATTCAGAACCTAGAGATTCCAGTTCTTTAAACCATTTTTTACATGTCTCAATATGAGATTGCTTTCGGAAACACTTATGCCTCTTTTTGGTGACAAAAAGCATTGTCACCCGAAATCTTTTTAGAGCCTAAACCATTTACACTTTTCATAAGGTTTTTTTCTCCTGTTGCACCTTTACGGGACACATCCTACGTGGTGTACCGCATGCGACAAAAAAAGAACGTTTAGCTGGCTAAAAATAGAGCGGAGTCTCACCTGCAGGTATTATGCTATCGCTTTAGCCAATACAGTATTTCCAGCCGTAAAATAAAAACTTCCGTTACGCTTTGCCCAAATCCCCACCGGACGTTATGCGAAATAGAATTAAAAAAACTGGAAGAGAGACAGGAAAAATGATTGAATTAAAGAACATATTTATATTCGCTCCTATAAAATTAGGATATAGCAATAAAGATGGATATGTTAACGACAGACATATTGCCTTTTATACTGCAAGAAGCCATTATTTGGGTGCGGTTACAATTGAACCACTCTACATGGATAAAGGATTACGGGAGATCCCTACACAATTGGGAATCGATAGTGATAAAAAAATAGAGGGATTACAAAAACTAGTTGGGGTTATTCATAAATCAGGGGCAAAAGCCATTGCTCATCTTAACCACCCTGGTAGAATGGCAAATCCTAAAATTCCTTACAACTACTTTGTATCCTCTACAGATAAGCCTTGTGAAAATGGAGGGGCAACACCAAAAAGAATGAATGGGGAGGATATGGAAAAAGCAATAAATCTTTTTGTTGCTGCTGCCAAAAGAGCTCAAGAAGCTAACTTCGACATTATAGAACTACAATTTGGTCATGGCTATCTACTGGCTCAATTTATTTCACCTTTTGTTAATGATAGAACAGGCGAGTATGGTAGAGATTTTGAGAATAGAATAAGATTTCCTTTAAGGGTTTTACAGGCAGTTAAAAAATCTGTAGATTTGCCAATAATTGCCAGGATAAGCGGCGATGAAATGTTACCTAATGGAATAAGGTTACCTGAGATGATCAGCTTTTCCAAGATACTGGAGAAAAACGGAGTTGCAGCAATACACGTGTCTGCTGGCAGTGTATGTTCAACACCTCCTTGGTATTTCCAGCATATGTTTATTCCTAAAGGAAAAACATGGGGCATGGCAAGAAAAATCAGAGAAAATATAAACATCCCTGTAATTTTTGTTGGAAGAATAAATACTTTTGAAGACATTGAAAACGTAAAGAACAAATATTTAGCTGATTACATTGCCATTGGAAGGCCTTTAGTTGCAGATCCCAATTTTGTAGGAAAATATTTCGGCAAAGAGAAGGGAGCAGTAAGACCCTGTTTAGCATGTGCTGAGGGTTGTCTTGGCGGGGTAAAATCAGGGCAGGGACTACAATGCCTTGTAAATCCAGAAGTAGGCTGGGAAACAGAGGTTTTTAAAATTGCAAAGCAACCCAAACGATATGCTGTTATCGGAGGTGGTTTATCAGGAATGGAAGCTGCAATAATATTGAAGGAAAGTGGGTATAGTGTCGACCTTTATGAAAAAGATAAACTGGGTGGACAATTCAACTTTGCTCCCTTAACTCCCAACAAGAAATCAATGGCACGGCTAATCCCATATTTCGTCAAGGAATTGAAAAATAACGGCGTAAACATAATCTTTAAGGAGGCTGCAAAGTCAGACATTATATCTAAATATGATGGTGTAATATTAGCAACAGGATCTATACCATCTGTACCACCAATTACAGGATTAGATAAATTTTATTGGGCAGATATTTTACTGGAAGAAAATTTACCAGAAAACAAAAAGGTACTTATTATTGGCGGAGGGCTAATCGGCGTTGATATTGCGACTGCCCTACTTCCAAGGAGCAACAAGGTAATCATTGTTAAACGAACAACAGACTTTGGTGAAGATATGGAAATGATTGCAAAGGCACTTTCTCTCAAGATGATGGATGAGAAAGGAACTGTTTTTAGTGACCACACCAATATTAAAAAAATAGAAGGGAAAACTGTTTTTGCAGAGAGAAATGGAGATAACATCCAATTTGAAGATATAGATATAACAGTGGTTTCTACTGGTATGAAAAGTTATAACCCTCTTGAGAAAGATCTGAAAAACAAGATACCAGTTTATACGGTAGGTGATGCCAGACAGGTAGGCAATGCTCAGGATGCGATTAGAGATGCCTATGAGACAGCAAAAAAGTTGTAGTTAAATAAAAAAATCAAATCGTCACATAAAATTTCTGCAGATTATAAGTATAGAAAATGAGAAAATCAGGAAGGGTATTCAAAACGAACCCTATATGTTAATCTAAGCGCTGGGGAGATTAAAGAAAAGAAAGTCACAGAAGACATGAAGAAGAAATCCACTGGAGGCCATGGGTTTAACGAGAATACAGACGTGAAATTTATTCTTATATCAAAAAAAGAGGATAGAGAATTTAATTTAAGAAGGGGGTATAGCATGAAAAAAATAGGATTGATTGTGAATCCCATAGCAGGAATGGGCGGAAGTGTTGGGCTGAAGGGAACGGATGGGGAAATATACAAAAAGGCATTAAAGCTAGGAGCTAAGGCGGTGACACCCCGGAAGACAAAAGAATTTTTGTCGCATATCAAGAGCAGAAAGGAGATTAGCCTGGTTGTTGCACCGGGTAAAATGGGAGAAACATATGTTAAAAAGTTTAATATCATTTTCAAATTAATTGGTCAGATGCCTAAAGAAACTTCGGCAGAAGATACTAAAAGAGTTATAGGAGAAATGTTGAACGACGGCATCGAACTTTTGATATTTGTTGGTGGCGATGGTACTGCAAGAGATGTCTATGACGCAGTTGATTCTAGGATTCCAGTTGTAGCTGTGCCCTCTGGTGTTAAGATCTTTAGCTCAGTATTTGCAGTTAGCGCAAGGGCCGCAGCAGAAATGGTTGATGCCTTTATCGAGGGCACAGACTTAACAGAGGAGGAAGTGCTTGATATAGATGAAGACGCCTTTAGAGATAACAGACTGGCCTCGAAGCTATATGGCTATCTCACGGTTCCTAATGTCAAGAAACTCTTGCAAGCAGGTAAAGAAGCTTCAAGTATAGACAAATCGTCTGTAAATAGTAAAAATGAGATAGCAAGATATATCGTTAAACATATGGATAAGGAGACTCTATATCTGCTTGGTCCAGGAACAACTTTGAAGGCTATTACCAATGACGTGGGCCTTCCTAAGACACTTCTCGGTGTTGACGCAATTTATGACAATAGGTTGGTTGGAATAGATCTAAACGAAAAAAGTATTCTGAAGCTTTTAAAGAAATATAAAAGTAAAAAGATGATAGTAACGCCTATCGGCGGAAACGGTTTTATTTTTGGCCGTGGAAGTAAACAGTTTACTCCGGAAGTAATACGAATTGTTGGTAGAGAGAACATAATAATCGTTGGTACCTATGACAAGATAAGCAAATTAGACTGCCTTAGAGTTGATACAGGTGACTATGAGATAGATAAACTTCTCTCAGGACACATAAAAGTTGTAGTAGGCAAAAAAGAGGAAATGGTGATGGAGGTAAGATGTTGAATGAAATTAAGTTGAATATGAATGAGATGCCATATCCTCCTCCAAAGGGAGTTATTGAAGCAGCCCAAAAAGGATTATCAAACTTGAATCGATATACCAATCCAAAAGAATTAGAGTTGCTACGCGAACTTCTCGCTGATTATTCAGATGTCTCCAAAAAGCATATCATTTTAAGCGCTGGCTCGGACTTTCTGTTAAGAGAAATAATTCATGTGTTTTCTAGAGGTAGAAAAGTCATTATGGTAAATCCGTCTTTTTTTCCTACTGTTCAATGTACAAAAGAGTTTGCAACAAAATTGATTAAAATTCAGCTTAGGCCATCAGAGTTCAATTTGGATGCTGACATTATAACTAGTGAGACAAGTGAACCCAGCCTAATGATAGTTGATAATCCTAATAATCCAACAGGCAAAATTCTTATAGATAGAGGGATGGCTGAAGCCATCCTTGAAAACAAAGATGTATTACTTGTAGTAGATGAAGCATATTATGAATTTTCTGGAGCAACCTTTGCCGATATGGTGGAAAAACATCCAAATCTTTCGGTTGTGAGAACACTGGATAAAGCTTTTGGCTTGGCAGGTGCTCGAATTGGGTATCTCATTGCAGGGAAAAATTTCTTGGATGCGTTTTCCACATTTGTTACATTTCTACCTCAATCTAGTCTATATGCAGCGATAGAGGCAATGAGAGATCCTAGCTATATCAAAAAGAATATCGAGCTTGTTATTAAGGAAAGAGAACGAGTAAGCAAAGAATTAGAAAAAATAGGGTTTCAAGTGTACCCCAGTACCACTAATTTTCTGCTGATAAAAACAAATATGCCTGATGTAGCAAGAGAACTTAAGGATAGAGGAATACTGGTATTTGATATTTCAAACCAATGGCTACCAGGTTATATCAGAGCATCTATTGGTACATCAAAGGAGAACAATATTTTTTTATCAAATATCAGAGAGATTCTTAAGGTACACACTCAAAGAGGTAGCAAACTATGAAAGCTTATGTTGGAAACAAAATATATAGAGGAATTTTAAAAAAATCGCCTATATCTATTTTCACCATCTTCTTCTGCCTCCACCACCACGGCCACCGCCTCTTCCATCTCTGGGCCCTCTGCCTAGGCCCCTTCCTTTGCCTGCTCCCCTGCCCATTCCTTGATTTATTCTTCTGTCTTGTCCATAATTCTGGTCGAAATTTCTGCCTATTTCATTGTCAGATTTTTCTCCATTAAAAATAATGGCTTTTTGTGGGCAAGCATTTGCAGCATCTTTTAAGCATCCTGCATTTTCATCTTTTATTTCTGCTATTTCCCCCACCATCTCAATGCCCTCTGGACAGATATCTATACAAACACCACATGCAACACATTTTGTTTTATCTATTCTTGCTTTCATTGTAATACCAATCCCTTTCTTTCAGTTTTTTCTTTTTCTTCAACTATTTCATTAATATTTTCTCTGATTATTTTAAGAGATTTCTCAATTTCTGGCTCTCTAATGATTACAGCAACAAATTTATTTTTTAATCTTTTAATATTGGGCCCCATAATCTTCCCTACTAAAACATCAATATCCTTTAAAACAGAAGTCGTTGCTTCTGCTTTCTTTGGGTCTCCATGGATTCTTGTTTCATCCTCAGCATATTTAGCGTTTTCTCTTGTCTCTTTGAAAGTTAGCTCGCCATTGGAATATTTCCAAACCTGAAAATATTCCGACATCCCAATATGATCATCTGGTTTTATTATTTTTTCATCATCTGTTCCAATAGCAACAGTTAACTCTTCCACAATATCTCTTATTGCACCTTGAGGACAATTTTGTATACATAACCCACAATCAATGCATTTACCTCTATCAAATACAGCAATACCTTTTTTCACATCTACAGAAATAGATCCAACTGGACAGTCACTCTCACAAATCCCGCATCCTACGCATTTGTTTTTACTTACGTTCATCATTTTAATTTCCACTCCTTTTGTTCCTCTTGGTATACTTTAACTACTTTGAGCCCTTATTATGACTCCATTGTAAATTTCACTTTTCTTCTCATACCTACTTCTGGTACAAATTGAGTTAAAAAATCGCCACAATTCCCACTTATACCTCTATATCCAACATGGTTATATTTTTTATTCCCAATTTTTTTTATTCTATTGAATAAATACCTTTCAAATGTTTTTTTCATTTTTTCCTACCTTTTTAAAATGATAAAAACTAGTTTCATTCACTTATTTATCTACTAATACCCTTACAAGTTCATTGTTTTGAATATATTAATGCTTTAAATCTTTATGTTAACTTACTTCCCAATTTTTATATTCTCTATTGTATTTTTTATTTAGTAACACCAATTGTCTTATGCGATTTCTTAACTCTTTTTTGCCTTAACAATACCATCACGTCTGTATATATGACAGTATGCACTTTTATCTATGCTTTTTGTTAGGTTTAACTAGCAGCAACTGTCTGATTATTAAAAACCTAAAGTAAAAAAGATTAATCCTACTACCAGTGCAAATACAAGATTAAATACCTTTATTAAAATAGAATCTTTAACAGTATAAGAGAATAATGGCAGCATCCCATGGCCATCTTGAGAAATGGAACTTGTAAGCAGTACAGAAAACGGTACCATTCCTGATGCATACATCACGACAAATACCATATGCGGACCTGATTCAGGAATCAATCCCACGAGTGCACTTATTAAAAGAATCCAAGTTAAATTTGTTGAGACAAAACCTTCTAAATTCCAGTATTGAAATCCAATTTCCATAAAAAGTAAGGCAAAAAATGTCCATAGAAATACTTTCCATAAATGCTTTTTCATAATATGTGCCCATATATGTTCTTTTAGATAATGATCAGGAACCGTAGCTACAATAAATATGGTGATTACCAGCAAGAAGAAAAGAGTAATTCTTTGCCAGTTCCATATCTGCGGTCCAATAATTCCCAGTCCAATTACTGTGATAACTACGAAAAGAAATACAAGAGTTACATATCTATAAATGGAAAATCTGGGAAACTTTTTTAGTACTGCTGGTTCAAAACATTGGCACTCTTTATCCACGTGAACCTTTTGTAACTTACATTCAGAACATGGGACAAATTTAAAGAAAAATGCTGCTTTATCAGCAAGCTGAGCACCTATAATTCCTAAAATAAATAGCAAACCAAAAAGAACTAAAGCCTCTTTTGGAAAAAGAGCAAGCATTACAAATGCTTCATCACCACTGGTTGCAATCATTCCGCCGACTATAGCACCAAACGATATGAGACCATGAACATAAAAGGAGACGTTCATAAATGCCCCCAGACAGCCAGGCGTTGAACCAAGAAACGATGCTACAAAATACTGACGTATTCTTCCGCCTTTAACCACTTTTTGCATTTTTCCTTTTGTAAGTACATTAAAATAATCAACGAGTAACATCATTGTAAAAACAAATATAGTTACCATAACTGCATGACCAAGTATAGGGATTATCTCAAACATTTTCTCCCCTCCGTCCAATATATTTGTCTTCTATTATTTCTATAATTTTTCCTTGAGGTATAGAAGCAACTATCATGTAGATACAAAGAATAGTGACAAAATATATACCAAAATAAAAAATCATAATCGGTAGTAACGGAATTTTAATGGCTCTGTTATACAGGAAAACAGCAACTAGTCCCGTTCTCATGCCATGCTCTTTTAGATCTTTTAATAAAGGATACCATATATAAATGGATCCGTGGCTTAAAATACCAAACAAAGCTGCCAGAAACCATCCTTTAAACCCTGATTTTTTCCCAAGATATTTTAACACTTTTTTTGGTTTTAATAAATAATTAGAAATACCCATAAGAAAAATAACTAAAATAAGCACAGGAATGATGCTTACAAAAATATCCCAACTAGCATAAAGAGAATTTATTAACTTATCTGGTTTAAGAAAAAATAAAACAATGTATAAGATTACAACTACGATTAGAAAAGAAAAGTTATAGTAAAGATTTTTACTGCTTTTTTTCGTGTTTTTTTCTTTTTTAAATTTCATGTTAGAACCTTTAGCGTTAACACAGTTGCTATTGCTACTAGAATAGATAATAGAAAACTCAAAACATTCCTCATTAGAGCAAATCGTTTACCTAAAATAGATGCTTCTGCAGGTAGTTGGATCAGGCCAACAGTAACCCATGTCGTGATAAATGCCGTTACAGCAAAAAGACTCACACCTTCTTTTAAAAGTTCTCCACCGATGATATAACTGGTGACAGGGTTACCTGCCAAGACACTTCCTATCATCGAACCAAAAAACGTATCTCTGAATATTTCTCCTGTAAATATCGATGAAATTAGTTTAGACGAAATATTGACTTTAAATAAGCCTATAAGTAAAATAACACCGATTAAAACAGGTAAAGCTGTTCCAAAACTTTTTATTGCTTTATAAAAAGAGGTTGCTATGCTTGCCTTATCTGTTATATTTACTTTTTTGTCAACCATTTACATTTTCCCTTCCTTTCATCCTAGAAATAGCATTTATCTTCAATACATTTACGGGGTTCCCGATGAATAGTAACCATAACGCATTTCATTGTTACGAAACACCCCTAATATATTATATCTCTTTTTCTTGGTAATTTTCTCATATAGAATTTGTTTTCCTTGTATTTTATTTCAACAAGTTTTTTTTCCTCAATTAATTTTTTAATTATATCCCAGTTAGAATCAGCTTTTTTTAAAAACTCTGTTATAGCTTCTTCTTTCATTGGATGAACCGAAGTAATGCTAAGTAAGTCTTCTTCAGCATTTCCCGCATATGCAAAAGCATTTCCCTCATAACCAATGAGATATTCTACATCAATGCCTCTTTCTTTGAAAATTTGATATGCACCGTTAATCTTATCTTCAGTTGCAGATTTTACCCATTTTTCTGCAGGGGGCCTCGTTGGAATAGAGACATAGCTTTTCTTAATATTTAAATTGGAGATGAAATCAGCGATATTTTCTAATTCTGCACCATCATCATTAATATCTTGAATGAGCATGGTTTCCGTAACTAAATAACCACTAAAGGAATCTGAGAAATCTAATATTCCTTTCAATAGTTTTTGAAGCTTTAAAGATCCATGGGGTCTACTGATTTTATGCCAAATATTTTGACTTATAGCATCAATTTTTACAGAAACCCAGTCTGCCTTGGATAAATCATCTCTTACCTCTTTATCCCATATTAAAGAGGAGTTTGTAATAACAGCAATTTTAATTCCTAAAGGCCTAAGCTGTTCTATTTCTTCACCAAGATTAATATCTAATGTGGGCTCCCCATCAGGAACAAAAGTAAGATAATCGATAGGTTCTTTTCTTTCTTGGGATTCTTTGACTTTATCCCCTACAGCATGCATTATTTCTTCAGGTTTATAGAACTTCTCCCGGTTAACCTGTATATTATTGGTTCTTCCAAGCTGACAGTAGATACAGGAATACGAGCAGATTTTTGGAGGGATATTATTTATCCCCAAACTTTGCCCTAAACGTCTAGATGGAACAGGGCCAAAAGCAATCAATTTCCCTTCATTTACCATTTTTATATCTCCTTTAAATTAGTCTGTTTTATTGCTTTGATTATAACAAAGCTCCCTTTGCCATAGCCATCTTCTACTGAATCTATTCTGCCAGTTTGATTAGGAAAGACAGTTTGTTTGATTACAACATCTGTAAAATCGTTTTCTCTTAACAAAGCTATTGTCTCCTTCACCGAATAAAAAGTAGCATTTCTATAGAACTTACTTTCCTCCTTTTTTAACTGGTATTGTTTTCCCAACTCACTTTCTTTATCTACAAAGCCAACAATAATAAAACCATCAGTTTTTAAAACTCGGTAAGCTTCCTTAAACGATTTTACCAAATCGTCTACAAAACAAATTGTTGTAACCATGAGAATAAAATCAAATGTTTTATCATTGAAAGGCAGTTGCTCTGCAACCGCTTTGTAAACTTGTATCCCTCGTTTTCTTAATATTTCCGCCATTTTCTTAGAAGGTTCTACACCAACTTTTATTTTCAGAGGCAAGGCAAATCTACCTGAACCAACACCAATTTCAACACCAAATTTACCAGAAGGAACTAATCTTTTAATGGCATTAAGCTCTGCCAAGTAAATATCCTGATTTTTTATGAACCATTCATCGTATTCCTTACTGTATTTCTCAAACGATTCAATTCTTGCCATAGTTAATCCTTATTTTTGATGTAGTGTTATATACAATATTCTTTATTATTCCAATACAACTACTCTTTGTTTTTTCTCATACCTCTACCGGCTATGTGTTTTCCACAGTAGGGACAATCCCCATTCTTGACGTTATCTACAGTTGTGCTGAAACCATCTCTCTTGACTAAAAGCTTCCCACACTGCGGGCAATACGTGTTTTCTCCCTGGTTAATATTGCCTTGATAAACATATTCCAATCCGGCTTTTTTTCCTACTTCAACAGCATTCCTTAATGTTTCTGCCGATGTTGGAGATATATCATTTAGCTTGTATGATGGGTAGAATCCTGTAACATGCCAGGGAATACTAGCATCTACTTTTCTTATAAACTCTGCGATACTTTTCAGCTCCTCTGTATCATCGTTATAACCAGGTATGATAAGCGTTGTCACCTCTATCCAAATGCCAAGATCGTGATAGAGTTTTATATTGTCTAAAACCGGTTGAAGTTTCGCACCACAAACCTTTCTATAAAAACCATTACTCATACTTTTTAAATCTATATTTGCTGCATCTAAATAGGAAGAAATCTTCTTCAATGCTTCCTTGGAGATGTAACCATTTGTTATAAAGAGGTTTTTTAAATTTTTTTCATGTGCAATTTTTGCAATATCATATGCATATTCAAAAAATATGGTCGGTTCGGTATATGTATACGCTATAGATTGACACCTGCTATTTATAGCATTCTTTACTACTGTCTCAGGGGAAATCTCTTTACCAACTATCCCGCTTTCCACTTGTGAAATCCTCCAATTTTGACAGTGCAAACAATGGAAATTACATCCTACAGTTGCTACTGAGTATGCTGTTGATCCAGGATAAAAATGAAACAACGGTTTCTTCTCGATAGGATCAACATTACTTGCCACCACCTTCCCATAAACCAGTGAGTATAGAACACCATCTTTATTTTCTCTAACTTTGCATATGCCTCTTTTTCCTGGTGATATAATACACTGATGATCGCAAAGATCACATCTGACCTTATTTCCTTCAAGTTTCTGATAAAACAACGCTTCTTTCATCATATTCTCAACATTTTATCCAGAGCATTTTCTCTCCTCAATCCAGTCCTTTTCTCTCTATTCTTCATTATATCTCTTTATTAATTCTATATCTGTGAAACTATTGGTATTATCCTTTTCCTTTGACTTTCCGTTATCTCCTTAACTCCTTTGAGAACTTTCTCCGAGAACGGAGTCAATACTTCTTCACCTAAAAATCTTGCGTTCTTTACTCGAAGTATCTTAAAATACAGGTTCATCGGCTTTTCCATTCTTGTTACCATAAGATTATCTGCTGCATTTTCCAGCATTTGGATTTTTTGCTTAAAAGCGCTTGTGCTTACTGTGAAGAGGTATGATCTACTTTTATCCTTTTCAATCATTTCTTTCAATTTTTCTAATATAATATTTCTATATGTTTTCGAGAACAGTAAGAGATTAATAGCAGCACTGAAAACGAGGGTGCCTAGTTCACTCTTATCAAAACTGCCCTCTGCCATACTAATTACATTATCCCATATTTTTGGTTTCAGGAGATTTGCCTTTATTACTCCCTTTTCTCCTTTCTCTATAGACAAGATAGAAGGATTAAAATTCACGAAGAACACCCTCTTAACATACCACCCCAACTTTACTCCATATAATTTTTCCATTGTTTCTCTGGTAAATTCTATCGAGGGGTACTGAAGCGGTACAAGTATAACATTCCCTCCCGCGTTTAACCAGGATGAAACAAATGCAAAACCCACTAACGGTTTTCCTGTTCCACCCGGTCCACTTATAATGGTTGATGAAGGAATTCCAATTCCCTCTGGCATCAACCTATCCAACCATTCATAGCCTATATTTATTCTTGCCATTTCCTATCCTACTTTTTTATTACTTTCAAATTTTGTTTTTTATTTTTTTCATTCTCTCAATCAAAGCTATGCAGATTTTTTAAGTATATTTTCTGCAAATTTTCTTATGAACTATTAATTCCATAATCTGCAAGTGTTTTCCTAAGGGCTCTATACAGCCAATCTAGGTTAGACTCTGTATCAAGTAAGACATCATCAAGATCAAATGCAACTCCATTCGTGTCCTCCATTTGGTCACTTCCCTCCTCTTATCATACCACCATCACTTGAATTCAAAATCATGCTTTTCAACTTCTGGATTGCATTTACCGTCAACCCAAAAATAACATTTCTCCTTTATACAATCCTGTGGTTCCCTACATATTGCTACCATAGGACACCCGTGTGTTCTTTTCATTACCATATTTTCACAATCCGGTTAAAACATCTATTATTTCGTTAATCTTAGCCCCTAATTTTCTATTGAAGCTTAAAGATTTAATCTTTCTATTTTCTTAGCCATCTACTCACCTCCATATTTTTCTCCCTTATAAATCCAAATCTGAATCACAATGGAGATCAAGTACATTACCCAACATACTGTAATCTGGCTCAATCTCTTCCTCACACTTTGCACAAATCACTTTCTACCCTTACGATCTATATGCTTCCACAAAATCCTTACTTGGCTTTCAAGCAATTTCATCTCAAATCTTAATTTTTGCATTTCTTTCATATATATCACAGTCCCATACCACTATTCCTGCTTGGATTTTCTTACAGGTTTCTTTGTGTTTACAAGTGAAACAAAGACCTTCCTTTATCCACTCATGCGTCATTCCTTACCATCTTTATTGCCTTTACTGGACATACATTTGCACAAATACCGCAACCCTTACAGTAGTCATAATCAATATCTACAGAATCGTCTTTGTTTCTCCAAATTACTGCTTCTGGACAGAATATCCAGCACCTCAAACATTTTACACATTTATCTTTATCAAGGATAGGTTTGAATACTCCCCCAAGTGCCTGTTTTTCCCATGGCACCAACTTTAGGATATGATATCGTGGTCACTATGTTTTTGTATTTCTTCACATTTAACTGATACTTTGAATCGTAATCCATATTCTCTTCCTCTAATCTTCCATTAACGATAAAAATGATAATGCGATTTCTATTTCTTTTACAATCCTTGTTATATGTTGTTTCACCAAATTAACATAGATGCTGTTTTCATATGATGTTAGAAATGATGCTGTTTCTTTTGCTTGTTTTTCTAATTCTTGCAATCGCTGTTTTGTTTCCTCTAATGGCTTGTCCATACTAACCTCTTACATTTTCCATTTGAGCATATGTTTTAGCTCTACAAATTTTCTATCGCAATTATAACAGACAGGCAAACATTTATAAACATTTTTATAATAATTATCAGCAAAAACAAATTCTTATTCTATATTTATTGGCAAAAATCATAGTTATACTTGCTATAACAAATAATGTATCGCTACTATACAGATAGCCGCATAATAAATATTTGAAATTATTCCATTTTGATCAACATTTTTTTATCAATTATTAGATATTCACAGAGTGGGAACTGGATCTATTTTTCAAGTTTTTCTCAATGACTCCTCCAAGTCTTTTCATACCTTCATCTATCTGCTCATCAGTAGAATAAGAAAAATTAAGTCGCATGGATCTGCCACAGCTACCATCCACGCAAAACGCTTTACCATGAACATAAGCAACTTTTTCTTTTATTGCATCTAGAAACATTGTTTCAGTATCGATCCCTTTGGGTAATGTAACCCATGCAAACATCCCTCCCTTGGGCTTATGACAAACATAACCCTTTGGAAAATACTTTTTCATGGAACTCATCATGATGTCACGTTTTGGCTCATACATCTCACAGATTTTCATAATATGTAAATCCAAGGAACCTCGTCTCATAAATTCACTGGCAATAAACTGAGTAAACGTATTTGTGCACAAATCTAATGCCTGTTTGCATATCTCCATTCTCCTAGTCAACTCATCAGATGCAACAGTCCAAGCAAGTCGAAAACCAGGAGACAAAATCTTTGAAAAAGTAGACATGTAGATAACATGACCTTCGTCATCAAAAGCCTTAATAGGTTTCACACGAGGAACATCAAAACGAATCTTACTGTATGGATCATCCTCAACAATAAGTAGATCATATTCATTTGCTATATCGATGAGTTTTTTTCTCCGCAACTCTGGCATTACCACGCCTGCAGGGTTCTGAAAGGTTGGTATGATATAGATAAACTTTGGGAGAATTTCATTCTTGAGAAATTTTTTAATTGTTTCTTCAAGAATATCAAGCCTCATGCCATCTTGGTCCAGAGGTATTCCTGTTAGATTGCTCTCATAGCTCCGGAATGCATTAATACCTCCTAAGTATGAAGGCAATCCAACAAGTGCAGTATCACCCGGGTTAAGAAACATCTTGCCAACTGTGTCTAATGCTTGTTGGGAGCCACTGAAAATGATGATATTCTCGTCAGTTGTTTTAATGCCATCTTTACATGCTCTTTCTGCGATAGCTTTTCTCAGTTCAAAGAGCCCCTGGGTGGTGCCGTACTGAAGAGCAGTTTTTCCATGTTGCCGTAAAACATCTTGGATAACTCCCTCTAAATCATCAATTGGAAAAGATTTTGGATTTGGTAGGCCACCTGCAAATGATAGGATCTCTGGGTCCTGGGTAATCTTTAACAGCTCTCGTATTACCGATTTTCTCATTTTACTTGCTCTATTTGAGTAAAGTCTCTCTAGATTACTCATATCTTATCAATCCTCGTGTTCCCATATTCTATCATCGTCTCCCTCTTCGTAAACCTCTACCAAATCCCCCACCACCCGGACGACGAGGATTTTCCCCTCTTAAAAGGGAGTTTTCACTGTTAGGCCTTATCGCTTCCTGCAGGCAAGCTGAAAAACATTCTCCACAAAAAGTACATTTATCCTGACTTATAGTTGCCTTATCATTTTCCATTGAAATAGCATCAACTGGACACGAACTAATACAAACACCACATCCAACACATTTCTCTTGATCAACCCATGGCATAAGATGTGTCCCCCATTTAAACGCAATTCTTTACTTTTTGATTACCTTCAAATTTTGTTTTTTTATCCCTTTCATTTTCTTAATCAATTCGGCTTTTTTCCTCTGTGTCTCCATTGCAAAAAGTTCGCCATCAGAGGATTCTGCATAACGACACGGCATTGCACTATCCAACGAAGCTTCAAGAGCGCATATTATTAGTTCTATTTCCTTTTCACTTAATTTTATCCTCATATCTATCCAACTACTCAATATTCATCACAAATAGTTTGCATTTCTTTTTCATCAAGTTTAGAAAAGGATACTTTTTTTCTCTTTGAACCTTCAATACATTCTTTGATTTTTTGTTCAACTTTATTCTTTCTCAATCCTGATCACTACTCTTTTTCTCCCCTCTTAAGAATTATATCCAAAATTCCATTTCTATAAGTAAATGTTAACGTCCTTGGTTTAACTTCGCATGGTAAGTTAATAATTTTATGATATTTTCCTGCAGGATGATCAGGCATTATTTTCATAGTATCTTTTGTTACCCTGAGAGTTATATCCTCCTCTCTTATATCTGGCATCTCGACTGTTACTGTTACTTCGTCTTTGCCCTTAATGACATCAAATGATGAAATGTCTTCTTTACTATTTTCCTGTTTTTGCCGTGTTATTTTTGATGAAGACAAATCAGATTTTTGATTTTCAAGGTCTTCATGGATTGGAGTATCGACGATAAAATTGTATACAAACCAGTTATTTACTCTAAATTTATCTCGACGTATTTCTTCGAGCATTTCTATAAAACAGATGCTTTTGAACATTTCTTGTATTTCACTTGATATGCTTTCCAATTCATCCTCGGCAGAGGTATAAAATGAGTCTTTTTGTTTTCGTTTTTCAGTATCTTTACTAAATGGTTTCATTTATTATATCTGCTCCATAATTTCCTTCAATGTTTTCATCCTTTTTTCGATTAAAATTCCTAAACCCGACTATTCAGTATTATTGATTTAAATTCCTTTAAACCGCCATTTTCATTTTTTCATCTAATGAAGGACAATGTTTTTCAACTTTGACGTTTTCTATTTCTCTTTCATACCCATGCTCGATGGTCTCTAAGAAATTTAAGCTATCGCATTCTAGGGTTTCTATCAACTCGCCAATGTTTTTTATTATGCTCATCCATCAAAGTTAAAGGAAAACCCACTTTATAAAAATTATCGTAATAAATATTATAAAAAATTGTCTTTTAGTCTATAATTATTTGGAAATATCTTTAGAGACAGCTTGAATCACAAATAAATTATTGATATAGAGGGTTTTGAAAAACCCCCCCAATAGAAACCTCTTTATGTCCATAAATCATACCTGTTGTATAAGGAGTGAGATGGATGAGTTTTAATCGTTTTATTTTAGAAGAACAGTATAAAAAAGTGAAAGGCCTTGGAGATCGTCTTGAATTAATGAAACAACAGATAGATTGGAAACCATTTATTCCTCTAGTGAAAAGTGTTTTCTATGATGATAAAAAACAGGGTGGACGTCCTCACACAGATGAACTTGTTGTCGTTCGATCAATGCTTTTGCAGGCATGGTATAACCTTTCAGATCCAGAGCTGGAGTTTCAATGCCATGACCGATTGAGCTTCCGGAACTTTCTAGGTTTCCCAGAAAATATCCCTGATTTCAGTACGATCTGGCGTATTCGTGATCGATTCAAAGCAGAAGGAGTAGACACCTTAATTTGGGCTGAGCTACAACAACAGTTGGATGATAAAGGATTCAAAGTAGAAAAAGGAACAATTCAGGATGCAACATTCATTGAAGCAGATCTTGGGAAGAAAAGATACAGGAAGGAAAAAAAAGCCAAGAAAAAAGGTGAAACAATTGAGTACACAGATAAACAGAAGCGGCATATAGATAAAGATGGGAGTTTTAGTGTAAAACGTGGTCAGGTTCATTATGGGTATAAATCCCATATCAAAATGGATGTTGATCATCAGCTCATCCGTGATGTTGAAGTTACAACTGCAAGTCTTCATGATGGTGAAATTGATTTATCAAAACGTGATGAAGTGGTATATCGCGATAGAGGATACACAGGGAAAAAGACAAAGGCAAAAGGAAATGGTAGTATGAAACGAGGGAATCTTACCATTCGTGAGAAACTACGGAACAAACGGATATCAAAGAAACGTGCTCCTGGTGAACGGCCGTTCAGCGTTATCAAACGAACATTTCATGGTGACAGAACATATGTGAAAACACTTCCTCGCGTTCGCGCTAAGGAGATATTCAAATGTTTTGCTTATGATCTTTACCAGTTGGTCACCTTGGAACGGAAACGGATTAGCGTAAGCTAGGTCAACAATTCAAAAATAAGGAAATAACATGGTAAAAAACCAGGTAAACAGGCAGAAAAACAGCATGAAATGTAGATTTTGCGTAAAATCACACGAAAAAGCAATATAATAGAAATGAAACTTGGTTATTCAAAGCCCTCTATATAATAATCAGTCATTTGACCCGCATGTTAATCGACGTAGATTTAGGGAGGAATGGTGGTCTTAACCGATGACACATGGATTCTATTAAGGTCAATTAGTAAACGAGGATAATCACCCAATAAAAATCCCCCTCTGAATTAGCTTTTCACATATCATATTATTTTAACACCTCTCCTTGGTAGAACATCCGATAATACTTTTTTCGCAGTCCCATTTTTTCATATAGTTTTATAGCACGCTTGTTATCTATTTCTACATGAAGTGATAGGTCTCCTCCAGTTACCTCTATGGCTTTTTCTAACAACTGAGTAGCTATCCCTTTCCCTTTGATGTCAAGTTTCGTTGCTATATACGAAAGATGATATTTGGGAAAGAATCTTTCGAAACGAGTCCTTGAAATGATTACAATGCCGACAATCGCACCACTCAGAAATGCACATATTACGTATCCATTATCGAAGGCATTTTCTACCGCTTCCTTTATCTCATCCATGGGATCTGTAAACTGGATCAACCATTCATCAAGTTTATTTAAGAACTCACCATAGGATACCGTCAAATCATCCTTGTCAATAATTTTGATATTTAAATCAACTTTAGCATCGTTTAAAATCAAAACATGCATGCCGTTTTTAATTTGTTCATTCTCTACTAATTTAAACAATGTTGCTACGGGGAAAGAATTGTTTATCGAAAACTTAAGCTTCTCGATCTTCTTGAACCTCTTTGAATACTCAATCAATTCCTCATCCGAAATTCCAATTGCAGCTCCATTTGTATCGTAGATCGCATTAAGTGCGTCTTGACCGTTAAAACATTTCCAGTTGATCAGATTACGATTATATCTGCTCTCTTTTGCTTCCTGTGGTGATAGAGACGAGATTTCTTTTCTGTTCTTTTTGTAGGATTCGATTATTGCGTTTCCATGCGAAGTGCTCACAGCGTTAATCTTGGGTAGAATGTCTATTTTTTCCATTAACCACAAACGTTTGAAGCCCATGTGGAGTCCGGAGATAGAAGAACCATTGCCGGTCTGACAAAAGATGTTGTCTATCTCCCCTCCTATCGAGTCATATATCTCTCGTGCAATGCTTTCAAAGGCATACATATTCATCATGTTATTATCTAAGCCTGGATTGGCATCATACCAATCATTCTCCTCTGCCAGTCGTCTGCTCTCCATAACGGAATCTTCATATGTTTTACCATGCTCAATTATCTTTACATGGGATGATTGAAGCAGGTTCTTCCTCAATACCTTCTCCTTGCTTGGAACAACGAAAACACATTTAATATTGAAATGATTCGATAGTAAAGATAAAGAACCTCCGACAGTTCCAAAGGTCCCTACACAAATCGTCTTTTTCTTATGTGATAAAGCTTCCCGAATAATTAGATAAGCCAACCTATCTTCTCTGTGACCAGATGGATTATTTCCCTCCAGTTTCAGGTATATTTTTGAAATACCCAGCTCCTTTTCTAGTTTATGCGCTCTAATTAAAGGTGTGTTTCCGATCTGCATCTTAAAGATTTGTTCCATTATTTCAACTTCCTAATGATATGCTCTATGATAAGTTTTCCTTTAATACATATGAATCCTTATTATTTTTGCCACGAACCCTTATCTGAAATATTTCTCATCTATAAATTGAATATTTTTACTAGTAAACTGGTGTTCAAATCCTTTCCCCTGCATATATATAATAATAAGTTTATAATAAGATTTTAACTGGTGTTTACTGGTAAAATGTCTAAAATCTCAATTTGTAAGCCAAAAATTAACTAAAAACCTATTTTCAAGATATGTATTTATTCATGTCATGCCCTTGGGAGATTATCATTTCTTTAAATTCCAATACATCTGAGATGACTTTATGTACATCATCAGCCTGGATTACTACAAGGTCACCGACTCCCGGCCATTGAAAGGGCTCTATTCGTTGCTTCTAGCTTATCTAGGATTATACAATAATTTTTCATGGGAAATTCTGTTGATAGGATGCCCTCCTCAACAAGTTTTGCTGTTTCTACAAGCGGTCTATTCCTAGGATCACTGTCTTTAATGATAGTATAATCATATATTCTAGCCAGCGTTTTTCCAAACAACCTAATATCTTCATCTCTCCTATTGCCTATTTCACTGTTAACACTTAATTAAAGCGATTGAAGATGTTGAGGTAGAATTATTCATGCCTTAATAATGCCATATCTTGCATGTTCTTTTCCTTTTTCTATTGCCCAAGTAACATTTCCATAATCAAAATGCCAGTACTCTTTTAGGGCTACTACAAAATCCTCTTCTTCAAAGAGATCGATTAGTAACTTCCGATTGTTTTTCGCTTCGGGTGTAATATATGGATGATACGGGTAACATTTGTCATTAAGGTTTATTTTTAGTCCATCATTCGT
>Ga0222683_1000123_pt1 | contig 37041 bp, 31 predicted proteins | sample AntAcemetage1073_FD_179841 | JGI IMG/M metagenome (GOLD analysis project Ga0222683, IMG submission 179841) | Saline water microbial communities from Ace Lake, Antarctica - #1073 | ecosystem: Environmental > Aquatic > Non-marine Saline and Alkaline > Saline | place: Antarctica: Ace Lake... | reverse complement strand
ACGAATGATGGACTAAAAATAAACCTTAATGACAAATGTTACCCGTATCATCCATATATTACACCCGAAGCGAAAAACAATCGGAAGTTACTAATCGATCTCTTTGAAGAAGAGGATTTTGTAGTAGACCTAAAAGAGTACTGGCATTTTGATTATGGAAATGTTACTTGGGCAATAGAAAAAGGAAAAGAACAAGCAATATATGGCATTATTGAGGCATGAATAATTCTACCTCAGCATCTTCAATCGCTTTAATTAAGTGTTAAAAGCTGACAATAAAAGGGGCTTGGTATTTAGTTCAAAACCAATCCGGGGCTTTACTATCAGCTATGACCTCTCCATATGTAATTAAAAAATATATGAACGTTATATAGAGCCATTCCTTCAAAAATCATTTCGAGGCTTTTATTTGTCCATTGCTTTTTTCATGGAAGCTTTGCATATTTCAAAATGAAGCCAGCCGATAATACCTAAGTTATATCCTCTTTCCATGTCATTGCAAGCTCATAGCATTCAAGTTTTCCAAAACGAAAATGTTGTTTTGGATCAGTTTCACGGTCTTTATAATTGGCGATTATGTCTTCTACAGGATTCCAATTGGTGTTTGTTTTTTTTGTTTCCACCAAGCAACCAATTTTGCCGCCGCCATAGAGGAAAAGAACTTTTTGAGCAAGAGAGAGCAATAGACTTTTAGCGTTAGCGACCATGAAGTGGGAGAAGTGTATGTTCTCCATTATGATGTTTTTTACTATCACATTCACCAATTTTTAAAAACTTGAAGAGCTCATTCGATTTAAGATAAGAGACTTCACTTTTTCAAAATGGAGTCTTAAATCGAAAATCATCTTCCGTTCGGTTTTTTCCGAACGTTTTCTGACAGTATATAAACATTAAACGGCATATTTCCAAACAAAGTAAAATTGATGTGATAACATGAAAGATAAAAACTTGAAACTGGCTGGAATTGTGTTGACTGGAATAATAATACTCGGAACCTTTGTTTATGCAATTACTGTTCAACCTACAGTATATGGTAATATGGATTTTCCATACTATAAGTTACAGACTTTCGGTTCCTATGAAGAACTTACTGAATTTCTAGGAAGCGGTTCCTATCAATACTCGGGCTATAATTGGAGAACTTTTGGCGGTTCTATGGACAAATCGTTTGAAAATATGGCATCACCAGATGTAATGGCGGAGGATAGTTCAGGTGGAGAAATAGTTGATTATTCTCAAACCAATGTTCAGGTCGCTGGTGTGGACGAACCAGATGTTGTGAAAACAGATGGAACGTATCTATACATTGTATCAAATGGCAAGATTATCATTGTAAAGGCATATCCTACAGAAGATGCAGATATTGAATGTGAAATAACATTTAATGAATCCATATATGTTCAGAATGTTTTCATAAGCGACCTAAGACTTGTTGTTTTTGCCGAAACTTACGATTATCCTGTCTACAAAGGTGATGTAATAGATGAAATGTCTTCTTCTGTTTGGTATAGCTCCCCAGATACATACATTAAAATCTTTGAATTGAAGGACATAGAAAATCCAGTTCTCGTGAAGGACATTGTAGCAGGGGGTAGTTATTCTGGTGCAAGGATGATAGAAGATTTTGTTTATGTTACTACAACCCAGTATTCCTACAATTATGAAATTCTTGATGAGGATCAGGTTGTTGTTCCACGGATAATGGTTGATGGTGGGATAAAAGAGATACTGCTCTCTGATATCTACTATGTAGATATTCCTGAGAAAAGTAGCACTCTAACAAATATTGTATCAGCAAATGTCCATGATGATACAGATGAAGTTCATGCAGAGGTATTTTTGCTGGGAGATAGTCACACATTGTATGTTTCAAAGAGCAACATCTATGTTGCGTATTCAACAGGCTATTATGATTATGTGATGCTAGAAGAGCTTATTGATAAACTAGTAATGCCGGTGCTTCCTGAATCAATTAAAGAGGAATTCAAACATGTAGATACGCTTAGTCTTGAAGATTATCAGAAAAATACTGTAACAGAATGGATCCTTCAAAACTATGTAGATTCTATGGATGAGAACCAAAAACAGGCAATAGCAAGAGAGATCGTAAGACAAACAGAGAGAACGATTATACACAGGATAAGCATTGCCGATGGTGAGATACAATATGAGGCACAGGGCAGTATACCTGGATTTGTTAAAAATCAATTTTCCTTAAGTGAAAATGATGGATATCTACGAGTTTCTACAACTATAGAAGGATGGATGGTAAGATCGTATATCTCCAATATTGAATCACAGAATAACGTGTATGTTTTGGATATGAATTTAGAAATTGTAGGTAGTCTAGAAGATTTAGCATCCGGAGAACAAATCTATGCTACACGATTTATTGGAGATAAATGCTATCTTGTGACTTTCAAGCAGATAGATCCATTCTTTGTCATAGACTTGAGCAAACCTACCAACCCAGAAGTATTGGGTGAATTGAAAATCCCAGGATACTCTACTTATCTACATCCTTATGACGAAACACACATCATAGGAATTGGAAGAGATGGTGAAAAAGTGAAAATATCACTCTTTGATGTGAGTGATTTAGAAAATCCAATAGAACTTTCAAGATACGAGATTGAAAATGATGACGAAGATTGGTATTGGGCACAATCCTCTGCACTATATGAACACAAGGCGTTCCTGTTTGACAAAGAAAAAAATCTCCTTGTGGTTCCTGTAGGGAATTATTCTAAGGAGTCAGCTTATGTATTTGACATATCTGTTGATAGTGGCATTGAGTTAAAAGGAACTATAACGCATGATCTTGAGATAGAACCAGAAGAAGAATATGACCAGCGGGGTGACTATTACTATACAGGAGGCTATGAAAATTCCATTAAAAGAATTCTTTACATTGAAGATGTACTGTACACTGTTTCAGATAATATGGTGAAGATGAACGATCTTGAAACACTTGAAAAAATCAACAGCGTAAGTCTTGAATAAACAATTTCGAATATATGGTTTTGTAAAAAGTCCTATCAGTTATGGCAGAAAGGGCATTGCAATTACATAACTTCATGGTAACCTTTAAATTTGCATAATGAATTATTGTATTGGACGTGTAAGATAAAATGATGCAAATTTTTATCAAGAAGATGTGGACTCTTATTGTAATTACGTTGTTTGTTGGAGCGGGTATTATATCTGCTGCAAATAGTAATGAAACATTTGCTGATAGTTTTTATGATACAAGGGTGGAAATCGAATCTGCTTTTAGTGTTGCAGATGCAAAACTCTTAGAATTAAACAAATTAGATTATTTTTCTATTGGAGATTCTAATGAAAAGTATAAAAATGATGACGGAAACATGTTATTTTACATATTTAATTTACAACCACAAGGATATATCGTAGTTACTGCTGATTACAATTTGCCACCTGTTGTTGCTTATTCTTTCACTAGTGGTTGTCAGAGTGATTCTGTTGAGGATAATATGCTCATTGAGTTACTTAAAACAGACATAGAACTTCGTTTTAATAACATTGAAAATATACCTGAGAGCATATTGGAAGAGAGGAATTTATTGTGGGATGGTTTACTAAATGATAAAAATACAAACTCGGTAAATATGGGTTTCCAGCAATGGCCTCCAGAAGGTACAACTCTAACTGAGGGGTGGGTGGAAACCAACTGGCACCAAGACTCCCCATATAATGATTTTTGTCCGATTGATCCGAGCAGTGGAGATATAGGTGTTGCAGGATGTCCTGCGGTTGCTATGTCTCAGATTTTAAATTATCACAGAACTATAAACAGCGTGTTTTTCAATGATAGTGATGATTATTATCACAATTATATCAACAGGTTTTGGATTGATGATGATTATGAAGAATATGACTTCCCATCTTTTCCAGAATTAAATGGATATCTTGGCACTCTTGCTAGCCATTATGAAAACCAAATTTTACTTACAGACGACGATAAGGCAGCTCTCAATTTTGCTTGTGGGGTTGCAGCAACTCAAGTTTACACTCCAGAGGTATCAGGTACATTTGGAGTAAATCAGGCATATGATGCCTATATTAAGTTCAATTGTACCACTGTTGAATTGTTAGATGATAACGATGTTGATTTATATGAAAAATTATCGCAGAATATGAAGAATGCGTATCCTGTACATTTAGCAGTAGTCACTCCAGCATGGGATACAGGGCATAATCTAGTTGTTGATGGATATAACACAGATGATTATTATCATCTTAATTTTGGTGCTGGTGGATATTATGATGGGTGGTATTTATTGCCTGATGAATTGCCTTTAAGTTTAACTGTTATTGAAGGGGCCATAGTTGATATTATGAATGATGGTACTGGCCCTGATTTGAATTGTAATGGTGCCCTTAGTTGGTCTGATGTAACAGCAGAGGGCACAGCCAATGGAAGTTTCACCGTTGAAAACATCGGCGATTCAGGATCACGACTTGATTGGGAAATTGAATCGTATCCAGGTTGGGGTACATGGATATTCACACCATCAAATGGAGATGGATTGACTCCAGAAGACGAGCAAGCCACAGTAGAAGTGTCTGTCGTTGCACCAGATAAAAAAGGTAAGGAGTTCAATGGAGGTATAAAAATAGTCAATAAGGAATCTGGCGGCGACTGTTGTTATATACAGGTTTCTCTTGCGACACCAAAAAACAAACCATTTAGCAATCCACCTTTTCTAAAATTCTTGGAGAGTCATCCACATATGTTTCCGATGCTAAAGTACCTTCTAGGAATATAAAAATTAGGATAACATATCTCTTCTTTTATTTTCAATGCAAATATTATATTGTCAGCTTCCTACCGATATCATTTTATAAGGCATAATGATACCGCTCTAGCAGAATGGGTTATATGAATTTAAAAAGGAGTGATTAGTCATATGCCAATTGGGCCAAAGGAAGTACATAGTACATTGGCAAAATACATGCTTACGGATGGTTTTGATTTAGTTTTAGATTTGAAAAAAAGCAAAGGATGTTATGTATATGATTCAAAGAATAAAAAATATCTGCTTGATTGTTTCTCGTTTTTTGCTTCTGCACCTCTCGGTTGCAATCATCCTAAACTTACCACGCCAGAATTTATTAAAAAACTAGGTGAAATTGCAGTCAATAAACCCACAAATTCAGATATTTATACGACTGAGATGGCAGAGTTTGTCGATAGTTTTGCTAAGAATGCCGTTCCAGATTATTTCAAACATCTATTCTTTATCAGCGGAGGTTCTCTTGCAGTGGAAAATGGTTTGAAAACGGCGTTCGATTGGAAGGTAAGAAAAAACATAAAGCAGGGTAAAAGTGAAAAACTTGGAACTAAGGTCATTCATTTTAAAGATGCTTTTCATGGTAGAACAGGTTATACTCTTCCCATGACCAATACGTTTGATCCCAATAAGACAAAATATTTCCCTGTTTTACATTGGCCTCGCATCATAAACCCAAAGATTACTTTTCCGCTCAATAAAAAAAACCTTGAAAAAGTAGAAGAACTGGAGAGGCAGGCGGTATCTGAAATAGAGACTGCCGTTTCTGAAAACCCTGATGATATTGCTGCTCTAATTATAGAACCAATCCAGGGCGAGGGTGGTGATAATCATTTCCGAAAAGAATTCTTTTTAGAGATTCGGAGACTATGTGATGAACACGATATGCTGTTTATGGTCGACGAAATTCAAAGCGGTATGGGTCTTACTGGTAGAATGTGGGCTCATGAACATTTTGATGTCAAGCCCGATATTCTTGCCTTTGGAAAAAAGACGCAGGTTTGCGGAATAATGGTTGGAGATCGAGTGGATGAGGTTGAAGATAATGTCTATAACATTTCAAGCAGACTTAACTCTACATGGGGTGGAAATCTTGTTGACATGGTCCGGTGCCAGAAATACCTTGAAGTAATAAAAGAGGAAAATCTCATCAAAAATGCAGAAATTCAAGGAAGGCATCTTTTGGAAGGTCTTGAGGAAATCGCCCAGAAATATCCCAACAAAATATCAAATGCTCGTGGGCTGGGACTCATGTGTGCCTTTGATCTAGGGTCTCCTAAAAAACGAGACGAACTAAAAAATAAACTATGTGCAAATGGGTTGGTCGTTCTTGGATGTGGCGCAGCAACTATACGATTCCGTCCACCATTAATAATTTCGGAAGCGGAAATAGATAAGGCTCTTGAAATACTAGATAAAACGGTAAAAACATTTTAGAAAGAGTAGTAGGAAATCTTATCTTTGATATGTTGAGTAATATCCTCTATTTTCTCTCTCACTTGTTCTGTAGTATCACGATCCCTAATTGTTACAGTGTTATCTTCTAAGGTGTCATGATCAACAGTTATGCAAAAGGGTGTTCCTACTTCGTCCATCCGTGCATATCGTCTACCAATTGTGCCGCCTTCATCATAGTATGTAGCAATACCGGCATTTCTTAGATTTTTATCTATCTCTTTTGCAACCTTGACAAGCCGTTCATCACTAATTAGAGGTAACACTCCTACTTTTATAGGGGCTACAAGTGCATTCAGTTTGAGGCGTCTGTATTCTTCCCCCTTCTTTTTTGTCTCACGATAGTTATGTTCAAGTATACAGTACAAAATTCTGTCGATACCATATGACGGTTCTATAACGTGAGGCACAAATTTTTCGCCGATTACTTTTTCCTTTGTTTCAATTATTTCATAACAATTATCTGGTATTTCCAAGGTGACGCCATCGATGTCTACGGAAATCTTTTTTGATTCTTTTACATCCATGTTTTCTAAAAGTGTTTTAATCTTACCTGCATTACCTTTAAAAAGTGGTCCAAGAACACCCATTTTCGGAACAATTTTTTTTACTTCTACTGTTCTGGGTTCGTCATACTTCCTCATTGCATACATATCCGTTCCAGAGGAATCGATATGAGCACTGAGATCATAGGCAGATCTGTCAGCTATGCCGACACATTCTACCCAACCAAACCGTTCACTGAATAATTCTGCATCCCAACATTCTTGTGCGTAATGCGCGAGTTCGTCTGGTGCATGTTTTCTGAATCTAAATTTCTTGGGATCTACACCAGCAGACATTAAAAACTCCTGTGTAATGTACATATAGTATGCAAGTGCTTGATTGTTGATTACCTTGTTTTTTACAGCCTCTCCCATTGATATTTTCATTTCTTTTTCATTATCAAAAAGATACAATTCTTTGTCTTTAACACCATTGAAGTTGTGATGAGTCTTGTCTTTAGGGTCGAAAAAAATCTCAGCCTCAGCCATGGAGAACTCTCTCATCCTTATGGTTCCCTGTCTAGGTGATACCTCATTTCGATAGCCTCGTCCAACTTGTATCACTCCAAACGGCAGTTTCTCCCGTGCATATCTATAAAGAAGATGAAAATTTGTAAATATTCCCTGTGCTGTCTCAGGTCTCAGAAAAGCAGCTCTACCTTCGCCTATGCCGATAGTTGTGGAAAACATAAGGTTTACAGGATATGGGTCTTTTAAAATGGCACCACAAGCAGGACATTTCACCTTGCCATTTTTTATCGCATCTTCTACATTTTTGCCTTCTTCTATGATACCTTCGACCTTATAAGATGTCTTACATTTTTTACAATCAACTGTAAGATCCGTAAATTCATTGACGTGTCCTGAGGCTTTCAAAACTTCATACAGCGTTATCGTTGGTGTACTTATTTCAACACAGTTGTCTTTCAATAAGTAAAAACTACGCCATAGGTTCTCTATATTCTGCTTAAGTCTAGAACCTAGTGGTCCGTAGTCATAAAAACCGGCAGCTCCTCCATATATCTCAAAAGACGGGTAAATAAAACCCCTTCTCTTTGCAAGTATCATAATTTTATCATAAACATCAAGTGGCATAAACCGATATTCTCCAGGTTACGTTTTTAACAAGAATGGATTAATGGGATTTAAAGTATGCATGCCATTAGGTCAATATCGCTGACCATGCCAATGAGCCTATCGTTGGAATCAACAATTGGTATGTGGCTAATATAATTTTTAATCATGGTATCTGCAACATCGCATACTGGTGTGTTTTTTGACGCCTTTTTCACATTTGCTATCATGACTTTTTTAACTGGAATTGAGGGTAGAGTAACTTCTGATGTTGAATAGTATAGTCTTACTGTATCACGTATTCCTTCCCATGTCCACTGATCCTCGTCATCGCCTAAACCCATGTTTAACCGTGCAATTCCTTCTTGTATGCTGCTGAGCTTAAACAGATCTCCATCAGATATGGTGCCTGTTAACTTAAGATCATCATTTAAAATTGGAAGAGCGTTTTCATTTGTAATATTAATGATCTCCATTACAATGTTTATTGGAGTTTCCTCATACACTGGAGCAATTAGATTGGAAGAATACTGATCGATGTTGTCTTCCTTTTCTAACATCGTTTTCTTAATTATATCTCTAGGACTAATGATTCCAACAAGATTGTTCTTCTTGTTTATAACTGGTAGTCCATGTATTCTATTGTCAAACAGTAACTTAGCAGCATCTTTGACATCTTGACCTTTTTTTACAAACCGAAAGTCGTCATTCATAACTAAAGCAAGTTGGTTTTCATCTGCATTTTTGAATATGTCTGCTCTTGTGACAACGCCTACGACATTTTTCGTACCTTTTTTTAAGATAGGCATACCTGAAACATTGTGTTTTGCCAGTTTATCCAGTATGTCTTTAACTGCACCGGGGACATATCCAACGACTAAATCTGTTGACATTACCTCTTCCACTTTCATATTATATCTCCCTTTGATTGCCCGAACTATATAATGCCCCTAAGTTTTCTTTATCCAATACTATAAACTCATCTGGAGAGTTGAAGTCGAGAATGTTATAATCTAGATTTAAAGCTTTCCTTGGATTGTATGTTATCATATTTAATAAATGTTCAATGGAAAATACTTCAGTCATATTCTTGACGTAGTTCAATTCGTCTAATATGTTGGGTGCATTCAACATTGCATTATCTGTTCCAAGCATTATGTCAATTCCAATCTTACTCATTAATTCTATGTTTGGTTTTAAACCAAAAAATGCATTTGAACGGGGGCACACAACAGCAGAAACGTCGTTGTCTTTAACGCAAATGAGATCTGATTCTGTGGCACAATTCATATGAATCAAAAAATCTGGTCTTAAATCAAGAATTTGATCGATATCTTCTCTGATTCGTTCACTTGCATGAATTGCAAACGTTTTTTTTCTTTTCTTGGTATGCTTTGCAATCTTTTCAATCTCTGAGTATTCCCAATCGGTTATACTGCTCAATCCTATTCCCTGGGAATTTTTTAACAAAAGATCGACTTCGTCTTTGTTATATGCTAGTTGATTTGGTCTCGACAAAATTATAGGTGAAATACTTGAATTTACTAACGCTTTTTTTAGGTGGTTTATGCCTTGTAATCCATTTTCTCTAAAATCACAAAAATGTGATATGCCTGTTTTTGTCATTTCATCAATGGACTCTCTCATCCCGTCTATTATTTCCTGATCAGAAGTCTCTTTTAACAATCTATGCTTCAATCCGTCTGGTGGTGCAACAAGATCCTCAACATTTCTTGGAAGCTTTAAGTTTCTTTTTCTTATGAAGGAATCGCCGATATGTGTATGGGCGTTTACAAGTGTTGGAACAATCAACCCTTTGTGTATTGGTTTTTTTGGAGGATTACCTTTTCCACAATCCATTATTTTATGATTTTCAACGCCCAGATATCCTCTTTTAAAACCATCTACTGCAAGGATCTCTCCTGAAACGTATTCCATCAAAATAAAGTAAATATTGAGTTGTGTTTAAAACTTACTAACCCTATTTTAATGTTTTAACCCATTCATAGACTGGCTCAACAAGTTGTTTTATGCGTTCCTTCTCTTCATTCATTGGCGATGGTTTCCAGTCATCGGCGGGCTCAAAATGAAAATCGGTCACTATGCCACTTCTCTCTTCTTTTGGTTTAAACACAATCTTAAGGGGCATACCAAATTCTGCATCCCACGGGTCAATGCCGTGAAGTTCATTTGCGATGGCCACTTTGCTATCTCCAATGACAGCGTAAACTAGCACGATGGGCAATCTTTTTAGTGATGATTTGCCACTCCATCCTGCAATGGTCCATGTGTGTACTTTTGCTGTAAGTGGCATCTCCACCCATTCGGTTTTTTCAAGGTTGCAATCGAGATTCCAGCAGTGTGTTCGAACTGGTACCCATGTATCGCCGCATTTGGGGCATCTTGTCCCCCAGATCTTTCCCTCAAGCAATCCTTTGAAAAACTTGCTGTTCCATCCATGTCTAATGGTGTATAGCTGATCATAATGGAGGAATTGGTTCATTGTGTTTCCATCTTCAGAGATTTCATGGCCAATAAAAGCAAGCCCTGTTTCTTTAACGTCTTTAGGTCTATAGTTTTTCTTTTCTGTGAAATTTGGCGCCTCGGCAAACTTCTTTCTTTTTTTAGTAACTGTTCCTCCGCCCATTTTTAGTGCCTCCTTAAAATAAAGTTAGAAATACTCGTTCCTGTGCCAGCATGGCTATTGATTATCCCACATTCTGCATCAGGCACCTCAGTTTTTTTACTAAGATGCTTCTTTGGAATAAGATCTGACAGCTGATAGAAACCTTCAATTGTACTCATAATCCCAGTGGCCCCGACAGGATGTCCATAACCCATCAAACCTCCGCCAGGATTCATTGGTATCTTACCATGCATATGTGTTTGTTCATTACGTAAAAATTGGGCCATGTTATCAGCATTTGCTAAACCCAGAGCCTTGTAAATTTGTGCTTCGGAAGTAGAAAAAGCATCATGTATTTCACCAAAATCGATTTCTTTTAACGGGTTATTTATACCAGCCATCTTGTAGGCTTTTTCAGCTGAATGTCTACACGCGCCGAATTCTGTCATCCCTGGATACCCTTTACCATAGCGTTCAGTCCAGCCCGGGAAGTTCAGTCGATCGCCAGCACGAATGGTGCAACTAGAAAGTCCCATACCATCAATTGTGACATAACCATCTGGATTAATTTTTTTAGCATATTCTTCGCTACAAACTAGAAGGAATGCCACTCCACGTGACATGAGGCAGCAGTCATATTTCTTGATTGGATAAGAAATCAATCTTGATTTCATAACATCATCAACAGTGATATACCGGTGTTCATTCCTGTACCACTGGGCCTTTGGATTATCCATAGCATTGTTTCTGTTTTTAGCGCCAATCGTTGCGACATCTTCCTCAGAGACTTTGTTGTCTTTCATCCATTTGTTTGCCATCGCAGCATAATAAATGGGATAGATTCCACCAACAAGGAGCTCATATCGTATATCGGATGCTAAGGCAATGAATTCACTCCCTTGTGATTGTGATACCGAATCCATGGTTTCCCAACCAATAACGCCGACAACGTCATGCTGACCAGACATTACTGCAAGAGCTGCAGCATACAATGCCGATCCGCCGGTATTGCCACCGTTTTCAACCCGATAATGTGGAACTCCTACAAGTCCTAGATGATCATGGATAATCCATTCAGAACAAAGTTGATGTCCAAAATGTACAGAGAAATGAGAATAAATCATTAGGTCGAGATCTCTCATAGAAAAATCAGGTATGTCCTTTTGAGTCTCTTTTATACACTCTGCTGCTCCGCCTTCAATGCTTTCAAAACCAGTTGGACCGTAATCAAATGGAGTAGTAGCCCCACCTACTATACATACTTTTCTTGACATATCATTTCACCTCTTTTCGTCATGAGACTAAAAAAGTTTTTTATGAAATCCCCTGTCTCACTGGTAGGTATAATATAGAGGCCATTGAAAAATGTTTTTGTTTTTCGTTTATTGCCGAAGTATGCTAATGGCTAAATAGCATTTTTTATTTCTTCAATTGCTTTTTGATTTTCTACTGATGAAGTATCGCTGACTTCTTTTCCAAGGAATGTTGATTTAATAATCCTCCTTACAATTTTTGCAGATCGTGTCTTAGGCAGATCCTTTACAAACTTAATGTCACGTGGTTTCAGTGTTTTTCCCATTATTTTTACAACTTGCCCTTTAAGTTCCGTCCTTAAATGTTCATCTGGCTTGTAATCTGGGTTTAAGACAACGAAGCAAACGATATCCTCGCCCTTTATTTTATCAGGCACACCTATTGTTGCAGCTTCTGATACAGCAGGATGTTCGATAAGCGCAGCTTCAATCTCGGCAGGTCCTGTTCGCCTTCCAGCTATTTTGATTGTATCATCGCTTCTTCCATGAAGAGACCAAAAACCGTCTTCGTCTATGAAGGCCCAGTCTCCATGATACCATATATTGGGCCACTTGGACCAATATGTTTGAATGTACCGATCTGGTTCATTCCAGAATCCCCGAGTCATTGACGGTGCAGGTTTTTTCGCTACAAGGTGCCCCATCTTTCCTCTTACCGGTTTCCCGTTATCATCGAAAACATCGACGTCCATGCCTAAACCAGGTCCACGTAGCGTACAAGGTTTAAGCGACGTGATTGGGAGGGGAGATAGAAAACAGCCTACAATTTCTGTCCCTCCAGAGATATTTATAATCGGGATTTTTTTGTTACCAATTTTTTCAAAAAACCAATTCCATGAATCTGGATCCCAAGGTTCGCCAGTAGAACCCAACATCCTTAATGAGCTAAGATCATGTTTCTTAACCCATTCATCACCATATGTCATAAGTAAACGAATAGCGGTCGGTGAAATGCCAAATGTCGTTATTTTATGTTTTTCAATGAGCTTCCATAATCTACTTGGAGTCGGGTAGTTTGGTGCTCCCTCAAAAACGACGATATTGCCACCGAAATTTTGAACACCTATAATCATCCATGGCCCCATCATCCAGCCTATATCTGTCAACCAGAAAAATACATCATTTTCCTTGACATCAAAATAGTAGCCAAGTTCCTTGGCTATCTGGGCTAGGGCCCCTCCATGGGTATGAACAGTTCCCTTGGGTCTACCTGTAGTTCCAGATGAGAATATAATCATTGCATAATCTTCAGAATCCATTTGCATTGTTTCGCATTTGTCTGATTGATTGGAGATTATGTCTTCCCACCAGATATCCCTAGTATCTTTCCACGGGACGTCTATTCCAAGTCGGTTATAAACTACAACATGTTCTAATGAGGATACGGTGTCGAGTGCCTTATCAGCTTCTTTTTTGATTTCTACTGTTTTTCCTCTTCTAATGGAGCCATCTGCAGTGAGTAGAACCTTTGCTTCAGCAATATCTAGTCGAGAGGCAAGAGCATGCCCGCCAAAACCAGAAAATATTGGGATGATTATGGCACCAATTTTCATTATCGCTAAAAATCCAATGACGATTTCAGGCACCATTGGCATGTATATGCCAACTCGATCTCCTTTGCCCACACCAAGTTCTTTTAAGGCATTTGCAAATCTGTTGACTTCCTTGTAGAGATCTTTATAGGTTAATTTTCGTACATCGCCTTTTTCATTCTCCCAAGTAATGGCAATATTGTCTTTTTTATCTGATTTTGCATGTCGATCAAGACAATTATGAACTATGTTGATTTTCCCCCCAATAAACCATTTAGTCCACTGGATTCCATTGGAATCATCAAGAACCTTTTCATATGGTTGGAACCATTCGATGTTTAAGTCCTTCATCACTGCATCCCAAAACCATTCAATATCTTCGGTTGATTTCTTAATTAGCTCATCATAATCTTTGATATCATATTTTTTCATGAATCTTGTTATATTTGCCTTTTCAATACGATCCTCTGTTGGTTTCCAGACAATATCAGTCATTTTTCGTAATCCCCCATTTTTTGTAGGAATCAGTTATGTGTTCAAAAAAGCTTCGAAAAAAGATTTTGAAGAGGGCGACATAAAAATAACAACCGGCTATGATAAATGTACAGTTACTGGAGACTGTGTTACGGCATGCCCGGTGGATATATTTGAAGTAGTTGATGGAAAGGCAATAGCAAAAGAAGTTGGAGAATGCATCGAATGCTGTGCATGTGTCTCCGTATGTCCAAATGATGCTATTGAGCACAGTTCTTGCTAGCTTGCTTTCTCTACTTTTAAGACGTGATGCATTCCTGAATCTTTTCATTTAGATTGGTAAAAATGCCTTCGTAGTAACTATTGCTTTTATTCTTCATCACAGACGTCGCAGAAAAAAGAGAATATCCCTTCAGCTCTCATGATTTTGCAAAGTCTACAAGTTTCTTTTACAACTGAATTTTCTCCGTGCTGAACAATACGTTTGGCAGAGACGTTGATTTCTCTAAGTATGTTTTCATCTATAATTTTGATTTTGCCGCGTTTTTTGGAAACATATTGGCATACTGCAGCAGGTGTGACTCCCATTTTTTTTGCAGTTTCTTTTTGGTTCAATCCAAAGTTGTTAATCATACTCTCAGCGATTTCCCTTCTTATAACTGGCAATCCGTACCACTTCATATATTCGCATGGAGTTTGTTTCATACAGATAAATATTCTTTTCCATACTTATAATTAATGGGTGTTTATGATATTTTTTTGATATGTTTTTAAATTGCCAGTCATGTTGATTTTATCTGTTGATATATTGTGAAATTATGTAAAATTAAACAGAATATTGCGTGCCAATCTTGTATTAACAGTAGTTAATTGATGGCGGTACCGTATAACCTCGATATAAATTGCAGTTATCCCGAAAAAGAGGGCGTATGAACATCACAATACAAATACGCAGCATGGTGGAGTCAACTTATAAGTAATATTAACGGCATTTAATTTAGTGGATCGACGGTATTATGCATTTGGATGATTTGGTAGGTAAAATTGAAAAATTGAAACAAAGTGAAATCGCTCAAACAGTTGATAACAGAGTCCAAGAATTCAAAAAATTAGACAGAAACTCTGATGAAGAATTATTCAAAGAAATGTGTTTCTGTATTCTTACTGCAAATTTTTCGGCTGAAAAAAGTATAAAAATTCAAGATGAAATTGGGGAAAGTTTTCTAACAGATTCAAAGGAAGAATTAGCAAAAAAACTGAAGAATCTTGGTCATAGATTTCCCAATGCAAGGGCAACATATATCTCAGAATCTTTGAAGTCTAAAAATAAATTGAAGGAAATTGTTCGGTTTTATGATACTAGCGAACTGAGAGAATGGATTGTTAAAAATGTAAGAGGTCTCGGATACAAAGAGGCAAGTCATTTTCTTAGAAACATAGGCTTTGACGATTATGCGATAATTGATTTCCACATAGTTGATATACTTGCAGAGTATAGACTTATCGAGAGACCTAAAACTCTTACAAAAAAGAAATATCTTGAAATTGAAAATTTATTAAAAGAAATCGCTAACGAAACTGGTCTTACTTTGGCTGAGTTGGATTTGTATCTGTGGTATATGGAAACTGGCAAAATATTGAAATAATAGGTGTTTTTTGCGGTGTTAAGATGGATAAAACCGATCCTATATGCGGAATGAATGGAACTATTCCCGCGCATGGTCATTATTTTTGTAGTGAACATTGCATTAGAAAATATGAAGCAGAGAAGGGGATCATAGATGATAAAAAATATTGTCCCGGTTGTACAACTAAAATTGGGACCCCTTGGTATAAGGAAAGATTGTTTATTGTAACAATTGCTACTTTGTTTTTACTTGCCGTTGGCTACGTTCATCCTCTTTTGAAGCCGTTCTTTGATGCCTTTATTGACTATTTGGCATTGATATGGTGGGCTCTACTGCTAGGATTTCTCCTCGGAGGAGTTATTGACTATTTCATTCCGCGTGAGTACATTAAAAAATACTTGTCAAGACATCGCAAGAGAACAATTATTTACTCTATTGTATTTGGATTCCTTATGAGTGCATGTTCTCATGGCATTCTTGCAATAGCAATTGAACTATACAAGAAGGGAGCTAGCACCTCGTCAGTTGTTGCATTTTTACTAGCTGCTCCTTGGGCAAACCTTCCTATTACTATTCTCCTCTTTGGGTTTTTTGGCGTTAAGGCTACGTTCATTGTTGTATCTGCGTTGATAATTGCAGTTATAACTGGTTTGATTTACCAAGAATTAGAGCGGAGAGGGATGGTTGAATGCAAGAGCTGTATGATGGGAGAAGATATACCAGTGCTAACTGATTTTTCCATTATAAAAGACATTAAGAGGAGATGGAAGGAATATGATTTTACCATGAGGAATAACATAGATGCAATAAAAGGAACACTTCAAGGATCATGGTCTCTTACTAGGATGGTTATGTGGTGGCTTGTTGTTGGAATGACTATGGCATCATTTGCAAGGGCATACATCCCTCAGCATCTTTTTGTGGAATATATGGGACCTACACTTCTTGGATTGCTCGTCACATTATTCTTTGCAACAATAATTGAGGTGTGCTCTGAGGGAAGTTCTCCACTGGCATTTGAGATATTTAATCAGACAGGAGCATTTGGAAATAGTTTTACTTTTCTGATGGCCGGAGTTGCAACAGATTATACCGAAATTGGAATTATATGGCATAATATTGGTAAAAAAGCTGCATTATGGCTCCCGATTATTACAGTTCCTCAGATACTCGTCTTAGGATATCTATTTAATATTTTTACCTAAAGGTTTTTAGAGCATTAAATTATCATGATTTTGGTGATTTGATTGAATTTCGACCTTTCGACTGAACAGAAAATGTTTCAAAAGATTATTAGAGAATTTTGTGAGAAAGAGATAAAACCAATTGCTGAAAAAATTGATAAGGAAGAGTACTTCCCATGGGAACTTTATAAGAAAATGGGTAAAATGGGACTTATGGGTATGACAATTCCTCAAAAGTATGGTGGAGCTGGCATTGATCGTGTCAGTTATATGATTGCTCTTGAAGAAATTTCACGTGTTTGCGGATCTACTGGAATTACTGTTGAGGCTCATAATTCACTTGGTGTTGGTCATATTTATGAGAAAGGTACTGAAAAACAACGTAAAAAATACCTTCCTAAACTTACTAGTGGGGAAGCAATTGCTGCATGGGCACTAACAGAACCTAATGCTGGTTCTGATGCAGCTGGTGGACAGACAATAGCTGTTCTTGATGGAGATGAATGGGTTTTGAATGGTACGAAACAGTTTATCACTAGTGGAAATATTGCTGAGGTTACTATAGTAATGGCAATGACTGATAAGAAAAAGGGAGCGAAAGGCATTAGTGCGTTTATAGTGGAGAAAGATACCCCTGGTTTTAAGGTTGGACAATTGGAAGATAAACTGGGTCTCAGGGGTAGTAGAACCGCTGAGCTTATAATTGAAGACTGCCGACTTCCAAAAGAGGATCTGCTTGGTGAAAAGGATATGGGTTTCATTGGTGCAATGAATATTCTTGATCGTGGTCGTACAGCTATCGGTGCAATGTCTGTTGGTATAGCGCGAGGTGCTCTTGAGGATAGTATTGAATACGCACAACAGAGACAACAGTTCGGACGTCCAATTGGAAAATTCCAAGCTATCCAATGGAAAATCGCTGATATGGCTACTGAAATTGATGCTGCCCGTTTACTCGTTTATCGTGCTGCGTTCATGGAAGATCAAGATGTTCGATTTACTAAGGAAGCTGCTATGGCTAAATTGTTCGCATCTGAGATGGCTATGCGGGCGGCAAGAGCGGCAATTCAAATTTTTGGAGGGTATGGATACACTAAAGATTATCCTTTGGAGAGATATTTCAGGGATGTTAAACTCTGTGAAATTGGCGAAGGAACCTCTGAGGTTCAGAGGATGGTCATCTCGAGACAATTAGGTTTGTAAAATTATATTTGGGGGAAAAATATGATTAAGGATACAGTGAAGAAGGACGGGTATGAGATACTGTATAAAAATTTCAAATGGAATATTCCGGAGTATTATAATTTTGGTTTTGATGTTGTAGATCAATGGACTGAAGATAGAACAAAACTTGCATTGATATCGATTGATAGAACAGGCAAAAGAGACCGTTATCATACCTTCTATGATCTTTCGGTTTCATCGAATCAGTTTGCAAATGTTCTGAGGAATATGGGTATAAAAAAGGGCGACAGAGTGCTTGTGATTTTGCAGAGCGTTCCTGAATGGTATGAGGCCATTATTGGGATGTTCAAGCTTGGAGTGATCCCGATGCCAGGTACCGTACTTTTGACATCTAAGGATATTGAATATCGAGTTAATCGTGCTGAGGCATGTATGGTTATAACAGATATGGATCATGCTGATAGGGTAGACGGAATTAGAGATAAATGCCCAACATTAAAGCATTTAATGCTTATTGATGGTAAGAGGAAAGGTTGGAGTAATTTTGATGAGAAAATGGATAAAGTTTCAAGGGAACTCTCTCAAGAGGAAGTAGGTAAAACCCGTTCTAGCGATCCTATGCTTATTTACTTTACTTCAGGGACAACGGGTCATCCAAAGATGGTTCTGCATACTCATAGTTATCCACTTGGACATGAAGTAACAGCAAAATTTGCCCAGGCACTTACAAAGTATGATCTTCATTGGACGATATCTGAGACTGGTTGGGCAAAAGCAGCATGGGGTAAATTGTTTGGACAGATGCTTGTTGGTGCTGCAGTTATTCAATGGGAATTGCCTGGTCGTTTTGATGCAGATGGGTTACTTAGGGCTATGGAAAAATATGGTGTGACTTCGTTTTGTGCACCGCCAACTGTGTACAGGTTGCTTATCCAGATGGATCTTTCTAAATATAATCTCAAGCTTCGCCATTCTATGAGTGCAGGTGAACCGCTTAATCCCGAAGTTATTAAGGTTTGGAAGGAGACCTTTGGCTTAGAGATCTATGATTTCTATGGGCAAACTGAAACAGTATGTGTACTTTCTAATTACCCGTTTATGCCAATAAAATATGGGTCGGTAGGTAAACCAACTCCTGGACATGATGTACGAATCGTTGATGATGATGGAAACGAGTTGAAATCAAGCGAGGTAGGGAACATTGCAATTTATCTGGGTGACGAACGGCCACCTGGTCTCTTCAAGGAATACTGGAAGGATGAGGAAATTATGGGTAAGTCGTTTAGAGGTGACTATTACTATACTGGTGATCAGGCATATCGGGATGAAGACGGATATTTCTGGTTTGTGGGACGAGATGATGATGTCATAAAATCTTCTGGTTATCGAATTGGACCGTTTGAGGTAGAATCTGCACTTATTGAGCACGATGCTGTTGCCGAATGTGCAGTTGTTGGTACTCCAGATCCTAAAGGAGTTCGGGGAATCGTTGTCAAGGCAGTGGTTGTGCTTGCTGCAGGATATAAACCTTCAAAGACTCTTACAAAGGAATTGCAGGATCATGTGAAAGAGACAACGGCTCCTTACAAATATCCACGTGTAATAGAGTATTTAGATGAACTTCCAAAAACAATTTCAGGCAAGATAATTAGGCGTCAATTAAGGAGTGGTCAACAATAAAAATAAAATTTAACTAATCAGAAAATGCTAGTATATTATATGCGAGTGGCACCAATTGTGAGATGGGTTATCGGCATGGATATTTGTTGAAAGAAAAAATTGAGCAGAATTATGCGGCTATTTTTGATTCTGTTGATCTTGATATTTGTAATTTTATTCTTGAAACATGGAATACTTTTTTAAATTGCTCTACTCCACAGGAATATTTAGATGAAATCTCTGGATTAATTGATGGTTCTGGTATATGTTTAAAAGATGAATGGTTCATAAAATAAATGCTATAACATCTATACTAGCAGTTGATGTTTTCCCTTGGTTATCATATGCTTTAACTGTTATAGTATACTTACCAAACGCAAGTTTATGCCACGTCCATTCATATGGTTTTTCATATATGGTGGCATCAATTTCTCTCAATCTCCCATTGATATAAAATTCAACTTTCTCAATACCAGAATCATCTGCAACATATGCCTTAATTGTCGTCCTGCCAAGCAAAATAGTATTTTCTCTAAATGGTGTCATACCTATTGAATTGCCAAAAATATGCAATCGTTTTTTTCTAGGGGATTGAATCCCTAATTCTGGTGGTAAGTTACCTGCCTCAGTAACTTCAGTGGCATCTGTAGCATCAGCATAATGCGCATCAAAATCATTATTGCCATCTGGAGGATAAGAGTATTTGGTCGATTCTGAATTGAAGACGACAGCGATAATCATAAGGTTATCAGGATCTAGCTCTGAGGCATCCCATACCTCTAAAACAGAAGCATTACCTTTAGCAGATACCATAATCTCTTCATCTATTATGTAATCTAAAAAACCGAAATGATATGGGTTACCATCAACATTAGACCAACGAGAGTTCCGTTCTGTTAAATAAACTTTAAGTCTTCCAGCGTAAGGTTCATTTTCCCTGTTTTCTACAAATACATTGGTTTCAATCTCTTTTGTATTTTCATCCCATTCTGCATTTACTTCGAGGTGTAGCTTTGGTACCTTCCGCAATGATGCAGCAGAAATCTTGTCTTCGAAAGCAGATTTGTCTTGTCCTCCAACGATAGTCTCATATCCTCCATCAATGATAACTGTTGGAAAACCATAGATCGTGTAGTCCTCAACTAAACGTTGTTTGGCTTTATCGTTTTCATCATGAATCAGACTTACATAATAAAATTGATAATCTTTATTTTCTGATTTGTATAACTCATGTAAAGTGTCGGCAACAGCAGGGCAGCTACTACACCATCCTGCGGTACCTTCTTCTATAAAAACTGTGTGAATGTATTGCTGATCATCTCCACTACTCCCATCATCACTATTTTCATCGCTACTATTCCAGTTATCATTATCTGAGTTGTAGCTGTCAGATTCTTCAGCACCATCATTTGATTTCTCGTCTTCAAAATTATTTGTTTCTTTACAACAAGGAAAAATCACAAAGATTGAAGATAAGACTAAAATGACTATTGAAAGAAATATCGTGATTTTTAACATTTGTTTCATTTCAATTATTATATAGTGTATGATATACTTAAAGTTAACGATTGTTAACTAATGGACTGTTAACTTAACTCGCCTCTAAAAAAAATTGATAAATCCTGTGAAATCTTCCGATCATTTTAAAATATCTTTTTATCCACGCAAGCTAAAAACATGGATTATTTATGTTTAAGGCCATTCGAAATGACTATCTTTGAAGAAACTGAAATCAAGATTACTCCAGTCATCAAAGTCACCTTTGCCATGACCTCCATCTGAGAAAGTGAGAAGCTTGTATTTGTAATGGTAGTTCATACAGCTTTTGTAATTTAGATATTTCCAGCATTGTAAGGAGAATGGATTTGCAGCGTCGAGATTATCGATGCCGCCGTGCGTATCGGCAAGTAGGCCAAGGGTATGCCCAAGATGATGAACTACTCCACCTACTATGAGCCGGTCTCTTGAAAACAGAGGATTTTTTTCTTCAAGTTCTTGAGCAGATATAGCAAACGAATCAAACTGATCCCATCCAAAGAATGGGAAATTAAGATCAGGGCAGTAGTTGCAAATGAGGCCATAATGAAAGACACCTTTACGGGGATTGTTAAGATCATTGTGGAGAAAGTAATTCCAGTAAAGATTTTGTAATTTATCAAATGAAAAATGAAAAGAACAGCAAGCTATGGGTATTTCTTCACCACCGTCGAGATCTCCTAGATCAACATGTAGGGTTATTTCATGTTCATCAAAGAATGCTATAATTCTTTCTATCAGTTCAGTCGATGGTTTATTTGGTTTATTGGGGTTTAGCGGCTCCATCCAATCGATCTCAAGGAATATGTCTTTATGAAAAGGATCTGAACCATACTGGTCGGTGTAACATTCTTCAAAGTTGTTCAAAGCATCATTGTCTGGATCTAGATTACCATGGTCATCCCAGACATCAGGGTTATATCCCCATTTTTTCTCCCACCAATCAGGAACATCATCACTATCGGTATCAGTTCCAAGTAGATTGATTTGCTTCTCTGTATTACCACTGGTTTCATCGTTCATATAAGGCTCATTGTCTTTCCAGTGTGCCCCGATATTTTGTAAGGGTTTCAAAATCCACGGAAAGATTTGCATCTGGCCAAGAATCCGATTTATCCTGCTACCAGATCTGAGATATGTGTATGAGGGTCCAAAGGGTGATCCCCACCAGTTATTTCTTGCATCACAAACAGATCGTTCAGAATGGAGTCCAGCCAGGGTATTATCATGAATATTGTTGTTGGTTATTGTACAAAAATTATCCTTCTTAACATATATTCCAAATCGAAGATTGTCTCTTATTTCACACTGTGAAACAAGGATATCATGAGATGCTATCCGCATTGATATTGCAAAATGAGTGTTCAAATGAAGAGTACAATCGGTGATAGATATCATGTTGGATGATGATATACTAATACCTGTTCCGGTATGACGAATGATGCAATTATTAACAAGAATATTTGAGCACCCCGTGATAAAAATTCCACCTATGTTGACGCTATTATCACTGATATTACAATAAAATATTTTGATTTCTGATGAATCAGTAAAAAAGCACGATATGCCATTTGTATGAAGATAAGAATATTTTATCAGATTACTACAAGAGCTTTCAAGATGAATACCGATAGAGTTATGACTAAAACAACAGCCTTCGACAATATTATTATCTGATGTTTCTAAAAATATGCCAACGCCGTTTGTATGAAAAGTACAATTGTTTATCCTATTAAACGATGAATTGTTTACATGGATGCCTGTTTTTGTCCTGTATATAACGCAATTTTTGATTACATTATTGTTTGAACCTAATTTTATACCTGCGTCGTTAACATATCCGCCTGAATTTCTAATGGTGAAATTCTGTATCGCAACATCTTTTGATATTACATCAACTAAAATATCGTTATTCATCCCATCAAGTATGGTTTCTTCTTCCCCTAAAAGATTTATTGATTTATTTATTACAATATTCTCATAGTATATTCCATTACAAACAAAAACTGTATCATTGTCTTCTGAAACATTTACGCCATCTTGAATATATCTAAAGGGACGCTCTTTTGTCCCATCCCACGGTCCAATTGTGTTATTATCATCGACGTATATTGTTTCTCCACAATTATGAACTGGAAGAGTTATTGTTTTAATACCGTTCACCGTAATTGATGTAGTACCTATTGATAAAAATATGAATATTGCAAATAATATCTTTAGTTTTCTTTTCATAGTTGTATAATATAATGTGATTTGGTTGATATAAGTATTTAACCTATATGAACGGCTGTTTACATAAAGTATTAGTTTGTTTAACCTGGGTTTATAAGAAATTGAAGCTTACTCACTATACGTTGTAGAGCCTAAACGAATTTAATTACGATGGCACAAAACGATTCAGTTTAAGTTTGGAAAAAACCCTTGCTTGCTGGGGCGTTATCTCCTCAGCCACTAACTGTGCTTTCTTTCCGTTTTCTCTTACCACTGTTGCGACAGCTTTTGGAACTAGAGGTCTAAACTCCTCCTCAATAATTTAAGTCAGTCCTCTCTTTAAACTCAAATCAAGATTGGGGACGGTATCAAATTTTTTTAGTTCCTCTGGTTTGATCCATTTGTATTCTGTGTGTTCCCAGTCTAGTTTTATATCCGGGTCGGTTTTCAGTTCTACTCTGGCGGGATGGACAATCCAGGTTTTCTTTGCTTTAGGATCTGTAAATTCAAATGGCTCTCCCAGATTATATGATAAAATATTATCTTCGGTGATTCCTAGCTCTTCACTAATTTCCTCCATTATTTTTTTGATGAGAGGTTTAGATTCATCGATATAACCGGCGACTGTGTTCCATTTCCCTTTGTAAGTACCTACTTTATCACTTCTTTTGAGTAATATAATTTTGTCTTTGTATTTTATGAAAACAGTTAAAACAAGAGCAGTGTCAGAGTGTGTGTAGTCAATTCGCCCATCTGGAAATTTTGGTAATTTTTTGGCAAATTCCTTTATCTTCTCTGGTATCCCTTGTTCCTGTTCAGACATAGTTAAGGATGAATCATGAAGTGATTATTTAAATCAATTTGGGTACTTGTTTTTGAATTGTTTAGGAGAAGCTGCCGGTTATCCATCCGTCTTCCGAAAGAACTCGTCCGTTGATGTTAAATGATTGCCACTTTCTTATCGTAGATAAAAAATCGATAATTTGAGTATAGATACTCTTTTACCCTGTGCATTATTGTGATGTTTCAACCTTTCTAGTTGTTTTTCCATTTGAATTCCACTTTTTTCATATGTGGTGGAACTATTTTACCGTCTTTTTCTTTGTAGCTTTCGACTGGCTCCCATTTTATTCCATATTTTCCAATCTTACTGTACTTGTGTTTCATTTTTTTTCTCACCTCCTTTTACCCAGGTAACTTCATTCTGTAGCATATTTTTTTAAAGTTAATATTATATAAACATGCTGCGACAAAATGTCAAAATGAAAATATACCCATAAGATTTTTTACAGTAATAATTTCCGGCATTCTCTTGGAAGTTATTAGGGAGTACTAACACAGACGGATGTAAAAATATCGGACTATCTTGAAAGCAGTATAGAAACCTCTATTCTGAAGATGAGATATCATTGTCATTGTTCATAGATCTCTTACACTTGTCTTTAATGTCCTTTAATTTGAGTTCAAGATAGTATTCGCTAGAAATGAAAAAGGGATGTTTTAGATTACCAATGGCAAACTCACTCTCCAGTTCCTGTTTAACCTTGTCGAATACAGAATCCGTTGTTTTGTCGATTACTAAATCAACAAAATCTTCTATGTCTGGATTTTCCTTTTGGCTTTCATACCACTCTTTTGCTTCTTGTAAGATTTTATCCTTCATCTTCCCCTCACCTAACTATCGATTACTCATAATGTCTATCTGTTTATAAATTCTATTCATGTTGCTTTTAAATTGGTATGGTGTGCGTGTTATTGGGTCTGTAAATTGACATATGAATTATTTAGTCTACATCCTGAATACACCTGGTTTCCAGTCAGGTATGGGTGCATTAAGTGATGCCGAGATGCCTAATCCTAATACCATACGTGTGTCCACAGGATCGATTACTCCATCATCCCATATCCTGGCTGTGCTGTAATATGGATTTCCTTCAGTTTCATATTTTTTTAGGATGGGTTCTGTTATCTCTTTTTCCTCTTTTTTGGTAAGTTCTTTACCCTTTCTCCATAGTTGATCACGTTTAACGGTCAAGAGAACATTAGCAGCCTGTTCACCGCCCATAACAGAAATACGAGAGTTTGGCCACATCCATAGCTGTCTTGGGCCGTATGCTCTTCCACACATGCCATAGTTTCCTGCACCAAAAGATCCGCCGATTACCACAGTGAATTTAGGTACTTCTGCACACGTCACAGCTGTTACCATCTTCGCTCCGTCTTTTGCGATACCTCCAGATTCATATTTACTTCCAACCATGAAACCGGTTATGTTTTGAAGAAATACTAGTGGGATTTTTCTTTGACCGCACATCTCAATAAAATGTGTTCCTTTGAGTGCTGATTCTGAAAATAATACGCCGTTGTTTGCAAGTATGCCAATAGGGTATCCCATTATCCTTGCAAAACCACAAACTAATGTCTTACCATAAAGCTCTTTGAATTCATGGAATTTTGAACCATCGACGATACGAGCGATTATTTCACGAACGTCAAATGGTCTTCTGGAATCCTTTGGTATCGTGCCGTAGATTTCCTTTATATCGTACAACGGATCCTCGGGTTTTTTAATGTCTAAATGTGTTTTTTCAGGCCTATTTAGATTTTCTACAATATTCCTTGCTATGTGAATTGCCTCAGGGTCATCGTGTGCATAATGATCTGACACTCCGCTCTTTCTGCAATGTACATCTGCACCGCCCAGATCCTCTGCGCTCACTTCCTCACCTGTGGCTGCCTTGACCAGTGGAGGTCCTCCAAGGAAAATGGTACCTGTACCTTTGACGATTACTGTTTCATCTGACATTGCGGGCACATATGCTCCACCTGCAGTGCATGAACCCATAACTACAGCAACTTGAGGTATGTTCATTGATGACATTTTGGCCTGGTTATAAAAAATCCTTCCGAAATGTTCTCTATCTGGGAAAACTTCATCCTGCATAGGCAAAAATGCGCCGCCAGAATCTACAAGATAAATACACGGTAGATTGTTTTTCATGGCAATTTCCTGTGCTCTCAGATGCTTTTTCACAGTCATAGGATAATACGTACCACCAGTGACTGTTGCATCATTTGCAACTATTACCACCTCTCTGCCATGGACTATACCAATACCTGTTACAATGCCTGCGCAGGGTGCCCTGTTTTTATACATCCCATGAGCGGCCAGGGTGTTAAATTCCATAAATGGTGTATCTGGATCGAGAAGTGCATCTATTCTTTCACGGGCAAGTATCTTGTTTCTTGATCTATGAAGCTTTATTTTTTCCTCACCACCACCCTTTGATGCAACTGCAATTTGCTTTTTTAAATTCTCTACAAGTTTTTCATAATGGGTAAAGTTTTCTTTGTATTCTTTGCTTGAAGTATTAACATTGCTTTCAATAGCATCCATGAAATTATGCCCCCTCTTCTTTTGTAAGTTCTACAGTATTTTGTTCAATTTCAATCTGATCTTTTTCTTTAAAATTAACTTTTTTTACCTTACCGCCATACGGCGCTCTTATTATATATTCCATTTTCATAGCTTCAATAACCATTAGAGCATCTCCCTTTTTGACTTTGTCTCCCTTTTTGACTTTTACGCTTACCACTTTACCTGAAATTGGAGAGTCAAGGGTTCCCTCCTCTTTCTTTTTCCTGGGTTTTCCCGCCCCGGTAAGCTCTACATTTTTTACCTTAAATACATCACCATCTACAAATACAAAATTGCCTTCTTTTCCTTTGGTAATCACGCTTTTTATAATTCTATCACCAAGTTTTATTTTCAGATGGCCAGGTTTAATCTCTTCCGCTTTAACTTTGTATTCGGCATTGTCATATGTAATGAAATAATGATCTTTTCTACGCTCGACTGATACGTTGTACACATGATTTTTACACTCGTAATTTATAAACATTTATTCTTCAACCCCCATTCTCCATCTTCCCACATGTTTCCATGGAGAGTGTGGATCAGATTCCTTATACCTAACAGTTTCTTGCGTTCTGGAATGCATTGAGTCATAAACTGCAAGGGACACAATGGCTGCAATAGGTAAACCTTCTTTGGCGATTGCCCAATCCTTAAAGTAGTTATCAATGAAATGAGTGGTGATGTTTCCTGCCTTAAACTCCTTATGGCTAAGTACCTTCTGTAAGAAAGGTATGTTGGTGGTAACTCCTAAAACTACATATCGTGATAATGCCCATATCATTTTGTTGATACTTTCTGCTCTATTCTCGCTGCTCACTACAAGTTTAGAAAGCATTGGATCATAATAGGGAGTTACTTCCATCCCAGTATAAATGCCAGTATCATTTCTTACGTTAGGCCCAGTTGGAGATTCTACTCTTTCTAAGGTTCCAATGCTTGGCAAAAAGCCATTTGAAGGGTCCTCAGCATATATTCGGCATTCAATGGCATGGCCACGTTGAATCAAATCTTTTTGTTTGAGTGTAAGTTTCATGCCACTGGCAATTTTTAGCTGCCATTTTGCAAGATCAATGCCTGTAGTCATCTCGGTTATTGGATGTTCTACCTGCAGACGTGTGTTCATCTCCATGAAATAAAAATTAAGGTCTCCATCGACCATAAACTCTACAGTTCCGGCATTGTAATAGCCTGCTGCCTTTGCAGCTTTCACCGCTGCGTTACCCATTTTTTCTCGTAATTCTGGAGTCATAACCGGGGACGGCGTTTCTTCTATAATTTTTTGGTGCCTTCTTTGTACAGAGCATTCCCTTTCAAAAAGATGAATGGTGTTTCCGTGTTCGTCAGCAAGTATCTGAAATTCAATATGCCGGGGCCTATCAATGTATTTCTCAAGAAATACTGTGTCATTTCCAAATGAGGATTTTGATTCACGTTTTGCACTCTCTATTGATTCTTCAAGTACATCCTCGCTATGGACTATTCTCATTCCCTTACCACCGCCACCTGCGGCAGCTTTAACTAAAAGTGGAAAACCAATCTTTTTACCTTCATTTACAAGCGAGGCGTTATCCTGCTTTTCTCCATGATATCCAGGTATCACAGGGACTCCTGCTTGTTCCATGGTTTTTTTCGCTGCTATTTTGTCACCCATTAGGCTAATAACGTCTGGGCTTGGGCCAATGAATTTAATTCCCTTGCTTTTGCAGGCTTGTGCAAAATCAGGATTTTCTGCAAGAAATCCATATCCTGGATGTATTGCATCGGCACCAACATCCTGTGCGGACTTTATGATTTTTGGAATGTTTAGGTAGCTTTCAATAGGTGTTGGATCTCCAAGATTTATGCTTTCATCTGCCAGTTGAACATGTGGTGCCTTTTTGTCTACATCAGAATAAACCGCTACGGTTTTTATGCCCATTTCCTGGCATGCTTTTATGATCCTTACAGCAATTTCACCACGGTTGGCTATTAGTACTTTTTCAAACAAAATTAATCACTCCATTTTGATTTTCTTTTTTCAAGGAATGCACTGATTCCTTCTTGTCCTTCATCTGAAACTCTGAGTTCGGCTATCTTTTTTACAGTATGTTCTTTGTATTCGTCAACGTTCATATTTTGGCATTTGTTTACTAAATTTTTTACTTCAGTCATTGCTTTTGGACCTGAGGAATGAATCAGTTTTACATATTTCTGAACTTTGGCGTCAAACTCCTCGTCTGATGCCATGTGGTCAATGAGGCCTATTTTGTTTGCATATCCTGAATCGAATCGTTCACCTGTTAAGAAAAGACGTCTCATGTTGAACAGACCAATGCGCCTTACAATGTAGGTTGATATCACAGAAGGAATTATTCCAAGATTTACTTCACTAAATGCAAATTTTTTACCGGGAGGCGCTATTGTTATGTCGCATACTGCAACAAGACCAATCCCTCCTCCAAACGCGTGACCGTTAATACGTCCTATGACTGGTTTTGGGCAGTTGAAGATGGTTTCATATAAGTCTAATAGGAGTCTACTGTCTTTGATGTTTTCTCCTTTGGAATACTGGGCCATGCTTTTCATCCAATTGAGATCGGCACCTGCTGAGAAGGACTTGCCATTACCTGTAAGGATAATTATTCTTGTATTATCGTCGTTACTGAGTTCTTTGAAACAGCTTGTTAATTCTTTCATAAGTTTTTCATTCATGGCATTATGAACTTCTGGTCTATTGAGAAGTACTGTTACGATGTCTTTTTCCCTTTTGATTTCTATGGTTTCATATTTCATGATTTTCCCCTTGGGAAATTATACGGTAATGCCAGATGGTTGTGCTGATGATATTAGGAGAAATAAATAAACCTTTCTAAAGTTTTTACATCAATTGCCGATAAAATCTATTTTCCCTTGAATACTGGTTTTCTTTTTTCAGCAAAAGCCGTAATTCCTTCATTGAAATCATCAGTTGATGCTGACAGTGATGCAGTCTTACTTTCAAGTTCTAGATGGCTTGTCATATCATTGTCTAGACTTTTATTGATAAGCATTTTTGCTTTACCTACTGCTATTGGTGGCAATTTTCTAAACTTAGATGCAAATTCCTCGACTACACTATCTAATTCTTCTGCGTCTACTACTCTGTTTACAATTCCCAGGTTTTCTGCCTCTTCGGCAGTGAATATCTTTGAGGTAAGGATGTATTCACATGCTCTCTGGTAACCAACCAGCTTTGTGAAAAATTGTGTCCCGCATCCCGGGGCAAGGCCAATTCCAACAAATGCTGTACTCATCTTTACCCCCCTTACAGCTACAATAATATCGCATGCAATCACAAGTGAGAGCCCTGCGCCGAATGCCGCTCCATTGACTGCTGCTATTACAGGTTTTTCCATGGTTCTCATTTCGATGACACATCTATGTATTGCTATGGTAAGATCTCTTAGAAATTGTGGCTTGTCTTCTGCAGCATGCATCTCTTTCACATCTCCGCCACCACAGAAGCCCTTACCAGTTCCTTTGATAATTACTGCTCTGATGCTATTGTCTGGAGCTAAATTTCTGAGTACCTGATAGAGTTCTTCACCAAGTTTAATGTCAAATGAATTGAGCCGATCGGGCCTGTTGAGCGTAATATACGCAATGTTTTCTTTTACTTTAGTAGTAAGTGTTTCATAATCCATTGATATCAATCAATAGGAATGCTGTTTTGAATATAAATTTTGGGAAAAAGTATTTATAAACAGTTAACCGTGCCGCCGCCCACGGTTAACAATGGAATTGGAACTTACTCTGGGAATATTAATCATATATCTTGCCGTTGTTGTCTTAATAGGTCTTATTAGTTCAAGAAAAGCAAAAACGACGAAGGGTTTCTTCTTAGCAGATCGAAGCCTTGGATGGTTTGCGTTGACCGCAACGATAACTGCAACTACGGTAGGCGGCTCTGCGACCATTGTTGCTGGAGGTCGTATCTATGCTCAGGGGCTCCCAGCACTCTGGTATGACATTAGTGGTGGTTTGGGCCTTATCATCCTTGGATTGTTTATAGCTCACAAAGTAAGAAAAACAGGGCTTGTTACTCTCCCTGATATCGCAGGGTCCATTTTTGGTGGCAAAGTCCGCTTTGCTTCAGCAGTTCTAATAATAATTACTGAAATTGCATGGATTTCACTTCTAATCCAGGCATCTAGTTTGATACTTTCGGTGGTGCTTCCTATTGACTTTACGATGATCCTTGTTGTCATAACTGTTGGTTTTATTATATATACCCTCTTAGGAGGACAATATGCTGTTGTGTATACTGATGTGGCTCAATTTCTTGTCATGATTATTGGAATATGTGTTATTGCTGCGCCAATTCTTTTCTGGGAGGCGTTACCAAATATTGGTCAGTTGTCACCGGTTTCTACTGCATTTCCAATCAATGGGGAAATTGGGTTTCTGGCAGCAGGTTCGATATTTTTTATGATGTTTATGCCGCATATTGTCGGTCCAGATATTTACTCCAAACTCCTTTCTTCAAAAGATGAAAAAACTGCAAAAAAAGGAGCGATACTTGCAGGATTTTTTAAACTTGCCTTTGCAATTGCAATTGGTGTAATTGCAATCTCTGCGCTTATTTTGCATCCAGGACTTTCAAATCCATATCTTGCTATTCCTACAGCCGTCTTTGATCTTTCACCGATACTTGCAGGCATCATTCTGGCGGGTTTTCTCTCCGTAATGCTCTCGTCTGCAGATTCATGTCTTCTCTCTGCAGGAACCATACTAAGCGTGGATATTGTTCGTAAAAAAAATGTTAATCTTTCACGAATTGGCATTCTCTGTGTTGGATTCGGGGCACTTATACTGGCTTTATATCTTGGCGACATTCTGAAAACATTGCAGCTGGCATATACAGTTTTTACCGCTGGTCTTACTCTTCCGATTCTCTTTGGTTTTTATAAGGACAAAACACGTGTAACGTCAACTGGAGCATTATGGAGTCTCATTTTAGGAGGCGTGATCTCACTTCTTTGGATGAACTTTGCTCCTTATGGAGACTATGCTGTTTTAATAGGGCTTTTAGTTTCTGTTATTCCTTTACTAGTGTTTAGAGAGGCAAAGAAATGAGAGATAAGATACTTTATTTATTGAGTGGTGGTGATTTTGTTTCTGGTGAAAAACTAGCAGAGCATCTAGATGTGTCAAGAACTGCAATTTGGAAACAGATGAAAGCTCTAAAAACATTAGGTTATGAGATTGAATCAATCAAGAATAAGGGTTATAGATTAGTATCTCGACCTGATATCCCTATCGCAGAAGAGATTACTTCAGGGCTTGATACTAGAATTATCGGTAAAGAAGTTCATTATTTCAAGTCACTTTCCTCGACGAATGTTTTTGGTAAGAAGTTGGTAGAAGATGGTGCTCATGAGGGGGCAGTAGTTGTTGCAGACGTTCAGACGAGTGGAAGGGGGCGAAAAGACAGGAAATGGTCATCACCCAAAGGAGGACTATGGTTTTCAGTCGTACTATATCCACATATTCCTCCACATCGTGGTATGCTTGTTACTATGGTGAGCTCTGTTTCTGTAGCCCAGGGCATCAAGGAGGTGACTGGGTTGTCTCCCGTGATTAAATGGCCCAATGATCTTTTGTTAAATGGAAAGAAGGTTTGCGGCGTTCTGACTGAACTTGATGCCGAGATGGACCGTATAAATTATACTGTTGTTGGCATAGGGGTCAACGTCAATAACTCGATAGATGAAAAATTGCAAAATACTGCTATTTCGCTTATCCAAGAAAGCGGTTCTAAGATTTCCAGGGTAAAACTCCTTAAGTCCATTCTTAAATATTTGGATGAAAATTATAGTAGATTGCGTTCTGGCGATTATGGTTCTGTCAGAGATTTGTGGTTTTCCCATGCAAAAATTATTGGTAAAAGAATCCGAGTCAAGGGTGAAAAAACTGTGATTGAGGGAACGGTTTCTGAAATTGACGATAGTGGATGTCTTATTTTGGATACTGGGAATGGAATCGCTAGAATTGTTAGCGGCGACGTAGAATATTTATAAATTTTTAGGTTGGTATTCCTTGGTTGCTAAATCCATTATTTGGTTCATATGGATTAAATGCTGGGTCTCCATAAAGAACTCTAACGTAATAAGTGGGTGGTTCTCTGTCGACTCTTTTTTCTCCTCGTAACGCTTCACCAATGCTGAAATCATCTACTATTAAATGGTTTTCGAAGATAGTGAGCCCTGCTTCTTGGCCTGTTTCTCTGGTGGCTCCTACAAAACAGTTACATCCAGCATGCAACATTGTAAGCCCGATATTCATGTTCGGCGGTATTCCATCTGTGCGTCCCATTAGACATGCTGATGTGAGAAAGATGCTTGGTTTATTATAGACCCACTCTTTTGCATGTGCTACATCAATTGCTTTGCTGTAGATGTCAATTCCATAAAGTGATGGCGTATACCAGAACCAATCTCCATGACCGAGATATTCAATGTAGTTTGCATTGGTATATATTCCTAGTAGATTAGCTATTTGTCTACTATTTCTTAAATCTCCGTATACTTTTGACTCAAAACCATATTTTTTTATTTCAGATGAATAAGGTATTTGATGAAAGATCCCACCGGTCTCACCATATCCTTCGCCAAAAATAAAACTAAACTTGTTGTGCCATGCTTTGTTTTCGTCCGGTTCTTTACATACGCTTTGATAGAATAATGTTCTGGAGATTAGTAGGGAAACATCCTGAACGTCATATGAGATAAGCCTTCCAACCGAAAGATTCCAATCAAGTGAGTAAGGGTTATCTGAAGGCAATCCTTTTTCGTAAATTCCCTTTTGAGATGGACCATAATAGTACATCGGAATCATATTTGTGCCTGCAAGGATTGCAAGCCATGCTGGGCCATCAAGATATCCTCTAAGCATTTTATGACCGTCGATAAATGATAGCACTTCTTTCAGTTGATCTATTGTATAATTTACCTTGGAATTGGTAAAGTTATGGAGTTTTTCATCATACGCTGGGCCAGCTCCTGATCCACTTGCTATGTCAGAATAATTGCTGCTTGTAAGTTCAAAATTTGAATCAGCTAAAAGAATTCCACCATGGGCACAGGCTAGATATGGGGCCATCATTGAAAGTTTTGGTATAAGAGGCATATGTGGTTTTTCTAGTTTTGATATTATTGTTGAGATCTCAAAATCAACATCGGCTATGGATATTCCTCGTTGGGAGAAATAACCACCCTTCACTCCATTATATATGCGGATTTCAATTTTGTAATTTCCAGAGGCGTTGCAGGTAAGCGTTTCTAAATACGTTTTCCCAAAATCATATCCTGGACTCGAAGAATATGCTACAACGTTGTCTTGGGAGTCATAAAGATACATGTAAACAATAGGAACGATGGGGCTTTCATCTGCAAAAAAGTTGTTAGATTGTGTTACATTTCCATAAATTTGAATCTTGTTAATTTCATCTGGAACACTGATAGTATATTGCTTTGTATCGGTTCCCTTGATATCAAAGGATTTTCCTAGCAGTGTAAGTTTGGTATTTGTAATGTGGTCAGTAATTTTTGTCTTGCTAGAATCGATGATGTACGGAGGAATGATGTCTGATGGATTTGCTATTGTGATATAGTTAATTTTTCCAAAATGTTCTTTAATTGCAGTTAAAACAGTATTTTGAATTTCCTCTTCATTTTCGAGTGTTGTAATGTTTATGTTCGGTAGATCTGGCTGAATATTTCCAATTACATATGCATTTTTTACATTTAGAATGTCGCAGACTTCTTGTAGTTCCTCTGGGTTTTTATCGTAAATTAAGACAGGAATGTTTAGATAATTTGCTAAAGGACTTGCAATAAGGCTTAGTTGATATTCATTGTCTGTGCCATATGGAATTATCATTATGGTTGAAGATTGAATAAAGACATGTTTTGCAGTTTCGATGGCTACTTCTGGAGCAGATCCTAGAATCTCCATGGTTGAATAGGTGGAGTTTAGATGTTTTCCCATAACCAAAATTGTTTCATCTTCTGAATTTAAGTAGCTCTCTAAGAAAATTGTCTGATGTTTTGTTAGATTTCCATCTTTTTGAACAAGTAGAGGTTTTAACTCACTATGATTAGATGTTTCATATCGGCATGCTATATTTGCCCCAATTATGCCAAAAAATGGATCATTGTCTGCAATTACAATAACTTCTTCATTTGAATGACTTGTTGATGAAAATGAAAGGATTGTTTCTTCAGTTTGTATTCCATCTCTATCTAGAATGGAGTATTCAGCATGGATTGTGTGTGGAAGGATTAGGATGCTGATCAGGAATATTGCTACGATCTTCTGCATTTAATATTTATAAGGACATACATATTAAAAATACTTTCTGTATCCTTTTTGAATGTAAAAACATCTTGGTGTAGTTCAAAGAGAAAAAAATAGCAGACTTTTAGAAATGTTTTAATGTTTTCCGATATATTTATATTGTAAGATTGTTATATTTAATTTAAATAGTAGAGGATATAATTATGATTGATTTGTGTAAAAAAAGCTTGATTTTCGCAATAATTCTATTTTTTGTCTCGGCGGGTATTGTACCAAATATAGGTGGAGCTGTAGAAAATAAAAGTAGTGACTTGTTGGCAAGACAAATCTTTGCTGGGCAAGACCTATCATCTCAACTATTAATCGATGTTCAAGAAATACATGACCTAACTTACTATGGTTATGAACTTGATCAATTTCAAACTAATGAAGGAAATATTGGTTTTGATGTTGGTTATTTCTATTTGGCGCAATCTTTTAAACCATCAATGACTCCATTAGTAAAAGTAGATCTTTTTGGTTATACAACTTCAAATTATAATCCGTTAGAGATTAGTATTCGAGAATATGTAGATGGAGACGACCTCACTTGTATATCACTTCCTGGTACTGAGATACCATCACATCTAGCATGGTTTGAGTGTGATTTTCCAGATATAGAGGTTGAACCTGAGAAAACATATTATATTGTTATCAGTCAAATAGGTGACGGTAAATATAACTGGCAAGGTACTCAGGGAGCTGAACAGCATTACGATAGAGGATTTGGATATAGTCGTCAAGAAGGTACACAAGGTTGGACTAATTTGAGCGAGTTTTTTTTGAATTTTGATTTTTGTTTCAAAACATATTCGTATGGGGATAATCTACCGCCAAATATACCATCCATAAACGGTTCGATTTCAGGAAAGGCAGGGAAAAAATATGAATATCAAATTTACACTATTGATCCTGAAGAGAATGATGTGTACTATCTTATCGACTGGGGAGATGGTACAATAAGTGACTGGTTAGGCCTCTATAATAGTGGTGAGGTAACACATTTTAATCATAGTTGGGATGAAAAAGACAGTTATACAATTAAGGTTAAATCAAAAGATATTTTTGGGGATAAGAGTGATTGGGCAACACTAGAAGTAAGTATGCCTAAAAACCGAGCAATTAATACACCACTAATTAAATTCCTGGAAGAGCATTCAATACTGTATCGGTTATTCCAACGATTGATACGGCTCTAAAATAAACAATCTTCCCTTTTTTTCTTTTTTATAAAATTATGTGATATCAGAAAAACGAACTTGCTCAATATCGTGTGGTAATTTGATATAGTTTTTTAAAGAAAGAATTCCACCTGGTCTATAGCGAACGAAGTGAGCGTTGACCGGTGGTAAGGGAAAGCAACCCATAAAAACCTGTTTTTCATAGAATACTGATGGTGGTGCTCCTGCTCTTATTAATCCAATGAGCAGTAGCAAAAGCGCCATCAGGAGATGATTTGATATGGATTGTATTAGCGGAAGCTTGGCCGAAATTCGACATCACAGCTCAAGTGTCGGACGCAACGTGTTACATATGAGCTTCAAAGCCAAATACTGCCACGAAGTATTTAATGATGTACAAGTAGAAAAACGTTGTGAAGAAATTTTTAGAAAAGTTTCTGAAGAACATCGTTGGATCCTGCGAGAGATTGGTTTCGACATGGACCATGTTCACATAACGATTGATGCTGGAACAAAGGGCCCCGAGGATGTTGCAAAAGCACTCAAAGGTACTTCAGGTCGAAAGCTTTTGAAGGAGTTCCCTTATCTGAAGAAAGAATATTTCTGGGGAAGTGGACTGTGGAGTCCGGCGATTTACTTTGATAGTCTTGGTGAGAGAACGATTTTAGAGATGGATGACTATACACGAAACCAAGGAATGCCAAAAAAATACTCTTTCAGGCCAAGGGCAGTCATGTCTTGATGATTTTGCGTCCTAGATGACCTGAGCGCTGAGGGTTGAGCCGACCGAAGGGAAGGCGAACATGCCACCCATTTGAGCGAACGCAGTGAGCGGAAATGAGTGGTACCCG